>Ga0207689_10005390_pt1 | contig 11448 bp, 8 predicted proteins | sample KBSMisM52_FD_184312 | JGI IMG/M metagenome (GOLD analysis project Ga0207689, IMG submission 184312) | Miscanthus rhizosphere microbial communities from Kellogg Biological Station, Michigan, USA - KBS Miscanthus M5-2 (SPAdes) (version 2) | ecosystem: Host-associated > Plants > Roots > Rhizosphere... | reverse complement strand
TTGCCGAGTAGACCGCTGGCGCGGAACTGCTCGGCGTGGTGCATCAACTCATCGGATGGCGACACGGCGGGAGACCTACTCTTCTGGTCGAAAGCGGCCAAGGCCCTTTCGACAAAACGCCGTCAAAAGGCGTGACTTTTGCCGGCTCTGGACCCGCGCATCGTAGCACCCCTTACTGTGGGTCCGACTTTAGTCGGACAATTCTTGTCAGGCTGAAGCCTGACCCACATCAATAGCGGAAGCCGATCGCATTCCACTGCAGCAACGTAGCGACAAGCACTACGAACAACGCTACCGCGACTGTATGGCGCAGCCGCCGGCCGGTAGACCAGGTGCGCTCGCGCCAGACCGGGACCAGCGTGGCGATGCCGAGGACGCTCAGTCCGGTTGCGATGACGCCCACGGCGAGTGCCACCTTCAACATTGGCTGAGGATAGGTGTAGACGAACTGATCCTGGCCCGCGGGCCCCACGAACGGCAGAGCCCACACGACTGCGAGCACGATGAACAGCAGCCAGGCGATAGCCGTGCCGGCGATCACTTGCGCGGAGCGACGTTCGCCGATCGAGTGCGGCGGCACCGGCTCGCGACGCAGCGCAGCCGCGATCAGAATGCCGATGCACGTGGCCAGCGCGGCCGCGAGCACCAGAGCGAACCACTGGGGCGATGCGAAGAAGGCGACGCGCTCGACCGTTCCGATGTAGGCCACGAGGTGGCTGACAGCTCCGCGCTCGTTACGCACGAATGCGATCGTGGCGTCACCGTTGGCCTGGCGGAACAGATCCTTGCCGATCTCCACGTAGCGCTGCGGCGGACCGCCGATCGCCAGGACGAGATACCCGTCTTGCGTCGCGGACACGTCGATCGTGCCGACGTTGATGATCTTCTCGAACTGCGTGTACGAGCGCCGCAGTGGGCGGTACTGACCTGCGTATTCCCGGGCCCGCTCGGCACCGCCCTCGGGCACCGTCGGCTCAGGCTGTGGCGACCGCGGAAAGTATTTCGCGACCAATCGCTCCGCGACCGCCTGCGTCAGGAACCCACCGGGTACGCTGTTCGCTGCCACGAAAACGCCGAGCGTGCCGTGGCCGCCGAGATCATCGGTCACGACCATGAGCGTACGAAAGTGCAAGGTCGAGCCGCCGTGCGAGAGATTGTCGACAGCCAGCGGTGCGGTCGTACCGAGCGGCGTATTGAAGAACCCGTGATGAACTGCCGGCATTCCCGGCGCGCTCTGGAACGACGGCTCACGCATCTGCGCAAACGTTGCGGCCTTCAGCACGCCCGCGGCTTCGAGGCGTTGCGGATCGAGCAGCGCGAGCATGTAGCGCGCCATGTCTCCAGCAGTCGAGACCGCGGCACCTGCCGGCGCCATCGAAACGATGTGCTCGTGCGGGACCGCCTGCCATACGCCGTTACGCGATTCGATGTTCTGAGAGAGATGTGCAGCGAGCTCGGCGGGCATCGGCTGCGGCAGACCTTCTGTCGGTTGGTAGATCTCGCGGAACGTCGTGTGCGCAAGACCGAGCGGCACGAGAATGTTCTGCTCGACGTAGCTCTCGTACTCCATGCCGGAGACGTGCGCGACGATCGCACCGGCGAGCGCGCAGCCGTAGTTCGAATACACCATGAACTTGCCGGGCTCGCGCACGCGATGCGGGCGGCGCTGCTGCAGTTGTTCTGTCAGGGACAACGGCGTCGCATCCCCGGCGACGAACAGCCCTTGCAGGATGTCTTCGAAGCCCGCGGTGTGATTCATCAGGTCGATGATGCGGATCGGCTGCTCGAAGCCCTCGTCGGGTATATCGAGCTCATCGGGGAGATGGTCGTTGATGGGATCGGTGAGCTTGAGCTTGCCGCGCTCGGCGAGCTGCATGATCGACAACCAGGTGAAGGTCTTCGAGATCGAGCCGAGGCGGAACAGCGATTCGTTCGGATCCACTGCGCGGCGTGGCTCGACCTGGTCGATGCCGTAACCCTTCACGAGCAGTATCTCGCCGTCGCGGACGACAGCCACCTCGGCGCCGGCGATCTGCTGCTGGGACATGAAGCCGCCGACGACGCCGTCGACGAAGGACTCGAGGTTCGGTAACGACTCCGCAGCCGCGCTCTGACACACGAGCGCGGCGAACAATACGACCCAATTACAACGGCAATGCATAGGCAATGATGTGTCCGCCTTCGGGGTCTTCCTCTTCTGGCGGCGCGCCGGGCTTCGGCGGCATGCCGAATTTACGCGAGTTGCTCGGCACGCTCAGGATCACCACTTGCCGGTGTGTCTGCGGCGCGAGATAGCTCATCGGAGTCGCCTGCGCAGTCGCCGGCAGAAAGTCGTGCCACAACTCTTCGCCCGTTCGCAGATCGAACGCACGGAAGTAGCGATCCATCGTGCCACCGATGAAGATGAGACCGCCCTTGGTGACGATCGTACCGGCCGACTGTGGGATGCCCATGGGCAGACTCAGCTTGATCCCGATGCCGAACGGACCGCTTTCGTTGGTCGTACCGACCGGCTTGTTCCAGACCACCGTGCGCGTCTTCAAATCGACGACACCGAGCGTGCCGTACGGCGGCTTCTGACAAGGCACGAACAGCGGCGACATGAACGGTCGCGTCGTCATCGCATACGGCGTGCCCTCCTGCGCGCTGACGCGCAGGCCTTCCGGAATCTGATCGCGCGGATAGAGCTGCAGTCGATTGCTCATGATCAGCGGGTTCACGACCATCAGCAGATTGTCTTCGTCGACCGCGACGCTGCCCCAGTTGAAGCCGCCGGCATTGCCGGGGAATTGCAGCGTTCCGGTGAGCGTCGGCGGCGTGAAGTGACCTTCGTACCGCAGCTTGCGGAACTCGATGCGACACCAGAGCTGGTCGAGCGGCGTCAGGCCCCACATGTCCTGTTCGGTGAGATCGGGGCCGCGGAACTGCGGCATGCCGACCGAGAACGGCTGCGTCTTCGCGGTCCAATCGCCGGGCACCGCGCCCTGCGGCACCGGCTGCTCGCGCACTTCGGCGAGCGGTGTGCCGGTGCGTCGATCGAGCAGGAACAACTCGCTGCGCTTCGTTCCTTGCACCAACGCCGGAACTGTCGTGCCGTCAGCTTGCGGCAGCTCGAACAGCACCGGCTGCGACGGCACGTCGTAATCCCAGATGTCGTGATGCACGGTCTGGAACGACCAGCGCACGTCGCCGCTTTCCACGTCGAGCGCGACGACCGACGACGCGTACTTCTCCGACGTTTCGGAGCGCAGTGCGCCGTAGTAGTCCGGCGTCGCGTTGCCGGTCGGCACGTAGACGAGGCCGAGCTTGTCGTCGTAGCTCGTCAGGCTCCACACGTTCGGCGTGCCGCGCGTGTACCACTCGCCTTCGCCGGGCTCGGTGTGCACGCCGGGTCGACCCATGTCCCACGCCCACGCGAATTTCCCGGTCAAAACGTCGAAAGCGCGGACGACGCCGGACGGTTCGCCAATCTCACGGTTATCCAGGACCCAGCCGCCAACGATTGCGCGACCGCGGGCGATCGTCGGCGGTGAGGTGACGAAGTAGAACCCTTGCTTCACTTCGCCCATGCCCGAGAGCAGGCTGATCTCGCCGTTGCCGGCGAACGAAGTGCAGCGCTGGCCAGTCTTGGCATCCACAGCAAACATGCGCGCGTCGGTCGTCGCCGTGATGATGCGTTCGACGCAATCCCCGGCGTACGTTTCGGGCGCGCGGTAGTAGCTCACGCCGCGACAGCTCGTGCCGAAATTGCTGATTGGCGGAATCTTCACCTCCGGGTCGAAGCGCCAACGCTCCGCGCCGGTTTCGGCATCGAGCGCGACGATAACGTTGCCGCCAGTGCAGGCATAGAGCAGATCGCCAATTTGAATCGGCGTCGCCTTGAACGCGCCACCGCGGCCCGTGCGGAAGTGCCAGATCTCCTGCAGCTTGCCGACGTTATCCGGCGTCAGCTGATCGAGCCGCACGTAACGCGTGCCGGCAGTCGTGCCGCCGTAGTTCTGCCAATCGGTGCCAGTAGTCGCCGGTAGCGGCGTCAGCGACGAAGCAGCTTGCGGCGCGGTCGGCACGGTCGGCGGCTTTGCCTCGTGTGCTGGAACCGAAGCGCGCGCGCCGATGACATTGGCAGTCACACCGACGACAACGATTCCCGCGAGCACCGCAATCGTGCCGCGACGGCCAAACAACGGCGGCGGTTCCGCGGGTGAGTACAACGAGCGCCGGAACCACGGCGTAAGGAACCACGCGCCGATCACCAGCAGCGCAAGCACTCGCGGCGCGAGTGCCCAGAGATCGACGCCGACTTCGTAGAAGCTCCACAGCACCGTTGCGGCGAGCAACAGGCCGTAGACGAGCGAGCCGCGTCGATCACGACGCCACAACAGCACTGCGGACGCGAGAATCGCGAGCCCGGCGAGCACGTAATAGAAGGAACCGCCCAGCGTGACGAGACGAACGCCGCCGACGGCGAGCGTCAGGCCGATCAGGATCAGGATGGCCGCAAAGATGCGTGGTGGACGGTGCATGGCTCCCCCCGACTTGTTGTTGTGCGGGGAGTGTATAAGAAAAGGGGGACATTCCAATGTCCCGCTTGTTTGGCTCTACCGCTCTGCGAGCGCCGTAGGCAGTTCGATCACTCCGCTGATCGCTTCGCGTTTGCCGCTCGCGTCGTAGCGATAGGCGCGCGGCTTTTCGCCGAGCCACGTCGGGTCGATCGCGTATTGCAACGCTGCGCTCGGCGCATCGCCGAACGCATACGCCTCCGAGCGCACGCCGAGCTGCGCGAGTCGAGCCGCGATCTCGTCCGCGCTCTGCATCGGATCCGTCGAGATCGTGACGATCTTCAGCTGCGGATCGGTGCGCTGCGCTGCGGCCAGGTGACTGAGCGACTTCATGCAGTACGGACACTCCAGATCCCACAGCACGACCCAGAACGGCGAACGTGCGTGTTGCCGCTCGATCGCGGCAAGCGTGTCGCGATTGAACGGCTGCACTCGAGAGTCGAGCGTCGGCGCCGCGAGATCGCGAACTGCAATGCCATCGGCGTTACGCCAGACGACCAGGATGCGCTGCTGCGCCGTCACCAGATGCGGCTGATCGGAGTCGCCGGCAGTTTGCAGCGACGGACCCGGAGCGAACGTGCGGCCCGAGTCGTTCGAGATCAGCGACTCGATTTTCGTCACGCTGCCGTCGAAGCGCTTCCAGACGACTGCGAGCGTCGTACCTGCGACAGCGACATCAGCGTGAGTCGCACCGGCCGGCAGCGTTCGTACGTTGGTCGGGCCATTCTTGGTCAACTGCCCATAGAACGCGCGACCCTGGCCATCGACTTGATTGAACCAGACCGCGTGGCGCGTGCCGTCAGCGCCGAACGCCAGCGACGGTCCGTGATGCGGACACGCATCGACGCGCCAGCGGTCGACGGTCGCCCGCTCGATCGTCGGCTGCGCTGCGCCGAGGAACGCAAAGGCGTGATCGCGTTCGTTCGGTTCGAATACGTGGCGCCACAGCGCAGCGACGCGTCCCTGGCTGTCGCTCGCGAGGGCGATCCTGCAGCACTCGCAGCTGCTGTCCGCCAGTTTCGTGTCGTCGCTCCAGGTCGTGCCGCGGTCGTCGGAGCGCGAGTAGTAGATCGCTGCACCTCGATACGCTCGGCCCGCCTGCTCCGCCATTTTCAGATCGCGCTTGTCGACCCAGGCCACCCACAAGCTGCCCTTCGAGTCGACGAGCAGCGACTCGAACCGATGCGTGATCAGTTGCCGGTCGTGATGCACGTTGACCGGCGTCGACCAGGTCTTGCCGCCGTCGAGCGAGCGCGAGAAACGAATGTCGCCGGTGAACTTGTCGGAGGTCGGCGAAGTCCAGGTCACGTAGAGCTCGCCGGCCGTGCCGAAGGCGAGCTTCGGTCGATTCTCGCCGTCCGCAGCCACCGGTTCGACCGATGCATTCACACGCACCGGCGATTGCCAGGTCGCGCCGCCGTCGTCGGAGCGTTGCAGGACCACCTGCCCTGCACTGCCCGCCGGCTGCGCGTACGCCACCCACAAATGCCCGGCAGGATCGATCGCCGCAGACGTGCCGAACGCAGCACGATTCATCGCCGCTGCACTGGCGGGCGGCGCAACGACCAGCTGCGCCACCATGATCAGCGCGAGATACAACATCGCTACGCCTTTCATCGCGCACCTCCGAGCGACCACCGCACTTCGGCAAACCCCGTGCGCGACGGATACGGATGCGACTGATAGGCACGATCGTTGGTGATGTTGTCGACGCCGATCGCGATCTCGGTGCCGTTGTCCATCGTGTACGCGACGCGGCCATCCAACGCGCTTACGCGCGAGATGCCGCCATACGTGTCGCCGTTGAAGTCGTCGTTCTCGAGACGACCGTACGTCTTGCCCGAATAGCGATAGCCGAGACTCGCGAGCCACGACGGCGTCGGCCGCCACACTGCCTGCAAGTTACCGCGCCAATCCGGCACGCGCGGCCACCAGTGGCCGACGTAGTCCGGATGATTCGCGTTCTCCAGGATGCGAGCTTCCGCGTACGCGATGCTGCCTTCGAGCGAGAGCGTGTCGATGAACATGCCGTCGATGCCGAATGCCGTCTCGATGCCGCGCGTGCGCACGCGATCGATGTTCTGCACGATGCTGGGACTGCGGAACACGAAGGCGTTGTTCTGATTCCAGATCGTGTCCTGCACGTCATCCTGGAACAGCGACACGCGCACGCGACCGAACCCCGGTTGGTACTCGACGCTCAGGTCGACCGAATCGGAGATCTCCGGCTTGAGATTCGGATCGTTGACGACGATCTGCGACGGCGTGACCGCGCCGAGGAACAACTCTGCGACTGTCGGAAACCGCACGCCGCGGCCGGCGCTCAAGCGCACTTGCCATGCATCGTCCGGTCGGAACGACAGCGACGCCTTCGGTGACCACTCGCGCTCGGTGCGCGACGGATAGTTCTTGGGCGCGAGTCCCGAGGCGAACTGGAAGCCATCGCTCGCTTCCCAATCTTCGTAGCGCACGCCGAGCGTCAGCACCCAGCGTTCCGCAAACGCCCACGCGTCCTGCAAATAGAGAGCCTGCAAATTGGTCTCGCCGCGCGCGTCCTGCGATAGAACGCCAGCAGTCGAGCGCCAATCCGTGGTCGCATAGATCGGGCTTTCGAGTCGATAGTCGTTGCGGTGATAGCCGACTGCGAGCGTGTGCGCACCGCCGGTCCAGTCACCTTCGAGCGGCGTGTACACGCCCTGCACTTCGAACGTCTGCCAGCCAGTGCCGTCGCGCTCGGAGTTCGTGCCGGGCATCTGGCCGGCGGGATTCGGATCGTGGCTGTTCGCCTGCAGCGTCGAGTCTTCGCGAATGTCGTACCTGGAATACACGATTGATCCATTCCATCCCGTGTCGCGCGTCGTGCGCAGCGTCGTGCCCCACTGCAGGTGTCGCTCGTCGCGCGTGCTCGGCGCAAACGCCGCGGCGGGCACATCGAACACGACACCGTCGACGGACACCCGGCCTTGCCACACTTCCTGGCCCGCCGTGTCGCGCATGAACGTGCGGTTCTCGTTCTCAGTGTCGTTGGCCCACTCGGCGAGGAAGCCTTCCGCTTCGAGCCAGTCGGTCAACGCGTATCCGCCGCGCAGCTTCCACTGGTTCTGAATCGTGTGATCGATCGCGCCGGCGTTGGCGCCGAAGACCGCGCGGCGCTTGCCGAACGGATCGGTGTCGAAGACGACGCCGGTCACGGGCGTCGGTGGTGCGGCCACCGGCACCGACGGAAACGTTCCGGGTGCAGTCTCCGACACGGTGTAGTACTGCATCGGATGACCCGTCGAATCCTGATGGTTCGCGGCCAGCGAGAACCACGCGCCGTTGTCGAAGCGGTCGCCGAAGAATCCCGAGGCCTGATAGCCCGAATAGTCATCGCTCGCGCCGTACTGATCGAAGTTCTCGCCGAACGCCGTCGTGCGCACGCTCAGCTCGCGCTGCTCGGGACGGCGCGTGCGAACCTGCACGGTCGTGCCGATCGAATTGCCGGGATAGAGCGCCGAGAACGGACCGTACAGCACGTCGACGCGGTCGATCTCTTCCGGCGAGATCATGTTCCAGCGCGGCGCGTCGAAGCGGCCGAGGAAGTTGGACAGCAGGTAGCCGTCCATCAACACCAGCCCGCGCGGCGCCTGCAGCGTCGAGAAACTGCGTCCGCCGATCAGCGCGTTGCGGTCGCCGATGTAGCGCTTGCGGATCGTCAGGTTCGGCACGTAGCGCAGCGCGTCCTCGGGATTGACGAGATTCTGCGTGCGCAGATCTTCGGCGGTCTTCGAGGCGGTCGGCGCCGGCACGTCGAGGTCGAGATGCTCGCGCGCACCCGTGACGGTGATGGATTCAATGAGCTTGTCGCTGGCGACACCCTGTGCGTGTGCCAGTGAAATGGCGGCAATCGACAGAATGACTGTCGACGCAGCGATGCGGAAAAACATGACTAATCTCCAAACAAACACTGCACGCGATGAGTCGCGCGTGCACCGACTGGGCCGTCGGTTCGATCAGTGCTTCAGGAGAGCGAAGGCGGACCGCGGATGCGGTCGATGCGCTGCGGGCCGGCCAGCGGGACGGCTGCGACGCGTGCGGGGAGGAATTGCTCGGTCGCCTGCGCGGCGACCGGGGCGAGATGCGGGATGTCGATGACGGCGGCGACTGCAGCCACCGCGAACGGACACGGCGGATCGAGATGGCTGCCGCTGTGATGGGCACCGGCGTGGTCGGCGTGGCCACCAGCCATGGAAGCGTGGTCGTGCAGACCCTGGACGATCGGGGCCTGATCCGGGCAGAAGGCGAGCTGCAGGCCGTCGGCCTGGCTGGTCGCCAGCATGAAACCGACGGGCAGAAAGGCGCGCGCTACCAGCAGCGGTAGCAGCCAACGTGCCCATTTCTTGAAAAGCCGGCGGTTCATGAAGGGGTCGAGTATAGGCGGACGGCCCTTAAGGACCAATTGCCCTTGCGTTCACGGCAGGCAACTCAGGATTTCCGGACAGGTATTGCGGTAGCAGGGTTGACCATCGCCTCGGCCTCGGCTTCGGTTTTGAGCTCGCCTTCCCATTTAGAGACGACAACGGTGGCGATACTGTTCCCGATGACATTGGTCGCCGAGCGGCCCATGTCCAGGAAGTGATCGACGCCGAGCAGCAGCAACAAGCCGGTCTCGGGAATGTTGAACTGACCCAGGGTCGCCGCGATGACGACCAGCGAGGCGCGCGGCACGCCGGCCATGCCTTTCGAGGTCAGCATCAGGATCGCGACCATCATCAGCTGCTGGCCGAACGACAGCTCGATGCCATACACCTGCGCGATGAACATCACGGCGAACGTGCAGTACATCATCGAGCCGTCGAGGTTGAACGAGTAGCCCAGCGGCAGCACGAAGCTCGCGACGCGATTGCTGGCGCCGAAGCGCTCCAGCTCCTCGAGCGTCTTCGGATACGCGGCTTCGGAGCTCGCGGTCGAGAACGCCAGGATCGTCGGCTCGCGCACGCGCCGGATCAGCCGCAGCACGCGCGGACCGACGATCAGCCCGCCGAGCGTGATCAGCAGTGCCCACAGGATGAGCAGGCCCAGGTAGAACTCGCCCATGAACACGCCATAGACACCGATGATCTCGAGCCCCTCTTTGGCCACGCTGCCGGCCAGCGCGCCGAACACCGCGAGCGGCGCGAACAACATCACGTAACCGGTCACTTTCAGCATGATGTGCGAGATGGAGTCCATCACGTCGATCACGACGCGGCCGCGCTCGCCGAGCGCCGCCATCGCCACGCCGAAGAACAGCGAGAACACGACGATCTGCAGGATCTCGTTGCGGCTCATCGCGTCGGCCATGCTGGTCGGGATGAGATGCTCGATGAATCCCTTGAGCGTGAGTGCCGTGCCCTGCACGCCGGAGCTCGCTGCAGCGGCTGCGTCCGGAAGTTCCAGCTGCATGACCTTGCCCGGTTCGAGCGTCTCGACCAGCACCATGCCGAGCGTCAGCGACAGCAGCGAGGCGAACAGGAACCAGCCGAGCGCCTTGCCGCCGACGCGGCCCACCGTGCCGATGTCGCCCATCTTCGCGATGCCGACCACCAGGGTCGAGAACACCAGCGGCGCGATGATCATCTTGATGAGGCGCAGGAACGCGAACGGCAGCAACTCGACGCGCGTTGCGAACGCTTCCGCCGAAGCAGGGAACGACGAATGGACGACGTAGCCGGCGACGATGCCGAGCACCAGGGCGATGAGGATGTACTGCGTCAGTCGCTTCGTCATGTCGCTCCTTACTTCACCAGCAGCAGCAGCGCCACGCCGACGATGATCCGATACCACGCGAATACGGTGAACCGGTGCGTCTGGATGTAGGTCAGCAGCCACTTCACCGCGATGAACGCGACGATGGCGGAGACCACGAGGCCCACGCCGAGGTCGGTCCAGTGCTCCTGTCCGAGCTGATCATGGCGATAAAGGTTCAGCAGCTCGTAGGCCGTCGCCGCGAACATCGTCGGGATCGCCAGCAGGAACGAAAACTCCGCTGCCGCCGGACGCGAGGTCGTGCCCGCGAGCATCGCCGCGAACAACGTTGCGGCCGAGCGCGACGTGCCGGGAAACACCGCGGCAAGAATCTGCGCCAGACCGACCCAACTCGCGACCGGCCAGGTGACCTCGGTGCTCACCGGCTTGCGCGCCGTGTAGGCCTCGATCAGGAAGATCGCCACACCGCCGATCACCATGGCCCACGCGACCGGCGCCACGGTTTCCGGCAGCTCCAGTCCCATCTGCTTGGCGGCGAACCCGCCGATCACGGTGATGATGAACGCCGTCAGCAGCTTGAACAGATAATTACGATTGGCAGGCTGCGTCAGGTTCAAAGCCAGCTGCCAGAGGCGCTGCCAGTAGATGGCGATGACGGCGAGGATTGCTCCGGCCTGAATGGCGACGGTGAACAGCTCCGAGCGTGGACCGAGCCAGTGCTGGGCGATCAGCAGGTGCCCGGTGCTGGAGATCGGCAGGAATTCAGTGATGCCCTCGATGATGCCGAGCAGGATGACCTGAAGCAGATTTTCCACGCGCCTTCCATCGGGGTGCGGTCGAAGGCGCGATCATAGGTTACTTCGGGGGCTGGTTGGGGATGACCGTCACCGCCGGCGCATTGCGCATGTCCTTCACATCCTGCACCGGCGCGGTGCTGCTGTTCTTCGGCGAGCGCCGGCCGTCGCTGCGCTCGACGATGTGCGATCCCGTCGGCTTGTACGTCGGCTGGGAAACCTCGCGAGTCTTCGGCTGAGCAGAATCTTCCTGCTTCGTCGACGTGCACGCGCACAGCGCGCTGGCGGCAACGAGCGCCGCGATCAGAAGCTTGTTGTTCATGGCACACCCCCCTGCAACGACTGAGACTGGGCTCCCCGACGCGATC
>Ga0207689_10005389_pt1 | contig 11449 bp, 6 predicted proteins | sample KBSMisM52_FD_184312 | JGI IMG/M metagenome (GOLD analysis project Ga0207689, IMG submission 184312) | Miscanthus rhizosphere microbial communities from Kellogg Biological Station, Michigan, USA - KBS Miscanthus M5-2 (SPAdes) (version 2) | ecosystem: Host-associated > Plants > Roots > Rhizosphere... | reverse complement strand
TTTTTGGAACTGAACCCAAACGAGTCGTCTCGCTGGTTGAAGAACACCCTCAAACGAAAACCGACATCCTGACTTCAGCACTGCTCGACTTCCCTTCCGGCCATGCAACATTCACGTGCGGGACAAGAATGACTCCCTACCAGCGGGTCCAAATTGTTGGCACGAGCGGGCGATTGGAAGTACAGATCCCGGTCAATGCGCCTCCCGATCACCCGTGCAAAGTTCTGTTGGATGACGGAACTGATCTGCTCGGCAAGAACATTCAGACGTTCGAGTTTGAAATGTGCGATCAATACACAGTGCAAGGGGATCTGTTTTCACAAGTGATTAGAGAAGACAGGCAACCGGCTCTCTCGTTGGAAGACTCGATTCGAAACATGGCGGTGCTTGAGTCAGTGTTTCGTTCGGCAAAGACGGGGCAGTGGGAAGTGCCGGTATCGGTCTGAACGTTGTTTGAGGTCCAGCCTTGCGGCTCTGCCGCTCTCCGTGCGGAATGCCTCCGGCTTTCCGTATGTAGTCTAAAAAGTTTTGAGGCTAAGCCTCGGCGGCATAGCCGCATTGCGGGACGGTGGGCGCGGAAAGCCGGAGGCTTTCCGCACGGAGAGCGGCAGAGCCGCATGGAGCAGTTGCAGAACCGCAAAACTCCTGTGTCGTTCCGAAGGTTCTAAACGACGCGGTTAATCAAATCTTCGCCGCGTTCGAACCGACGCAAGTTTTTCAGAAAGTGATTTACCTGGCGTTCTTTCTCATCCGAGTGTCCGCCACCGCTGTGTGGCGTGATGTAGCAGTTGGGCGTTGTCCAGAGAGGATGATCCAAAGGTAAAGGTTCAGGATCAGTTACATCGAGATAAGCCGCAGCAATACGACCGGATCTTAGTTCTTTCTCCAAGGCAGCTTGATCGAGCGTCACTCCTCTGCCGATGTTGTAGACGATTGCACCTGGCTTCAGACTCCCGAGACGTGCCGCATTTAGAAAGTGCCTGGTCTGATCGTTTGCGGGAAGAATGTTAACAACGTGGTCTGCCTGAGTGAGTAACTCGTCGACTTTTGAAAGATCAGCAACTTCAATCGGCTCGTGACCTGAAACATGTCGACGAACGGCAACCAGATTCATGTGAAGCGGTGTTAGCAACTCAACCAGGCGACGAGCTATTGCGCCAAAACCAAGCAGCAATACGGTCTGGCCATTAAGTAGTCGTGATGCAGGACGGAGAGCATCCATCTTCCATGTTCTGTCACCACGTTGCGCATCAAGAGCTGAGGGCAACTGTCGCGCGAGCGACATGATCATGGCCAGTAGGTGTTGAGCGCACGGCTCATCAAACACTGCGGAGCTGTTTGTTAGGACTACGTTCTTGGCCACGAGCTGACGTTTGATTTCTTCGTGGTCATAGCTCGTATACCCGGCTGAGTTTAATTGGATCCAACGAAGACTCGACGACGCAAGTACGTCGGCAGGTGCGGGGTAACCAAATGCAATGTCAGCAGCATTCAGGGCACGCATTGCCTGATCGCGTGAATCGTTTTCACCAAACATCAGCAATTTATGTTGACCAACGCCGTTAGTGAGTAACGACACTTCGCGTTGATCGGCGGGACCGAAGTCGTTGTTGCACCAGATAGTCAGGTTGGTGTTGTTCATTGAGTCAGTGGGATGCAGTCAGTACCACAACGCGGTAGCGTGTGGCTCACTGTTGCCAATCGTTTACTGTTAACTGTTCAGGCCGACCACGCGCTACCGTTGTGGTACTGACCTCACGACAACACAGACGCATATCGGACATTGAGAGGCGAAACTATAACCGAATGAGTGACGAACGAGCGACCACAAAGTCTCCAGCGATCGAATTGGCCACGCCTCTAGCTTCTTCTGGATTCAAAATTCCCGGACTGCGTTGGTGGATGATGGGGCTGATCATGCTCGGCTCAATCCTAAACTATCTGACGAGAAGTACGCTCGGGGTTGCGGCATCGACAGTTCTTACTGATCTAAAGATCGACGAGCATCAATATTCCTACATACTCACAGCTTTTCAGATCGCCATCATGTTCCAACCGTTGTGCGGCTATGTGCTGGATGTCATCGGTCTACGAGCTGGCTTGGCGATCTTTGCGACTGGCTGGTCATTGACCAACATGGCTCATGCGCTCGCCAACAGCTGGCCCGCGCTCGCGGTGTTGCGCGCAGTGATGGGATTCAATGAAGGCTCTGCGAATCCTGCCGGCATGAAAGCAACGGCCGAATGGTTTCCGGCGAAAGAAAGAGGACTTGCTGGAGGTGTCTACAACATTGGCGCCTCGTTCGGCTCTTTGATAGCGGCGCCATTAGTCGCCTGGGCGATCCTTAACTACAACTGGCGCTCGGCCTTTGTCATCACCGGTGGGATGGGATTGATTTGGGTCGTGATGTGGGTCCTGCTTTATCGTTCGCCGAGTGAACATCCGGCTCTCAGTGAGTCTGAAAGGAACTACATTTCAAGTGGCCAGGAAGTACACCTACGGGCTGACGCGAAGAGACCCTCAATCTGGACGTTGGCCCGACGTCGTAACTTCTGGGGCATAGCGCTGCCACGCTTTCTTGCCGATCCCACCTGGGGAACGCTGCAGTTTTGGCTTCCTCTCTATCTAACGACGGTTCGACATTTCAATCTCAAACAGATAGCAATGTTTGCGTGGTTACCATTTCTCGCGGCCGATCTGGGATGTTTCTGTGGACCAGCAATCGCCGGAACACTTCAAAAATACTTCGGACTGAACCTGATCAATGCGCGCCGATCCGCTTTCACAGTTGGAGCGCTAATGATGATCGGAGTTGCATTCACAGGCGTAGTTGAAAGTCCCTACGCTGCGATCGCACTGATCAGTTTGGCCGGATTCGCTCATCAAACGTTGTCAGTGACTGTGATTACGATGTCGTCTGATCTATTCAAACGTAGTGAGGTAGCAACAGTCGCAGGTATGGCCGGAACGATGGGGAACGCCGGGCTCCTCCTCTTCTCTTTGATGATTGGCGCATTAGTTTCGAAGATTGGCTATTCGCCGTTCTTCGTTGCGCTTGGTGTTCTCGATCTGCTTGGCGCCGTGCTTTTGTGGACCCTCGTTAAGCCGCCGGCACACGTTGTGAAGGCAGTGGCGTAGGAAGGAAAGAACGAGACCATTTTCCAGATCACATTTGACATTCAATGGCCATCGCCGAACTCAAGTTTGAAGTGCACGTGGACCGATGGTCGGATACCGCGAAGCGGTTGCGTCCTAAGATGTCGCTGGTCACCGTTGAATCATGAATGACGTTTCGCTGGCTGACGAAAGCGCGTTGAGGTTGCCATCCACGTTCAACCTTCCCCAGGGTAGCCGAAGCGGCAACCCTGGGCTTTGGGACGGAACCGCTTCGCGGTATCAGATCCTTACTTCGCAATTTGCGCTTCAAACTTGAGTCGGCCAATGGCAATTGAAAGATGTCAAATGTGATCTGGAAAATTGATTCTTAAAACTCTTAATGACTAATACCTCGACAATCAGAAACCCAATCCTTCGCGGCTTCAATCCCGATCCATCCATTGTGCGCGTCGGTGACGACTACTACATCGCAACCTCCACTTTCGAATGGTATCCCGGCGTTCAGATTCATCACTCGCGCGACTTGATTAACTGGCAACTAATAACCAGGCCACTGAACCGTCCCAGTCAACTAAACATGCTCGGCGATCCTGACTCGTGCGGAATCTGGGCGCCTTGTCTGACTTACTCTGAAGGACTGTTCTATCTGATCTATACCGATGTAAAGCGTTACGGTCGCGCAATTCCCGCCGGCAGCGCCGTTGCTTCGTTGCGCGATATGCACAATTACCTGGTCACCTGCGAAACGATCGACGGCGAATGGTCAGATCCTATTTTCCTGAATAGCAGTGGCTTTGATCCATCGTTATTTCACGATGACGACGGCCGTAAGTATCTTGTCAACATGCTCTGGGATCATCGCCCGGTTCACAACCGATTTGCGGGAATCCAGTTGCAGGAATACTCACAGAAAGAGCACAGGCTAATCGGACAACGCGAGGTGATTTTTAAGGGAACGTCGATCGGGTTTACTGAAGGACCACACCTCTACAAACGTAAGGGTTTCTATTACCTGCTGACAGCTGAAGGGGGTACGGGCTGGGGTCACGCAGTTACGCTAGCCCGGTCGCAGTTTGTAAACGGCCCGTACGAACTTCATCCGGACAACTACATTCTTACCTCTCGCAATCGACCAGAAGCAGAATTGCAGCGAGCAGGCCATGCCGATCTGGTTGACACTCAGAACGGTGAGACCTACATGGTTCATTTGTGTGGTCGTCCCTTAAGAAATCGGGGGCGCTGCACACTCGGACGCGAAACTGGGATCCAGAAAATGAAGTGGGATGAAAACGGCTGGCTCTTTACCGATGATCGTGACCCCGTTCCGCGCATGGAAGTCACAGGACCAGGTCTGCCTATTCATGAGTTTCCTCGTCCGGCCGTTCGCGATAACTTTGATAAGCCTCAACTCTCAATTGATTTTCAGTGGCTGCGTTCACCGTGGCCTAATGAACTGTTTAGCCTAACCGAGCATCCCGGTCACCTGCGTATCTTTGGTCGAGAGTTAATGGGCAGCCCCTTTCGACAAGGCCTGGTAGCACGCCGTCAGCAATCGCACTGTTACAGCGCTACGACTTCGGTTCAATTTGCCCCTGAAGATTTTCAGCAGATGGCGGGACTCATTTGCTACTACAATAGTGCCAAGTTTCATTACTTCTACATCAGTTACGACGACACGATTGGCAAGCACTTGCGAGTAATGTCTTCGTTTCCCGATCAGGTCAATACGGATGTGTTCACTGCACCCACACCAATTGCTGCTAACGGTCCGGTGGAGCTTCGTGTAGAAGTTGATTTCGAGCGGCTTCGGTTTGCTTTCAGGACCGCTAAACAATCATGGACGTGGATGCCTGAAGTTTTTGATGCGAGTATTCTCTCCGATGAAGCAACAGCACCTGGTCTTCCCAACTTTACCGGAGCATTTGTGGGAATGTGTTGCCAGGACACATCAGGACTAGGGCGACCAGCAGACTTCGACTACTTCGAATACGACGAGCGCGACTACCAACCGCATATTGAGGAGCTATGAAGAAACCACAAGCAAGCAGACGAAAGTTTATTAAGGAAACCGTTACTTCGGCAGCTGGCTTACTAGCACTGTCGGCACTGCCAGGCAAGACGGCAATCGCACATGACCCTGTCACAACGCGGAGAAAAGAAGAAATGGCGGACGGAACACCACGGCTACGCTTTTCGGTTATCGGGATTAATCACGATCACATTCACAGCCAAGTCGGCGCAACGATTCGCGGCGGCGGACAGTTTGTCTCCTTCTACGCGAAAGAGCCCGATTTAGCTGCGGCCTTTGCGAAGAGATATCCAGACGTCAAACAGGCGGGAAGCGAACAGGAGATTCTTGAAGACAAAAATGTTCAGCTTGTTTTGAGTGCCGCAATTCCAGTGGAGCGAGCCCCACTTGGAATCAGGGTCATGCAACACGGCAAAGACTACATGGCAGACAAGCCAGGCATCACCACGCTCGCTCAACTGGCAGAAGTGCGCCGCGTACAGAAAGCGACGAAGCGGATCTACTCAATCATGTACAGCGAGCGGTTCGAAAACAAAGCTACTGTCCGTGCCGGTGAGTTAGTTAAGGCGGGCGCAATTGGCAAAGTTTTGCAGACAACCGGACTGGGTCCGCACCGTCTCAATAATGTCAGTGGTGGTGTTCGGCCACCGTGGTTCTACGATCACAAATATTTTGGCGGCATCATTTGCGACATTGCGTCTCATCAGTTCGACCAGTTCCTTTTCTTTACCGGTTCAACAGAGGCTTCGGTTGTGGCTTCGCAAATCGGTAACGTACATCATCCTCAGTATCCATTGTTCGAAGATTTTGGAGACGTAATGCTACGGGGCAACGGCGGAATGGGTTACATCCGTGTCGATTGGTTTACTCCTAATGGTTTGAGTACGTGGGGAGACGGAAGACTGACAATCATCGGCACAGATGGGTTCATTGAAATCCGCAAGAACTGCGATGTCGGAAGAAGTAAGAGTGGCAACCACCTCTTTTTGACAGACCAGAAAGAAACTACTTACTTCGACTGCAACAATGATCCACTACCCTATGGGACGCTACTTGTCGACGATGTGCTCAATCGCACTGAGACTGCGATGACCCAGCACCATTGTTTCCTGGCGACCGAACTGGCACTGCTGGCTCAACAAAACGCGCAGAGAATTAATTTGAAAAAGTAGATGAATTCACTTCGGAGGACCCCGGAGGAGTGAAATGTTTAGAAATCGGAGTTACCCATGAAAAGGAAATCAGTCTCACGAAGAACGTTTGTGAAAACCGCTTTGGTTGGAACAGCGGCAGCGTCACTCGATCTGAGCGGCTTTCCCAGCATCGTGCCTTCATCTGTATTCGGCGCGAGCGCACCCAGCAATCGCATCAACATCGGCGCTATCGGCAACGGTCGCATTTCTCGTGGTCATGATCTACCGGGGGTCTTACGATACGACGAGGCAAAAGTCATTGCGGTCTGCGATCTCGATAGCAAGCGCGCTGAAGATGCGCGTACGTTGGTCAATAACTTCTACGCAAAAAAGACCAATACCGCGTACGACGGCGTGAAGGCCTACACCGACTATCGTGAGTTGCTCCAAAACAAAGATATCGACGGTGTCTTAATCAGCACCCCTGATCATTGGCACTCGATCATTGGCATCGACGCGGCGGAAGCAGGTAAAGATGCGTACATGCAAAAGCCGGCCTCACTGACGATCGCGGAAGGGCGAGCGTTGAGTAATACAGTTCATCGAACTGGTCGCATCTTTCAGATTGGCAGTCAGCAACGATCGTCTACTCAATTTCGCTACGCAGCGGAGCTCGTTCGTAACGGCCGCATCGGTCAACTCAAAACTGTCTATGTCGGTCTACCAGCTGATCCGGCCGGTGACGATGAACCCGAGATGCCGATTCCGAAGAATCTGAACTATGAAATGTGGCTCGGCTCGACGCCTTACAAGTACTACACGGAAAAGCGTGTGCATCCGCAAAACGATTACAGCCGACCGGGCTGGTTGCGTTGCGAACAGTTTGGCGCCGGCATGATTACAGGCTGGGGTTCGCATCACGTTGATTGCGCCCACTGGGGAATGGACACCGAGTACACCGGGCCAATCGAAGTTTGGGGCACGGCGGAGTTTCCGAAGAAAGGACTCTGGGACGTACACGGGACATTTCGCACTGAGGCGCTCTACGCAAACGGCGTAAAGATGGTAATCAGCACAGAGCTGCCAAACGGAATCAAATTCGAAGGGACAACCGGATGGATCTTTGTTTCAAGAGGTAATGAACAAGTCACGGCCAGCGATCCGGTTGCGAAACTGAAAGACCCGCAAGCTCTCGCCGCGAGTGATCCCAAAATAATTACCAGCGTTATCGGGCCACAAGAGATCCATCTTTACGAAAGCAAGGAACACCATTGGAACTGGCTCGAGTGCGTGCGCACGAGAAATGTACCAATCGCGCCGATCGAGATTGCTCATAGATCCTGCTCCACCTGTTTAATTCATCAGATCACGATGAAGTTGAAACGAAAGGTATATTGGGATCCACAGCGGGAAAGATTCAAGAACGACGACCAAGCGAATGCGATGATTTCACGATCGCAGCGTTGGCCTTATGTGATTGATAAGCACGAAAGCGATTAGGCGAGTCCACAGAAACAAGTTGCCGAGTCCCACGGCAACTTTGTAGTAGTCAAATCATTACGCAACCGACCAGGTTGCACACCGACAGGCGCAAAAAAGTGCGCAACCCACTCGGGTTGAGCATGGAAATGTTTTCGTTTGTACAGGGTATTTACTTTTGTGTTTACCTTGGCTCCGACTCGTAACTCGTTTCGGATTTGAACTCAACGCGCCAAACTTAACAGCCAATAAACAGGAGACGTGATGAAGCCCTATCGTTCTGCGATTGCCATTGTCTTGCTACTAATCGTTTGCCTTTCCAGCAGTCGAACCTACACACAAACGACTCCACCTTACAAAAACCCGGCGCTGCCGATTCAGCAACGCGTCGATGACCTTGTCTCGCGAATGACGCTGGAAGAAAAGGTTTCACAGATGATGAATGGCGCCGCGGCTATTGAGCGCCTCGGCATCCCTGACTACGAATGGTGGAATGAAGGTTTGCATGGAGTCGCTCGCGCCGGCTACGCGACCGTCTTTCCCCAGGCCATCGGTCTTGCGGCAACCTGGAACACTGATTTGATGTTTCAAGTCGCCGACGTCATTTCCACTGAAGCAAGAGCAAAACACCAGGAGTTTGATCGGAAAGGTGATCACGCACGCTACAAGGGCCTGACGTTTTGGAGTCCAAACATCAACATCTTTCGCGACCCTCGCTGGGGACGCGGCCAGGAAACATATGGCGAAGATCCTTACCTTACGTCGAGGATGGGTGTCGCCTTTGTCAAAGGACTACAGGGCAACGATCCGAAGTACTACAAAGTTATTGCCACTCCAAAACACTACGCGGTTCACAGTGGACCTGAACCTGAGCGGCACAGCTTCGACGCGGAAGCCAGCGAACGCGACATGCAGGAAACTTACCTACCTGCGTTCCGCGCAACGATCGTGGAAGGTGGAGCACAGTCGGTCATGTGCGCCTATAACCGCACGAACAGCGAACCGTGTTGCACAAACAAGAAGCTCAACGAGATCCTCCGAAAGGAGTGGGGCTTCAACGGCTATATCGTTTCCGACTGTGGCGCGATCGACGACATCTCAAAGCGACATAAGTACGTCGCAACTGAGGGTGAAGCATCGGCGCTAGCTGTGAAAGCAGGAACTGACCTGACATGCGGACGCGAGTATCGTTCACTGGTGCAGGCTGTTAAAGATGGACTCATTAGCGAAGCCGACATCAACGTTGCTGTGAAGCGACTGATGACTGCTCGCTTCAAACTCGGAATGTTTGATCCGCCAGAGATGGTTCCGTATGCGAAGATTCCTTATTCAGAGAACGACTCTGAGGCGCACCGACAACTGTCGCTGAGGGCCTCCCGTGAATCGTTAGTTCTGCTCAAGAACCAGAACAATACGCTACCGCTCAAGAAGGATCTCAAAACGATCGCCGTGATCGGTCCCCTCGCGGACAACCTGGGCGTGTTGCTTGGAAACTACAACGGTCAACCATCGAAATACGTCACACCGCTCACCGGCATCCAGGCTAAGGTCTCGCCGTCGACGAAGGTCCTCTACTCACCTGCGCTTTACGCCCCCGGCGTGATGGTTGAACCAATTCCAGCGTCGGCATTGTCCGGTCTGAAGGGAGAGTACTTTAACAATCACGAGCTAAAGGATGCTCCGGCATTGGTTAGAAGCGATGCCCAGGTGAACTTTGAATGGGGCGCGTTTGCTCCAGCTCCTGGCGTCAATGAAGACAACTTCTCAATTCGCTGGACGGGAAAACTCAAGGCTCCAGAGTCCGGTAAGTATTCGATCGGCATTTCTGGCAACGGCGGAATGCGATTGACTGTCGACGGCCAAACGGTTATCGAAGAGCTCAATAATCGCCGCACAAGGACGCTCGCCAAGGACATCCAATTCGAAGCTGGGCACACCTACGAACTTCGCCTCGAATACTTTGATAACACCAACCAGTTCGCAGCAGCAAAGTTGATGTGGGCACCTCCGAGTGGTGACAAGAGTTTGAAGGACGACGCGCTCGCAAAGAGCCGACAAGCAGACGCCGTCGTGATGGTGCTGGGAATTACTCCATCCGTGGAAGGCGAAGAGATGGACGTAAAGGTCGACGGTTTTCGTGGCGGCGATCGTACTGAGATCACTCTGCCAAAACCACAGGAAGATCTGATCAAGGAGGTCCAGGCGCTTGGGAAGCCAGTCGTGTTGGTCTTGGTGGGCGGTAGTGCACTGGCAGTCAACTGGGCCAATGACAATGTGCCTGCAATTCTCGACGCGTGGTATCCGGGTGAAGAAGGTGGGACTGCCATCGCTGATGTGATCTTCGGCGATTACAACCCTGCTGGTCGCTTGCCCGTTACCTTCTACAAATCGGTTGCTCAGTTACCGGCATTTACCGACTACAGCATGCAAGGTCGAACTTACCGGTACTTCAAAGGCGACCCACTTTATCCCTTTGGTTTTGGTCTGAGCTATTCGAACTTCAAATACGACGGGCTGAAGTTGAGTTCCAAACAGGTACGTGCTGGAGAAAGTGTAACGGTGACCGTCAACGTTACGAACACGAGTAACCGCGCCGGAGATGAAGTTGTCCAACTCTATATCTCGGACGTCGCGGCATCAGTGCCAGTAGCGATTCGATCGCTCGCTGGGGTAAAGCGAATCTCGTTGAAGCCGGGTGAGAAGCAAACGGTGAGTTTCACGATCGCTTCCGATCGGATGTCAGTGATCGACAACAATGGGAAGAGAATCATCGAACCCGGCGAGTTTCTCATCAGCGTAGGAGGAAAGCAGCCCGGCTTTACCGGCAGTGCCGACGCGAAGACGACTGGTGTTGTGACCGGAACATTTGCAGTGAAGTAGTGTCCGATATGCGCCCGTCTTGTCGCTGTCTCTACATTCGATAAGTCTAGTGGCGATCGAGTCAGTACCATTACGCGGTAGCGTATGGCTCAACCTCGGCAGGGATTCCAGGCGAGCCATACGCTACCGCGTAATGGTACTGACTCCATTGCCACTGGAGTCGCCGACTTCACGACAAACGACAAGACGGGCGCATATCGGACCCTACTTGAACTTCTTCTCTCCTGCGTTAATCGCAGTATTCATGAAGTTCTGTCGCGGCGGGAGAGGGCACGTCGCAAACTCAGTGAAAGCACACGGCGGATTCTCGGCGCGATTGAAGTCGAGCACGACCTTACCGTCCTTCGGTAGATCTGCATACAAGAAACGACCTGCTGGATACGTCGTTTTCCCTGCTGTCAGATCGCGAAAGATAATGAAAAGCTTCTTCTCGTCTTCAATCACGGGACGGAGTTCAAACTTCTGCCCATTAAGTGTGAACGTAAGAAGTCCTGGAGTTTTCAACTTCAACTCATCGCCAAGCACGTTCATGATTCTGATCTCTTTTGGTTCATCATATGCTGTGAACGTGGCGATGATTCGATAGTTCTCGTGAGCCGGAAACCACTTCAACCCCTTGAAGCGCAGCCGCGCCGGACTGTTCTTATCTCTGACTCGTAGCCCGTAACGATTACCTCGCTTGATGACGCCCAACTTGAGTGAACCGACCTTGAACTGATCTGGCGGCTTGTCAGTTTCAAACGTCATCACGTATTCCTGAACAGGTTTATCGTTTACCTGGACCACTACACCATCACTCACTCTCAAGCTG
>Ga0207689_10005384_pt1 | contig 11455 bp, 9 predicted proteins | sample KBSMisM52_FD_184312 | JGI IMG/M metagenome (GOLD analysis project Ga0207689, IMG submission 184312) | Miscanthus rhizosphere microbial communities from Kellogg Biological Station, Michigan, USA - KBS Miscanthus M5-2 (SPAdes) (version 2) | ecosystem: Host-associated > Plants > Roots > Rhizosphere... | reverse complement strand
CCGACAAGACGCAGCACATGTTGTGGCGACTGCAGAATGGCGAGCTCGACGGCGTAAATCCCAAGGTCGTCGTGCTGATGGCGGGTACCAACAATGTCGGCCGTTCCACGCCGCTCGGTGACGTCGAGGAACGCGCCGCTGACGTGGCGCGCGGTGTAACCGCAGTTGTCAGAGAAATCCGCAAACGAGCGCCAGACGCCACCGTCGTGATCACGGGCATCACTCCGCGCAATGACAACATCGCGGTCATGCCCGTCATCAATCGTGCCAACCAGCAAATCGCCAAGCTGGCCGATGGCAAGAAGACACGTTACATAAACATCAATGCGGCGCTGGCGTTGCCAGACAACCAGTTACGTGAAGGCATGGTCAACGACGGCCTGCACCTGACGGTCAAGGCGTACCAGGTCTGGGCCGATGCGCTCAAGCCGATCTTCAACGAGATTCTGGGTGCACCGGCCGCCGTGGATCATGCTCCGCCTCCGACTGGCGATCCCAGCGCACAAAAGACTTTGAAAAGCCCGTGACCTGAGCGGGTGCTCGGCGCAAGATAGCTTCGAAGGGAGAGTCTCGGAGGTCTCGGGTGCAATCGCCCGTATACGCAAATGCGTATCGAGATGCAGCGCTGGTCGTCAATCGCGCTTCGGTAAGGTTTTGGATTGCGTTTCGTCCCCATCGCGACGTCAGCACCTCGCTAGGCATCTCCGCCGCGGTACACCTCGTCATTCTTTTCGGCGTCGGCAGCGCGATGTACCTGAATGGTCTCGACGACGTAGATGTGCCCGAGCTCTCGGTGCAGCTCGTCACTCGCGAAGGCCCGAACGACGAACAATTTACTGAAGCCGCGCTGCCACAACCCGCCCCTGACCCGGTGGAAGACGTGCTCGACGATCCGGGCACCAGCGAAAAAACTTTCGATGCACCGATGACGGCGGATGCAACGCCGATGCAGGAAGATATTCCCGAGGTCGCACAGCTCGACGCATCGGCGGCATTCGTCGAGCCCGCCCCCGCGGCGGGCGCGGTCGTGACCACCACCGCGGAGTCGACGGCGCAGGTTCCGGTGGTCGCCGAGCCAGAACCTGAAGGCACTCCCGATGTCATCCCGCAGCCCGAGCAGGCCATGCTCTCGCGCAACATGCAGCACGTCGCGCAGGAACTGCTCGACACCAATACGACAGCGAAGACCATCAGCTGGGAGGAGAAGGGCCAGCAATACTCCGCGCGAGTCTTGCGCCAGCCCGCCCCCGACAGCACCGGGCTCGAACAGGTGATCGCCGAAGTGACGACCAGCAAAGACGGCAAGCGCATGAAGACGCGCCTCTCCCTGAAACGCCTGGCCTTTTCGCACTTCACGCAGCTGGTGAACAACTGGGATCCGAACATCATGTTGCATGACGACGTGATCGACGGACGGTTTCACAGCAACTCGGAAATTTCCTTGAGCGCCATGTACGGCGTGAAACCGAGATTTTTCGGCAAGGTCACCACGGCGGCGCAGAAGGTCACGTTCAACAGTTTCAACTCGCGCCGGAACCAGGATGTATTCCAGGGAGGCTTCGAGACGAAGACCGATCGCGTGACACTGCCGCGCGACATGCCTGACGTGGTCAATGGCGGCACGGGCGACACCTCGCGTCGCTCGTTCGAAGAAGACACTCGCATTATTTTCAATGCCGACGGCAGCTACGTCTGGCGGCTCGCCAACGGCGAGGGCTCGATGCAGCGCGCGGAACCCTCCGAGCAACCGCAATATCTCATCGCCGAAAAAGGCGCGAAGCTGTACGTGCGCGGCACCGTGCGCGGCATCTTCACGGTCTACTCTCCGTCAGACATCGAGATCGAGGACGACCTCGTGTATCTCAAGGATCCGCGGCAGACGGTCATCTCGCGTGACTTCCTCGCGCTCATCTCCGGGCGCGACATCAAGGTGGCTCCATGCTCTGTGACAGGCCCCGGCGATCTGACTGTGCACGCCGCCCTGTTCGCCCGTCGCCGCTTCTTCACCGAAGAGATCGACCACGGCGAGGCAGCCACGATGTTCATCTACGGCAGCCTGACGGCCGGCACGATCACTGCCACTGAGCCTCGCTACGCTACCAAGCTCGACTACGACAAACGCTTCGAATACCTGCGGCCCGCCAGCTTTCCGATGACGCGCCGCTACGAGGTCGACTCCTGGGACCAGGACTGGAAACAGGTCGAAGGGGCTGAAAACGACCAGCCGGTGGGCAATCTGGCCCAATCACAGTAATAAAGAGTGGGTCAGATCGATCTGGCGGCCGTTTCGGGGCGCCGTCGCGCCAATATCACAAATAAATAGAACAGTCCCCTTTTTTTCGCGTACATTCCGCCCCCCGCCAAGTGGTGCCGGGTGAGGAAAGTGGGGAAATGTTGTGCCCTCCACTAACGGGTTGACCCGTCTCCCCACTTCCCTCACCCGGCACCATGAGCCTCCGTAAATGTCTGAATCTGCCGTACTGCCGAGCTTTTCCGAGCTCGGCCTGAGTGATGCCGTCGTTGCCGCGTTGACAGACGTCGGCTACGAAACTCCCACGCCCATCCAGGCGCAAACCATTCCCGCTCTCCTCGGCGGCGCGGACCTTCTGGGCCAGGCCCAGACCGGCACCGGCAAGACGGCGGCCTTCGCCCTGCCCATCCTCTCGAAGATCGATGTCGAGCTGCGCGCCACACAGGCGCTGATCCTCGCGCCCACGCGCGAGCTCGCGATCCAGGTCGCCGAGGCATTCCAGAAATACGCGGCGAAGATGCCGGGCTTCAACGTGCTGCCTATCTATGGCGGACAGAGCTATACCCCGCAGTTGAAGGGCCTCAAGCGCGGCGCGCATGTCGTCGTCGGCACCCCCGGCCGGTTGTTAGACCACGTGAAGAGCGGCGCGCTCACGCTCGAGCACTTGAAGTTCCTCGTGCTCGACGAAGGCGACGAGATGCTGCAGATGGGCTTCGTCGACGACATCGAATTCCTGTTCCAGCAGGCGCCGGAAGAGAAACAAGTGGCGTTGTTCACCGCGACGTTGCCGCACTCCATCCGCCGCATCGCCCAGACGCACATGCGCGATCCGCGCGAGATCAGCGTGCAGTCGCGTGGCGAAGCCGCGCCGAAAATCCGCCAGCGCTACTGGATGGTCAGCGGACTGCACAAGCTCGACGCCCTCACCCGCGTACTCGAATCCGAGCGCTTCGACGCCATGCTGGTGTTCGTGCGCACCAAGATCGAAACCGTCGATCTCGCCCAGCGTCTCGAAGCGCGAGGCTTCGCGGCCTCCGCGCTGAACGGCGACATGGAACAGCGCCAGCGCGAGCAGATGGTCGCGCAGCTCAAGAACGGCAAGATCGACATCCTGATCGCCACCGACGTCGCCGCGCGCGGTCTCGATGTCGAGCGCATCTCGCACGTCCTCAATTACGACATCCCGTACGACTCCGAAACCTACGTACATCGCATCGGCCGCACGGGCCGCGCCGGTCGCACGGGTGATGCCATCCTGTTCGTGAGTCCGCGCGAGCGGAACATGCTGCGCGTCATCGAGCGCGTGACCAAGCAGCAGCTCGAAGAAATGAAGATGCCGAGCGTCGCCGACGTCAACGAGCTGCGCGTGGTCAAGTTCAAGGAAAAGATCACTGCGGCCGTGATGAGCGGCGCTGGCAAGGAATTCCAGGGCATGCTCGAGCAGGTGCAATCCGAGGGCGACATTCCCGCCATCGAAATCGCCGCCGCGCTCGCCAGCATGGTGCAGGGATCAACGCCGCTGTTCCTCGCGGCCAAGCCAGAATCCGAACAGCAAAAAGCGCCGCCGCGCATCGACGGCAGCGTTCCGCAGCAGACCTATCGCATCGAAGTGGGCCACGCCCATGGCGTGTTGCCCGGCAACATCGTCGGCGCCATCGCCAACGAAGCCGGCATCGAGGGCAAGAACATCGGGCACATCGACATCCGCGAAGATCACAGCTACGTGGATCTGCCCGGATTGCCCGATGAAATGATGGCGAGCCTGCAGGATGTACGCGTGCGTGGCGAAGCGATTCGCATCCAGCGCGTGGACTCGAAGCCTGATAAACCCAAGTTCAGTGGTCAGTCGCGTCGCCCGGATCGCATGGCGGAAGAAGACGGCGGTCGCCGCCCGTACGCAGGTGGCGGTGGCAGCGGCGGCAAGCGCTTCGACAAATCCAGCGGCGAGAAGAAGCCGTACACCGGTGGCGGCAATCGCTTCGACAAGGCCGGCGAGCCGCGGCCTTTCGAGAGCCGTCGTTCTGAATCACGGAATTACAAAGGCCCGCCGCGCAGCTACGCGGGCACACCGCGCTTCAAGCGCGATGACAGCGCCCCTTCGTCTGGCGGTGAACGTCCGAGCTTTGATCGCAGCAAGGCGCCGCGGTTCGAGAGCTTCGCGCCTGCCGGTGATGCCGGTGGCGACTCACGACCGCGTTTCGAACGCGCCGAGAAGCCGGCTTTCGCAGGCAAGCCGCGCTTCAAACCTGGCTACGGCGGCAAGCCCGCGTTCGGCGACAAGAAGCCCGAGGGCTTCAAGAAGAAATACGTCGGTAAGGCCGCAGGCGCCAAGGGCGCCTACAAGGGCGGCAAGGCCGAACGCGCGAAGCGCGGCGTCTGAAGTCTGCGCGACTAGCCCGCTGATCGGCGGAGCGCGCGGACGCCGTTCGGCGTCCGCGCTACGAACGCGTTTTAATCAGCCGGCCGGGACCACCGAGATGGCCAGCGCCTCGGTGTACTCGACGTCGACCATGTCGCCTTTCTTGAGCGTGCGGATGAACTTCTTTCCTTCGGGCGACGCCGGGGCGATGGTGCGGACCAGGCCGTCGGGGCGTTTGAACGTAACCGTTTCGAACGACGTGTCCACCGACTCGATCTGCACCGTCGTCTTGATCGTCTGCCCAACTGCGGCAGCGGGCATCGAACCTTTGGGTGCCGTGTAGGCCGCGGCATCGACCGTGGTCTTGGGGTCTTCCTTGCTCTTGGAGATCTTGGCGGCCATCGCGGCTTTATAGGCCACCTTGACCTTGTCACCCACTTTGATCTGGTCGAAGTTTTTCACTTCCGGACCCGCAGCGATCACCGAGGATCCTGCCTCACCATTGAGTACCAGCAGGCGCGACTCGGGGTAGACCGCCTCGACCGTTGCCTGCGCTTCGATCGTTTCTTCCCGTTTGAACGGCTCCTTGGCCGCCAGAGCAACTGTCGTCACGACACCGAGGAGAGCAAAGTAAATAGCGCGCTTCATGTTCAGGTTCCTTCTGCAGAGTAGTTGAATGCTTCGAGCCGGGTTTGTTCACGGAGCCTGCGGCGTGCCGCGGGCTGCATCGAGCGCCGCACGCAGCAGGCCAGCCCACATTTCAAGTGCGCGACGTGCTTCAGCGGAATTCGACACGGCATCCTCGACCGAGAGGTTGCCAGACGTGCGCCCCTTCTCCTTGTCGACGGCACGCACCAGCAACGCACCGCTCTGCGAATCTCGCAGTTCCATGAGCAATGTCATGTCAGCCGGCGATACCAAATACATGTGTTGGGCGCCGGCAGAGCCCGGTGTGGTCGCGAAGTCGAGTTCGGAGATGGTCGCGGAAATGCGCAGCACGTCGGGACCCGGCTGGGTGGTGATGGGGTAGCCGTGTTGCCTGGTCAGGGCCGCCGAAAAGATTTCGTAGAACACTCCGGCGCCCTGCGAACGGATACGCGTGATGTCGGACACGGTCACTTCCGGGTGCCGCGCCTGCCAGTCGGCCTTGAACGCGAGTTCCACCGAGTCGAGCATCACCTGCTTGTAAGGGGCGAGCGACGCGCCAGGCAACACGTACAAGGTGTCCACCTGTTTGGCCTGCCTGCGCTCCAGGCCGTCGACGGTGGTCTCCGCCACGGGAGGCGCGTTCACGACGCAACCACCTAACAACAGCAGCAGACCTGCTCCAGTCGTCGCCGCCCGGATGGCGTTTCTCATGAGGTTCCCTTGGCGGCGGTTGCCGGCTTGTCGGCAATCCACACGCCGAGCGACGAGTAGGTCACGGCAAGAATCACCGGGCCGATGAACAGGCCGATGACGCCGAACGCGATGAGTCCGCCGATGACGCCGGCAATGATGAGTATCAATGGCAATTCAACGCCGCGGCTGATGAGGATCGGGCGCAGGAAATTGTCGAGGATGCCGACCGGCAGGCTGTAGATGAGGAACACGGTCGCCCACACGCCGCTGGCATGCGAAAACATCCAGATCATCGCGGGAATCAACACGGGAAACGGGCCGAGCTGCGCGATGCACAACACGAACACGATTGCGGTGAGCAGACCTGGATGTGGGATGCCGGCGACAAAGAATCCGAGTCCCACCAGCGCGGTCTGTACCAGCGCCGTCACGACGACGCCGAGCGCCACGCTCTGCACCGATTGCCCGGCGAGAACCACTGCCGCATCGCCGCGTTCTCCCGCGAGTCGGCTCGCAAACGCGCGCACACCGCTGGCCGCAGTCTCACCCGTTGCATAGAGAATGCCAGCGATGATCACCGTGAGCAGAAAGTGCCCGAGCAGGCCGCCGAAGCCGCCGGTGATCGCCAGGAGCCACGCGGCCACGGATTTCACGTACGGTCGAATCGTCTCGGCGAATTGCTCCGGCCCAGCGGCAGACAGGGCCTGCCATTCGGCGGTCAGGCGCTCACCCGCAACGGGTACCTTCGCGAGCCAATCGGGGGGTGGTCCCAAGCCGTGTTCGAGATACGAGCGCACTACCTCCACACCGTCGACCGATGCGTCGAGCATTGCCCCCATTGCCGCCCAGAACGGAACGATGAAGATCACCAGCATGACGAGCGTCATGACGGTGGTTGCCAACGCACGGCTATTGCCGACGTGGCGCTGCACCCACTCGAGCAATGGCCAAGTGGCAACCACTATTGCGGTCGCCCACACCAGCGGCCCGATGAAGGCCATCATCGTCCACAGGCTTGCCACCATCAGTATGAGGATGATGAGTATCAGGATGGTCGCGCGCAGAATGTCGGGCTGTGACTGTTGATTCATGACCACTCCGCCGTCTGAAAGCAGCGCGCTGTTGTTAGTATGTGGGGCGAGTAATCTCGCTGCGTCTTGAACCGGGAGAACGAACCATGCTGCTTAGATTGCTTCAGGGTATTGCGCTGCTCGGCCTCACGGTCGCGATTCACACGGCCGTGCTGGGAGCGATGTTCGTTCGTTTTCAGAGGCACATTCAATTCCATCTACCAATCGGCTTCATCGCGAACTCCTGGCTGCTCACCCGCATCGCCGCGATCACCGTGCTGGCCCACCTGGTCGAGATTTGCATCTGGGCCGGCTTCTACTACTGGAAGGAAGCACTTCCGGACTTCGAGACCAGTCTCTATTTCAGCGCCGTAACCTATGCGACCATCGGCTACGGCGATATCGTCTTGTCGCAGGCCTGGCGCATGCATGCCGCGATGGAAGGACTCACCGGAATCCTCATGTGCGGATGGTCAGGCGCGTTCTTCTTCGCGGTGGTCAACAGGCTCCAAGCTCACAAGCAAGCCGAACTGGCAAAGGAATAACCAAGGCCGGTCGGCGCCACCCTGTGAATTGAACTGGATATGGCGCCGCACGATCATGGGACCAAGGTCTCATTCCCGGCGGGGGCGCCCGAGTTTGATATTCCTGTCGTAATTCAGCACCTGCCGGTGCGGAAACCGCAGGGAGTCTTTGGATGCTTCGAACCAGCGCGCATCGCCGCCTAACTATGCTGGCGCCGGACGTCCCGCTGGCGGTGGTGCACAGCACGCATTCGACGTGAGGTCTGCATGGGGGCCGAAATCGCGAATGTTTCCGGACGTGTTCTGACAGCCAGGGTCAGCGGCACGCTCACCCAGTCCGAACTCACGAACATGCAGAAGGCCGCGGCCGCCATCTTCGCGGCGGATGGCAAGTGGCGCATCCTCGTGCTGACCGAGAACTTCGCGGGCTGGGAACGCGGCGCCTCGTGGGACGACTTTTCGTTTCAGTCCGGCCAGGACGCGCACATCGAGCGCATGGCCATCGTCGGTGAACGGCGGTGGGAGGAACTCGCCCTGCTGTTCACGGCCAAAGGATTGCGCACATTCTCCATTCAGTACTTTGATCCGGCGCAGGTCGCAACGGCGCGCGCCTGGCTCGTCGCCGACTAGCTAGTCGATCAACATAGAAGGTGCCCCTTGGCGAAGAAATCGAGGCTGGTCAATCAGAACTGGTGGATCACGACGCTACTCGTCAATGAGCATCGACATTGCCCGCCACTGACCAAGGACATCAAGTGTGACGTGGCGATCGTCGGCGGTGGATTCGCAGGAGTAGCTGCCGCAATCGAATTCCTCAAGAGCGGCCACAAGGTCGTGCTGCTGGACAAGAACATCATCGGCGGCAGCTCCTCGGGACGCAGCGCGGGCTTTCTCACGCCCGACAGCGAGCTCGAGCTGCACCAGCTGGTGCGCCGCTACGGCGTCAAGGCCGCGGGCGAGATCTGGCAGGCTCCTTTGCGTGGCATCGAGCGCCTGGTTGCCTCCATCCAGAAACACGACATCCAGTGCGGACTGTTGAAGCAGGACTCGCTGTTTCTGGGCCTCGGCAAAGGCGGAAAGGAAGCAGTCGATTCAGAGCTGCATTGCCGGCAGGAAGTCGGTTTCACGGATCAGAAAACCTACGACGAGCGGCAGTTGAAAGGCATCCTCGGCGCGGAAGGGTTCAGCGCCGGCATTCGCTACGGCGGAACCTACGGCATCAATCCACTCGCCTGCCTGCAGGGATTCAAGAACCTGCTCGTCGAACACGGCATGCAGATCTTCGAGAGCACGGAAATGGAACGGCTCGAGGACCATACCGTGTACACGCACGCCGGCAGTGTTACTGCCGACAAGATCATCATCGCCGTGGACAAGCTGGAGGAATCGATCAGCCCCTATTCGAACGAAGTATTTCACGCGCAGACATTCCTGAGCATTACCGAACCGCTGACCGACCGGGAGCTTCGGGCGCTGTTCCCCTCGGGCGAACAGATGCAGTGCTGGGATTCGAAGCTCGTCTATACCTACTTCCGGCTGACCGCCGACAACAGACTGCTGCTCGGCGGTGGTACGCCGATCACCACGTACATGAGGGACGCGTACAACAACCCGCGCATCATCCGGAAGATCATCAACGAGTTCCTGGAACATTTTCCCGAATTGAAGGGACTGTCGTTCATGCAATTCTGGCCGGGCCAGATCGATGCGACCCGCGACCTGTTGCCGACGATCGCAAAACCTCCGGGACAACCGCACATTCGCTTCATCTTCGGTTCTGTCGGCATTCCGTGGGCAACTTTCACCGGCAGCTTCACCGCGCGCAACATCCTTGGCGTCGCCGACGAGGACTACCAGAAATACTTCAACTATTTTTCCAACGAGCGCGAGTTCTTCCTGCCGAGCAGCCTCGGCAAGTTCATTGGCAAACCGCTGCTGTTCTCCATGACCAATAGCTGGGCGAAGTTTTTCCAGGTCGACAAGCTGCGCGAAGTCGGCCAGATGGAGAAAGAATTCTGAAGCATTCGAGCGTGCCAACCATGGTGGTCGCGGCGGCGATGTTCCTCGCCTGCTGCCTCGCATCCGGCTGCACCGTCGGACCCGACTACGAGCGGCCCGAGATCGACGCGCCGGAGAAATACCGCTTCGCCGTCGTGGATGCCAATGATCTCGCCAATACGGAGTGGTGGAAGCAGTTTCACGACTCGACGCTGGATGAGCTCATCAGCATTGCGCTCTCCGACAACTTCGACGTTCGCATCGCCGCGGCGCGCGTCGACGAGTTCTACGGCAACCTCGGCGTGACGCGGTCCGGAAAATTTCCGCAAATCGGCGCCGAAGCCACGGTCGGCACCGGACGTACGCCACCTGATTCCGCGTCAGACGCCGTTCGTGTGGATGCGTTCGCCTCCTGGGAAATCGACCTCTTCGGGCGATTGCGCCGGCTCACCGAAGCCAGCCGCGCGGACCTGCTGGCCAGCGAAGAAGGCCGGCGCTTCGCGGTGCTCACCCTCGTATCGACGGTCGCCTCGACGTACATCAACCTGCTCGCCGTGGATGCGCAGCTCGACATCGCGAGGCGCACCCTGGTCAGTCGCGCGGAGGCACTGAGAATCTTTGAAGCCCGTTACAAGCGCGGCGCCACTTCGGAATTCGAGCTTTCGCAGTCGCGTTCGGAATATGCGGTCACCAAGTCGACGATCCCGCCGCTCGAACAGACGCAGGCGCAGATCGAAAATGCGCTGGCATTGTTGCTAGGGCGCAATCCCGGCCCCATTGCCCGCAACAAGAAGATGGAGGCGGTCGGATTGCCCAGTGTTCCCGCAGGTCTGCCCTCGGAGATTCTCGAACGCCGTCCGGACGTCAAGCAGGCCGAGCTCAACCTCATCGCCGCGAATGCCCGCATCGGCGCGGCCAAGGCGTTGTATTACCCCAGCATTTCGTTGACCGGTCTCTATGGCAGCGTCAGCAATTCATTCAGCACGTTGTTCAAGGGCGCCACCGAGCTGTACAGCTATGGCGCCGCGGTCGCAGGACCCATCTTCACCGGCGGCGCAGTTTCCGGGCAGGTCAACGTCGCGCAAGCGCGCCAGCAGCAGACACTGCTCGCCTATCAGCGCGCGATCCACTCCGCTTTCAGTGATGTGGAGAATGCGTTGATCGCCAACCAGAAGTCGCGGGAGGCGCTGGCAGCACAGGAAGAGCGAGTGGAGGCGATGCGCGACTATGCCCGGCTCGCCAATCTGCGCTACGACAATGGTTACTCGGGCTACCTCGAGGTCCTCGATGCCGAGCGCGGCCTGTTCTCCGCGGAACTCGATTACACGCAGGCCAAGGGTGACACCTACCTGGCGCTGGTGGATCTCTACAAGACGATGGGAGGCGGCTGGGTAGTCGACGCCGCAGCCCTCGCTGCGCAGCCTCATGTCGACATGTCCGAAGATCCGAAATCTTTCCCCTGAAGACTTCTCATGGACACCAAGGTCAATACACCGACAACTGAAAACGCCGCACCGGCAGCGAGTGACCCCACACCCGCGACCGATGCGCCGCCCACGCCACCGGGCAATACCGGAAAGCCCAAGGATCCGGTGAAAACCATCACCAAGACCGTACTCATCACGCTCGCGGTGTTGTTCATCTATCACGTGACCTCGGATCGCGTGACGCCCTACACCTCGCAGTCGAACATCCAGGTCCTGCTGGTGCAGATCGCTCCGCAGGTGAACGGACAGGTGATCGAGGTGGCTACTCACGATAACGAGCGGGTGAAAAAGGGGCAGCTGCTGTATCGCATCGACCCGGCGCCGTTCGAGATTGCGCTGCGCGTGGCCGAAGCCAACCTCGCAGTGGTACAGCAGAACCTGAGTGTCTCGGGCTCGCAGGTGCAAGCGGCGCAGTCCGCGCTCAC
>Ga0207689_10005383_pt1 | contig 11456 bp, 7 predicted proteins | sample KBSMisM52_FD_184312 | JGI IMG/M metagenome (GOLD analysis project Ga0207689, IMG submission 184312) | Miscanthus rhizosphere microbial communities from Kellogg Biological Station, Michigan, USA - KBS Miscanthus M5-2 (SPAdes) (version 2) | ecosystem: Host-associated > Plants > Roots > Rhizosphere... | reverse complement strand
TCGTACGGGGATTTTCGGCGGGGAAATGGTCATCCGAACGGACTACCGCGCCCGGCCCTGCGCCTTTGCTAGACTCGTCGCGACACCCAACTCCGGAGACGCCTCATGCAACCTTTCAATACCCAGACCCTGGAAGAGTTGGCAGCACGCATCGGCAAGGCGATAAAAGAGAGCCCCGCCGCCGACATCGAGAAGAACGTCAAGGCCATGCTGCAAGGCGGGCTCGCGCGGCTCGACCTCGTGACGCGTGAAGAGTTCGACACACAGGCGCGCGTGCTGGCGAAGACCCGCGAGAAACTGGAGCAGCTCGAAACGCGCGTAGCGGAGCTCGAAGCGCGGTTCGTTCCGCCGACGTCCGCGCACTGATCGGCGGCGCTTGCGCGAGCGCTCGCGCTCCGGCCACGGACGTTCAAGCAGTCAATCCCATGGCGGTCGCGATGGTGCAAAGCCGTTCGCTGGCCGGGGTCGTGGCGCCCCGCGTCACCGTCGAGGTGCACATTGCCGGTGGACTGCCCGGTGTCTCTGTCGTCGGATTGCCGGATGCCGAGGTGCGCGAGGCGCGTGATCGCGTCCGCGCGGCGCTGCAGAATTCGCGCTTCGAGTTTCCGGCGCGCAAGGTCACGGTCAGCCTGGCGCCGGCGGACCTGCGCAAGGAGTCCGGGCGTTACGACTTGCCGATCGCGCTGGGCATCCTGGCCGCGACCGGACAGATCCCGTCCAATCAGCTCCCGCAGTACGAATTCGCCGGCGAACTGGCGCTGACCGGCGACCTGCGCCCGGTACGCGGCGCGTTGGCGATGGCCCGCTCCGCGCAAGGCGACGGTCACGCGTTCGTGCTTCCTGCCGCGTCGGCCGGGGAAGCTGCGCTGGTGCGCGACGCGACGATCTTCGGCGCGCCGTCGCTGCTCGCCGTTTGCGCTCACCTTGCCGGAAGCGCGCCGCTCGTACAGGCCGTTCCGGACATTTCGGTCCCGCAGCATTCAGGACCCGATATCGCCGACGTGCGTGGGCAGGCGCAAGCCAAGCGCGTGCTCGAAATCGCGGCCGCAGGCGCGCATTCGCTGCTGCTGATCGGACCGCCGGGCACGGGAAAGTCGATGCTCGCGCAGCGCCTCCCGTCGTTGTTGCCGGCGCTGAGCGAAGCCGAAGCGCTCGAAGTGGCCGCGGTGGCGTCGATCGCCGGCCGGTTCACCGCACAACGCTGGGGCGAGCGCCCCTTTCGCGCGCCGCATCACACAGCGAGTGGCGTGGCACTGGTCGGAGGCGGCAGCGATCCGCGGCCGGGAGAGATTTCGCTGGCTCACCACGGCGTTCTCTTTCTCGACGAACTGCCCGAGTGGGAGCGGCGCGTACTCGAGGCGTTGCGCGAACCACTCGAGTCCGGCGTGATCCACATCTCCCGCGCGGCGCGGCAGAGTACGTTCCCGGCGCAGTTCCAGCTCGTGGCCGCGATGAATCCGTGCCCCTGCGGCTGGCTCGGCCACGCCAGCGGCCGTTGTCACTGCACGCCGGACCGCGTTGCGCGCTACCGCTGGCGGGTATCGGGTCCGCTGCTCGACCGCATCGATCTCGCCATCGGCGTGCCTGCGGTCGCGCCGGAATCCCTTGCGCTGAAGGAGCAGACATCGCGCGGCCCTGGCTGCGACACCACGGTTGCCGAGCCGGAACAGGTGCACGCACGTCGTGAAGCATCCGCGACAATCCGTTCGCGGGTCGAGCGCGCGCGGGAGCGCCAGCTCGCGCGGCAGAATATGGTGAATGCGCGCCTGCAGCCCGCAGACGTCGCGCGGCATTGCGTGCCCGAAGCCGCGGCCGAGGAACTGCTCGCGAAGGCGATGACGCGGCTCGCACTTTCCGCCCGCGCCTACCATCGCGTGCTGAAGGTGGCGCGCACGATTGCCGATCTCGCCGGATGCGATCGCATCGACACAGCGCACGTTGCGGAAGCCATCGGATATCGCAGGATGGACACGGTGTAGCTGCGCGGACTTCGGCGCACCGGTGCCGCCACGACGCATGCTGCGCTGCGGTAACATGACAGATTGCGCGGACCGTGAACCATCGATGCCCCGATCATGAATGCAATAAGCGACGCCTTCGTCGACCTCACGAACCCGGAAGCCGAAGCGCCGCGCCTGCGCGAGATCCCCTACAACTACACGTCGTTCTCGGATCGCGAGATCGTCATCCGGCTGCTCGGTTTGCCGATGTGGCACGTCCTGGAGGAATTGCGCGACGAGCGCCGTACCGGGCGTTCCGCGCGAATGCTGTTCGAAGTGCTCGGCGACATTTGGGTTGTCGAGCGCAATCCCTACCTGCAGGACGATCTCCTCGACAATCCCAAGCGCCTGGCGCTGCTGGTCGCGGCGCTCAAGCACCGGTTGCGCGAGGTTGATCGCCGTCGCCGCGAAAATGAGTCCGCGTCCGCGGGTACGGATGCCGATCGCGACGGCAAGGTCACGCAGCTGGTCGACGCCGCCAATGCTGCGGTCGACCGGTTCGCCGCGAATTTTGCGCAAACCATGGAACTGCGCCGCCGCACGCGCCGCGTGCTCGGCCGCTTCACGGACAAGGACAACATCGCCTTCGACGGCCTGGCGCGCGTGTCGCACGTCACCGACGCCACGGACTGGCGCGTGGAATACCCGTTCGTCGTGCTCTATCCGGACAGCGAGAACGAGGTCCGCGGCCTGGTCGAGGGCTGCATCGAACTGGACCTGACGATCATTCCGCGCGGGGGTGGCACCGGCTACACCGGCGGTGCCATTCCGCTCGATGCGCGCTCCGCGGTGATCAACACCGAGAAACTGGAACGCCTGTCGGCGGTCGAGCTCGTCGCATTGCCGGGAAAGGGTCGTCCGCAGGCAACGATCGACGCGGGCGCGGGGGTAGTCACACGGCGCGTGATGGAGGCGGCGGAGCGCGAGGGCCTCGTTTTTGCCGTCGATCCGACTTCGGCCGACGCCTCGTGCATCGGCGGCAATGTCGCGATGAACGCCGGCGGCAAGAAGGCGGTGCTGTGGGGCACGGCGCTCGACAACCTCGTATCGTGGCGGATGGTCACGCCGGAGGCCGAGTGGCTCGAGGTCACGCGCATCGACCACAACCTTGGCAAGATTCACGACGCCGCGCAGGCGACGTTCGAGTGCCGGTGGTTCGCAACGGACGGCACGACCGTCAAGCGCACCGAAACGATGGCCATACCGGGCACGGCATTTCGCAAGGCGGGCTTGGGCAAGGACGTCACCGACAAGTTTCTGTCCGGATTGCCAGGCATCCAGAAGGAAGGCTGCGACGGCCTCATCACCAGTGCGCGCTTTATCCTGCACACGATGCCGTCGGCGATACGCACGGTTTGCCTCGAATTCTTCGGGCAGGTGCGCGATTCAACGCCAGCGATTGTCGAAATCAAGACCTTCATCGATGCGCTGCCCAAGGAAGCTCCCGCGCGCGTCGTGCTGGCTGGCCTGGAGCATCTCGACGAGCGCTACGTGAAGGCGGTCGGCTATGCCACGAAAGCGAAACGCCATGGGCGGCCGAAGATGGTGCTGCTGGCGGACATTGCCGGCGACGATGACGATGCCGTGGCGAAAGCGGCATCCGAAGTGGTTCGCATCGCCAACGCACGCGGCGCGGAGGGCTTCGTCGCGGTGTCGGCGGAGTCACGCAAGAAGTTCTGGCTCGACCGGGCGCGCACGGCCGCCATCGCCCGGCATACCAACGCGTTCAAGATCAACGAGGACGTGGTCATTCCGCTTCCCCGCCTGGGCGACTACACCGACGGCATCGAGCGCATCAACATCGAGCTGTCGCTGCGCAACAAGCTGGACCTCTGTGACGAACTGGCGGCCCGGCTCGCAAGCCCGTTGCTCGAGCACGCGTGGGCGCCCGACAGCGACGCACGGCCGGCGCCGGAGATCGTCGCCGCCAAGCTGGACGAGGCGGCCGAACTGGTCGCGGCTACGCGCGCGCGCTGGCAGGACCTGCTCGACCGTATCGACGCGACATTTCCCGAGCTGCAGGAGCATCGAATCGTCGCGTCGTGGAAGCGCGAGCTCAAGGCGCCGCTGGAGGAGCTGTTCGCCGGGCTTGCCTTCGCGCCGGTGGTGGCGCGCATCAACGGTGCGCACGCGCACGTGCTGCGCAGCCGCGTGTTCGTCGCGCTGCACATGCACGCGGGCGACGGCAACGTGCATACCAACATTCCCGTCAATTCCGACAACTACGACATGCTGCGCGAGGCCAACGCCGCGGTTGCGCGCATCATGCGCCTCGCCCGCGCGCTGGGAGGCGTTATCTCCGGCGAACACGGGATCGGTATCACCAAGCTCGAGTACCTGACGGACGCCGAGCTGCAGCCCTTCGCCGATTATAAGCAGCGGATCGATCCGAAAGGCCGCTTCAACCGCGGCAAGCTGCTGCGCGACCCCCGCCTTCCCGCCGACCTTTCCGGCGCGTACACGCCGAGCTTTTCATTGATCGGCCATGAAAGCCTGATCCTGGAGCAGAGCGCGATCGGCGGCATCGCGGATTCGATCAAGGACTGCCTGCGCTGCGGCAAGTGCAAGCCGGTGTGCGCGACGCACGTGCCGCGCGCCAACCTGCTGTACAGCCCGCGCAACAAGATCCTCGCCACGTCACTGCTGATCGAGGCGTTCCTGTATGAAGAGCAGACGCGGCGCGGCATCAGCCTCAAGCACTTCAACGCGTTCGGCGACGTGGCCGACCACTGCACGGTCTGCCACAAATGCGCGAACCCGTGCCCGGTCGACATCGACTTCGGCGACGTATCGATCGCGATGCGCAACCTGCTGCGCAAGATGGGAACCCGCAATTTCAATCCCGGCACGGCGGCGTCGATGTTCTTCCTCAACGCGACGAACCCCGCGACGATCAAGCTGACCAAGAAGGTGATGATCGACTGGGGCTACAAGGCCCAGCGCCTGGCTCATCGCATCGGCAAGGCGACCGGATTGGTGCAGGCACAGACGCGGCATCCTCCGCCGACCGCCGGCAAGCGTCCGATCACGGCGCAGATCATCCACTTCATCAACAAGCCGATGCCGGGCGGTCTGCCCAAGCGGACGTCGCGGGCGCTGCTCGACATAGAGGACGACGAGGTCGTTCCGATCATCCGGGATCCGGCGCGCGCGGCCGACGACGCCGAAGCAGTCTTCTACTTTCCCGGGTGCGGGTCGGAACGGCTGTTCTCGCAGGTGGGGCTGGCCACGCAGGCGATGCTCTATCACGTGGGCGTCCAGACGGTGCTCCCGCCCGGGTACCTGTGCTGCGGATACCCGCAGACCTCGGCGGGCAACCACGACGAGGGGCAGAAAATCACAACGGCCAATCGCGTGCTGTTCCACCGGGTGGCGAACACGCTCAACTATCTCGACATCAAGACGGTGATCGTGTCTTGCGGCACCTGCATGGATCAGCTGCAGAAGTACGAGTTCGACAAGATCTTTCCCGGCTGCCGCCTGCTCGATATCCACGAATACCTGATGGAGAAGGGCGTGGCGCTGTCGGGCGTGACCGGAACGCGGTACATGTATCACGACCCTTGCCACACGCCGATGAAGCAGTACGCGCCACTTGCGGTCGTCAATCAGCTGATGGGGACGCCGGTGCCGCTGAGCGACCGCTGTTGCGGCGAGTCGGGCACCCTGGCCATGACCCGGCCCGACGTGTCCACGCAAGTCCGGTTCCGCAAGGAGGAGGAGATGCGCAACGGCGCGGACAGCCTGCGGGCGGACGGGTTCACCGGCGCGGTAACGGTGCTGACGTCGTGCCCGTCCTGCTTGCAGGGACTATCGCGATTCGACGACGATGCCGGCACGAAGGCCGATTACATCGTCGTGGAAATCGCAAAGCGCCTGCTGGGCGTCAATTGGATGGCCGAATATGTCGCGAAGGCCAACGCCGGCGGCATCGAACGCGTACTGGTGTGATCAGAGGTCGGGTTCGCTGGCGGGATGCCCGTTGCGCACGACGATCGATTTTCCCGGGCAGACGACGCCCGAATCCGGATTGCTGACGCAACGCGGCTTGACCAGTTGCGTCGCCAGCGCGGCCATCGCGTGGTCGTCCGTCGACGGACCGTAGCGCACGATGAGCGGCGCACATAGCACGAGCGCCAGGTAGATCGCGGCGAATATCGCGGCAGTCCGCGCGGTCTTAGCTTCCGGTGTCTTCCTGGTCGTGGCCGGTTCGGGTGACGAGGACGGCGACGCGTATTCGTGTATGAGCAGCGCTTCCATGGCTTTCTCCTTGTCCGGTGTGGGCTGACCGGACGCGATTGCCTCCGAAAAAATCCCGCGAAGACGCCCAAGCGATTGGCTCGGAACTACGGACGCTCGGCCTGATTCCAGTCGGAGCGCCCTCGCGGGTGGAGGCAACGGTGCAAAGCGTTCGGCAGCGCCCGGGGCCTGCGGGTGGGTGTTGCCGAATGCCGAGTTCTTGGTTTCCATGGGCCAACGATAGGCCGCCGAACCCTTCCGTGCGTCGGAACTTTCGCACCTCGGCGTGCGGAATATTCGCCATCCGTGGCCATGAGGAGGCGTTCGGACGTCTTCCCGCCCGTCGGGTCCGGATTGGCGGGGCGCCCGGGGCGGGCGGCCTTTGTGCTATAAATCGCGAGGGCCATTCATAGCGGATTCCGGCGCAAAACTGCCCCGGCCACCCAATGACGCAGGACACCTCCACACCGGTTTTGCCCCCAAAGGCGAGCGTCGCGGACCGCGGCGAAATTCCGTCCCTGGCGTTTGCCGATGCGGACGGCGCCAAGCGCTGGGCCAAGTCGCTTATGGTCACAGGCGTGGGGCCCCTGTACGCGGCCATCTACGGTCAGTTGCGCGCGTTGTCCGCCGCGTCCTTCGCTCCTCGCGAGCGCGCGACGATCGCCGAAGTGATGCGCGACCAGGCTGCCCACCTGCACACGGAGCTGGCGCGCCGCTTCGCCGGAAAACCGCAGCCTGCGGCGGACCGCGAGCTGGACGCGGCAGATCAGGCCATCGCGTTGTGGCATGCGCTGTGGGAGCAGTATTCGGCGTGCCTGAAGCCCCTGCTCGAAGGCGATAACGAATTGCAGGGAGTGAAGGCCAAGCTCCTGCAGCGCGGACTCTATGTCGGCAAGCAACTGGTGCTGGTGCATGCGCTGGCGCGCCGCGCGGCGCCGGCTTCGTTGTGGCAGGAACTGCATGCGTATTACCGGCTGACGGAGATTCTCGACTGCGCCGTCACCGCGGTGTCCGACGATCTGACGCCGCACGCCGTCGGCATTTCCTGCTATTCGACGTATTGCCATGCATTGCTGCTGGGCCTGGCAGATCCCTACGCCATGTCGATCAGGCAGATCGAATTGACCGACCGCTGGCTGTCCCAGTGGGCACGCAAGGTTTTTCCGTACGCGCAGCAGCGGGAGACGGAAGGTCCGGTCATGCTCATCGACCTCGATGGCAATTCCGGCGCGGCACTGGTCGCGACCGCGCCGAGCGAGCCTCCGCGCTCGATGCGCTTCTGCTACCCCGGCAAGCTTGCTACCAGCGTGCGCGGACGGCTGAAACGGCTCGCCGCGGGCGCAAGCCCCGCGGAGCTGCAACTCGGTCACGATCCGTCCGTCGAGAGCTGCACCGCCCTGCTGTCGCACCTCGACGCTCACTGGTATCAGCTGCCCCGGCGCAGCGCGGACGCGCAGAACGCGTGGCAGGAACTCGTGACCGGCGGCGTGCCGGCGGCGTATTTCCGCATCGGAGGCCGCACGTTCGATCGCCAGGACCCGTTGGGACGTATGACCTTCCAGGGCGCGCAATACCTGCAGACCCTGGGCGCGCTGACCGATTACGATCGCTTTCGCGAAGACGCCGAACGCAACTGGCCCTGGGAGCGTTGGCAGGGGACCTGCGAATGGCGCGGCGCGGTGCTCAAGCGCGGCGACTCCGGCCACTATCGCTGGTTCCTGGACCAGCTCGTCGTGGCCCGCGACGACGAGCGCGTGCGCATGGGCTACATCACGCGGGTGTCGCTGGATCCGCAAGGCGAGTTCACGATTTCCCTTGCGTTCTGGCCCGGCACGCCCAAATCACTGGCGATTTGTCCGATGTCGCTGGCGTACGTCGAAGAGCCGCCGATGCCCTCGTTGATTTTGTCCGAAACACCCGAGGAGCGCGGGACGTTGATCGTGCCTCCGCGCACCTTCAATCCCGGCCGGATCTTCCGGTCCATTGATCCCGGCCCGGAGCGCAAATTCCGCCTGACCAAGCTGGTGCAGCGCGGTGGGGATTTCGAGCGCGTCGCCTTCGAAGAATCCTGACCCACGCGGCAGCATCCGCGCCGCGCATCCTGATGGCCAATCGTCTCGCGGGCGCCACGAGCCCTTACCTCCGGCAGCACGCCGCCAATCCTGTCGACTGGTACCCGTGGGGCAGCGAAGCGCTGCAGCGGGCGCGCGACGAAGACAAACCCATCCTGCTGTCGATCGGCTATTCCGCCTGTCACTGGTGCCACGTCATGGCGCACGAATCGTTCGAGGATCCGGCTGTGGCGGCGGTGATGAACGATCTCTTCGTCAACATCAAAGTCGACCGCGAGGAGCGGCCGGACCTCGACCAGATCTGCCAGACGGCACACGCGCTGTTGGCGCAGCGCTCCGGCGGCTGGCCGCTCACGATGTTCCTGACGCCGGCCGGCGCGCCGTACTTTGCCGGCACCTATTTTCCGAACCCGCGCCGTGGCGGGCAACCCGGCTTCCTGGACCTGCTGCCGCGCATGGCCTCGGCGTACCGTCTTCGTGGGGAGGATATTGCAAGGCAAAGCGCAAGCCTCGCCGAGGCAATGGCGATGTTCGAGCCTGCGGCGGGCGGTGACCTTGACGCGCGGGTGAGTAGGCAAATGAGCGCCCAGGCTCTCGCTGCGCTCAAGCAGCGCTTCGATCCGGAATATGGCGGGTTCGGCGCCGCGCCGAAGTTCCCGCACCCGACCGAACTCGAGTTCTGCCTGCGCGCGTGGAGCGCGACGCGGGACGAGGCAGCGTTGACCGTCGCTCGCACGACGTTGTCGCGGATGGCCGACGGGGGAATCCACGACCAACTGGGCGGCGGATTCTGCCGCTACTCGGTCGATGCGCAGTGGACCATCCCGCATTTCGAGAAGATGCTCTACGACAACGGTCCGTTGCTCGGCCTCTACGCGGACCTCGCACGCGCGACCGGCGACCAGCGATATGCCGACGTCGCCCGCGACATCGTCGGCTGGCTGGTTCGCGAGATGCGCGCTCCCGACGGCGCGTTCTACTCGAGCCTCGACGCCGACAGCGAAGGCGAGGAGGGCAAGTTCTACGTGTGGACGCCCGATCAGGCACGCGCCGCCGTCACGCCGGACGAATGGGCCGTCGCGTCGCCGTATTTCGGACTCGACCGGCCGCCGAATTTCGAGGGCCATGCTTGGAACCTGCACGTGGCCCAACCGCTCGACCAGATTGCAGCACAGCTGGGCATTGCCCCGCCAGACGCTCGGACCCGCCTCTTCGGCGCGCAGGCGGCGTTATTCGCGGCGCGCGAGGAACGCATCCGGCCGGGACGCGACGACAAGATTCTGACTGCGTGGAATGCGCTTGCGATCGCCGGGCTCGCGCGCGCAGCACGCGCGCACGACGAGCCGCGTTGGTTGGAACTGGCGTTTACCGCTGCCGACTCGCTCAAGCGCACCGTGTGGCGCGACGGGCGGTTGCTCGCCACGCGCTTCGGTGATCACGCTGACCTGAACGGCTATCTCGATGATTACGCCTTCCTTCTGAACGCGCTGCTCGAACTGCTGCAGGCGCGATTCCGGGTGGAGGACTTCGCCTGGGCGCGCGAGCTCGCGGATGCAATGCTTACGCACTTCGAGGATGGCGAGCGCGGCGGATTTTTCTTCACCAGCCACGACCACGAGAAATTGTTCCATCGCACCAAGCCCGGGCCGGACAACGCCACGCCGTCGGGCAATGGCGTCGCGGCCTCCGCATTGATAGCGTTGGGTCACCTTGCCGCCGAGCCGCGGTATGTCGCCGCCGCCGAGCGCGGCGTTCGCGTCTTCGCGCCGATGCTCGCAGAGTCGTCCTTCGGCTGGTCGACACTGCTCGGCGCGCTGGCCGACCTCCAAGCGCCGCCGACGGTCGTGATGATCGACGGCGACGTGCAGGAGGCGGGGGCGTGGCAGCGGACGCTCGAAACGCGCTACCGCCCCACGGTGCGGGTCTACAACATCGCCGGTATCGTTACGCTACCGCCGGCGCTGGCCAAGGGGCCACGGCCGGAGATGGGCGCTGTCGCGTGGGTATGCAGCGGGACGCATTGCCTGCCGGCCATCGTCACGCTGGCGGAATTGCAACGTGAACTGGCGTCATGACGCTCGGCACAGGTGTCGGGTAAGATTCGGGCGCTTGATCCAACACTCGCGACACGACTTGCTGAACCCTGGAGATTCGATGAAACACGTACCGATCGCACTTGCCGTCGCCGTACTTCTCGCTGCCGGAAACGCCAGCGCCGCACTGGACACCGCCGCGGCCGAAGCCATGATGAAAAAAGACGGTTGCGCCGCGTGCCACGCCGTCGACAAGAAGCTCGTCGGTCCGGCCTATGTCGAAGTCGCCGCCAAGTACAAGGGTGACAAGGACGCAGTCGCCAAGCTGACGAAAAAGGTGAAGGAAGGTGGCTCGGGCGTCTGGGGCCAGATCCCGATGCCGCCCAACGTGGCGATCCCGACGGCGGACATCCCGGAACTCGTTACCTGGATCCTGACGCTCAAGAAGTAAGCACATACTATGCTGTGAAGGTTCACCGGCCGAGCACTCCACTCGGCCGTTGCATTCTCGCCTCCGTTTATCGGCAAACCTGCCGCCCGCCTTTGACCGGAGCCTCCCTACGCCGGTAGAATCAGCGCGGTTCGTGCAGGAGAGAGCCGCGTCGCTTGGGAACCTACCCGGCACTGCGGCCGCCGAAGGCGTATTCCCGAAATCGCTCAGGTACCGAGGACTGCACGCACGCAACACCGATCTGGAGAGCGGCCGATGGGAGTGCCAGGGAGATTGCCTGGCGCGAACCCGAAAGCGTTGTGGCGATGGGAGCAAATCGAAAAAGGCCGTGATGGCAATGTCGTCATGCCCGAACGCGTGCACGTCGTCGGCATCACGGTGCTCGGAAAGTATCGCGTCGACGCCACCATCAACAGCCAGAACATGATCACACGGCTCAAGGCGACCGTGAACGAAAACGTGCTCGGCGATTTCAACATCGAGCACGAGTCGACGAATTTCATTGCCGCAGGAAACTCGAAGTGGCCGGTGGCCTGGCACTCGCACCACGGCTGGGACGACAACTGGCAGTTCGCCTCCGACACCACCGGTCACAACGGGTACGGGGGTCAGTTCCCTATGGTGCAGGCCAATGCCTGCGACGACCCGGTACCGGTTCCGG
>Ga0207689_10005379_pt1 | contig 11459 bp, 9 predicted proteins | sample KBSMisM52_FD_184312 | JGI IMG/M metagenome (GOLD analysis project Ga0207689, IMG submission 184312) | Miscanthus rhizosphere microbial communities from Kellogg Biological Station, Michigan, USA - KBS Miscanthus M5-2 (SPAdes) (version 2) | ecosystem: Host-associated > Plants > Roots > Rhizosphere... | reverse complement strand
GCAGATTATGTTACCTGTACTGATAATGAGGCTTTGGATGCGTTTTTTAAACTGTCAAGATTGGAAGGTATTTTACCGGCTTTAGAATCATGCCATGCTGTTTCATACGCAATGAAGTTGGCTAAAAAAATGAGAAGAGATCAAAATATTATTGTTACATTGTCTGGTAGAGGCGACAAAGACATAGATCAAGTAATGAAGTTTAGAAAAAAATATCTCGATAGGTCATAATCAATGTTATCATTACAAAATAATAGAATAGAAAAAAAATTTGCCGAGTTAAAATCACTGAATCAAAAAGGTTTAATATGCTATGTTTTGGGAGGTTATCCCAACCCAGGCATAAGTGAGAAAATAATTTCATCCGTAGTGGACGGAGGCGCTGACATTATTGAAATAGGTATTCCTTTTTCAGATCCAATTGCGGACGGTCCAACAATTCAGGAAGCCTCATTTAGAGCACTAAAGAATGGTATTAACCCTGATATTTGTCTGGATATTGTGAGGACGACTAGGAAAAAATACCCTGAACTTCCAATAGTCGTAATGACGTATTCTAATATTCTACAAAAAAGGGGTTTCAGAAAGTTTATGGAAAATGCAAAAGAGGCGGGAGTAGATGGCTTTGTCCTTCCTGATATGACCGTTGAAGAATCCAATGAGTACCTTGAATACTCAAAGAATCTTAAACTTGCATCGATATTCCTTATTGCTCCAAATACCTCTAATTTTAGAATCAAAAGAACACTAGAGGTTTCTACTGGTTTTGTATATGTTGTGTCTGTATACGGGACTACTGGCACTAGAACTTCATTTAATGAATACACTCTTACTGCTATTAGGAACATAAAAAAATTAAGCTCAAACAAGAACAATATTTCTGTTGGTTTTGGAATAAGCCAGCCTAATCATATAAAACTTTTGTCCAAATTTGGAGCCGATGCTGTGATAGTGGGCAGCGCCATCATAAAATTAATTGATGACAATAAAGATGATAGTATTGACAATATACAAGATAAATTGAAAAAATATATTAAATCACTGAAGGTCGCGTGTAAAAATAGCAACTGACAAGATTAATGTTTATTTTGTGATAATTCCACTACTATCCGTTGAAAAGAACATATTGTTAAGGCTAACCTGGAATTTCTTTCCAAATCTTTCCACAACAATTTCAAGATCGTCTAACGAATCTGAAATCTGACCATCGGCTAATTTTGCTATAACTACATGGACAGATTCGTGTGATATTAAGGCGCCCATGAAACCTTCAATTTGTTCAAAATCATTTTTCTGGTTTTTTGCGCCCTCATTAGATTGAACTATTAGCATATTTTCACCCTCATAAGTAAAGTATGCAGGCACATTGTCTGTTGCGCAAGAAAAAACAAAATCACTAATTGTCATTTATTATCTATCTCAAATCTAACCCTACAGTATAAAATATTCTGCATCAGGATGATGAACCACAATGGCAGCTGTAGAATACTCTGGATTTATCTGACCTGCAGAAGTAAGACCGATTCCGCTAGTAGTTGGATCAATTAGTTTCCACACTAGATAATGTTGCATGGTGTCCGGACAACTTGGGTATCCCCAACTGTATCTGAGTCCTCTGTTTTTATCAATTTTTAGTTCTCTCCTAATTCGATGATGGACCCATTCTGCCAGAGCTTCTGCAGTTTCTACTGCCAGGCCATGAAGATAATAGGCGTCAGTATAATCATTGTTTAAATTGAGCTCTTCGATTTTTGATACGGTTTTTTGGCCTACTGAGACTACCTGGAATGGAACAATATCATTTTTCCCAAAATAGTCTGTAATACACAATCGTTTAGGTTTTGATGATCTCGGAAAGTCAAAAACAACCTGTCCTTGCTTATCTGAATCCACTACAAGTTTGTTACCCTGATTATGACATCTAAAATATGAATATACTGCAGTTAGTGAGAAAAGATCCTCTTCAATTACTTTTTTCTTCCATTCTGATAGCAATTCTTCAGGGTCGCCAATTTTGGACGCTGATTTTCCTCTTATACCCCATGAGAGAACAAAAAGTGATTTTTTATTTAGATACTGCCATACCTCGTCAAGATTAATTTCTGAAGGACCTAATACTACTGGCGAGTCAAAATTTGGTGCGGTTGGTGGGTTTACTGTTCTTACTTTACTAACTGATAAACCGACATCGGTTTTTACAAGTGTTTTTTTCCTTTCATCAAATTTACTGATTTTGTCATTCCATTCTTGAATAAATTTATCCTTTTCAGGAGACCTTAGTTTATTCATAATATTCAATCCTTCAAATGCGGTTTTGCAATAAAAGACACCTGATTCATAGACGCCATCAGATTTTGCAATTCTATTTATGTAATCACTGTTTATTGCTGCACCACCACATAATGTTGGGATATTGAGATTTAGTTTCTTTGCATTCTCTACAAAAAACTGCATTTGTTTTGAAGTTGAAACCAGCAATGCAGACAGACCAACGGCGTCGGCCTGCACTTCATTTATTTTGTCTACAATTTGTTGTATTGGAACTTGCTTACCAAGGTCATATACTGTATAACCATTGTTAGAAAAAATTGTCTTTACGAGGTTCTTCCCTATATCATGCACGTCACCGTACACCGTACACAAAACAAGTTTGCCTTTGCTCACTCCCTGTTTTTTAACAAGATATTTTTCAAGTTCGGACACTGCAGATTTCATACACTCTGCAGATTTTAACACGAAAGGTAAAATTAATTCGCCTGCTCCAAACTTGTCACCTACTTCTTTCATTGCTGGAAGCAATACTTCGTTGAGCGTTTGAACCGCTGCTTCATGAGATTGCTCCGGATATTGTTTTAAAAATTTGTCTTTTTGAATACCTTCAGGTTTTGAATTTAATTTTTTCTCAAGCTTGTCAGTGATAGATCCCACCACATCTTCTTCAATTCCATCCTTTACTCGATTTACTATGCGATGGTAGCATCGTTTGTCAAAATCCCAATCCTTGTTTATTTCTTCTAATCTTTGAGAATTGTTAGTAACAGTTATGTTTTTGTTCTCAAAATAGTATATTAATTCAGAAAGAGCATTTATATGCCTATTAAAAATAAGATCCTCTGCGAGCTTGATTTGGTCCTGACTTATTTCTCCTATGGGAATTATATCCTTTGCATTAATGATTACAGTGTCTAGTCCTGCCTTTAATGCATGATGCAAAAATACTGAATTGACTATTTTTCTTGCGCTTACCGGAAGTCCAAAACTAACATTGCTTAGCCCAAGAGTAGTAAAGCAACCTTCAATTTCTTTCTTGACTGAAGAAATTCCCTTAAGTGTCTCTACAGCAGAGTTTGCGTATTCTTGCTCACCAGTTGCAAGTGTAAAGGTTAATACGTCAAATATGTATTGCCAGGGTTGTAGTCCGTATTTTTTTCCTGTTTCATAGAGTAATCTTGCCACTTTAATTTTTTCTTCTGATGTCTTGGCCATTCCATTTGGTCCAATACACATTGAAATTGAGGGAATTCCAAATTTTGCCATAATTGGCGCTAGTAAATGAAATCTAGAACCGTCTCCTTCCAGGTTGATAGAATTGATAATCGGTCTTCCGGGAATTTGATTTATGGCTTCTGTTATAACTTTAGGATCGGTTGAATCAATGACTAAAGGTGCCTCAACTTCAAGACTTAATCTTTTTACTAGCTTTTTCATAAATTCGAGCTCGTCAGCTCTTTCAGTTGTTGCCACACAAACATCAATACAATGGGCACCGTCACCTACCTGTTCTCTTCCAAGGTCTATCAGCCCATCAAAGTCGTCTGATAATACCAGCCTTTTTGCCCTTTTTGAGCCCTGAGTGTTCAGACGCTCTCCAATAATTAAGGGTGGAGGAATTTGAGTTAAATCTACAGCCTTTAGTGCGGAGCTAACTCGGGGTACATGTTTAAGGTACATGGATTTAATATATTCTCAATTATTCGTTTGTGAATTATAAGTCATACGTTTTTAATATTTTCCTGAGCTCTCTAATGTGTTCTGGGGTTGTTCCACAACATCCTCCTATCATTCTCACTCGTTTGTATTTATGCAAAAACTCACCAAGCTGCTTTGACATGTCTTTTGAAGTCATCTTGTAAACTGCTGCACCCCCTTCATTAATTGGCATTCCAGCATTTGGCATCACAAGGATTGGTAATTCGTCTTGTTCATCAAGCCATCTGATACTTGATTCCATTTCTGCCGGTCCTGTGGAACAATTTAATCCAAAAACTGAAATTCCCATATCGCTAACCGTTGTATATGCTGATTGTACACTAGTACCAAGTAACATTTTGCCGTATTTGTCTAAAGTTATGTTGGAAATTATAGGCACCTTTTTACCGACCTTTTGCATTGCATTAAGTGATCCGGTTATAGCAAGTTTAACTTCCAATATATCCTGACTTGTTTCAATAAGTAGAACGTCGACACTTCCCAACATTAGACCTTGAGCTTGCAAATCAAATGCGTCTGTAATCGCTTCTAGACTTATATTCCCCAGGTCAGGATCGTTTGAGCTTGGAAGATAACCTGTTGGTCCCATTGATCCTATTACAAACTTTTTCTCGTTTGAAAATTCTTTTGCTACTCTATTTGCGAGCTCTGCAGCAGATTTATTCATTGATACTGTTTGTTCTCCAAATCCATATTCCTGGAGTTTAATTTGGTTACTACCAAAGGTATTTGTTTCAATGCAGTCAGAACCCGCTTCCAAGTAACTCCTATGTATACTTTCAATCCATTCTGGTCTGGATAAAATAAGCCCATCATTGAAACCTTCTTTGTGATTTGGAAAATCTTCTGGTTTAGGATTAAGTTTCTGTATTTCTGTTCCCATAGCCCCATCAAATAGGAGTATTTGTTTGTCAATTTCTTCAAGGAAGGATTTTACCATGCTGATCGATTACTATTATAGCTTGGTTATCTACATATATTGTTTAAGGATTGTAATGAGGATTGTAGTTGATTTATTGATTTATCCAAGTAGTTTCATACCTTCTATGAAAATTTGTTAGAAGTAATGATAGATTACACAGCTAGTTCATATAAGGAACAATATTAGAAAAGCTAGGGGCCCATAGTTCAGTTTGGATAGAATGGCTGCCTGCGGAGCAGTTGGTCGAGGGTTCAAATCCCTCTGGGCCCGAGTTATATATGAAATATGAAATGATAACCTTGGTATTTTTACCTTAAAGAAGACCGTTTTAATTACTGTTTATTTCATAAATTCTGTAATTAATAAGTTAGTCTTAGGAGGAAAGGCAAACGTTAGCATCAGTTTAAATATATCAATAACGTTCATACAGTCATTCTTTTCCATATCAGAGAAGTTACAAAAGAAAAACAAAAGTTAGTGAAGGAACTAAAAAAATGAATTTTACAGGAGTGGAAGTTATTTTTAGTGGTCTTATTTCAGGAATGGTAGCTACATTGGTAATGACAGCGACTGAAGTCCCGTCATGGAGAAAATGGGGATTGTTGGGAGTTTTTGAATGGCATGAAAATCAGGTGATTTCCACCAGATTTTTCCATATCTCTAATGATAAACCTTGTTTCAAATATATTTTCTTTCTACATTTCCTAAACGGATCGTTGGCAGGTATCGGGTTTTTGTTGATATTATCAATTCTCAACATACCTATCACAGGGCAGTGTGTCGTTGTATTATCTCTGACTTATGGATTAGTGCTATGGATCGTGACACTTTTACCTATCCATAAACCAATAACCGGACATTCTGTATGGAACCATCAGTTAGGTCATTTACCTTCAATTGCCAGTCTTACTGGTCATTTGATATATGGATTAGTTTTGGGTCTTGTAATAATGACAAACTACTAACCTCTCAAAGGTGAAATAATAGACATATGAGGATCTGGGACATTCCTGCAGCGAAATTATGCACGAAACATCTTCTTGGTGAGCATTATGAACTGCATGGGCTGTGGAATATTCTGACACAAAATAAATCTGGTTATTCCAGACACGCTGAAACCATAAGGTGGAAGGGGAAATTGGCAGCGCTATATCTCAGGCATGAAGAGCTTGTAGTCGAAATGAAGAAAAGAAACTTCAAAGAAATGGACTTGTTAGAATTCAAAAATATGAGTTAGATGGAACTGGGAAGAAAGTACTATTGTATAAGAGTAATATTGCTAGTTTTGAATTCAAGATGGAAAGAGGATGACTACATATTTCCCATTAACAAGTTTCATAATTCTTGCTTATAGTAAAGACAACTGACAACCTTATTATTTTTTTTGAATATCTTGATTCAAGCAACTTGCTATAAGAACTATTGTATGTAATTACATGAACTGTTAAACGAACTGTAAAAAGTCAGGTAGGACACACATCTTTAATTTGCTTTTCTAAATAGAATGTGTGCGATAAATTACTCACAACTGTATTACCTCAAATTTTAGATAGAACCATTCGATATAATTAAATTGCGCAGCAAAAGTAACTGAGGGGATGGCCGAGCAATTAATAACCTATCAAATCGTAATAGTCACATTTCTTGTTTTAGTTACACTATTGTTTTCAATAAGGCACAAATATTCGAAGAGGAGAACACAAACAAGTGATACAATATTATTTGAGAAGGCCAAAATCGATTGGATAAAAGCAAAGGGATTGAGCTAAAAATGACGAAATAATTCTTAAATATTCATCTGGAGTTATTTTGCATAATATTCTTTACGTTAATTGAGGACGATTATTTATATGGGGTATAAACCAAAGTCAAAATTCACTCCTTCCTGACAAACCTTGTAAATGGTAACAATATGCCACACGAACAATTTTGTAAAGATATAACTCATTTGGCGCATCATGAGAAATTGAAAAAACTACTGAGATGCATTGGAGCTTTTATTTCAGTTTTAATTAAACAAATACAAAACATCTCTATAATTTTCTTATTAGAAATATCAATGAATTGATATAAATAAATTAAGTGTGTTACTAATATTAATGTGATATTAACTCGATAAATAATTAATGTGCCGTGCGTTCAACAAGGAGACTTCAGTGAGTATTATTCGGTTAGTAGATTTTCAAAATTTAAATGAATTTATTCAATTAAAATCTAGGACACTAATCAGTCTCACAATGTTGGCAAAAAATACAATAACTTCGGCATTTACATTGCCGATTCAATATGTGAGTTAGGACTAGATGAAAATTGTCATTCTACTAATTTCAATTCTAGCGGTTGGCAGTGTTTTTATGATTCTTTTTGCCGAAATAAATTTAGTTAAGAATATATCCTCTCACAGCTCAAGCAGAGATGTGATTAATATTGCGATTGTTGGAAACAAGACAAATACAAGTGTAGAATTATCAAATAAACAAATGTCCGAAGTGATAGAAGGCGATGACAGTGTTGGTAGAATTGCTAGTGTTCCTAAAAAATGTTTAGGCTCAGCTCTCTGCCCTGATTAATTTAGATTGCCTGGAATATTTTTTTGGTTAATGTTACCTATTATGTTTCATTTGATTCTTAGAATATATCTGCTCTACCTTTTTCAATCTTTGTTCAATTTCATTTATCATCCAGTCTTGAGAAAGTGTTATACCCGTTAGTATATCTAATTCGGCTCTATCGACTCCATCAAATGATTCAACCTTTCTGAGAATTGAATCTACAGTGAATATATCCTGACTAAACATTATCAGCACAATCAAATTATCTGGACTTGTCACAGGAGCTTGAAGCAAGAGATTTCCTGACAATTCACGATTTATACGTTCCAAGACATATTGATATAGTGTTTCCTTAACAGATATCACAATAACAAACTGTATATAACCTCCGGTAGAAGCAGGATTTACCAGTACAGAAAATTGAACGACATTGTTTTCTTTCATCGTCTCTAGTCGTCTGCTCACTGTTTTTGCAGAAATTAAAAGTTTTCTAGCAATTTCAGAAATGTTCATACGGGGATTTGGTAACAAACATTTGATTATCTTAAAATCTAATTCCTTGGGACCTTTCTGTACATGAGGTCGGCTTACAAACATACTCTGTATGATAGTGGGTTTCAGTGAATCAATTAATAATGGAATTTTATTCTCAGATCCTGTTTTTACGACCAAAGAAAATACGGATGTTCCTCCAATCTGCTTTACATGCAAGAATAAATCACCCAATAGATTAAGGCGGTTAATAACATTCTCTGCTTGCTCGTTGTGTCTCATCTTCAAGATACATTCTGTCCCATAACCGAGGACTGCAGGATTTATGTACACAAAGAACTTTTCTATAACACCTCCCGATACCATTTTGACAATTCTTGCTCTAACACTCTTTGTGCTCAAACCCACAACTGAGCCAATATTTCTGTAAGACACCCTGCAATCTTTGGCTAGTACTTGAATAATCCTCAAATCAATTTTATCTAGTATAGGCTGTTTCATGAGTTGTGGATACCAAATAGAGCCGTTTATAAAAGTCTGTTGTCCAAATCGTGGAGAATACTTCACAACGCCGCATAATTTGGGACAAATTTGAGAATACCTCAAATAAGAAAAAATTCAATCTAGTCCTTTATATATCCAATTCAAAAATTATTACCTTGAATAGTTAGTAGCATTTTTAATATTTCAATATGGATCTGTTTCGTACGTCATAAAGATACAAAGTGGACATCTGGTATGTGATATGTTCCATTATGAGGAGTACATGAGCCTAATTGCTTTAATATCGCCAGCAATTCAATAATCGTAGTGTCATCAGAAAGGGAATATAGATTGACGGACAGTCCCTCTAACGGACATGATAATTCGGCGTTAATAGTAAGAAATTTATCAAAATATTGGGACTCCCAAGCTGGTAGAGTAATTGGTGTCAGAAACATTACATTTAGTGTAAAAAAAGGGGAATTTGTATCAATTGTCGGTCCATCGGGGAGTGGAAAAAGCACTCTGCTTAACATGCTAGGCGCCTTGGAAAGGCCAACCAGTGGAGAAGTATTAATCAATGGAATTAACATTTTTTCGTTGAACGACTCGGAAGCTGCAACAATGAGAAATAAGTGCATTGGTTTTATTTTTCAATCTTACAATTTAATCAACAGGACGACCGTGTTAAAGAATGTAGAATTCCCAGCTATTATTGGGGGAATGAATAAAAAGGGAAGAAGAGTCAGGGCTATACGACTCCTGAGTTTTTTAGGGTTGAAACCCAAATTACAATTTAGACCATTTAACTTGAGTGGAGGAGAGCAACAAAGAGTAGCTATCGCTAGGTCGCTCATGAACAATCCAGCGATAATTCTTGCAGATGAGCCCACTGGAAACCTAGATACTAAAACAGGAACAGATGTTTTCGGTTTGTTAAAGTTATTGTCAAATAAATTCAAGAGAACAATAATTATGGTAACACATAACACTGAATTAGCCGCAAGCACTCATAGGTCGATACATATCAAAGATGGAAGAATTGAAAAACAAGTGGTGAATTTTGCGACGTGAATATATTCATTGAGAAAAATGATAACACTGGTCTCTTGAATATTACTTCAACGCTACTCTTTGTGTGCCTACTTTTGACCGGCATTATTTTTATCCACAATTCTACCATCATCTCTATCACTTTTGCAGATTCAGATAAAGGACATCAAAACAAACAAGAACATGACGATAATCAAAGTGATCACTCAGAGAAATCCAATAATGATAAAAATTCAAGAGATAATAATGAACTGTCTTCAGGAATATCAAATGAATATCCACACAAAGGCAATAAACCTCCTAAAGGCGATGCACCCCCCCAAGGTGATAAACCACCTAAAGGCGATGAACCATCAATTGTAGTCCTCCCTAGTCCACCACCAACAGTAGCACCCCCCAGCCCTGTTATTATCACCAATACTGTTACTGCTCCTTCTGTGAGTTCAAGTAGCAATGATAAGAATGACCAGGATAAAGGAAATGAGGGCCCTACAAAATTTGCATTTGTTGATTCCTTCTTCACTGATCAAACTGCCCAAGGATCAGTTATTGCAGAGACCTCTTCCGTTTCATCAGGTGCCCAAGACATACCTCCCGTTCCCAGGCTAGAAGTAGGCCCAGGGGAAGGAGATTCAATGCTAGCCATTGTTCTTATTAACAGAGGATTTTCGGACGTGACAAGTATAAGGGCATCGTTAGATTTTCCTCCTGGATTTACGGCAAATGTTTCCCCAAAAAATGTTGATAATGATACTGCATTGGCAACTTTCAATGGTTTAGTAAATGCAGGTCAAACCTTCACTCTCTACTTTCCAGTGACGATATCAAAAGATACTCTAGTTGGAAAAGAATATTCAGCTTCACTCAAAATACGATATTTTAATGTTGCAGAACAAGACGAAGAAGATACAAGAGACAGGACAATTAAGATTCCATTTAAACTAAGTGGTAAAGTGATTCTAGATGCAGTACCATTTTCGGTATCGACTTCGTTGCAATCAATCAACAACACATTCCAAGATGGGAAATCCCCAATCGCAAATATTTTAAATCTAAGCCCAGGAGAACCTAATTTTGTACAGACATTAATTAAGAATGAAGGTTCTGCTTCTGCTACGGGAGTAATTGTAGAGGTAACAGCCAGGGATCAGCGAGATCAAATTGACAATAACAATTTCTTTCCAGTATCATCTGGCAATAGCAATACCTCAACAACAGTACAACAATCTACAGCAATACCTTTAATAAATTCAGGAACAACAACCTTTAACATAGGTGTGATACAGCCAGGCGGAAGTGTAAAGGTAAATCCTGTGATATTCGCTAGTGATTCTGTTGGTAGTATATTAGAGAACATACAACTAAAAATATCTTACAACGATGCGTATGGTAACAAGAAGCAGATAGATAGGCTTATGGGAGTTCATATTTTACCCTCCTCTCCACAATCTGGATTAACTCTTTCACCCACGGCTACTAATTCTGATACAATTCGAAGTGATACTTTATCAGGCGTAACTATCCAAAGTGGTCAAGATGATTCGGTTAGTATTGGTAACGGTAACAAAGAATATAGAAATCAAACCTATTCGTACCCATTGACTCGAGTTAGTGAATCAAACTTTAATAAAAAGGGCATTATTCCAAATGCGCTTGAGAATAGTGAAAATGTTAATAATAATAGCGATGCCATCCATTTGCCCTCCAATGCAAATACAAATGCAAATAAAAGTATTGTATCCTTGGTGGCAGGCAGGGTAGATGAACTGAAGTTTAATATTACTAACACAAATACCAATCCTATTACTGATGTAGTAATTGCTCTTAATACCGATTCTAATTCTATGAAAATCCTTGGGGATTCTAAGTGGAATTTGAATAAAATTGACCCATCCACTACTCAAGAATTCATTACGTCAGTATTTGCTTCCAAATCCTTGATTAGCAGTCCTGTTTCCTTTAAGGTA
>Ga0207689_10005373_pt1 | contig 11468 bp, 11 predicted proteins | sample KBSMisM52_FD_184312 | JGI IMG/M metagenome (GOLD analysis project Ga0207689, IMG submission 184312) | Miscanthus rhizosphere microbial communities from Kellogg Biological Station, Michigan, USA - KBS Miscanthus M5-2 (SPAdes) (version 2) | ecosystem: Host-associated > Plants > Roots >... | reverse complement strand
CGCATCTCTTCACGGATGCGTTCGAAAATCAAAACATTGGAGTCGATACCGACGCCGATCGTCAAAATGACGCCGGCAATGCCGGGCAACGTCAGGGTGGAACCGATCGCCGCCATCGCCCCTAAAAGCACCAGCAGATTGAGAAACATGGCAATCGCCGCATTAATGCCGGATGCCCTGTAGTAAATCAGTACGAACGCCAGCACCGCCGCCAACGCCACGATCGACGCTGTGATTCCCGCCTTGATCGAGTCCGCTCCCAGCGTGGCACTGACCACCGTCTTTTCTTCAATAGTGATAGAGGCTGGCAGTGCGCCGGAACGCAGCTTCAATGCCAGATCCTCCGCTTCCTTGACGGTAAAACCACCCGTAATCTGGCCCTGATCTGTGATCCGGCCGTCGGCACCGCGTCCGAGGATCATCTCGGCTTTACGCTGCCGGACTCGCCACGTCGAGACGAAGTTGGCGTTCTCACGGCGGCACTGCGTCGCATGCGCGATTCGCTCAAGAATCACATCGAGCTGCGTGCCGCGAACCTTGCCGAGCAAGCACGACTGGAGCACGAGCTGCAGATCGCAGCGAGCATTCAACAAGCGATGCTGCCGAAGCCCGGATCGCGCGCGCTTCCGCCTGAAGTTCGGACCGCGGCGGCGCTGACGCCGGCGAAGCAGGTGGGCGGCGACTTGTACGACTACTTCACCGTGGACGACACCCACGTGCTGTTCGCCATTGCCGATGTCTCGGACAAGGGAATTCCCGCAGCGCTCTTCATGGCCCGGCTCGCCGGCCTGCTTGGAGTCGTGGCGACGAGCGGCAAGTCACCCGATCGAATTCTTCACGAGATCAATGCGCGGCTCGTCGAGGACAACGATGCGTGCATGTTCATCACGATCGGCTGCGGACTGCTGGACATCCGCAACGGCCACATTCGCTATGCGAGCGCAGGGCACGATGCGCCCCTGTTGCGCACGGCGGAGGGCTCGGTCGCATCGCTCGCCGTCGAGAACGGTGCGGCAATCGGCATCGATTCTTCTGCCGAATACACTGCCATGGAGATAGTTCTCGCTCCTGGCGACACGCTGGTGCTGTTCACGGACGGCGTCACCGAGGCATGGATGGCGGACGGCGCGCAGTTCGGCACCGAGCGTCTCGTGACTGTGCTCAGCGAGGCGAAGGACGGCAGCTCCGATGCGCTGCTCCGTCACGTGGTCGATACGGTTGCCAGCAGCGCTCGTGCCGCCGATGATCTGACAGTTCTCGCACTCAGCTGGACTCCGCGCGGCGTGACCTGGAATAGAAGCGAAAAGGCGATGCGTTGGCTCATCGAGCCGCAGATCTCGAACGTCGGCGTCGCGCAGACACAGCAGTGGCTGCGCTCGATTCTTGCTGCTCGCGCCGTTGCAGCCGATCTAATCAATGACGCCGAGTTGATCGCGGAGGAGCTGCTGACCAACGTCGTGCGCTCGCTCGACGCACGCGGCTGCGACTCTCGCATGTCGCTGGACTGCGAGCTGACTCCAACGCAGATCGTCATGACTGTCCGTGACGATGGTCCGCCGTTCGATCCGCTCGCGCTCGCTGCACCCGACCTCGACGCCGACATCAGTGACCGCTCGGTCGGCGGGCTGGGAGTTACGCTCGTGCGCCAACTGGCCGACAGCTGCCGCTACTCGCACGTCGATGGTCACAACGTCATGGAAATCCGTCTCCACCGAACTACTGTCTGACGAGGAAGCACCATGCCTCTCGAAATCGTCGCAGAGCCTTCGAATCCCTCGACCCTCGTTCTCGCGGGTCGCCTCGACAGCACCACGGCACCCGAGCTCGAAGCGGTGCTGGATCGTGTTCTGAAGAAGGCGCCGCCGCGTCTGGTCTTCGATCTGAGCAAGCTGGAGTATCTCAGCAGCGCAGGCATTCGCTGTTTCGTTCGCGCGCGCAAGGCGCTCGAGCCTGGCGGAGGCAAGGTCGCGATCGTGAATCCGCAACCCTCGGTTCGCAAGGTGCTCGACATCGTCAAGGCGGTGCCCGCAGGCGGCATCTTCAAAGATATCGCCGAGCTCGACGCCTACCTCGATGAGATCCAGCGACAAGTGCGCGACCGCGACTAGGCACGGATTTTCGGACACAGCTTGCGCAACAGGTGAGCATTGGATGCTCAAGCTTCACACTCGTAAACCTTGAGCGCTCGCGCGGCGTCACAGAAGTGTCCGCTTGTTTCGGTGCTGGCTTTTTTTTCGACTGTTGCTTCCCTGTCACGTTCACTCGACGCACGATCGGCTGAGGAAAGGAAACAGGGTTGGGGAAAAGCGTAGATGGCCGATCACGAAGTCTGGGAATGCGAGCGCCGATTCTGGCTGGACAGTAGTAATTTCTACAAAGAACATGTCGCGCCGGACGCCGTGCTCGTATTCCCGATTGTCGGCATCGTCGATCGCGCAGCGGGCCTGGCGTGGACGCGCAAAGCGCCGCGCTGGACGGACGTAGCGTTCTCGAACCGGATCTTCAGCTACGCGGCCGAAACCGCAGTCCTTGCGTACGAAGCCCACGCGGAAGCCGCGAAGATCGCCGACATGTACTACGCGTGCTGCAGCTCCACGTACGTTCGCGTCCGCCAGTCCTGGATGCTGATCGCGCATCAACAAAGCGCGCTCGCGGGTTTCGAACTGCAGCAACTCACCGAGCGCAGCGCGCTCGGCGTGTTCTTCAATTCCTGATTACAGCGTGGGAACGATCAGGAACTTCTCGCCGGTCGCGCGCCGGTTGTACGCCCGCGCGACTTCCACCGTCGCCACGTCACGCAACGAAATCTCTTTCGTGTAGTGACTCGCGAACGTAGTGGTCAGCTCGGAGACGACCCGTTGCCGCAGTCTGTTGACGTCGGCCATGCCGATCTTCTGCAGGAACGGCGTGAGCAGCCAGCCGCTCACCGACCAGGAGAGGCCGTAGCTGCGCGTCAGCTCGGTCTTGCTCGTGTCCAGCATGCCGTAGATGTAGACCTGCTTGAACGTGCTCGAGCCGTAACGGCTGTAAGCGGTGAGGCGCGCAGCGGCCGCCGCTTCCATCGCGGTGAGGATGTTGCTTGCCGTCATGCCGCCGCCGATCGCGTCGAACGCCAGCGTCGCTTCCGTCGCGCTCACGGCCTCGATCAGCTCCGGCATGAATCGCGGCGAAGAAGAGTCGAGCACGATCTTCGCGCCGTCCTTCTTGAGGATGCTCGCCTGCTCGGCATTGCGCACGATGCTGATCAGGCTCACGCCGTCTTTCAGGCAGATCTTGTTGAGCATCTGGCCGAGGTTGGACGCAGCGGCGGTGTGCACCAGCGCCTTGTGACCTTCGCGACGCATCACTTCCACCATGCTCAGCGCCGTCAGCGGGTTCACGAAGCACGACGCGGCTTGCTTGGCGCTCGTACCGCTCGGCAGCGGCAGAACCTCGACTGCTTTCGCGATCTTGAACTGCGAGTACATCGAGCCGCTCGCGACCGCGACCAGCTTGCCCATGAGCGCTTGCGCCGCGGGCGACGATCCCGCCTTCACGACCGTGCCTGCGCCTTCGTTGCCACAGGGCATCGACTGGTCGAACCGCGCACCCATCATCGGCATCGCACGCTCGAGAATCTTCGCGGTGAGAACCGGACTGGCCGCCGTGCCCGATTGCTTTGCGGTTTCCATATCGACCGGGCCCAGGAGGAGGGCAATGTCGGACGGATTGATCGGCGTCGCTTCGACGCGGATGACGATTTCGTCGGGGCCGGGCTCGGGTGTCGGGACCGAGGCGAGCGATACCTCAAGGACGCCGGATTTGTTGACGAGGGACCTGATCTGCAGACCGGTTTCCATGTTGTTCTCCTGCCTCGCCGTTTTCATTGAAAGTGAGGCAGGAGATTCTGAACTACCCGGTGCGTTGGGGCCAGCAGCGGCGCAGCCAGCGCCAGGCCCGGACCTTGATGGCTACGAGGCCGAGCACGCCGGCCCCCGAGGTGGTGCTGGCGGCGACGACGGTCGCTGTGGTCAGACAGATCGGACACATGGTGCGGCTCCGGTGCGGTTCTCATAACCATGACGACCCACAGTCGCCTGTTTCGACATGTCGGAACCTGCCGCCTCCGACCGTCCTTGCTGGCAGAAGGCTCGAAGTTGTCCAATTCTCGGCTTGTTTAAAGGAGACCGATCATGCCCACGGGTACCGTCAAGCTTCACCGAGTGCTCAAGTCCACGCCGGATCGCGTCTATCGCGCGTTCCTCGATCCGGATGCGATGGCCAAGTGGCTGCCGCCGAATGGTTTCACCGGCAAGGTGCACAGCATCGAGCCGCGCGTCGGCGGCACCTACAAGATGTCGTTCAAGAACTTCACGACCGGCGAGAGCCACTCGTTCGGCGGCAAGTACCTGGAGCTGGTGCCGAACGAGCGCATCCGCCACACAGACCGCTTCGACGACAACAATCTGCCGGGCGAGATGGTGACGACCATCGCGATCAAGCAGGTGTCGGTCGGCGTCGAGCTCAACGTCGTGCAGGAAGGCATCCCGGAAGCGATTCCCGTGGAAGCCTGCTACCTGGGATGGCAGGACTCGCTGACGCTGCTGACGCAGCTGGTCGAGCCCGAGATCAAGCAGTAGGTGCTAAGTGGTCTTGAAAGGCGGGCGCGGCACGGCTTCACAGGTCTTGCCGCGCACGTTGCGCACGGATCCATCGCGCACCAGTTGGCCCCATAGACCAGCGATACAGTCATTCCACTCCGTGTGACCATGCCCGACTACGACGAGCTCCGCGCGCTCCGAGAAATTCGGTGCGACACGTTGAGTGAACCAGAGCGGGGTCGCCGCATCGTTCGCGCCGGACACGAATAGCGTCGGCACCGACGACTTGGGTGGCGCGCGATCCGTCGGCGGAGCAACCTTTGGGAAGTAGCGACAGGCCGCTTGCTGCTGACGCACGCGATAATCGCCGAGCAATGTTCCGCTGGTTTCGCGTGCAATGTCCGCCTCGCTGATAAATGCAACATCGTCGTTGCAGGTGATCGCGAAGAACAACCCGAAGCTGAGCTCGGCATCGGCGCCTTTCGCGCCCGACAGGATGCTCGCCATGATCGGGCTCCAGTCGCCCGCGTACGCGCGATGAATCATCCACGGCAAGTCCGTTGAGCTGTACGGTCGATAGGTCTTCGACCTGAACCATTCGACAGCGCGGCCGCGCGCAATCGGCGCCTTCCCCGACTCCAGCTGCTGCACGATTGCACTGAATTCCTGCCGCAGCTTCGGAAATGCCGCCCTGCATGCAGTGTCGGCTGCGCACGCGTCGAACAGTTGCTTGCGCACGTCCTCCGCGGTCTTCGCCATGGTCAGTGGCGTGGGTACGTCGAGAGGTACGACGCTGCCGAGGTAAACCGTGCGCACGCTCTGCGGATATGCGCGCAAATAGAACTGCGCACCACGCGTTCCATACGAACCTGCGTGCAGATTCAACTGTCCGTAACCTAGCGTGCGGCGCACGTGCTCGAGGTCACGCGCGAAGTTCGTGTACGTGTATTGCGTCAGGTCCGCGCGCGAGCTCAGCTCTTTGGTACACCGCGCGATAGGAGCGACCGGCAGCAGATCGCGCAGGCTCGCACTCTGATTCTCAGGATCGAAGAGCGGGCAAGTCAGAGCGCCCGATTTGCCCGTTCCGCGCTGATCGACCAGCAGCAGGTCACGGTCGTGCAACATCGGGCCCCACGGCTCCAGGTAATCCGCCGCGCCGCTGATCGTGGCTTCGCCCGGACCGCCCATCAGCGGCACGAGCGGATCGTTGTGCGATCCAGCTGCTTCAGCCGGGATCACCGCGACGGCGATCGACAGCTTGCGGCCCGCAGGCTTGTCCCAGTTCTCCGGCACTTCCACGCTGCCGCACTTCGCGGCGCGTGTCACACCCGGCAATTTGCAGGGTGCAAGTGTGTCAGTAGCTTGCGCGATGCCCGCGCCTTGAAGCGCGATCGCGAGCAACAGTATCCGGAACGTGCCCATGAGAACCTCGCAGGGAAGCGACGAAGGGTCCATTTGCATTTTCAGGGGCGTAGCGTTGCACAAATAACGAGGGGATTCGACTATGCTCGCGGGTCAAAACCAGGCCCGGGCGCCAGGAGGTTCGTCATGCTGAACCGTCGCGAATTCGTGGTCGCCACGGCGAGCGCCGCCGGAGGCCTGTTGCTGGCGATCCGCTTTCCTGCCAGCGCCAAGCCGCGTCCCTACGAGCCTTATCCCGGTACCTCGAACGAAGTGAGTGCATGGCTCGCAATCGAGCCGGACAACTCCGTCATCATTCGTTGCGCGCAGGCAGAAATGGGCGAGGGCGTGTTCACTTCGCTGCCGCTGCTGGTTGCGGAAGAGCTCGAAGTGGATTGGAAGAAGGTGCGCGTCGAATATGCGTCGTCCAATCGCAGCTTGCGCGAGAACAATGTCTACGGACGCATGACGACTGTGGGCAGCTTCGCGATTCGCGGCACGCGCGTGGCGATGCAGACAGCCGGTGCGAATGCTCGCGAGCGATTGCGCGCAGCGGCTGCCAAGACATGGGGCGTCGCGCACTCCCAGACGCGCGCCGAACTGGGTCGAGTACACGACACGACCAGCAAGCGATCGGCCGCTTACGGCGAGTTGGCCGCAGCAGCTGCTGCCGTCACTGACGTGCCGGAGATCAAGATCAAGACGGCGCAGCAGTTCAAGATCGCCGGCAAGCCGACGCCGCGTATCGACGTGCCCGCGAAGGTCGACGGCACCGCGGTGTTCGGCATCGACATGCGCTTGCCCGGCATGCTGTACGCCGCCGTCGCGCACTGCCCGGTCTTCGGCGGCAAGGTGAAGAGTCACGATTTCTCGGCGATCAAGAACATGCCGGGCGTGCGCAGCGCGATCGATATCGGCTCCGGCGTTGCGGTTGTCGCGAGCAGCTATTGGCAGGCGGCGCAGGCTGCGAAAGCGCTGCCGATCGAATGGGACAAGGGTGCGGGCGCAGGTAGTTCGTCGGAGCAGTGGCATCGCGAGTTCGCAGCTGCGCTCGATACGCCGGGCACGCTCGTGCGCGAAGCGGGTGACGTGGCGGCGGCGTTGAAGGACGCCCCGCAGAAGGTGCGTGCCGACTATCACGTGCCCTATCTCGCGCACGCCTGCATGGAGCCGTTGAACTGCACGGCGCAGGTCAAAGGGGATCGCGTCGATCTGTGGCTGAGCACGCAAAGTCCCGACGGCATTCTGGCGCCCGTCGCGGAAGTTGCCGGCACCAAGCCCGAGAACGTGTACGTCCACAATTGCTTCCTCGGCGGCGGCTTCGGTCGGCGCAGTCCCGCGGATTTCGCGAGCGAAGCAGTGCGTATCGCGAAGACGCTCGACGTGCCCGTGAAGATGATCTGGTCGCGCGAAGAAGACATGCGCATGGGCCGCTATCGGCCGATGTCGCACATGCGGTTCGATGCGGCGCTCGACACTTCAGGCAAGCCGACGGCGTACTTCAGTCACTCGGTGACGCCGTCCATCCTGTCCACCGCCGGGCGGCCGATGGGGCCGAACGCCGTCGATCCCACGTCGGTCGACGGTCTCGCGCAGATTCCTTACGACATCGCCAACCAGCGCATCACGAACATCCGCAAGGAAACGCACTTGCCCTCGTGGTTCTGGCGCGCGGTCGGCAAGACACAGAACGTCTTCGCGCTCGAATCGTTCGTCGACGAGCTGGCGGCGGCGGCGAAGGCAGATCCGCTGGAGTATCGAGCTGCGATGTTGAAGAGCGATCTCGCCAGCTATCGGCGCGTGCTCGCCGTGTTAAAAGAGAAATCGGACTGGGGCCGCAAACTCCCGTCAGGCACGGCGCAGGGTGTGGCAATTCACGAGAGCGTCGGCACGGTCATCGGGCAAGTCGCGGAAGTGAATGTCGCGCGCGACGGCGCCGTGAAGATTCCGCGCATCGTCACCGTCGTGGACTGCGGCAATCTCGTGAACCCGCTGACGGCCGAAGAGCAGATCGAAAGCGCCAGCATCTGGGCGCTGACCGCGGCGTTGTACGGCAAGCTGACTGTCGTCGATGGCGTCGTGCAGGAGAGCAACTTCGACGGCTATCGCATCCTGCGCATGTCAGAAGCACCGAGCTTCGAGACTCACTTCTCGCTCGCAGGCGGCGACCAGTGGGGCGGCATCGGCGAAGCTGCGGTCGGCACCGTCGCACCCGCGGTCACGAACGCCATCTTCAAAGCGACGGGCAAACGCATACGATCGCTGCCGCTGGCCGATCACGACCTACGATGGTCGTGAACGCGCCCTGTCGCGCCAGCCACAGCAGCAGCGCGATGAGCGTGCCGCCGGGGAGCAGGATCTCGATCGCCGCGTAGGGCCCGATACTGCGCAGCAGCGCCAGCCCGCGCTTCAGCCAGAGTGCAGCAGTTACGGCCACGGCGTTCATGATCGTCAGCTCCCGATTCGTCACCTTCCTGTCCTAATGACGAACGGCAGCGGGCGAATCCGACACGGAAACAGAAGATCTCTCGCCAAGACGCCAAGACGCCAAGCAGAAATTCTGACTATTTCAGATTTCCAACCTTGGCGACTTTGCGTCTTGGCGAGAAATCTTCCGGCCTAAGTTTCGAATCTATAACTGAGCTTGATCAGTAGCTGCTCATCATCGCGCAGTTCGAAGCTGTCGCGCACCACCTCGCCCGAGCCCGGCGCCGTTTCGTTCTGCTCGAAGCCGCCGCGCCCATACACGATGTATAGATAGGACAGCGGCGCGAGCTCGTAGCGATAGCGCAGCTGAATGCCCAGGTTGCTGACGCTGAAATCGCTGACCGGCTCGTCGGTCGGAATCGAGTTGCCATTCGAGTCGACGCGATAGGCCTGGCGCAGCTGCGCATCCAGCCCGATCGCTTGCAGCTTCAGGCGCAGCTCATGACGGCTCGTCATGATCCAGTCGAAGCCCGCGCTCACGTTCGTCTGGTGCCGGTTGAAGCTGCCGAACAGCGTGTCGTGCTGCCACACCAGCCAGTCCGGCAGGTGCTCCAGCTCCAAGCCGACGTACACACTCAGCGCGTCGCTGACGAAATAGCGCGGCGTGATCTGGAGGCGGCCGCCCACCATGTCGTTGCCGGCGAGTCCACCGCTGTACGCCTCCGCTTCGATCTTGTAGCCCCAGCCGCCGAAGCGCGGCCGATCGAATTCGAAGTAGCCGTTGAAGTTCGGCGGCAGGTTGACCGAGCCGTTGCCGCGCGTCAGCAAGTCGGAGACGCCGGCGCTGTTGATGTTGATCTGTGCGAACTCGTAACTGCCGTTGCGCAGCCTGCTCTCGCGACCGGTGCGGAACTGGTAGCGCAGCAGCTCGCCGTGATCGTTGTAAACGCTGCTGCCGCGCCAGCGCCAGTCCTTCGATGCGTAGCGCGACTCCGCCGGCAGATCGGTGAAGCGACGATTGAACTGCCAGTGCGCGTAGTTGAGGCTCGCGCGATCGAGGAATCCGGCATCGTTGATCTCCAGCTCGTTGCCGAAGTGCATGAGGATCCACTGCTGGCGCCAGCCGTGGTCCATCTCGTAATCGGCCAACACCGTCGCGCCGGTGTCGTTGCTGGTCGCACCGGCCTCCTTGATGCTGCTGTCGATCAGTCGAGTGCGTACGTTCCAGCGCGCCGTTGGCCGCCAGTTGTGATCGAGGCCGGCCACGGTCGCCTTGCGATCGAGGAACGGCCGGTCGACGTTCGTTACCATCAGGCCGAGGTTCTGCGTGCTGAAGTCGCGCACCAGGCGCAGCGCTGTGAACGTGCGGCCGACCTCGTCCGCCTCGTCCGCGGCAAACAAACCGTACTTCGTGGCGCCGATGCTGCCGTTGAATTTCAGTGCGCCGGTGATGTCGCCGGCACCGTTGCCGTCATCCGCGGGGCCGCCGACGCGACGCGTGTAGAGCAGCTGACTGAAGTCGGACGGCGTCGTGAACTCGAACATGCCCTGGTTATCGGTGAAGCTGAGCGGAGTTGTCCCGGTAAATTTCCCGGAGTATGTCTTGCCGCTGCGAAGGGTCACGATGTCCGCGGAGTCCGTAAAAACCAGCGACTGCACATCGCGGCGCGGAAAGTTGTAGTTGATGCCGGAACCATCGGTGAAGGTGATCTCGTTCTTCACCGCGGCGAACTGACCGGAATAGCTGGCGCCTTCGCGCGTGATGATGGTGTCCGAGAGGGCGGGAAGCGCCGCGAGCAGAAGCAGGACCAACACTCTTCTCATGGGAAAAAGTCTCCGAAAAAATGGGACACCATTATGCCCCACAAGTACTGCTCCCGGAAACTTCGGTCACTTGCGATTCCCATTTACCGCGCTAGCATTGAGGGTGGCCCATTCATACATGTCGCAGTCATTCGTAAGCCGCAGGTTGCTCAGTAGCGTCATGCTTTCACTTTTCGCGGTCGGTGTTGCGGGCACGCTCTGGGCGCAGGACTCCGGCACTTCGACGCCGCAACAGTCAGCACTTGCGGCGGCAGCGCAAACTGCAAAAAACGCCCGCACCGGAAAAGCCAAGAAGGTGTTTACGGATGAAGACATGGAAGTGCGTAAGGGGCCTTTCCCGAAGCTCAATTTGCACGGCCCAGACAATGGAGATCAGATCCTGGAGGCGATGATCGAATACCGGAAGAAACATACAGCGGAGGAGTCGACCGCGGCGATCCGGGAATGGTACGACGAGCATGATGCGATTCTGGCAGCTGCGATCGAAGAAGCGCAGCAGTTGAAGAGTTTGCGTAACGCCAATATGTCCAACGGGTATGAGCTGTGCCAGGAGGGCGGCGACTACGAGCACTGTGAAAAGCGCCGGCGAAGCGAAGCGCGCGGCGCTATGTATGACCGCGACAAGATCCAAGAGGATGGACTGCTCGTAGCACGGCTGCAACAGACGTTCATGCGCATTCGAAACGGCCTGAACGGCCTTAATATGCGCACCGGAAACTATCCGTGGTTCAAGGTGCGTAACGCAAATGGAGTGGGCAACTTCTAGTTTCCCAACGCCCCGTACTTCGCTTGAACCGCAATCCCTCCAGCTTTAGACTAATTTCATGCACGTGCACGCGAGCCATGGGGTAGGCGGCAGCACTGGTCGGGTGCTGAAGATTTCGCTCGCGCTCACAGCCGTGTACATCCTGGTGCTGGTGGTGGCCGGGATCCGGGCGCATTCGCTGGCGCTGCTTTCCGAAGCGGGACACAATCTCTCAGACTTTCTGGCTTTGCTGCTGTCGCTGGGAGCGGTCTATCTGCAGGCGCGTCCGCCGAGCGCGACGAAAACTTATGGATACCACCGCGCGGGCGTGCTGGCGGCAATGGTCAACGCCGCCTCACTCGTGCTGGTGTCGTTCTTCATCTTTTACGAAGCCTTCAAGCGGCTGCGCACGCCGGAACACGTGCACGCAGGAACCATGATCTGGGTGGCGGCGGCGGGCGTCGTGATGAACGGCGTGATCGCGATCATGC
>Ga0207689_10005371_pt1 | contig 11469 bp, 8 predicted proteins | sample KBSMisM52_FD_184312 | JGI IMG/M metagenome (GOLD analysis project Ga0207689, IMG submission 184312) | Miscanthus rhizosphere microbial communities from Kellogg Biological Station, Michigan, USA - KBS Miscanthus M5-2 (SPAdes) (version 2) | ecosystem: Host-associated > Plants > Roots > Rhizosphere... | reverse complement strand
AACTCAAGGAATGCGAGCGCGCCGAGGTCAGCGCATTGAACGTCATCAGCCTCATGTACCATTGATGATGCGCGTCATTGGACGACCGCGTCGTCGAGGCGCCCTAGGCCGCTCTAATTCCACCTGACCCGACATTCAGCAGCTCTTTGCTTTTGCTTTACCTTCGGCAAAGAGGCGCCCAATTTCTTGATCAAAAGATCAGGTCTCGGTCGTAGCCAACGTGTCCGGTCGCGTTGAGCAACCGCGCTCGATCCTAGCCCACAACCTTGCGATAGATCGTCCAGTAGACAAAGCCAACCAAGCCGGCGCCGCCGACGATATTGCCGAGCGTTACCGGGACCAGATTATGGATGATCCCCGGGATCGTGATCACCGACGCATCGAAACCTGCAGGGACCTGGCCGGTCTCGGTCAACAGCCAAGCCAACGGCAGAAAATACATGTTGGCGATGCAGTGCTCGAAGCCGGCCGCGACGAACGCGGAGATCGGCAAGATCAGACCGACGATCTTGTCAGTGACCGAACGACCCGCATAGGCAAGCCAGACCCCCAGGCAAACGAGCATGTTGCACAAGATGCCTTTGAAGAACAGCGTCACCATGTCCGGGCTGATCTTTGCGACCGCCGTGTTCAATATCGACAGGCCGATGCGGCCGCCGTTGAAATCAGGATGATGTGAGAGCAGGACCAAGATGACGAGCCCAAGGCTGCCAACCAGGTTACCGCAGTAAACTATGAGCCAGTTGCGCAGCACCTCGGTCGTGGAAATCTTGCCGCTCGCCCAGGCCATCACGATCAGGTTATTGCCGGTGAACAACTCGGCGCCTCCGATCAGGACGATCGCCAGTCCGAGCGAGAACACCAGTCCGCCGACCACGCGGGTGGTCGCAAAGCTCAGGTCAGGGTCGCAGGCAACGATGGTGTAGTAGAGCGCGCCGAGACCTATGCTGCCGCCCGCCACCATCGCCAGCATGAAGGAAGGCAGAAATGCCATGGTCGCCTTCTTGACCCCGACTTTCTCGATTGCCTCCTGGATTTCCGCTGGGCTATAGGCATTGAAATTGAAAATGGGTGGTGGCGGCGCGGGTGCCGGGTCAGTCATGTCGCGCCTCCGCTGCGATAAAGCACACGGGCCTTAGGGAGTCGGCCCCTGCGGCCGAGCGGTCTGATAGCCGTCTGTAATCTTGCTCAGCCTCAGAACCGCCAACTCGAGAACTACTACAACGAGACCTCGTTTCGCGCGCGCCCAAGCGAGAAGCCGGCAAGTGTTTCCCTCGTGTGCCGAGGTCATGTTCAACCAGCGCCGGTGGCGACCAGCAACCCGACTATCTGCACGGCGATGACTTTCACGATTGTCATTGACGGAAAGATCATCGCGTACGCGACATCAGGCCGCTCGGTCGGCGCCATTCGCGTCGAATACACCAGAATGGCAGGATTTCCGGTCGCGCCCGATGCGACGCCGACCAGATCGTCATAGGGGATCTTCAGCAGGTAGTAGCCCACCAGCAATACGATGATCACCGTCGTCAGCAGGACGGTGGCGCCGATGAACAGCATTGTCAGCCCCGCCTCCGAGATCGTACGCACGAAAGGCTGCCCAGCATTGATGCCGACGGCGGCAAGGAACATGGCCAGGCCGAAGTTGCGCAACACGATGTTCGCGGGAAGCGGCATCACCCAGAGCAGCGGACCGGTTCGGCGCAGCTTGCCGACGATAAGGGCCACGATCAGCGGACCACCCGCGATGCCGAGCGTGACCGTCCCGACACCAGGGATGGGAATGGGTATCAGCCCGAGCAGCACGCCAAGCACCATACCGAGCCCGAGTGAGACGTAGCTGAACTCCGCGGTAGCTTTGACGGTGTCGCCGAAGTGCCGCCGGATGTCCTCCTTGCGGTCGGCTGGCATGAGCACGCCGACCCGATCGCCGAACTCCAGGGCCAGATCGGGGCTCGGGACAAGATCCATGTCATAGCGGCGGACATGCAGGAGATGAACCGGAAAACCGGTCGGCAGCGGAAGGTGTGAGAGCGGCACGCCGACCACATTGGCCTTCCCCACGAAAACCCGGATGTAGTCGAGGGCAGAACGATCTTTCACGATGCGGCCGGGTTCCAGCTTTCCCAAACGTGCGGCCGCTTCGGCGATTGCGTCCTCGCGTTCGGCAATGATCAGGAGACCATCTCCGGATGCCAGGAGCATATCGGTCGACGGAACAACATTCTGGCCGCCTTTGCGGACCATCGTCGTCTGCACGCCGCTTGGCATATCCTTACTTAGCTCGGCCAGCGTGCGGCCAGCGCAGTTGTCGCCCAAAGTCACCTCGCCCATGTGGAACCGTTGCGCCTTCGGCGGGAATTTCGGCTGGATTCGGCGCGTCATGAAGTAGATGCACAGGATCGGGCCGATCACGCCGAAGGGATAGGCAATCGAATAGCCGATCGATGGTTCGCTGTTGCGCATGACGTCGAGGGCGGCCTGCAGCGTTGCGGTGCTCGTCATCGAGCCCGCGAAAATGCCCAGCGTGTGGCCGGTCTTGATCCCGAAGACATGGCCCAGCCCCAATGCGACCGCGAGCCCGGCGACGACGGCGACGAGCGCCAGCAGATTGTATTTGCGGCCTTCGGCGCCGGTCATTCCTTCAAAAAATTGCCGGCCATAGAGGATCCCAATTCCGTAGAGGAACATGATCAAGCCGGTAAGGCTGATCGGTCCGGTGATCTGGGCCTTCGGGGCGAAGGCTCCGATGGCCAGGCCTACGAACAGGACGGCGCCGACGCCGAGCGAGAAGCCTCCGATGTTGATCTGGCCGACGACGTAACCGACGCCGATGGCGAGAAACAACGCCAGAATAGGCTGCGTACCGATGATGTCGCGCGCCATCTCAAGCATAACAATGTCTCCGGCTATGGACAGGCCTCGAGTCAGTCAGCGCGCGCGGCAGCCCGCGGCTCGAAATTGTTCGATCACCCGATTTACAAGGTCGGGAGGGGCCGCCGCCGTGTTCGCATGCTTGTAATCAAGCTTCATCGCCTTCCATTTGAACGCGCCAAGTTGATGGAACGGCTGCACCTCGACCCACTCGACATTCTTCATCGGGGCGACGAACCGGGCGATCTTATCGACGTTGGCGGGATCATCGGTGAGTCCCGGCACCAACGTGAAGCGCACCCATACCGGCTTGCCGATTGCGGCCAACCGCTCGGCGAAGCGCAGCGTCGGCGCCAGATCCCGACCAGTCGCGGTGCGATAGGTTTCCGGATCCCCGCTTTTGATGTCCAGCAGCACGAGGTCGAGGCGCGACAGATAGCTGTCGTCAGCACGGTCACCGAGAAAACCCGATGTCTCGATCGCCGTATGAAGGCCCATCTGCCTGGCCGCAGCCAATATTCGCGCTGTGAAGCCGAGCTGCACCATCGGCTCTCCGCCCGAGATGGTGAGGCCGCCGTCAAGCGAGCGTAACGCCGGCGCAAACGTGCCGAGGCGGTTGATGACGTGTTCCGCAGAGACGTAAGTGCCGTCTTTAAGATGCCAGGTATCAGGATTGTGGCAGTAGGAACAGCGAAGGAGGCAACCCGACACGAACAGCACCACGCGGAGTCCCGGTCCGTCGTATCGGGACGATGACTCGTAGGAATGCACATATCCAAAAGCGCCTTCGCCATCGTCGCGAAAGTCGGCTGCATCGGGCGCGTCGGGCGAGAGGCCGACGAGCAGATCGTGGCGGCTGCCCGCCTCGAGGTTGCCAAGCCGTGACATGAGGCTCTCCTCTGTCTCAGATTTGGCCGTGGAAGGTCCGGTTGATCACATCCAGCTGCTGCTCGCGCGTCAGGCGAATGAAGTTGACGGCATAGCCCGACACGCGGATCGTGAGCTGCGGATACTTGTCGGGATTCTTCATCGCGTCTTCGAGCGTTTCCTTGTCGAGGATGTTCAAGTTCATGTGGAAGCCGCCCTGATCGAAGTATGTGTCGAAGGCTTTGACCGCGCCATCGACCAGCTCCTCGTCTGACAGGTGCGCCTTCTGCGGCGCGACCGAAACGGTGTAGCTGATGCCGTCCAGTGCATCCCTGTAGGGCAGCTTTGCGACCGACAGGCACGACGCGAGCCAGCCATGACTGTCGCGGCCGTGCATCGGATTGGCGCCAGGCCCGAACGGCTCGCCCTTGCGGCGGCCATCCGGTGTGTTGCCAGTGTGCTTGCCGTAGACCACGTTTGAGGTGATGGTCAGCACGCTTTGGGTGTGGGTCGCACCTCGATAGGTTGGATGCTTGCGGATCTTCTGCATGAAGCGACTGACGAGGTCCGCGGCGATGCTGTCCACCCGATCGTCGTTGTTGCCGTATTGGGGGACAACATTCGTGCCCTCGATCGGGCCCTCGATGCGATAGTCGACGGCCAGTCCGGTTGCGTCCCGGATGACGTGGACCTTGGCGTATTTGATCGCCGCCAGGCTGTCGGCGACCACCGACAGGCCGGCAATGCCGAACCCCATGGTGCGCAGGATGTCGCGGTCGTGCAGCGCCATTTCAAGGCGTTCATAGAAGTACTTGTCGTGCATGTAATGGATGCAGTTCATTGCGTGCACATAGGTGCGCGCCAGCCACTCCATCACGCGATCGAACTTCTCAAACACCTCGTCATAGTCGAGCACGTCGCTGGTGACGGGCGGCGTCGCCGGCGCGACCTGATCACCGGAGATCTCGTCGCGCCCGCCATTGATCGCGTAAAGGAGCGCTTTTGCGAGGTTCACGCGCGCCCCGAAGAACTGCATTTGCTTGCCCAGCTTCATCGCCGACACACAGCAGGCAATGCCGTAGTCGTCGCCCCAGTGAGGCCGCATGAGGTCGTCGTTTTCGTATTGCAGCGAGGAGGTTTCGCGGCTGATATTGATGCAGTAGCGCTTGAAGTTATCAGGCAGGTGTTTCGACCACAGCACCGTGATATTCGGCTCCGGCGCCGGACCGAGATTGGTCAGCGTGTGCAGCATGCGATAGCTGCTCTTGGTCACGAGCGGCCGGCCATTCAGGTCGATGCCGCCGACGCATTCGGTCGCCCAGTAGGGATCGCCGCTGAACAGCGCATCGTATTCGGGCGTGCGAAGGAAGCGAACGATGCGGAGCTTCTGGACCAACTGGTCCCACAGCTCCTGCGCGCCGGCTTCATCCAATGTCCCTTCCTTCAGGTCGCGCTCGATGAAAATGTCCAGGAAGCTCGAGATGCGGCCGATCGACATGGCCGCGCCGTTCGCTTCCTTGATCGCGCCCAGATAAGCGAGATACGTCCATTGCACCGCCTCTTGCGCGTCTGTCGCCGGATGCGTGATATCGCACCCGTATAGTTTCGCCATGGCGGCGAGGTCTTCGAGCGCGCGCATCTGGTCCGCGAGCTCCTCGCGTATCCGGATGATCTCGTCGGTCGGCCACATGTCGTCAATCTGCGCGCGTTCCTGCCGCTTGGCGCTCATCAGGCGCTCGACGCCATAGAGCGCGACGCGGCGGTAATCGCCGATAATCCGGCCGCGGCCATAGGAATCCGGAAGTCCGGTAATGATGCCGGACCTGCGACACCGCATGATTTCGGGCGTGTAGGCGTCGAATACGCCGTCGTTGTGGGATCTCCGGTACTTCGTAAACGCCTGATGCACCTGCGGATCGGCTTCGATGCCCGCCGCCTTGAGGCCGGCCTCGACCATCCGCAAGCCGCCGAACGGAAAAATCGCCCGCTTGAACGGTTCGTCGGTTTGCAATCCGACGATCACCTCGTTGTCGCGGTCGATATATCCCGCCTTGTGCGCCAGCATCGTCGACGGCGTTTTTGCATCAACGGCAAGCACGCCTCTCTTCCTCTCGTCCTGGAAGAAGGGCTGGAGCTTGGCCCAGACTGCCTTGGTGCGCTTCGATGGCCCCACCAGGAATTTCTGGTCGCCGGTGTAGGCCGTGACGTTGCAAACTATAAAGTCGCGGACATCGACGGCGTTGCACCAATTCCCCGGCTTGAAGTCCCGCCAGCATCCTTTGTCCTTCGTGCTGTTCGCAAGTGCGGCGGCTTCCATGGCATCTCTCCCTCGGCTCGTTTCATTTGTTGGTTGCGCGTTGGTACATCGGCTTCAACGTCATCAAGCCATTCTTGCGCCTGTTGCCCTCTCTTCGGTTCGCCCTAGCAGCAACGCCGCGGCATGCTGCGTGACATCAACTCCTCGTCGGTCGACACCAATCAGTGCGGCTCATGAATGGCGCCAACCTGGTATCAGTCCGCGCTCCGCCATGCCTCCGGCTTGGTCGTGACCGGAGGGAGCCAGCGCTTGTGCAGTTTGCGCGCGAGCTTTCTATCGATACTGGGCCTTATCAAGGTTTCGAATGCATGCGAGAGCTGAAGATATTCGCGCTCGCAGCCCACCGCGCGGTCCTCCGGCAGGAATCCTTCCTTGATAACATCGGCAAACAGTTTCGGGTCGCTGCCGTAGGCCGTGCACAACAGGTTGAAGAAGCGTTGCGCGGGCGTGCCGTGCTCGTCCGCAAAGTTTTGCTGGTTCACCGTGAGCGTCGGAGACGCCAAGTCGCCCTTGTATTGATACGCGCTGCCCAGGATCAGTCGGCGAGCTTCTTCCTTGTCGAACCTCAGCATGAGGTAGGTCGAAAACTGGTCGGCGGCATCTTCGTTGCGGCCGAACAGCGGAACTTTCAGGCTGCGGAACGTGGCATGACCGGCCTCGTGCAGGAATACGTCCAGCAACGGGCCGATCATCGCATCAATGGGAGCAACTCCCGAGGGCGTCGTGCGCTCGGGTACATTCTTCCAGATGTCGTTGACGTACTCGTAACAGACCGTGACGTTTTCCTCATTGGACCACGCATTGGAGATGCCGTCACAGTCCATCGTCTGCAGCAGCAGGCGGTGCGGCAGCCGCAGCGGGCGCAACAGCTCGCGGATCTTCTCCAGCACCCGGTGCTCCTTGAGCAGCTTGTATGCCGGCTGATTGGCCGCAGACTTCGGTTCCGCGTAAGCGATGTCGATCCTGTCGGGTCGGAGCTTGGCCGAAACGCCTGCCGTGCGCGCTTCGACTTGAGCGACAGCCAAGGCTAACGCGGCCGCCAATGCGGTCGTCACGATCCGTTTCATGGCACCGACGTGGCCGGTTGCTTCATCAGGCAACGCAGCGCGATTGCGCGCTTCGGCTCTCCGAGCCTGTTCAGAACTTGTTGGACTTCTTGAGATCGAACCCCAATTGCTTCATGCAGGCGCCGCCGTGGAGATACCTGCCCGTAGTCTCGAGGGACGTCGGATAGGTACGGTCGACTTGCTGTTTGCACTGCCGATAAGCCTGCTCGTAGGTCAGTTTCTTCTGGGCGAAAGCATCGGGCGCGCCGAAAACGACAAGCACTCCAGCGAACGACAGCGCAGCCATTTTACAGGTTTGTCGGACTCCGAACATAATTTCCTCCATGGTTGAGCTCTGATTTTCTTAACCAACCTTCCTCACCTCGACACATGGTCGGTGGGGCGTCGCAATTGCGTATCATACTGCCAGTCTTTGGCCTAGTGCCGCTCCTCCGCTCCGCTCGGACTGCAACGCAAGGGTATGCTTTGCGATCATCAGTTCCTCGTCGGTCGGCTCGACCAGGAGCGGGATCCGGCTCTCCGGCTTCGAGATGACCCGCTTGCCCGCCGCATTGTCCGCCGGATCCAGGACGGCGCCGAGCCAGGCAAGTTTTTCCGCGATGCGAGCGCGGATCGTTGGCGAGTTCTCGCCAACGCCGGCCGTGAACACGAACGCATCGAGCCCACCCAAGGCGGCCGCCAGCATCCCGGCATTCAAACCTATGCGGTAGACGAAATGGTCGACGGCCAGCATCGCGCGGGGATCGGGATTCGATTGCAGCTCCCGCATGTCGTTGCTGATACCGGACAGGCCTTGGAGGCCGCTTTCGCGATAGAGCAGGTCCTGGACGGCCGCGGGCTTCATGCCTTTTTCGGTGAGCAGGTAGAGCAGCACTCCCGGATCGATCTGGCCCGGCCGCGTGCCCATGGGTATCCCGTCGAGGGCGGTGAAACCCATCGTGCTTTCGACGCTGCGGCCGTTGGCCAGAGCGCACATGGAGGCGCCGCTGCCGAGATGAGCGACGATGACCCGGCCCGCCGCCACAGTTGGGGCGACCTCGCGCAAGCGCCCGGCGATGTATTCGTACGACAGACCGTGGAAACCGTATCGCCGGACACCCTCGGCGTAGAAGCGCTCCGGAATGGCAAAGTGGTCCGCAACCGCACTGTGGCCGTGATGAAAGGCGGTATCGAAGCAGGCAACCTGAAGCAATTCAGGTCGACCCATCAACAGCGCCCGGATCGGTGCGAGGTTGTTCGGCTGATGCAGGGGTGCGAGGGAAACGTATTGCTCGAGGCTCGCGACCACGCCCTGGTCGATGACCACTGGCCGGTCATACTTCGGCCCGCCATGGACGACCCTGTGGCCAACCGCGATGAGGTTGAAGCTCTGGGTCTCCCTGAGCCAAGCCGCCACCACGGCAATCGCCGCGGGAACGTCGGGGACCTCGTTCGACGCATAGATCCGATCGATCAGCGATGACCCGTCGTGCGCCTTGGCAAGCAACCGCGGCCGCGTGCCGATCCCGTCGATCTGGCCCTTGACCAGGCGGCTCAGCGCGCCGCCGCCCTCAATGCCGAATATCTGGAACTTGACGCTGGACGAGCCTGCATTGACGACGAGGATCGTATCCATGGCATTCAGGCCGTTGGCAACGCCGCAATACGCCGGCGTGCGTCGGCATAGAGGACGGCGGCGGCGCAAGAGGCCAGGCGTGCGCGCACGGAATCGGCGCGCGAGGTCAGAACGATCGGCACGCGCGCGCCGAGAACGATGCCTGCCGCATCCGCCTTGGCCAGGAATATCAGGTTCTTGGCCAACATATTGCCGGCCTCCAGGTCGGGGACGACCAGGATCTGTGCGCGACCGGCAACCTCGGACTTGATGCCCTTGATGGCTGCTGCCTCCGGACTGATGGCGTTGTCGAACGCGAGCGGGCCATCGAGGATACCGCCTGTTATTTGTCCACGCTCGGCCATCTTGCAAAGAGCGGCCGCCTCGATGGTGGATGGTATCTTCGAGGTCACGGTCTCCACCGCGGAAAGGATGGCGACACGCGGAGTGCCGAGACCGACCTGCGTGAAAAGATCGATCACGTTCTGGATGATGTCACGCTTGGTGTCGAGGTCGGGGAAGATGTTGATCGCAGCATCGGTGATGAACAGCGTCTCGGCATAGGTGGGCACATCTATGATGAAGGTATGGCTGATCCGGCGCGCCGTGCGCAGACCGGTCTTGCTCGAGGTCACCTCCCGCATGAGCTCGTCGGTGTGCAGGCTGCCCTTCATCAGCAGCTCGCCCTTGGATTCGTGAATCAGTGCCACCGCCTTTGCCGCGGCCGCCTCGCTGTGCGGGGCGTCGACGATCTCGAAGCGATCGATATCGATCCCATGCTCGCGGGCCACGGCAGAAATTTTCCTGGCCGGACCGACCAGGATCGGAACGATGATGCCGGCTTCGGCCGCCTCGACGAGCCCGCGCAGGGACGTCTCGTCGCAGGGATGAGCGACGACGGTTGTCGCCGGAGGGACTTTTTTCGCATTGGCGATCAGCCGCTCATACTTCGAGGTGGGCGGGCTGCCGAACGGGCTCGTTGCTGCGATCGAGCCAATCGCGCTGTCCGTGAGCATCTGAGGTCACCCGTTACCGTCGTCTGTCCGCGCCAATATGAGCGCGGCCTCATGAGACTTTGGCTTGGCCGTGGGCGCCTGTCGAGGGCACAAGCGCGAGATTGGGAGACGCCGGCGAACCCGCGTCGACGCCGAACAGCCGCGCGACCTCGTTCATTCGCTTCCTGTCCTCGACGGAGAATTCCCCGCGCGCGCCGAGCGCCTGCCCAACCAGCTCGAACGCAGCGAGCCGGGTTTGTCTATCGGACGGCAGCATCGCCGGAATTGCGGCAAGGGCCTCATTCTGGTCGACCAGCAGCATGTTGAATTGCGCGCGCACCAGCGACTTGAACACCGACAACGGCATGTCGCCGTGCGCCCGGCGAATCCGACGCACCGCCTCGAAACCGCGCTCGTCGACGGAGGCGCGCGCCATGCCGACATAGAGGAGCGCGCGGATCACGGCTTCCTGCAGCCCCCCGGCGGGAATGCGCGACTTGAGCTCGGCGATCCGAGCCTCCAGCAGCTCGCGATGCAGCGGGCTCCTGGGCGCACTCCGCAACGAATGCCTCCCGGCGGGGTCGACGCCGAAGGCGGCCTGCAACGCAGGCATGCCGTACACTGCAAGGAAGGTCCGCTCGGCCCACGCCTCGCTCGCGTCACGCCACGCGTCGAGCGCCGTGACGATCTGGCGGGACACGTTCTCCTGGAGTGCGGACAGCGGATTTCCGGCGTCGACGGGTTTGCGGCCTTTGCGAACCTGCCCGGCCAAGGCGGCGACTGAAGCCATCGCCGGGTTGGCATCGGAGCAAAGCTCGTATTGCAGCCGCAGCGGATGCAGCCGGTGCATCCATTCCGCCATCGGGGAGCTGACCAGGGCGCGGACCATGGGCTGCGCGAACGTCCGGTAGAGCGCGAGGTTGGTTTCGGAGACGCGGGCGGCGGTCGCGAAGCGGCGCTCGTCGGCGGCGTCATTGCCGCCGAGCGCCCGGATGTCGTCCAAGGTTCGCGCTTCGCAGCGCATGACCCAATTGCCGGCGGCGAGGTCCGGGTTCGCGGTGTCTCCGGCCTTGGCGTCAAACACCGCCTCGTAGAGACCGGGCGGCAGCGTATCGATCAGGTCGATATTGCTGGAGAACTCGCCGTGCTCCTTCTTTGCGACGCCGCCGGAAACGAAGATGCCGAGGTGACCGACGCTTTCATGAATGGTGTAGACGATGGTCTGACCGTAGGAGCGGATCTCATCGACGCTCTCGTACAGGTCCAGTATCCATCCGAGCGCCTGCTGGGGCGGCGTGACGTTGTCGCCTTTCGAGCAAAACGCCACGATGGGAGTGCGAATATTGCGCAGATCGACCGCGGTGCCGTCCGAGGTTTGAACACGCCCGGCGGCGAGGTTGTTGCCGATGAACAGCTCGTCGACGATGAACTGGATCTCCTCCGCGTTCAGGTTGACGTGTCCGCCCCACCAGCGCTCGAAGCCCAGATAGCGCAAGGCTTCGGTGTCGATCTTGGAATAGAGATTGTACTGCTTGGTCCACAGGGTGTTGGCGGGATTCTGGTTCTCGAAGTTCTGCACCAGCCAGGCGCCGTCGAATTTGCCGTGGCCGAGATCGCTGGCGAAGGCGGTCAACCAGCTGCCGCCCAGCAGGCCTCCGCTGTAGCGCATCGGGTTCTTGCCGTGCACGCCGGCCCAGTACGACAGCGGCGAGCCGGCGATAATGATGGGCCCGAACAATTCGGGGCGCATGGCGG
>Ga0207689_10005370_pt1 | contig 11470 bp, 6 predicted proteins | sample KBSMisM52_FD_184312 | JGI IMG/M metagenome (GOLD analysis project Ga0207689, IMG submission 184312) | Miscanthus rhizosphere microbial communities from Kellogg Biological Station, Michigan, USA - KBS Miscanthus M5-2 (SPAdes) (version 2) | ecosystem: Host-associated > Plants > Roots > Rhizosphere... | reverse complement strand
CCGATCCGAAGCTGATCCTGGCCGACGAGCCGACCGGAAATCTCGATTCGCTCATGGCGCGCGAGATCATGGACCTGCTCGACGAGATCAACCAGCGGGGCACCACCATCGTCATGGTCACGCACAGTCCCGAGTGCGCCGCGCGCGCATCGCGCGAGATCCATCTGTTCGACGGCCGCGTGATCGACGTCGATCGTCCGCCGGCACTTTTCGGCGGCGCGCTGAAGTCGGCGAAGTGAGGACCACCATGCTCCTCTACAACGTTCGCATCGCCATCAAGAGCCTCCGCCGCAATCCCGTGCTGACGGCGGTCATCATCGGCGGCATCGCCCTCGGCATCTGCGCGTCGACGACCTTCACCACGGTCCGGCACATGTTCGCCCGCGATCCGCTTCCGGGAAAGAGCGACAAGCTGTTTTACGTGCGCATGGACAACTGGGATCCGCACACGCCGTATCCGACCAATCAGAACAACGCCGGCGAAGCGATCCCGCCGCAGATCAGTTACCGCGACGCCCTGGCGCTCATGCGCTCGAACATGCCGTTGCGCCAGAGCGCGTCCTTCGCGGCCATGATGACCGTCTATCCCGATCCGAAGGTGGCGCGTCCGTCGAGTGAGCCGACGCGGCTGGTCTTCAGCGACTTTTTCTCGATGTTCGAAGTTCCTTTCGCGTACGGCGGTCCGTGGGATCACCGCGCCGATGCCAAAGCCGAGCAGGTCGTGGTCATCGATGACGCCATGAACCAGAAGCTCTTCGGCGGGACCAACTCGGTCGGAAAGCGCGTGCGCATCGAAGACCGCGAATTCACCGTCGTCGGCGTGCTGCAACCGTGGCGGCCGTTCATCAAGATGTACGACATGAACGGAAACTTCGTCGCGCAGCCCGAGTCGGTCTTCCTGCCGTTCTCGCTCACTCCGGGCATGCAGATTCGTTCGGCCGGAAACAGCGACGGCTGGAAATCGGCCGGCACCACCTTCGAAGACTTTCTCAACTCCGACGTCGACTGGGTGCAGTTCTGGGTCGAACTGCGGTCGCCTGCCGAGGCCGCGCAGTATCACCGCTTCGTCGACGGCTACGTGCTCGAGGAAAAGAAGCACGGCCGTTTCGAGCGGCCGCTCATGAATCGCGTGACCTCGCTGCGCGATCTGATGAACGTCTTCGGCGTGATCACGCCTCAGATGACGGCCATGGCCGCGATCTCCATCCTCTTCCTGGCCATCTGTGCGCTCAACCTCACCGGCCTGCTGCTCGGAAAGTTTCTAGCTCGCGCCCCCGAGGTCTCGGTGAGGAGGGCGTTGGGCGCGACCAGGATCAACGTCTTCCTGCAGCACATCACCGAATGTGAGCTGGTCGGACTGGCCGGCGGCCTGCTGGGCATGCTGCTCTCGATCGGCGCGATGAAGCTGATCGGCAAGTTCATCTCCGCAACGTCGGTCATCAGCCTCGACGGCGAAATGATCCTGGCTGCGCTTTTTCTCTCCCTCGGCGCCGGACTTCTGGCCGGCCTCTATCCGGCGTGGCGGATCTGTTCCGTGCAGCCGGCCGTGCAACTCAAGATCTGACGGAGGACCCTCATGGAATTCGGACCGATCATCCGCGCCCTGAAACGCAACAAAGTCCGCTTTCTGCTCATCGTCGTGCAGATCGCCATCACCCTCGCTGTCGTCACCAACGCCATCACCATGATCCGCGACGAGAGCGTGAAGATGATGAAGAGCTCCGGCTTCGACGACGACAACATCGTCTGGGTTCGCACCAAGCCGTTCGCACCGGGCTTCAAGGATCTGCCGTACCGCATCTCCGCCGTCAATGCCGACCTTCGCGCCATCCAGTCGACGCCGGGCGTCGTGGCGGTGGCCAACACCAACTTCCTGCCGTGGCAGGGAGGCGGCAGCTCCGGCGAGGTTTCCGCCGGTGGCGGCGACGGCAGCAAGTTCCGCACGCAGGTGTACTTCAACACGCCGGGCATCCTCGACACGCTCGGCGTCCATCTCGTGTCGGGCCGCAACATCCGCGACACCGACCTCGACGACGATCCCAACTCGAAGGCGCCGGCCACGGCGGTCATCTCCCGCGATCTGGAGAGGCTCGTCTTCAAAGGACAGAGCGCCGTCGGCAAACAGCTCATCCAGAGTGGCGACGATGGCGTCGTCAACGTGGTCGGCGTGTTCGATCCGTTCTACAACCCGTACGGATGGCCGATCCACGAATACGCCGTCTTCTATGCCGGACACGTCTCGCGCCGCGGCGCCCTCTACCTCGTGCGCATCAAACCGGGAATGATGAAACAGACCGTGCCGCTGATCGAACAGCGCATGCTGCAGGCGAACAACGGCCGCAACATCGACATGAAAACCATCAGCGAGATCAAGGACAACTACTTCGCGCAAGGGAAGATCGTGCGCGGAGGGATGTCGATGGTCATCGTCCTGATCCTGATCGTCACCGGCCTCGGCATCGTCGGCGTGACCGCCTTCTCGGTCACCGAGCGGCGCAAGCAGATCGGCACGCGCCGCGCCCTCGGTGCAACCAAAGGAGCCGTTCTCCGTTACTTCCTCCTGGAAAACTGGATCGTGACCAATACCGGCCTGATTCTCGGCGTCGTCGCCGCGTATGGATTGAACATCCTGCTGGTGACGAAGACGAGCGGCGCAAAGCTCGATTGGCGATACGTCGTCGCCGCCGTCATCCTTCTGTGGTTGCAGGGGTTCATCGCTACGCTGATTCCGGCGATGCGGGCCACGCGCTTCTCGCCGGTGATCGCAACACGCGGAGCATGAGTTGATTGGAACGCAGCAACAGGCGCTGAGCATGGCATCGACGCACGGACGCGACCGCATCGACGGCACAGTCCTGATCGTCGAAGATCAGCCGGCGGTTGCGAAGGCCCTGTTGCTGCTGTTCGACATTCACGGTATCGACGCCATCGCGGTGTCGACGCCTGCCGATGCCGAGGATGTCATTCGGCGCGGGGATGCAGACCTCGTCGTCCAAGACATGAACTTCACGCCGGGAGCGACGGGCGGCGAACAGGGGCTGGCGCTTTTTCGATCGGTTCGCAAGATCGATCCGGGCATGCCGGTCATTCTTCTCACCGCCTGGACCTCGCTCGAAACGGCCGTGCAGATGGTGAAGGAAGGGGCGGTCGACTACCTGGCCAAACCGTGGAGCGACGCCAAGCTTCTGGCGATCGTCGGCACCTCGCTGACCGACCGCCGAGGCGAGCGCGAAGTGCGCCGCGCCCGCGCCGCGCTGGCGTCGAGCTTCGATCTGCGCGGCATCGTCTACGAAAGCGCGGCCATGCATCGTGTCATCACGCTGGCGCTGCAGGTGGCCGCCGCCGACGTGCCGGTGCTCATCACCGGCGCGAACGGCGCCGGCAAGGAGAAGGTCGCCGAGCTGATTCAATCGAACTCGATGCGGCGGAAGATGCCCTTCGTCAAAGTGAACGCCGCGGCACTTCCCGACGAGCTGCTCGAGAGCGAGCTCTTTGGCGCCGAGGCCGGCGCGTTCACCGGCGCGAAACGGCTGCGCATCGGACGATTCGAGACCGCCAACAGCGGCACGCTCTTTCTCGACGAAATCGGCAATCTTTCCGCCGCCGGCCAGACGAAATTGTTGCGCGTTCTGCAGAACGGCGAGTTCGAGCGACTCGGCAGCAGCGACACCCGCCGCGTCGACGTCCGCCTCCTCTGCGCCACCAACGCAGACCTCGGCCAAGCCGTTCGCGAAGGCCGCTTCCGCCAGGATCTCTTCTTCCGTCTGAACGTGATCGAGATCCACGTCCCCTCGCTGCGCGACCGTCGCGACGATGTGCTGCCAATCGCCGAGTCGTTTCTCGCCGTCGCCCGCAAGACCTCGGGACGCGCATGGCGACTCGCGGATGATGCGCGCGATGCGCTGGTCGTTTACGACTGGCCCGGCAACATCCGCGAGCTGCAGAACCGCGTCCAACGCGCAACGGTCACGGCCTCGGGCGATGTGTTGACCGCCATCGACCTCGGGCTTTCCACCGACGGCGTCCGCGCCGCGGCACCAGTACATGGCGAAAAGGAGCAGATCGAGACGTTGCTCCGCGAAGGCGGCGGAAACGTGTCCGATGCCGCCAAGGCCCTCGGTGTCTCGCGTCAGGCGCTGTATCGCAAGATGCAGAGATTGGGGATCGTGCTGGAGCGGAGACCGGTCCGCAGATGACGCAGATGAACGCAGATAAAACCGTCTTCAATCTGCGTTCATCTGCGACATCTGCGGATAATCGTTCCTCCGCATGAGAAGACGCCGCCTAACGCGAACCATCGCCCTCCACCTCACAGCCACCATCGCGCTCATCGCGATTGCTGCGGGCTTCGGCGTCCGCCTCTTCTTCCATGCCTCCCCGCGGACATCGACACTCTTCGGCGCCGCGCTCTGGCTGATCGGCGTGATCACCATGTCCATCACCATGCGCGCCTCGTTGCGCCGCATTCGCCGCAACCTCAGCGCCCTCGTCGACGGCGTTCGCGGCTTCGCCGACGACGATTTCAGCCTCCGCCTCCACGTCACCGGTAGCGATGAGATTACCGACCTCGTTGCCGTCTACAACGACATCGGCGACATCCTGCGCGATCAGCGCAACGAGTCGGTGCAGCGCGAGCTGCTGTTCGAGGCCGTGCTGCAGGCGTCGCCGCTGGCGATGATTCTGACCAGCGATCGCGGCCGGATCGTCTTCGTCAACCGCGCCGCACGCGATCTCTTCGGCGGCGGCGAGCGCATCGAAGGGCGGAAGTTCGACGAGCTCGCGGAAGAGGTGCCGTCATTCAATGAGGCGCTCCATTCCGGTGCCAGCGCGATCTTCACGGTCGATGGCGAGACCTTTCAACTGACGCGGCGGACCTTCTATCTCAACACTCGCGAACACGTCCTCTTTCTCATCGCCCGTCTGACGCAGGATCTTCGCCGCCAGGAGCTGGACATCTGGAAGCGGGCCATCCGCGTGGTCAATCACGAGCTGAACAACTCGCTGGCGCCGATCCACTCGCTCTTTCACTCCGCCGGCGTGGTCCGCGCGCGGTCGGACGACGACGGACGGCTGGCCGAGATCAACGCCGCCATCGAAGAGCGTCTGGCCTCGCTGCAGCAGTTCATCGACGGTTACGCGCATCTGGCGCGGCTGCCGAAACCGCGACGAGAGCCGGTCGCGTGGAGCGCGGTGCTGGACAACGTTCGGCGAATCACCCCCTTCGTGATTGAGACAACACCGTCACACGAGGCCAGCATTGATCGCGCGCAGATCGAGCAGGTGCTCATCAATCTTGTGAAGAACGCACGCGAAGCGGGGAGCGCCGAGTCCGACATCGTCGTCCGCATCGTCCGCCGCGAAGGCGGGAGCGCCCTCATCGTCGAAGACCGCGGCCAGGGCATGGACGACGAGACCCTGCGTCACGCTCTCCTCCCGTTCTACTCCACCAAACCCGGCGGCACCGGCCTCGGCCTCGCCCTCGCCGGAGAGATCATCGATGCCCACGGCGGCAACGTCCGGCTGGCGCGGCGGGAGGGGGGAGGGATGGTGGTTACTTGCTGGATCCCTGATTAACTGCGCGTAGCGCGTTGTCTGCCTTCGGCGTTGTCTGCGGGGCGTTGTCTGCGCGCCGCGCGTGGACTTTTTCCGGCGACGGTGTCCCAAGCTCCCCAGGCTCCCAACGCCGAAGGCAGACAACGCCGCCAGGCAGACAACGCCGCAGGCAGACAACGCGCTACGCGCAGTTAGCAGAAATACGTGAAATCCGCCGCTGTTAACCCCCGCGTGCGAACAATCCTCGCCTTTTCCCTCGCCCTCGTTACCGGCCTATCCACCGCTGCGCACGCTTCCACCAACACCATGCCGTTCTCGCAGGTCCGCAAGGGAATGCATGGCTACGGCGAGACGGTGTTCGACGGCACGAAGCTCGAGCGCTTCGACGTCGAGATCACCGGCATGCTGCAGAACATCGCGCCGGGGCAGGATCTGATCCTCGCCAAAGTCTCCGGACCGGTCGTCGATCGCGCGGGCGTCATCGCCGGAATGAGCGGCTCGCCGATCTACATCGACGGCAAAGTCATCGGCGCGCTGGCCTACTCGTGGCAATTCGCCAAAGAGGCTATCGCCGGAATCACTCCCATAGACGAGATGCTGAAGATCGCCGAAGTCGATGGCGGTCCGGCAGGCGCGCTCGTTGCGGCCACGCCGAGGATGAGCGGAGGCGAGTTCCTGCAGGCGTTGATCGATCACAAGACCGGCGAGAAGTTCGAAATGATGATGAGCAGCCTGGCCGGCGCGACGCCCGCGTCCGCCGTCGCCGGCGCCAGGCCGATCGCCGTGCCGCTGTCGATGTCGAGCTTTGCGCCCGACACGCTCGGCCGCTTCGGCAAGTACCTCGATCCGATGGGCTTCATGCCCGTTCCGGCCGGTGCAGCATCGACATCAACAGCAAAAATCAACACCACTGCAGCGAAAGAGTTCGCAGCCGGCGACGCCATCGGCGCCGTTCTGCTGACCGGCGACTTCAATGTCGCCGCAACAGGCACCGTCACCTACATCGACGGCGATCACGTCTATGCCTTCGGCCATCCCTTCCTCGACATGGGTCAGGTGGCCTTCCCGATGGCCAAGTCCGAGATCGTCGGCGTGCTTCCCAGCCTGGCCAGCTCGTTCAAATTCGCGAACACCGGCAACGTCGTCGGCGCCTTCCGGCAGGATCGCGCGGTCGGCATCATGGGCGTGATGGGGGAGAAGGCCGACATGATCCCGGTCGACCTCGAAGTGGAAGGCTCCGGACCGGCCAAGAAGTATCACGTCGACGTCCTGCGCCACTCGCAGCTCACGCCGCTGATCCTGGCCATGGCCGCCGACACCGTCGTCGCCAACTCGCAGCGCGCGGCGGGCGAGCGGACGGTGATGCTCGAATCCGAGATCAAGCTCAAAGGCTTCAGCGAGCCGATCACCCTTCGGGAAGGCTGGGCCGGTGCGCAGGCGCGCCAGGCCATCCCGTCGTACATCGCCGTCGTGGCCGGCTACGTGATGTCGAACGAGTTTCATGCCGCCGACATCGAGTCGGTGAAGATCCACTTCCGGCATACCGACGATCTCAAGATCGCCAAGATCCTTGAAGCCTCGCTGGAGATGCCGGACAAGGGCCGCATTCACGCCGGCGACGTGGTGAAAGTCCGCGCCGTGCTGAAGCCGTATCGCGGCGAAGCGTTCGTCGACACGTTCGACGTCACCATCCCCGACGATCAGGCCGCGGGCACCGCCTACCTGCTGGTCGGTAGCGGCTCAGTCCTCAATCAGGTCGACTTTCTACTCGTGCCGCCCGATCCGCGCAGCCTCGATCAGGTCATCGCCGTTCTTCGGCGGCTTCGTCCTTCGACCGAGTTGACGCTCGGCCTGTACGAGCCGACCGACGGCGCGGTCACCGCCGGCGTCTATCTGCCGAATCTCCCGCCGACCATGCGCGCCATCGTCAATAGCGATACGTCGAACGGTCCGCAGTCTCCGGTCCGCTACCATGCCTCGCAACACATCGCGCACCCCCTCGGCTATATCGTCGATGGCGTCGTGAAGATCGATCTCGACGTCAAGCCGGCCAGCTGATCGGCGCACTCCCGGAAACGAAAGGATTACCAGCACAATGCGCCGAGGCCTTGCTCTCGTAATTACGGTTTTTGTTGCAACGAATCTGTTCGCCGTCGCGCCACAGTTCTGGCGGGTTCGAAACGCTGAAGACTTTTTGTCCGGTGACATCGACGGATTCGCCGTCACCTCGCGCGGCGAATTGCGGCCCGGCCCGTCGCTGAAAAAGATCGGCGCCTTCACCGATCCCTTCGTCCTGGCTCAGGTGGCCGCACCGAACGGCGATCACTTCTTCGGCACCGGCAACGAGGGGAAGGTCTACCGCCTCCGCGGCACCGAGCTGAAAGCGATCTATACCGCCGCCGAGCCGGAGATCTACGCCGTCGCCTTTCACGACGGCGCGCTCTACGCCGGCACGTCGCCCAATGGGAAGGTCTACAAAATCGATCCCAACGACGGCAAAGCGACCGTCTTCTACGATCCCAAGCAGGCCTACATCTGGGCCATGGCCTTTCTTCCGAACGGCGATCTCGCCGTCGCCACCGGCGTCGACGGAAAGCTTTTTCGGGTGACGCCGAAAGGGGAGGGGAAGCTCCTCTTCGATTCGCCGGAAACTCATCTGCGTTCCCTCGGCGTGAAAAAAGACGGAACGATTCTGGCCGGCGGCTCCGCGAAGGGCCGCATTTACGAAATCCGCCCCGACGGTGCCGCGCACGCCCTTTACGATTCATCGCTGTCGGAGATCTCCTCGATCTACGTCGACGCAAGCGGCATCGGCTGGGCCTCGGCGGCGAGCAACGTCCTCCCGTCGACCGCGCCGGTGAAAGCAACGCCGGCGAAGCCCGCCGCGCAATCCGGCACTCCCTCGGCAACCGCCACGGCCAACGAACCGAAGAAGGAAGAACCGTCCGGCAACGTCGAGGTCAGCATGTCCTTCGAAGACAGCGGATCGTCCTCAAGCGCCGGAACCGGCGGCAGCGGCGAGATCTATCGGATCAATCCCGACGGCTTCGTCGAAATCGTCCGCAAATTCGAACACGAGATGGCCTATGGCATCACCGGCGGTCCGAACGGCTCGATCCTGCTGGCCACCGGACCACAGGGCCGCATCTACGAGTTGAAAGACGGCGAGGTCGCCCTCGTCGGCAGCGTGCCGCAGAAGCAGGTCGTCTCCATCTCTAACGCCAGCAACGAAACGCTGGTCACGACCACCAACAGCGGCGCCGTCTATCGCATGGACCCCGGTCCCTCCTCGAAGGCGGAGTTCCGCTCCGCGGCGAAGGATGTGGAGCGCTTCTCCCGCTTCGGCAACTACCGCATCGAAGGGGAGAACGCCGGCGCCGGCCATCTGGCGATTGCCTTCCGCTCCGGCAACACGCGCACGCCCGACGCCACCTGGAGTCCCTGGAGCGGCGTCTCGGCCGCGGCCAGCGGTCCGATCAATGCTCCTCCCGGCAAGTTCATCCAGTGGAAGCTGACCATGCCCAATCCGCTGGCGAGCATCTCCGTCGACAGCGTCACGGTGGCTTTCATCAATCGCAACGTCGCCCCGTCGATCGACAACGTTGTCGTTCAGGATCCGGCGGTGGTCTACATCAGCGGCAGCTATCCGCAATCGCCGCAGGTGGTGGAGGCGACCAATCCCGACGAGTACGGGATCTTTACCAGCCTGGACACGCCGCGCGAGAAGAACGAGAGCGGCAAGAAGGTCTATCGCAAGGGCTACCGCACGGTGAGCTGGCGCGCGCACGACGACAACGGCGACTCGCTCCGGTACACGCTCTCGTTCCGCCGCAAGGGCTCCGACAAGTGGCTCCGCCTGCGCGAGAACGTCGACGAGACGTCGATGAACTTCGACACCTCGCAGCTTCCCGACGGCACCTACGAGCTGCGCCTCTCCGTAACCGACGCCCAGGACAATCCCGACGCGCCGCTGACCGACGCCAAGGAAGGAATCGACTTCACCGTCGACAACACGCCCCCGGTAATCACCTCCACCGCGGAAGGGGACGACGTGGTCATCCGCATCACCGACAAACTCTCGCCGATCGGCAAAGTCGAATACTCCGCCGACGCCCAGAAGTGGATCCGCATCACCCCGGTCGACGGCATCAGCGACTCGCCGAGCGAGACCTATCGTTTGAAGCGCGCGTCCCTGACCGGCAAGTTCGTGATCGTCCGCGCGGTCGATGCGTTTTACAACGTGGTGACGGAATCGGTAGCGCTGCCGTAAATCACGCCTTCTCGCTCCGCGGCGGTGCCACCGTGAAACCCAATTGAGCGGGGCGCACGCGTACATCTGGCGGCCTCACCTATAATCATCCGCCGTGAAACGCATCGGAGTCGCTTTCTCTCTCTGCCTGCTTCTCATTGGCGCCGCCTGCTCGAAAGAGAAGCCGGTGCAGCCGCAGATCGCGGTGGTCGAGGACGAGACCACGCCGGTCGACGGCGGCACGCTCATGCGCCGGCTCGAGGGCGACGTCAAGACGCTCAATCCCGTCCTCATCGACACCCGCTACGACCACTACGTCGCTTCCTACCTCTTCACGCCCCTGCTGCAGCTCGACTCCAACCTCTTCCCGACCGCCAACGGATCGCTGACGGACAAGTACGAGATTTCGGCGGACGGGAAGGCCTACACATTCCACTTGAACCCGAAAGCCACCTTCTCCGATGGCACGCCGGTGCTGGCCAGCGACGTTCTCTTCACGCTGGCGAAGATCGTCGATCCGAAATCGGAGTCGGCGCAGTTTGCCAGCCAGTTCGAGCAGTGGGACCCGGCCAACAGCCATGCCGATGACGCCACCCACACGGTCATCATCGCCTTCAAAGAAGTGCTGGCACCGCAGCTGGTCTCCTTCAACATGCTGCGGCCGATCCCGCAGCACGTCTATTCGCAGGGAGACTTCAAGACCGCGTTCACCATGACCGCCACTGGCTCCGGTCCGTATCGCGTCGTCCGCCGCGTTCCGGGGAAAGAGATCCTGCTGGAGCGCCGCCCCGATTTCTGGGGAGTGAGGCCGCACATCCAGAACATCCTTTTCAAGATCATCGGCGACGACAACACCGCATGGCAGGCCGTCAAACGGGGCGACGTCGATGAATCGATGATCAACTCCGATGCCTGGACGCGAGAGAGCCGCCGTCCCGAGCTGCAGAAGATTCTCGACTTCCGCCGCTTCTACACCCTCAGCTACAACTTCGTCGCCTGGAGCACGCGCGATCCGATCCTGTCCGACAAGCGCATGCGGCGGGCGCTGGCGGAGTGCGTCGATCTGCAGTCGCTGATCACCAATCTCTACCAGGGCACCGCGCGAGCCATGAACGGGCCGTTTACGCCCGACCAGTGGGCCTACAACCCGGAAGTACCGGTGATCCAGTACAACCCCGCTGACGCCACGAAAGTCTTCAACTCGCTGGGATGGCGGGATACCGATGGTGACGGTATTCTCGACAAGAACCACAAGCCGTTCGCGCTGGAAATGTTTGTCGTCGGTGGGAACAGCGCTTCGAACCCGTTCGCGCAACTCTTCCAGTCCGAATTGAAGAACGTCGGTGTCGAGCTGAAAGTCACTGCACTCGATCCGAGCGCCATGCTTGAGCGCGTGATGTCCGGTAACTTCCAGACCTGCTACATGGGCTTCGAGCTCGATCCTGATCCCGATCCGCGCGCGCTCTTTCACTCCTCCCAGTTTCCGCCCGCCGGACAGAACCTCACCTTCTACAAGAATCCCGCCGCTGACGCTCTCATCGAGCAGGGCCGCCGCGAGCTCGTTCACTCGAAGCGCGTTGCCATCTACCGCCAGCTCCACGCCATCCTCGCCGACGACCAGCCCTTCACCTGGACCGTGCAGGTCTCGACGAAATGGGCCATTTCGAA
>Ga0207689_10005366_pt1 | contig 11476 bp, 10 predicted proteins | sample KBSMisM52_FD_184312 | JGI IMG/M metagenome (GOLD analysis project Ga0207689, IMG submission 184312) | Miscanthus rhizosphere microbial communities from Kellogg Biological Station, Michigan, USA - KBS Miscanthus M5-2 (SPAdes) (version 2) | ecosystem: Host-associated > Plants > Roots >... | reverse complement strand
TTTTTTTCGCCCGTGAGACCCTTGGCCTTATTTTCTTCATGGCCGGCGTCTACAAGGTATTCAGCCTTGGTCCTCTCGAACATGCTCGAAAGTATTTTCTTCCGTTTTCCCAGACATTCCTCCCTGTTTGGTCGTTGTGGGCGACTGGAACAGTCATTCCGATCGTGGAGTTTCTAGCGGGCATGATGCTGATTATTGGTCTCCGCGTACGCGAGGCCCTCATCGCGCTTGGCTTTGTTCTCGTCATCGTCACTTTTGGCCACCTCGTGGAGAATCCACTCTATCCTTTCCATGAACACGTGATTCCCCGCCTGGCTTTGCTGGTTTTTGTACTGCTCTTCCCGGCCGATGACGATCGCATCTCCGTCGATTACCTGCTTTCACAGGCGAATAAGATCGGTTGAAGACGAGGAGATCAAAGTGCTTGACCTGCCTAAGGCTTACGCTTCTTCCTCCGTTTGCCTAATGCAAGTCCTTTCCCTATAATTCACGGCTTGCTCGAAGGCACAGGGTCTTGTCCGGTGGGTTCGCGCCCACTTTTTCTTTTGGGCAATAGACTCTGAGGGGTGGCGATGACGGATAGTTCGATTGGACAAAAGGTTCAGGAAATCGCTGAACGAGTAGCAATCGACCACGGCCTTGAGCTAGTTCATGCCGAGGTTGCCGGCCCTGAAAACAAGCCGATTGTTCGTGTTTTCATTGATAAACCTCAGGGTGTAACCCACGAAGATTGCGCGAAAGTTAGTCTTCATCTGGGAACGATTTTGGACGTTGAAGACTTTATTCACGCGTCCTACACCTTGGAGGTATCGTCGCCTGGACTCGAGCGGGGCCTGTATAAGCGCGCGGATTATGAGCGTTTCGCAGGTAGCGACGCCAAAATGAAGACGCGGCTGCCAATCAACGGCCAACGCAATTTTCGAGGCAGGTTGCTGGGAGTTGATGGCAACGAAGTGCTCTTTGACGATCGAACAAATGGGAAGGTCAAAATACCCCTCGAGATTATTAAAGAGGCGAAACTCGAAGTAGACGTTAGTGAAGAGCTTCGCCGGAGTGGTCGGTAGGCTTTCCTCCTGAGAAGTTGCGTCCTTTTGCAACTACAACAACTGAATAGGCTCAACGACGTGGACAACGGTCCGACGCCGAGCCACTGAGATAGCGAGACTTTAATGAGTTCATCAATCGCACAAAACATCGAAGCGCTTTGCCAGGAACAAGGTATCGAGCGTGACCTGGTTATCGAGGCCATGAAGGAAGCTGTTCGCGCAGCGGCCAAGAAACAGTTCAAATCCGGCGAAGACATCCAGGTCGACTGGAATTCCGAAACGGGAATTGAACTGTCGGCTTCAAAGGTTGTCGTTGATGCAGTCGAAAACCCTGCAACTGAACTCTCAATCGATGAGGCTCGCGAGCTCGCCGGCGATGAAGTTGAGTTGGGCGATGCCCTTCTCCTACCGTTGCCAATGGAAGAGCTAGGACGAATTGCTGCGCAAACTGCAAAACAGATTCTCTTCCAAAAAGTCCGCGACGCCGTCCGCAGTAATGTTTATGAGCAGTACATCGATAAGATCGGCGATCTCGTTAATGGCTACGTAAAGAGATTTGAACGCGGCAACATCATCGTTGATTTAGGTAATCTCGAAGCTATCCTTCCCCGTTCACAACAATCACGCGGCGAACAGTGGAACCAGGGCGAACGCATCCGCGTTGTCATCAATAACGTCTCCAAAGAATCAAAAGGCCCGCAGGTCGAAGTCTCTCGCACATCGCCAGAACTCTTACTGCGATTGTTCGAAATGGAAGTACCTGAGATTTACGACGGCACCGTTGTAATCAAATCAGCCGTTCGTGAGCCAGGTGAACGCGCGAAGATCGCTGTGATGTCGAATGAACGCGACGTTGATCCGGTCGGCGCGTGCGTCGGTATGAAAGGTTCACGCGTTCAAGCGATTATTCGCGAACTGCGTGGCGAGAAGATCGACATCATTGAGTGGTCCGACGAGCCTTCAGTATTTGCAGCAAACGCGCTGTCTCCGGCGAAAGTTAACCAGGTCAGAATTACTGACATCGAGAATCGCCAGATGGAAGTCATCGTCAACGAAGATCAACTGTCGCTGGCGATCGGTAAGCGCGGACAAAACGTGCGACTGGCGACGAAGCTTGTTGGCTGGAACATCGACATCCGCAGCGAAGAAGAGATCAAACGCGAAGTTACCGAGCAGATGGGTGCGCTCATTGCTTCCGGTGAAGCAGTACCGCTGTCAGTTATCGAAGGTGTTACTCCCGCGCAGGCAGATGCACTCGCCGAACACGGAATCAACGACATCGATGCGTTGGCCCAAACTTCGATCGACGACCTGGTTGAATTCCTCGACCTCAGTCTTGATGATGCGGAAGTCATTCTCAGTGCCGCCCAAGCGGTGATAGCAATGCGCGAACGCACTCTTGCTGAAGCTGAAGGAGCTGCCGAGGCAAATGCGGTGTCTGCTGAACTCGACGAATCTATCGAGGCAGGCGAAGTTGAGCCTTCCGACGAGATGACTGCTAAAGGTTATGACGAGGCTGTTGAAACAGGGGACGTTGTTTTGTCTGACCCAGAGTCCGTCGATCCGATGTCGTTAAGTGAAGAACAGTCTGCTGACGAAATTGTTTTACAGGAACCGGGTCGTGACTTAAGACCAGACACGATTACGCCGGCGCCGGACTTAGGTGCAACTGAGCTCCCCGGCCTCGACAACGTTGACAATATCGCCGCCGAACTAACGGCGAGCGACGAAGAGATTGCTGCGGCGGCTGAAACCGACGAAGCAACAACACCGACTCCCGCAGATTCTGATGATGCTGCATCAAGCGGGAGCCCGGACGACGAGAAGCACTGATGCTTCCATCGATGCAGCAAATCTGTAGTAGTGCAAATCCGGCTCATTGGGCCTGTTTGCTTTTCTCGCTCCGCTATTACTGTCAGGCGTCGCTCTTCTGAACGGACGCTTTGAAAGTGGTTAAGAGCGAGGACTCTTAATCCACTTTTGAAGTCGTCGGGACGCAAAGCGTCAAGAAGGAGTGCATGACAGTTTCCTCAAAAGTTCGCATCTACGATCTCGCCAAAGAGTTAAAGCTCGACACGAAGCGATTGATTGAAGAAGTACGTCGCGAAGGTGTCGACGTCAGTGTTCCATCAAACTCAGTTTCAAAAGAGTTGGCCGAGAAAATTCGGAATAAGTATTTTCCGAAAAAAGAGACGGCCGTAAAGCGCGCCGTCAAAGTGGTCAAAAAAGCGGCCATGCCGGCAACTCCAGAAGGCGCGGTTGCGGAGCCTGAGCCTGAGACTGCGGAGCCAGAGGAAGTCGCGGCTCCGGTGGAAGCTCCGGTTGAGCCGCCCGTTGTTGCCGAGCCCGTTGCTCCTAGGCAACCTACGGCGCCGGCAAGACTGATCAAAAAGCTCACGCCTGCGGCACGTGCAGAATTACCTGCCGAGGTTGTGCCTGAGGCCGAGCCGGAAGAACCGGTGATCGAAGCTGCAGTCCCTGAAGAACCTGAAGTGATCGTTGAAACACCCGTACCATTAGAAGTGCAAGAAATCAAAACCATACCTACGCCGCCGTCGCGCCAGGTGCGCGTATTGCGCCCGACAGCGGCCGCGCTGAACGCCGGAATCCGACATGGCGAACGCGCACCAGCTCCAACTCCACCGCCTGCGCCCGCCGCCGTAACACCGCGTGAGCGTGTTGATCGCTCTCGAGGGAGAGAGAGACCACAATTACCGCGCGCGGAACGTCTTGGAACGCCGGGCGAAACTGCGACGCCGCAAACTACTTACATTCCACCTCCGGATGCGGGACGACGTCGCTCGCGACGTAGCAGCCCTCGCGGAGGCAGAAAGATCGAAGGCAAGGCCGGACGATTCGATAAGGGGGATTTCATTCCGCCACCGAGAGCGCTATCGCTCGAGGATCGCATTGCCGGGCGAATGGAGATGCCATCCGGGGGTGAACTGAAATCTGTTCGTCTGATTGAAGGTTCCACAGTCAAGGAGTTTGCCGAGAAGTTGGGAATCAAACCCAAGGATGTCGTCACGTTGCTGCTCCAGCGAGGAGTTTTTGCCACCATCAATCAACCGTTGATGGACGATGTCGCTTCAGATCTTGGTAAGCGTTTCGGTTATGAAGTTTCCTTCGTGCCCTTCGAAGAGATGGTGGCCGAAGAAGAGTTTGAAGAACTCATAGCAACTGACGCTGACGACGTTGAATTGCCAAGAGCGCCTGTAGTTACTGTCATGGGCCACGTCGATCACGGTAAGACTTCGCTGCTCGACGGAATCAGAACCACCGAGGTCGCCGCTGGTGAAGCCGGTGGTATTACTCAACACATCGGCGCGTACAGCGTTCAGGTTCCGAGTCCAGACAAACCAGGCGAAACTCGACGCGTAGTTTTCCTCGACACTCCCGGTCACGAAGCCTTTACGATGATGCGTGCCCGCGGAGCAAAAGCAACTGACATTGTTGTGTTAGTTGTAGCCGCTGACGACGGAGTAATGCCGCAAACAATTGAGGCAATCGAACACTCACGCGCGGCGAATGTTCCAATCATTGTGGCCATCAACAAGATCGACAAGCCTGACGCCAATCCTGATCGCGTTCGTCAAGAACTTGCTCAACAGGGTCTTTCCCCACTCGATTGGGGCGGCGACACTGAAATGGTTCAAGTCTCAGCCAAGCGGCGCGAGAATCTTGATACGTTGCTCGAAACAATCCTTCTGACCTCCGACATTCTCAACCTCCGGGCAAGTCCAACTCGTTTGGCGTCGGGTGTTGTGCTGGAGGCGAAACTGGATCGCGGGCGCGGTGCCGTGGCAACCGTGCTGGTTCAACAAGGGACTCTCAAGGTTCACGAACCATTCATCGTTGGCCAAATCTCCGGGAAGGTTCGGGCGATGTTCAATGATCGTGGTGAAGCAATCACGGAAGCGGGCCCGGCGACTCCAGTTGAAGTTCTCGGTTTGCAGGGTGTGCCGCAGGCTGGTGAAAGCTTCCAGGTTGTTTCAGACATCACAAAGGCGAACTCAATTTCCCAACATCGTCAGATGCTGAGTCGACAGGCTACCCTGTTGCAGACAACGAAGCGCGGAATCGAAGCGCTGGGCGAAAGCGAAGTCAAAGAACTTCTCGTGATTATCAAGGCCGACGTTCAGGGTTCAGTCGAAGTGTTGAAGTCGACCCTGCAAAAACTGTCGACCGATCGAGTCAAAGTCAAAGTTATTCGTTCGGGTGTCGGTGCCATCACTGAGTCAGACGTTCTACTCGGCTCCGCAACGCAAGCCGGATCGTCGTCATCGGCGGTAGTTATCATCGGCTTTAACGTTCGACCCGAAGCTCGGGCAGCTGACGTGGCAAAACAAGAGTCTGTAGACATTCGGTTGCACTCAATCATCTATAAGGTTGAAGAAGAGATTCGCGCAGCCATGATCGGCATGCTCGAAGCAATCGAGAAGGAGAAGATTCTTGGCAAGGCCGAAGTCCGCGATGTGTTTCGTGTACCGAAGGCCGGCGTCGTTGCGGGTTGCATGGTCATTGACGGGCTCATCAAGCGCAACGCAAAGGCTCGTCTAATTCGCGATGGCGTGGTTGCCTGGGAAGGTAACATCGGCTCGCTTCGACGATTCAAGGATGACGTTTCGGAAGTCCGTGATGGATTTGAATGCGGTATCAGTCTGGAAAACTATAACGACGTAAAGGTAGGCGACCAGATTGAGGCGTACGTGGTTGAGCGAGTAGCGGCCACCGAATTATAGGAGCAGGTGCAGGAGCAGTCGGCCGGTATTTACCTGCTCCTGCTGACTCCCCTGCCTACGGAAGCAATGCGTCGTAAGGAAAGGGTTGCGGAAATCATTCTTGAAGAGATCACCCAGATCGTTGGGTATGAACTCGAAGACCCGCGACTTACGATGGTTACGGTGACTGAGGTTCGAATGTCAAATGACAAGCGCTCAGCCCGTGTGTATGTAGCTGTCGCAGGCGACGAAAGTGAGCACAAACTTGCATTGGCAGCTCTAAAGCGCGCTGCACCGTATGTGCGAAAGCAACTCGGACTATCGTTGAATCTACCGCGAACACCGGAAATTCATTTCGTTCATGATCGCGTTGAGGAAGACGGCGAAAGAGTCGACCAGTTGCTCCATGAGATCGAGCGAGATTGGGAAAGTAAAGGAAAGGATGAGGAATGAATGGCCTTTGGCCTTAAGTCTTTGACCTTTGTAGACGTTATTCAAGGGCGAAGACCTAAGTCCAAAGACCAGGGACCTGACGCACAGGCTCAACTCCTCATAGGTAACAAATGCTTAGTCAAGTAGTTGAGTTGATCGAATCGAAGAAACGCTTCGCGATCACCTCACATATCCGTCCGGATGGTGACAGTCTGGGATCATCACTGGGGTTGTACTGGTTGTTACGCGCACTCGACAAAGACGTCGAAGTAATCATGCGAGATCCAGTGCCCCACGCTTACCAACAACTTCCAGGAGTTCAAAACGTTCGCGTAGTCCCTGCCGTTGACCCTTCATATCACGCAGTGTTCGTTATTGAATGTTCTGACATTACCCGACCAGGATTGATCGATCTCGAGAAGCAAGTCGTCGTTAATATCGATCATCATTCAACAACTGCCCTGTTTGGAACCATCAACTGGATCGATTCAACTGCTTCAGCAGTCGGTGAAATGATCTACAACCTCTGCAAAGCTACCGGCGTTCGAGTCACAAAAGAGATTGCTGAGTGCGTTTACACCGCTCTCATTACCGACACCGGATCTTTTCACTACTCCAATACAACTGAGCGCACTTTCAAAGTCGCATCTGAACTCGTACGCATCGGAGTGAAACCCGCAAAAACGGCGGAAGCGGTCTTTGCCAGCTACCCTTGGAGCAGAATTCAATTGATGGGGGCAGTGTTGTCGACAGTTCGTCGGGACGAGAGCGGGCGCGTTGCCTGCATGCGCCAATCACTCGAAATGCAACGAGACTCCCAGGCTTCCGACGAAGATGCCGACGGCTTTGTTAACTATCCGTTGACGGTTGAGGAGGTTGAAGCCGTTGCGATGCTCAAAGAATCCGAGCCCGGCATCTACCGAACTAGTTTGCGTTCCAAGGGTGATGTGAATGTTGCCAAAGTCGCCGAGATGTTTGGCGGAGGTGGTCACCGAAATGCGGCCGGTTGCACGCTAAAGGGAGACTGGGAAGAAGTTGAGACAGAGATCGTTTCACTTTTACAGGAAGCAGTTAAGCGTGCGAACGGCCTTAAGGACATTACTGAAGACGCGTTGAAAGATCCTGGCCTGATGTCAGTCTAGAGAAGAGTTCTCAGCCGCAGATTTTCGCAGATCCAAACAGATCAGAGAGAGCTAGTTAGACAGCTCAACCACTTTTCCGATCTGAGCTGATCAGCGCTCATCTGCGGCTTAAGAGTTTTCGCAATGTCTACGAAAGAAAAGAAGTACAAGTGGCGACGCCGGGATTATCAGGAGCAGACGCGCGGGCTGTTGATGGTCCACACCGGAAACGGTAAAGGCAAGACAACCTGTGCGCTGGGACTAATGATGCGCGCGGCAGGTCGTGGACTGAAGTGCTGCATGATTCAGTTCATGAAGTCGCGAAACGATCGCTACGGTGAACATTTGTCCGCCGAGAAACTCGGGATTGAAGTTCACACGATGGGCGACGGATTTACGTGGGACACAAAGAATCGAGAGCAGGACATCAAGACCGCACGAGAGACGTGGGACTTGTGCGTTGAGAAACTTCGGTCCGGAGACTACGACATGCTGGTCTTCGACGAGCTGGTTTACGTATTGAGTTATAAGATGCTTCCTGTCGAGGAGGTTGTAAACGAATTAAAGACTATTCGTGCAGAGCAGCCGGCCCTACATGTTGTCGTTACTGGACGTGACGCGCCGCCTGAATTGATAGCGGCTGCCGATCTGGTCACCGAAATGACCGAAATCAAACACCCGTTTACGGCCGGCATCAAGGCTCAACAAGGGATTGAGTTCTAATTGAGCAGAACCCGCAAATACGGCTCTGCTCAGCAGGTAATCCGAAATCTGCGATTCGAAATTCGGAATTCCCGAGTCGTGTGCTAACCTTAAATCAACCCCATGGCCTGGTTCAATAAAAAGACTAAGCGTATAGAGGCCGTTCCTCCCGATCAGCGCGTCGTGAAGACCGAAAACGTCTTCGTGAAGTGCGATGGTTGTGAGGCTCACCTGTACAAGGGCGAACTCGAAGACGGACTCCAGGTTTGCAAGCATTGCAGCTACCATTTCCGTATCGGCGCCCGTGAACGACTCGCTCTCCTCTTCGACGACGGTAAATTCGAAGAACTCGATAGCGAAGTGATCTCAATTGATCCACTCGAATTCTCGGACAGTAAGCCCTACCATTCCCGGCTCAAACAAGCAAAAGAATCCTCTGGGCTTCCGGAAGCGATAATCAACGCACGTGGTACCGTTGGAGATCATCCCGTCTGCGCCGGTGCGATGGATATGCTCTTCATAGGCGGCTCAATGGGTTCAGCAGTCGGCGAAAAGGTAACTCGTCTAATCGAGCGCGCAATGAAAGAGCGCAGCGCAGTGGTTATCTTCTCAGCGTCCGGCGGAGCGCGAATGCAGGAAGGCACGCTTTCGCTGATGCAGATGGCCAAGATTTCCGCCTCTCTCGCCGCCCTTGATGAAGCACGTCTTCCCTTCATTTCTGTGTTGACGGATCCGACCACTGGCGGAGTAACGGCGAGTTTCGCAATGCTCGGTGACGTCATCATTGCTGAGCCGAAAGCTCTGATCGGCTTCGCCGGTCCCCGCGTCATCGAACAAACGATTCGGCAAAAGCTTCCCAAGGACTTTCAAAGATCTGAGTTCCTACTCGAGCACGGTATGATCGACGATATCGTTGACCGTCGTGAAATCAAGTCGCACATCACCAGGGTATTGAACTTCATGATGAACCCCGAGATTCACGGGGAATCAGATATCGAACGAGCCCGCCGGCGAGCTATCTCGCGAGGCTAGTCCCTGGTCGCAAATCTCGCTGAAGACTGATGCGGCAGATGGATTTCGACGAAGCAGTAAACTACCTCCTCAGCCTTGGCCATGAGACCCTCACGATAAAACTTGGTCTCAAGACAACCGAACTACTCCTTCAAGCATTAGGTAATCCGGAACAATCATTCACTGCAGTTCAAATTGCCGGAACGAACGGCAAAGGATCAACTGCTGCCTTTCTCGATTCGATTTGCCGTAACGCTCGTGTCAGGACCGGGTTGTATACATCGCCTCATCTTCAGTCGATAACGGAACGAATCAAGATCGACGGAGTCGACGTATCAAGAGACGCGTTCGCGCGTTGTGTAACTCAGGTGAGGTTAGCTGCAGAGAGTTTGCTAACAAACGGCACGCTAACGGCGCTGCCAACCTTTTTCGAACAAGTAACAGCGATTGGCCTTGTCGCCTTTCGGGAAGCTGGGATTCAGTTGGCAATTCTTGAAACTGGGTTGGGAGGCAGACTCGATTCGACGACCGCGGCCAATGCTTCTGTCTGCGCAATAACTCAACTGAGTTTCGACCATGAAGAGTATCTGGGCCACACTATCGAAGATATCGCCGCCGAGAAAGCTGCAATAATTCGTGCCGGTTCAAGAGTGGTGATCGGCAAACAGCAAGAGAAAGCACTCGCAGTGATTCTTCAGCGCTGTGAAGAAATGGGTGTCGTTCCGTTCGTCGACGGTTGTCGATCAACGATCGTCGATGTTTCAGCAGACGGAAGATTTTCTGTTGTCTTCGAAACTGAAACTATTCGCTACGAGAAAACGCGACTCAGTCTTCGTGGCCAACACCAGGTCGAGAACGCGGCTGTGGCCATCCAGTTGGCTGAAGTTCTCAACTCAGAAGGCTTTTCGATATCACCGGCTGCGACGATCGCGGGGATCGAGCACGCATCACACCCAGGACGATTGGAGTTCATTCGCAGCGAGCCAACATTCCTCCTCGATGGTGCGCACAATCCAGCAGGTGCGTTGGCGCTACATGGCTTTCTGAATGATTTTGCAAAGCGGCCGCTAACGATAGTTTTTGGCGCTATGCGCGATAAGCGACTCGAAGAGATCGCAGAAACTCTCTTTCCCCTGGCAGACAACCTTGTCCTGACAACTATAAATAATCCGCGCTCGGCAACAATTGATACGCTAATCTCGCTGGCCGAGCGATTTGCGTCAGGGCGTGTAACGGAAACGTCTATGAGCAATAAAGCCGTAGACACCGCACTTGATCTGACGCCGTCGAGTGGCATGATCTGTATCACCGGATCGCTCTACCTGATTGGCGAGACCCGTCAATGGATTCAAGAACGCTCATTTAATTCTGGTAGCTAGAGAGAGTCACTAATGCCAACTAACCACGACTTACCCAAAGTAATAGAAAGCAAGCGAGTATTTGACGGCAAAGTGTTTGATGTCACGGTTGATACGGTTAAAGAAGGCGAACTAGTTTATAAACGAGACGTTGTTCGTCATCCTGGTAGTGCCGTGATCATTCCTGTCTTCGATGACGAGAGCGTTGCTCTCGTGAAGCAGTACAGACACCCTGCCGTGCGTTATTTGCTTGAAGCTCCTGCCGGTACATTGGAAGAGGGTGAACGACCCGAGATTGGTGCGGCGCGCGAGCTGGAAGAGGAGTTGGGAGTAGTTGCCGGAAAACTCGAAAAGCTAACAGAGTTTTTTGTCTCGCCGGGCTTTTGTGAAGAAAAGATGTGGGTCTATCTCGCGACAGAACTTACTGAGACAAAACAACGGTTGGACGATGACGAACTAATCGAAGTAGTTCGCATCAGCTTTGTTGAGGCGTTGGAGATGATTTCTGACGGTTCGATTGAAGATGCGAAAACGATGATTGGTTTAATGCTGGCTGCGTCTCGACTGGGCTCTCCGCTTCTAGAAGCACAATACCCGGCGGTGTGAGTCTCTATCTCCACAAACGTTCGTATACGTTCTCATTACCGGTTGACCGCTTCAAAGTAAGTCACCTAAACTCGATTCAGTGATTACAAACGACTCTTTTCCACCTCCAATTCAAACGGGTGCTGAGCCTGCAGACATTCACCAAGCCAGTTCGATTCAAGCAACTGTTCCGGCTGTTAATGCGGCCGGCAACGCATGGACAGAAGTTGCCAGGGCGTTCATCGCTTGGATTGGCAGCGTTGTCCTCTTAGTTCTCGTGCCGCTTCTGGCGGTGATTCCCTATTTTATTTATCGCGCTGCGACCTCCGAGGTACCAACAGCGCAGGCACTTACCCAGGATAAGATCTTTCTATTGATCTCAATTCTTGCAGTGATTCCGGCTCACGCCCTCACGCTGCTTGGCATATGGTTAATAATCACTAAGTGGGGAAGAGCGCCCTTCTGGAAAACGTTGAAGTTTTCCTGGCCGCCAAATGTCT
>Ga0207689_10005365_pt1 | contig 11476 bp, 8 predicted proteins | sample KBSMisM52_FD_184312 | JGI IMG/M metagenome (GOLD analysis project Ga0207689, IMG submission 184312) | Miscanthus rhizosphere microbial communities from Kellogg Biological Station, Michigan, USA - KBS Miscanthus M5-2 (SPAdes) (version 2) | ecosystem: Host-associated > Plants > Roots > Rhizosphere... | reverse complement strand
CTGAGTCATTCAGCCCTTGCCGAATCGCAACCAATCCCAACTCAACAGCGCGAACTGCCGGCTCCGATTCGCAAGCTGAAAAGAATGATGGATGACGTCGTGCCGATCTCGCAGGATGAGCGACAGTCGAGAATTGAAAAAGCCCAGCGGCTGATGCGCGAGAACAAGATCGATGCCATCTACGTCGAACCGGGCTCAAGCATGTTCTATTACACCGGCATGCGTTGGGGCACCAGCGAGCGAATGCTTGCGGTGGTGATACCGGCGCGCGGCGAAATCGCCTGGGTATGCCCCAAGTTTGAAGAAGAACGCGCGCGCGAGCTGATAACAATGGGGAAAGACATCCGCACCTGGGAAGAAGACGAAAGTCCTTACCAGCGGGTAGCCGAAATTTTTCGCGATCGGGGAGTGCGCACTGGCCGAGTTGGTATTGAAGAACGCGTGCGTTTCTTCCTGTTCGACGGGATTCGCAAAGCTGCTCCGAGACTACAATTCGTCAGCGCGACGCCGGTGACCGCGGGTGGCCGCATGTACAAATCTCCGGCAGAAATCGCACTCATGCAAAAGGCCAATGACCTTACGATCATCGCTTATAAAGCGACTGTCGAAAGCGCGCGCGAAGGCATGACCCAGGACGAATTTGCGGGCAACTGTGCCGCGGCTTTTCGCGCCCTGGGCGTGCAGGGTGGAGTTTTTTGCAGCTTCGGTAAATATACCGCTTTCCCGCATGGCAGCAGCACGCCGCAGAAACTAAAAGAAGGCGACATCGTGCTGATGGACGGGGGCTGCAGTGTGGAAGGTTACCAGTCAGACATCACCCGGATGTTTGTTCTCGGTAAGCCGACGCAACGGATGAAAGACATTTGGAACCTGGAACGCCGATCGCAGGACGCCGGGTTTGCCGCGGCGAGAGTCGGAGCACCGTGCGAGACAGTCGACGCTGCCGCTCGCAAGGTAATCACCGACGCCGGCTTTGGTCCAAATTACAAAGTCCCCGGCCTGCCACATCGCACCGGGCACGGGATCGGGCTCGACGGCCATGAATGGACAAACTTCGTGCGCGGGAACAAAACCCCGATTCAACCCGGAATGTGTTTTAGTGACGAGCCTACGATCGTGATTTACGGAGAATTTGGAATCCGCCTGGAGGATTGTCTCTATATTACCGAGAACGGGCCAAAGTTTTTCACGGCGCAAAGTCCATCACTTGAGGAACCGTTTGGATAGCTTCGCGGCGATCCGGTGGTGAAATAGAATGCGCTAAACAAACATTCACTAGTAGAGAGCGGCCTCATGCACACTCGCAAGAAACTCAACTAACTCTCATGGAAACAGAGGAGAAGCCAAATGCCAAACGTTAATGACATGCGCTGGTTCAAGCAGCAGTTTCACCAAAAAATAGACGCGGCCCTGCAAGGCACACCCTACACGCTCGACTTTATGACGGCATTGGCGTGCCAGGAAAGTGGCGAGATTTGGCCCATCCTCCGCAAGAAAGATCTCAGCCTTGATCGCATAGTGGAGCTCTGCGTGGGAGATACCCTGGATGGGCGCAGCGCTTTTCCCCGCAGTAGGGCTGAACTGGAGTCAGTACCCAACGGGAAAAGGATGTTTCAGATCGCGCGCGCGGCACTTGTTGATATGGCGCAGTTCATAAATGGCTATAAAGACGTGGCCAAAAACCAAAACAAGTTTTGTCACGGCTTTGGAGTCTTTCAGTATGACATTCAGTTTTTCAAGAATGAAGATCCGGAGTATTTCCTGGAAAGACGCTATACAAACTTCGATGCTTCTCTACAAAAGGCATTGGGAGAACTTCGCAGTGCTACTAAGAAACTCCACTTGCAAAACAAGCCGACGCTCAGTGATCTTGAAATGACCCATGTGGCCATTGCCTACAATACCGGCGGCTTCAACCCCGCGTTGGGATTACGGCAAGGGCACAAATCTGACGATGGCAGGTTTTACGGCGAGAATATTTTTTCTTTCATACAAAAATCCAAGACTGCCACACTTGATGGTGGGGCGACGACTCCTGCGCCCGGTCCGGCTCCGACCGCAGCGCGTTTTGAGGTTATCAGCACGGATCCTCTGCGCCTGCGCAAAGAGGCGTTTAAGGATCAGAACAATCCTGAATCCAACGTGAGAACAAAGCTTCCCCACGGTCATATCGTTCGAGCCCTGGCAACCGAGCCCGTGAACGGGTTCCTTGAGGTTGAAACGGAGTTTGGCGGCGAAACACTTAGGGGGTTTGCTGCGGCCCAGTTTTTGAAACGTGTTTGAGAGGCGTGTATGCTTCTGCTATTTGGAGGTGACACGCCATGCCTGAGATTTGTTCACACCTTGATCAGATCCGACCGGTGACTCCGAGCGCGAACGGTTGCGAAGACTGTCTTCGCATTGGGGCGCAGTGGGTGCATCTGCGCCTTTGCATGACCTGTGGTCACGTTGGTTGCTGCGACTCTTCACCGAACAGACACGCCACGAAGCATTTTCATGCTGTCCATCATCCGATCATTAAATCGTTTGAACCGGGAGAGGATTGGGGATGGTGCTACGTCGACGAACTCATGTTCGATTCTTTGTAAACTGGTGAGAGTCAGAACGCGCGCTCAAACGATCTGAAGTCGTCTTCGAGTTTCCATTGCAGCCTTGCTTTCTCGCTGCCTTCAAGATATTTGCGACAACCGGTTGAACTCAGCTTCATAACCGCGACATCCTGGACGCATTGAGCTACCGGCTGGAAGCTGCGAGCATCCTGCCACAAACCGCTGCCGCCAATGAACGCATACTGCAGGCTGTTTCGTGCCATCGTCTTCAGCTGAACATACCCGAGCCCCTGTTCCTGGGAAGCCTTCAAGAACTCTCGCGAGATTTCTGAACGCGAAACTCCTTCATCGTCTGTCGCCAACGCGACCGGCACACCGTATTGCAAGTAAGTCGCGAGCGGATGTTGTGATCCGCTGATGCCGAGAATTGATTCGTTACTGGAAAGACAGATTTCCACCAGCACGTTCCGCCGCGCCATCTCTTCTAAAAGTTCTTTAGGCTCATCTTCATGCATGATGTCTACGCCGTGACCAATCCGTTCGGCCTGCGCTGTCATTACCGACTCACGCACATGAAAGGTCAAACCCTGTGGTGGTACCAGACCGGGCGCCAGTTCCCCGGCATGCAGCGTCAGGTGCGCGCGCGGATATCGAGTTCGCAGAGCACTCAACATTCGCATGTGCACTGAGAAGTTTTGCATGGACGCCAGGCCATCTTCGCCCTGCACCAGATTCAAGCCAACGACTTTGGAGGCGGGATCGTTTGCCAGGGTAAACCCCGTAACCATCTGCGCGAAGACGGCGCCGAGCGAACTGCCGCGCGAGACCTGGGAGACGTAGCGAATCGTGACCGCGCAGCCCGGGTCAGCCTGCTCGGTGTCACACTTCAGCAGTTGATTTTTTTGCTCTTCAGCTTCGCGCAGATTCTTAATTCCGGCACTGGCCGCATTCGCAATGCCGGCACTTTCCAGTTTGCTCAGGGTGGCAGTTGCATTCCCATCCCAACCAACCTGCTGACCAATCTGGCTTGACGCTACGCCATCCGGAGTAAGCATCAACTCGAGATAGAGCACGTGCCCGCGGGCAGCACGAGAGGCGGCTTCGGCGATCATGCGACCGATCTGACCGTAAGTGGCAGGGCCAAATTTGATAAAAGCGTCAAAGAAGTGATCGTGCCCACTTTGCCCGGAGAGTTGCCAATTTCGCATCGACCAGGCGTCAACCATCTGCCGGTAAAGCACGTAATTGTTGACTGCGCTGCTCACCGGGCTAAGGTTCAATTTCGCATCACAATTTGATTTTTCCGTCGGTACCAGCAGCGCCAGCGTCTGGTTGTTCACGCATAACCCATTGTCGGCTGCCCATTGAATGTACGATTCAGCGTAGATTGAACCGGAGAGATGATTATGCAGGTCGCCGCCTTTAGGCATCCTGAGTAAGAATGCCAACTGCTGTGGCGGCGACTTACGTATAGACTCGAAATAGCGCGCGGTCTTTTGTTCGAGAGTACTCCGCTCCGATTTGGACCCGGGATTGCGAGCCTCGGGCGACTGCGCGGACGCAGCCATCGCACACAAGAGAAGGAGTGTCAGTGAGCTGACGGTGTTTATAAACACTCTGCTTGAAAATCTTCCGCGCATATTCGTTTGCTCCTGGCTTAATTACTGAGGCTGAGAAAATTGGCCTACGGATTGTCCGACGCATTGTAGATGCCGTTAAAGGCTGAGTCTATACATTGACAACGCGTTTCGCGCTTAGGTATTCCTAAAGATGAATGCATTTCACATCATCTGGTGACCCGGGCAATTCGCAGTGCCCAGGAGAAGATTGAAAGCACGGTCGGTAGGGACGTGCCAACAAATTCTGCGGAAGATTGGTTCAAGTACAACTTGCCGGGCAAGAAATGAAAGTCCAAAGTCCACAGTCGCTCTAACTCATGGGAAATTGAACATTGGACTTTGGACAACTCCTAAAACGCCCACCGCCCCCAGGTAAACATGCTCGTGAAGAATGCCAGGTACAGGAGCGACCAGACCGTCATGATAGCGAACCACACTCGTCTGGCTGCCAGCATGGCGAACAGAATGAAGATGGGAAACATCGTCAGCGTGTAGCGCGGTACGCTGAGTACAAAACTTACCGACACAAACATCAACCAGTTACCGGTCATCCAGACACTGTAAGCGGGCCGCAACTTGATCCAGCTGACGATTGTGCATGCGAGACCGAGGGCAATGAACAGAACCTCCTGCATGCCGATCATTTCTGCTTCTGATGGCGCCCGACTCAACGAACCGAGCGCATTGTCGATACCAGTAATTGGCGATGACAGCGACTTGCTGAAAAAACGCTGCATCAGCGAGGTGAACGCAAATGCGTCTCCGGTCACGTATTTGTTGAGCAGAAGGTAGCCGCAGAATCCGAGACCAAGCAGCGGAATGTACAGCCATTGCCATTGCCAGCGTCGGGTTGTCCAGTATTGATACCCAGCCTCCATTACCAGCACCGGCCCCAGAACGAGACCGTTCGCGCGCGTAAGGCAAGTGAGGGCGCCAAAGAGCGCGGCCACCAGCCAGCGTTGTTTGCGGGCCGCGTACACGCAGCTCAATGCCAGCATCAGAAACAAGCTCTCGGTGTAGCCGATGTGAAGAAAGTAGCTGGTCGGGAATATGAAGAGAAACCAGACGGCGCGTTGGGCCAGCGCCTGTGGATAATCGAGTTCAACCAAACGGAGCAGGACGATTGCGGCTACAAGTGAGGCCAGGGTGGAAATGATGAAGGCGCTGAGCAGGTAATCACGCATGACAAACGTCAGCAGCCGCACTGTCCAGGGATACAAAGGGTAAAAGACGAGCAACGGTTGCATCTCGCCCGTTGCGCTATATCCGAACTGCGCAATCTTCTGATAGTTGACGGCGTCCCAGCGATTCCAGATCTCCAGCCAGTTGCGCAAGCCCGCCATGCGTTGATTCTGCAGGACCTGATAAGTCTGGCCCGCGTAAAGAAACAGTAGCGCCTTGATCGAAATTACCATCCCGATGATTTGCCACTCGTGCCGGCGCAAACCCCGACGCGGCTCGGCCCGTTTGGTAACTGAGGAATCGGGGGCGTCGGTTTTCATATAAGCAGCGGATCACTCGTAATAGAGTGCTTAGGGCGGTTTCAACATTGAGTGCCAGCATCCGCTCGCTACGGCTCGCGGTTCTGCAATCATTGCAATTCGAACAACAGCGAAAGAAAGTAAATCAGCAGCCGGAAGTTGGCAATAGAAATAACAGTACAAGCCCATGTCATTGCCAAATTTCGAGGATGGAGTTGAGCCCGGTCGCTACCGTGCCAATCCGAAGGCACAGACCATTCGCGAGTGATGGTATGCTCGTTGAAATGCTCTCGCTAAGTGAAACAGTGGGCACAACGCCCGAGGAACGATTGCTGGCCTTTCCTTGCGACGGCATTCTTAGCCAACCTGACGCCTCGCTCTATCGCGGCGTCACGATCAACGCTTCCGCGCAGACCATCTTTCGCTGGCTCTGTCAAATGCGTGCCGCGCCGTACAGCTATGATTGGATCGACAACGGCGGCCGGCAGAGTCCGCGTGAATTGACTGCCGGACTCGAAAACCTCGTCATCGGCCAGGACGTCATGCGCATCTTCAAGCTCACCGCCTTCGAGAAAGATCGTCACCTCACGCTGCGTTTGAAAGCGAAGTCCAGCGCCTCGCGTACGTTTGGCGACCTCGCAGTGAGTTATGTTCTGATTCCCATTCGCAGTGATCTTTCAATGCCACGTTGTCGCTTGCTCGTGAAATTGATAGTCAAGCATCCGCCCGGACTTTATGGCAGGCTCATGCGGACCGTGTTGCCCTGGGGAGACTGGATAATGATGAGACGTCAACTACTGAACTTTAAACTATTAGCAGAGCAGACGGAGAGAAGAACTGGCCAGGGGCAGCAGCGCCGCTAAAGGGAAATCAAGTCAATATTGTTCTGAGAAGAGTTTGTGGAGTGGCGCGGTCATCACTATTAGTCGGGGTGGTTCGCGTTGTCGGTATCATGAATAACCGGAATGCCGTGCACTTCCTTTCGCTGTCTGAGCGCATACTTCAGAGTCTTGATCGTTCCGCCGCCCTTGCCCGACCAGAAGCCAAATACGATCCCCGCCAGGTCAACCATGTGGCGATTTCTGATCGCTCCGGCTGTCTTACGTCTTGGCAGCTGCAACTCTACGACGCGATCGAGTTGTTCGAGCCAGGGTTGAATCCACTGTGGCTGCTTGAAGCGTGTATAAGGAACCACAGCCCAGCAGCTTTCACTATTCTCAAGCAGCCATTCCATCGCCCAATGATCGATACCCCGTGCGCTGCCAACCAGCCAGGTTCGACCCTGAGACAGGAACGGCGTTAGGTGTTGCTCGAAGAGCGTGCGTGCCGTTTCGCGATCGACGTCTCGCGAGCCAGTGATGGTGATGGAGTGTTTGAGAGTCATTCGACGGATCGTTCCAACCGGAAAACTACTATCCGGCAACGCTACAAAGCTCGAGTATAGCTGGCGGTGCGGCTGCGTTCACCTGTAATTATCTGCTTTTGCAGGCAGATATCCACGGCTGGCGGAAACATGCGACGCACAGGTGCATAGGCCCTTGGTGAACAGGGCAAAACGCCCGCGTACAGGTGCAAAGACTCCGCGTACACGTGCACAACCTCCGCGTACACGCGCACAACTTCCGCGTACACGTGCAAAACCTCACACATCTACCCGCAAAAAGGCCAATAAACGGCCACTATACTTGCCTCATCGCTTCGAACTTAAAGTCCGCGAAGCGGACGACAGCATAAAGCCTGGGGTGGAGCGCCAGCGGAACCCCAGGATCTCTGTCGGAAAATAGTCAAAGCCCGCGGAGCGGGCGACAGCGGACTTAAGACGACTAACGTTTGATAATTTTAACCGCTATCGTCCGCTTCGCGGACTCCCTAAGTTTTTTGGTGTTGACTATCCTGGGGTTTCGCTGGCGCTTCAACCCAGGCTTTATGCTGTCGTCCGCTTCGCGGACTTTCAAGTGCCGATTTTAAGACTTTGAGGCGAAGCTCTACAAAATACTCTTGTAATGTTCCCAGTCCTCTTTCTGCTTTTTGAGGAAGGTCGCGAAGCGCGCATCTTGTCGCAAGCTATCCAGATTGGAGTCCGTTTCGAACAGCGGATAACACGGTAGTCCGTCATCAGCCGCTGCCTCCAGCCACTTAATTGCCTGTTCAGGCTTGTTCATTAGGGCGTACGCGCAAGCAATGTAATAAGCAGTGTGATGAAAGTGGCCAAATCCTTTTCCTTTTTCTACAGCCAGCTTGATCTGGTCCTGCGCCTTACCTTGCTGCCCGCTTGACGCCGCCAGTATTGCGCTCAGGCTGGTAAATAGGCCACCACTGTCCTCCGGATAGTCTTTGAGGTATTGCTCTGTCATTGCGGACGCTTCCTCTTTCCGGCCAAGATTGAAGAGCGCCCAAACCATCTGGTGCCCGACCAACGCGGGATTGACTTCCTTCGGGAGGTCCTTCAGCACCGACAGTGCCTGGTCGTATTTCCCTTGTAGGTTTAAAGTCTGGCCGATCCGAAGTTGCGCCAGGTTATTGTTGGGGTTGATTGTGATTGCCTGGCGTGATTCCTCGATGGCCTCTTCCAGACGGCCGATATGACAATAGACGAGCGCCAATTGATTTCGCGCTTCGTCCAAACTCGGGTTCAAAGCAACTGCACGGTGATACTCGCGAATCGCCTTCTCATGGGGAAAATGGTTGGCGGGAGTCCAGAGAATACGGCCTCGGGCCAGATGGGCCACAGCCAGATCAGGATCCAACGCGAGCGCCTTCTCAGCTGCCACAAAAGCTTTTTCCGCCCACTGTTTCTCACCGGGAGCAAACAGGAAAAGTTTCCAGGAGTAGGCCTGGGCCAGTTCCGCATAAGCTGCGGCAAAATTTGGGTCGATGACCACGGCGTGCTCTAAAGCCGTGATAGCAGTCTCATTGTCCTCTTTCGTTTGCCGGTTGAGATGAAAGCGTCCGCGAAGATAGGCGTCGTAGGCTTCCGGGTTCACCGGACCCACGTTTCCAGTTTGGCCCTGCTGCCGGGGCGTAAATTTGCTGCGGATTTTACCGACGATGTCCTGTGTTACATCTCTCTGGAGCGCCAGCACGTCGCGCAGATCATTCTCATACTTGTAAGTACCCAGGTTTGTCTCTGTCGCTCCATGGATCAAATGAAGGGTGATGCGCACCCGATCGCCAGAGCGCACCACCGAGCCATACAACAAGGCATCAACGTTCAACTCGCGAGCTATAAGCGGCAGCGACTTTTTGAGTCCCTTATACTGCATCACCGAAGGCCTTGAAATTACGCGCAGCGCCCCGCTGCTGGCGAGGTCGGTAATCAACGACTCAGTCATACCCTCAGCGAAGTAGTCCTGCGTAGCATCCCCCGAGATGTTTTCCAGAGGCAGCACGGCGAGCGACTTAATTTCTGCGAGTGCCGCCGGCGAACTTTGGCGAAAGAACCGGGTGTATGCCAATCCGGCAATGATGAGCACTCCCGCGAGGGCGATGAGAGTCAGGATGCGACCGCGCGTCAACCAGAGCGGAAGGACGCGAGACGTATCCAAGCGATCTTCGTGGGTAGCAACCCTGGGCCGGTTTTCTGTTATCGAACGTTTCGACTCTTGTGCGTCAGCTCCAACGTTGAGGTCATGCTTCAGCCGCTTCAGATCGCTTAGCAGTTCCTCGGCAGTTTGATAGCGCCGCTCACGATCTTTCGCCAAAGCTTTCATCACAATTTCTTGCAATGGATTCGGAACCAGCTGAGAAGAACTCGTCAGCGGTGAAGGCTCTCTCTCAGCAATTGAGATGATCACATCAGTCGGAGTCGTACCCTTGAATGGTTGTTGTCCGGCCAACATCTCATAGAGCACAACACCCAGGCTCCAGATGTCAGTGCGCACATCTACCGGCAGCCCGCGCGCTTGCTCCGGCGACATGTAGGCCACAGTTCCCATTACCATTCCGGGCAGAGTTTTGAGCTCAAGCACTCGTGTTTCGCCTTCGCTGGTGGGAACCTGGCTGCCCGTTTCCGTCAGTTTTGCCAGTCCGAAGTCCAGAATCTTCACGTACCCATCGCGGCGGAGCATGATGTTCTCCGGCTTGATGTCGCGATGAACGATCCCCGTCGCGTGCGCCGCGGAAAGCGCCGAAGCGACCTGGGCTGCGACGTCGATCGCTTCAGCGGTGTCCAGTCGTTGTTCCTCTATGCGCTCCCGCAAGTTCACGCCCTCGACGTATTCCATCACGATGCACTGGCGGCCTTCTCCAGTCGCAAACACTTCGTGAATCATGCAGACGTTCGGATGCGACAGAGCGGCGATCGCCCTCGCTTCCTGCTGAAACCGGCGCAGGTGTCTCTGGTCCTGAGTGAAATGCTCGGGTAGAAACTTCAGAGCGACTTTGCGTCCTAACCGGCTATCATCGGCAAGGTACACTTCACCCATACCGCCGGCTCCAATAGGCTCCAGGATCTTGTAGTGACTAATTGACTGCCCGGCCTCCAACTTCGCAGCATGGCCCTCGGCGATCATCTTCGCAGCCACATCCAGTGCGGGCGACTCGATGAAATTCGCAGCCTGGCCTTCATAAGAAAGCAGCGACTCCACTTCGCGACGGAGTCCATCATCCCCGGCGCAGGCTTCGGCAAGGAAGGTGGCACGCTCTTCCGCGTGGCGCTCAAGCGCAGCATGGTAAAGCTGTTCAATCTGCCGCCACCGTTCAGCCATCAACATCCCTTTCGGGCCCGAGTTCCCGCAAGAGCCAAACTTTCGCCAGCCGCCAGTCACGCATCACCGTCTCCTCCGAGACAGTCAGCACCTCGGATACTTCCTTAACCGAGAGTCCACCAAAGAAACGCAGCTCCACCACCTGGCTGTTTCTTCGGTCAACTTCAGCCAGCCTTGTGAGCGCCTCGTCGAGCGCGACGAGATTTGCGCCCCGCTCGGTTGGAAAAGCTTCGGCGGCCGTTAAGGAAACTCGCAGGACGTCGCCACCGCGCTTGAGGTTCTGCCTCTCGCGAGCAAAGTCGACGAGGATACGCCGCATCAATTGAGCAGAGACGCCGAAGAAATGCGCACGGTTCTGCCAGCGCACATTCTTCCAATCGATCAGACGGATGTATGCCTCATTGACGAGCGCGGAGGTCTGCAGGGTATGGCCGGGCCGCTCGCGTCCCATGTAGTGGTGCGCGAGCCGGTGCAACTCTGACTGGACCAGAGGGGCCAGTTGTTCGAGGGCCGATTGGTCACCGTCGCCCCAGGCGACGAGCAGCCCCGTGATCTCTTTTGAGGAGGGCGTCTGCATACAAACCTCTTCGCAAGGTGTACCGGGAAAATTACCACAACTATAACCGCTTCGGCTTTGCCTCAAAAGGCTTTTAGCGAACTAAACAGTGCGGTATTGACAAGAAGGAGCCTAAACTCGGCCACACAAAATCAGAACTGGGAGCGCAGCGACCAGCCAAATACTCAAGAAGCGAAAGTGTTTCGTTCCGAACCTGAATGACGACGGCAGACTGAGTGTTGATTCTTTGGCTGGTCGCTGCGCTCCCAGTTCTGATTTTGTGCCGCAAACACTGAAGCCTACCCGAAAGCATATGCCGGTGAGTCAACTATGTTTCTCATTCACACCGCAGCTTTAGCCCGGTGTTTAAGTTCATGCCACGCCCAGAAACCGCTTAAACGGCGACAATATTTTGACTCATCAGCTTCGACCTTAAAGTCCGCGAGCGGACGACAGCATAAAGCCTGGGGTGGAGCGCCAGCGGAACCCCAGGATCTCAGTCGAAAAATAGTCAAAGCCCGCGGAGCAGGCGACAGCGGACTTAAGACGACTCACGTTTGATAAT
>Ga0207689_10005360_pt1 | contig 11485 bp, 10 predicted proteins | sample KBSMisM52_FD_184312 | JGI IMG/M metagenome (GOLD analysis project Ga0207689, IMG submission 184312) | Miscanthus rhizosphere microbial communities from Kellogg Biological Station, Michigan, USA - KBS Miscanthus M5-2 (SPAdes) (version 2) | ecosystem: Host-associated > Plants > Roots >... | reverse complement strand
ACGACCGACTACGGCGCCGGTCAGAATCCCCCGGCCCAGCCGTTCCGCGAGAGGGCGGATGGCGCGACGTTCAACGGCGACCTCGCGGTCTACACCTTCACGAATTCCATTCCGTCCAACGCGACCGGCAGCTGGGCGGTGGCCATCGAGGCGCGGCGTACCATCACCTTGAACCCGGCGCCCCGGGAGGGACCGGCCACCTACACCGAGGGGGCGGTCAACCCCGTCAAGTACATCGCGGTCACCGACGGCCAGCCCGTCGCGCGCCGCCAGGTCGTCACCCTGGACAAATGCAACGCCTGCCACGACCGTCTCGCCACGACCTTCTCTCACGGCGGCCAGCGCATCGCAATCGAGGAGTGCGACATCTGTCACAACTCCAATGCGGACGACCGGAACCGGCGCCCGTCGGACAAGAATCCTCCCGAGTCGATTGCCTTCAAGAGGATGATCCATCGCATTCACACGGGCGAGGAGCTCGCTCAGGAATACACGGTCTATGGCTTCGGCGGCACTCCGTCCAACTTCAACGAGGTGACCTACCCGGGTGACCGCCGGGATTGCCTGCAGTGCCATGCGAGCGCTTCGACCTACGATTTGCCTCTGCCGCTGGGCACTCTGCCGGTCATGACGCTGCGGGACTTCTTCTCTCCGCAGGGTCCCGGAACGGCGGCCTGCCTCGGTTGCCACTCCAATAGCGATGCGGCCGCCCATGCGTTCCTGAACACCGCGACGTTCCCGGGAGCCACGACTCCTGCGGAAGCGTGCGCGACCTGTCACGGCGCTGGGAAGGACTGGGCCGTCGACAAGGTCCACGCCCGGTAGAAGGGTCTCGCGTCGGGGGCGGCGGAGCTCTGGCCGCCCCCGGTGGGCTCCAACGGAGCGGAAGAGGATTGGATGGCGAAGAAACCGTGGATTCTCGGCGGGATCAGCGCTCTGATCCTCGTTGGGCTTTCTGCCGGGCCGGCGGGGGCGCAGCAGGCCACGGCCCCGGGGGCGACGCCCACGCCGACTCCGACTTCGGCTGCCGCCGTCACGCCCGCGGCCGCAGAAGCGGCGGCGCTCTGCGCCGACTGCCATGAGGATCAGGCCAAGGCATTCGCGGCGAATCCGCACGGACGGATGCCCGAGCGATGGAAGCCGACCACCGGATCGCCGAACGCCCTCTGCGAGAGCTGCCACGGCGACGGAACGAAGCACATCGAGGCGAGCGGGGACAAGGCCTTCATCCGCGGATTCCACACTCGCGCCGACGCCGACACCTGTCTGAACTGCCACCTGCCAACCGGGGACCACTCCGGGCTCCGCGGCGGCATCCACACGAATTCCGAGACGGTCCGGTGCACGACCTGCCACTCGGTCCACAGCCCCGTCCCGAAGAGTCCGCACCTGCTCGCGAAAGCGCCCGTGCCGTTGTGCGCCTCGTGCCACCCCGTGCAGACCGCTTCCCTGCAGTCGAAGCCATTCGCTCACCGCCTGGGGCGAGGTGGACTCGATTGCACTTCCTGCCACGATCCCCACGGCCGCCCGGGCAAGGAGAGCTTGAAGAAGACCCGGGACGGCGAGCAGCCGTGCCTCGACTGCCACGCCGAGAAGCGCGGGCCGTTCGTGTTCGAGCACCCTCCTTCCGGCCTGGTCGGGGACTGCACGACATGCCACCAGCCGCACGGCTCGATGAATCCGAAGCAGCTCACCCGCGCAAACGTTTTCCAGCTGTGCCTGGAGTGCCACTCGACCCTCTCGGCGTCGACGCTGGGGTCGCAGCCGCCGTCCTTCCACAACCTCACTCAGGCGAGGTATCGCAACTGCACCACGTGTCACGTCGCAATCCACGGATCGAACCTCTCGCCGGTCTTCTTCAAGTGAGGGAGCGATGAGACCCGAACGGATCGCGGCTTTCCTCCTCGGAGCAGTGCTTCTCGCACCCGCCGGCGCATCGGGCCAGGCGATCCCCCTCGAACTCGAGCTCGGATACCGGTTCGTGGACGTCAACGGCAACCGGGACATGTACCGCAGCCAGATCAACGACCGCGAGGGGATCCTGCTGCACTCGCTCACCTTCTCCACGGGAACGATCGGGGGCTCGTTCATCGACTCCCTCCGCGTCGACGCCTTCGATCTGGGCGCCGGTCCCGCGGGCCGGTTCCGCCTCGAGGCGGGACGGACCGGGATCTACCGGGTGCGCGTGGAATATCGCCGGATGGAGTTCTTCAGCGCGCTGCCGGCGTTCGCAAACCCGCTGCTCGACCGCGGAATCATCCCGGGCCAGCACACCTACGATCGGACGCGGAACTTGCTCGACGTCGACGTCGACATCCTGCCGAACGGAGTTCTGAGCCCGATCGTCGGCTACTCCCTCAACCGTTACGAGGGTCCGGCCCGCACGACCTACGACGTGGGGGGGGATGAATTCCGCCTCGCCTCCGACCTCGAGGACACCGAGCAGGAGGCCCGCGTCGGATTCGCGTTCCGCGCCGGCGGGTTCTCGGGCCGCGTCGTCCAGGGCTGGCGGCAGTTCCGCGAAACGGAACACCTGAAGCTCGCCCCGGGAGAGGGAACCGGCAACAACATCCCGCCGCTCCTCGGGACGCCGGTGACGCTCACCGACTTCGAACGCGACTCGCGCGTGAAGGTGAACGTGCCGGTCACGACCGCGTACGTCGTGGGCCGCTTCGCCGGCCGCGTGAAAGTCTCGGCGGGATACGTGCGCGCCAACGGCGATACCGAGGCGTCCGAGACCGAGGACCTCACGGGCAATCTCGTCTCGTTCCAGATCAGCCGCTTCTTCCAGGGCCTCACGGAGCCGATCTCGTCGCGGGCCCGAAACGAGCAGTGGCGCGGGCACGGGCGCGTCGAGGTGGATCTCGCCGACGGCATGGACGTCAATGTCGGATACACCGAGCGCCACCGGGAGCTCGACGGGTTCGCGCTGATCTCGAGCCTCTTCATCGACACGCTGACCTTTACCCGCCAGGATCCCCGCGATCTCGAGAGGATCATCGAGGCGAATACCGCGCTCGAACGCACGGAGAAGATCTTCGACGCATCTTTCGATGCGCGGAGCCTCGGACCGGTTGCCTTGCGCGTCGGCTACGAGCAGACCGACCAGAACGTTCGCGTGACGCCGGATCCCGAAGAAATCGTGGTGCCGGGAGGGCAGGGCGGCGACTTCGACCGGCGGATCCACTCCTGGAACGCGTCGGCGAATTTCACGAAGAGCGGAGTGACTCTCGGTGCCGACTATCGCCGCGACCGCGCCGATGACGCCATCGTGCGCGTGGACTACATCGATCGCGACCGGTACCGCGTGCGTGCCGGCTGGTCCCTGGGAGATCGCATCCGGCTCTCCGCCAACGGTGAGCAGGTGGACGTCTCGAACGACAAGCCCGGGATCGGGTTCGACGGCCGCATCCGGCAGTACGGCGGGGATCTCGAAGGCGTGCCGGTGAAGCCTCTGACTCTTCGCTTGTCGGCCAGCCGCTTCGAAGCGACCAGCACGATTCCGATCCGCCAGCCGCAGGACTTTTCGATCATCACGTCCCGGAATCGGGAACGGGGCACCTGGCTGGAGGGGGGCGCGTCGCTCAACCTCACCCGCTTCCGGCTGGAAGGGGCGGTCGGACGGCTGGAGAACGAAGGCACTTTCCCATTCACCATCAACCGCGCCCGGGCGCGGGCGGAGTTCGACTGGAATTCGCGACTGACGAGCGTCGTTGACTGGAATGGCGACAAGTACAGCGAAGCACGGCAGGAAAACGGAAACCTGGGCGGCTACAACGGGAACCGCTACGGGGTTTTCCTGAGAGTCCGTCTCTGAGGGAGTGGAAAAACTGGACGCAAAGCGGGAGGTACGGATGAGGAAGAGTGGATCCAAGGTCGGTTTCATCGCGGTGGCTCTGTTCTGGGCAGGCTGGATTGCCTTCAGCTCGGTGTCGCACGCGACGCTCCCGATCCAGAAGAAGGCGAAGGAGCTCGGATATCCGGCCACGAACTGCCAGTACTGCCACGTCGAGAAGCTCCCCAAGAAGGGAGCCGTCTCGCACAACGAGCGGGGCAAGTGGCTGCTTGCCGAGAAGGCGAAGCGGAAGGCCACCGAGGTCGATGCGACGTGGCTCAAGGACTACCCGGGCGGAAAATAAGTCTCGGTCACGGGCCGGTCGGCTGCAGTAGCTGACCGGCCCTTCGTTCGTTCGCGCAACCTCACGCGAGAGGAGCGCCCGGTGAAGCTCGTATCGGGGGCGGTCGTGCTCTGCCTCTGGGCTGCTACGCTGGCGGCTGCGCCCGAGAAATCGCCGCCGGCGGCGACGAACGAGGACTGCCTCACCTGCCACGAGGATCCAGCGGCCAAACGTGCCAATGGCACGTCTGTGTTCGTGGAAAAGGGCAAGTTCTCGGCTTCCGTCCACGGTGAGGCGGGGCTCGGCTGCGTGGACTGTCATACCGATCTCGCGAAGACGAAAGACTTTCCGCACCCGGAGAAGCTCGCGCCCGCCCAGTGCTCCGGATGCCACGACGACGCGGTCTCGGCATACTCCGCGGGAGTTCACGCGCAGGCCCGCCAGAAATCGACGGGAAGCCAGGCCGCGACTTGTGTGAGCTGCCACGGCGACCCCCACTCGATCGTGCCCCGGACCAACCCCGCGTCGCCGATCAGCCACACGGCTCTCCCGAAGACCTGCGGCCGGTGCCACGGCGTGAAGTTCGTGATGGAGCCGGCGGGATACGACGTCAACCCCTTCTTCAACTATCAGGAAAGCGTGCATGGGCGGGCGGTCGCCCAGGGTTCCCAGAAGGCTGCAGTCTGCACCGATTGCCACAACGCGCACGACGTGCGGACCGGGAAGGATCCGAAATCCACGATCTTCAAATTCAACGTGCCGGCGACCTGCGGCAAGTGTCACGCGGAGCAGACGAAACAGTTCGTCGCCAGCGTGCACGGCAAGGCGCTCGAACGCGGAAACTGGCAGGCCCCGGTGTGCACCGACTGCCACGGCATTCACCTGATCAAGCCCCATCTGGACCCGGCGTCCTCGGTCTCCCCCCAGGCCGTCGCGCTGACGACCTGCGCCCAGTGCCACGAGGGAGTCCGACTGACGCAGGAGTTCGGCGTCCCGTCCAGCCGCGTGAGTTCGTATCGGGGGAGTTATCACGGTCTCGCGTCGCGGATCGGAGCGAAGGTGGCGGCCAACTGCGCCAGCTGCCACGGGGTCCACAACATCCTGCCTTCCTCCGATCCGAAATCCACGATCTTCAAGGGCAACCTGGAAAAGACGTGCGGGACCTGTCACCCCGGAGCGGGTGCGAACTTCGCCCGGGGCACGATTCACCTCGGCGTCCCGGAGTCTCAGGACATCGGCTCGAAGGCCACCCGGTGGGTGCGCGCCATCTACGTCGTCGTGATCGCCGGCACGATCGGATTCATGCTGCTCCACAACGGACTCGCCTGGTGGCGCAAGGCCAACGCGAAGCGGCGGCGCAAGGACCGCGTCGTGATGCGCCTGAACAGGATCCAGCGGGTGCAGCATTTCGTTCTCTTCCTGAGCTTTGTCGCGCTCGTCCTGTCGGGGTTCGCTCTCGCGTGGCCGGACTCGTGGCTGGCGTGGCTCCTGGGATCGAGCGAAGCGATCCGGCGGACGACCCATCGCGTTGCGGCCGTCGTCATGATCCTGCTCTCGCTCTTTCACGTGGCTTACATGGCCGGGACCCGGGAGGGTCGGCAGGGAGTCAAGGACTTCTGGTTCCGCCGGCGCGACCTTCGAGATCTCATCGGTAATCTCCGTTACTTCGCGGGCCGGACCGATCGCCGCCCGGGTTTTGCCCGCTTCACCTACGCCGAAAAGGTCGAGTACTGGGCGCTGGTCTGGGGCACGATGGTCATGAGCGTCACCGGCCTGATGCTCTGGTTCAAGGTTCAGTTCGGGACGTGGTTTCCGCGCTGGTGGCTCGACATCGCGACCGCGATTCACTTCTGGGAGGCGGTGCTCGCGACGCTGGCAATCGTCGTCTGGCACTTCTACCAGGTCATCTTCGAGCCCGACGTCTACCCGATGAACTGGGCGTGGTGGGACGGCCGGATGTCGGAGGAGGAGTACGCCCACGAGCATGGAGAAGCGCTCGCGGACGCCGAGCGCGGTCCGGAGGAGAAGAAAGGCCCGGCGCCACCGGAGTCCCCCGCGTCGTAAACTCTTTTCCGTCACCGGGTGACCGACTCGGATTCAGGAGGGAGCGAAATGGCGAAAGCGGGAACGCGGGGGATCGGCCGCTGGCTGCGCCCCGCGTTCTATCTCGGAGAGAATCCCCTCAGCCTGGCCGGCGCCATCCTGACGACGAGCGCCGGCCTGACGCTGGTGGCTTTCTGGGCCTACCTCATCCTCAAGGGCGGGCCCGTTCATCCGTATACCGGGATCGTCTTCTTCCTCATCCTTCCGGGGATCTTCCTGCTCGGGCTTCTCCTGATGCCGGTCGGGGGGCTCCTGCGCCGCCGCAAGCTGCGGCGCGAGGGGAAGCTCACGCAGCCCTATCCCGCGATCGATCTGCGCCGGCCGATGCTCCGGCGGGCGATCGTGCTCGTGATTTTCGCCAGCGCGATAAACGCGGCCGTCATGGGTATTGCGAGCTACAAAGGCGTCGAGCACATGGATTCCGTCGAGTTTTGTGGTCAGACGTGCCACTCCGTGATGGCGCCGGAGTTCACGGCGTACCAGGGCTCACCCCACTCCCGGGTTCCGTGCGTCGACTGCCACATCGGGTCCGGCGCGCCGTGGTTCGTGAAGGCCAAGATCTCCGGGGTGCGGCAGGTCTTCGCCGTCACGCTCAAGACCTATTCGACGCCGATCGCTTCGCCCGTGGAAAACCTTCGGCCGGCGAGGGACACCTGCGAGCAGTGCCACTGGCCGCAGAAATTCACGGCCGACAAGCTCCTCGTGCGAAGGAAGTTCACTGACGACGAGAAGAACACCCCCCTGGTCACTGTCCTGCTGATGAAGATCGGCGGCCGGCGCGGCGACGGTGGAGTGGGCATCCACGGGCGCCACCTCGACACGTCGGAACGAATCCAGTACATCTCGACGGATCGACGCCGCCAGGTGATACCGCAGGTGACCTACGCCGGAGACGATGGCCGGCCCGTCGTCTACACCTCGTCGGAGATCAAAGCCACGACCGCCCAGCTGAACGCCGGCGAGCACCGCACGATGGACTGCATGGACTGCCACAACCGGCCATCGCACGCTTTCCAGCTGCCCGAGCGTGCCGTCGACGAAGCGATGGCGGCGAACCGCATCAGCCCGGAGCTGCCGTTCGCGAAAAAGAAATCCGTGGAGCTTCTCCGGACGCCGTATCCGGACCGCGATTCAGCGGCCCAGAAGATCACCTCGTCCTTCGCCGAGTTCTACCGGACGAAGTACCCGGACACCTATCAGACGCATCGGGCGCTGGTGGAGACCTCGGGGGAGGCGGTCAGCCAGATCTATCTCCGGAACGTTTTTCCGAATATGAAGATCACGTGGGGAACGTATCCGAACAACCTCGGTCACGAGGACTTCCTCGGATGCTTCCGCTGCCACGACGGAAATCACAAGAGCGCCGACGGAAAGCTGATATCCGACGACTGCGAGGCGTGCCATTCCGTGCTGGCGCAGGAGGAATCGAACCCCAAGATCCTCGCGGACCTCGGTCTGAAGTAGCGACTTCGCTGGTAGAGTCGAAATAGTAGCTCGGAGGAAACATGAAGCCAAAGGGAACCCGAAGCGGTCTCGTTGCAGTCGCCCTGTTCTGGGCGGGTTGGATGGCGTTCACGTCGACGTCGTCGGCGACCCTGCCCATGCAGAAGAAGGCGAAAGAGCTCGGCATTACGAGCGTCACGGACTGCATGTCCTGCCACAACGAAAAGCTGCCCAAGAAGGGCGCGATGACGATGAACGACCGGGGTAAGTGGCTCATGGCCGAGAAGGCGAAGCGCGGGGCGAAGGAAATCGACGTCGCGTGGCTGAAGGAATACCCGGGCGACAAGAAGTAAGGGAGGGGTAACGGATCGCGTCGTGGAATCCGCGGCGGACGGGCACGGCCCCGGCGCCATCACGCGACGGAGCTGGGCTTCCTGGTTCCTCGGAACCAGTCTCGGCGCGACTCTTTTCGCTTTCCTCTACCCGGTTCTCAACTACCTGGTCCCGCCCGAGTCCTCCGAGCCTTCGCTCTCGGAGTTCGAGCTCGATCTGAAGGCTTCCGACGTTGCTCCGGCTTCCGGCCGTATCGTCCCGATCGGCGGGAAGCCGGTGCTGCTCCTCAAGAACGCGGCCGGCGAGCTCTCGGCGCTGACCGCGACCTGCACCCACCTCGACTGCACGGTCCAGTATCGCGCGGAGCGATCCGACGTCTGGTGCGCCTGTCACAACGGAACCTATGACCTGAAGGGGCGAAACGTCTCGGGACCTCCGCCCCGGCCGCTGACGCCGCTCGAGGTCTATGTCCGGGGCGAAAAGATCGTCATCAAGCGTGCCTGAGCCGTCCGCGGCGGGGGAGAGTCGGCTGCGCGCGTGGGCGCGCGACCGTCTGGGCTGGGACGACCTCGCGCACATGGCGGAAAAGAAGCGCGTGCCCGTTCACCGGTACACGCTCTTCTACTACCTGGGGGGAATGGCGCTCTTCCTCTTCCTGGTGCAGGTCGCCACCGGCATTCTCCTGCTCCTCTACTATCGGCCGAGCTCCGCCGAGGCCTTCGAGAGCGTCCAGTACGTGATGGCGGATGTTCCGTTCGGCTGGCTGATTCGCTCGATCCACTCCTGGGGAGCGAATCTCTTCGTCGGCGTCGTCTTCGCCCACCTGATCTCGGTCTTCTTTCTCAAGGCATATCGCGCTCCACGCGAGATGACGTGGGTCAGCGGAGGCGTCCTTCTCTTCCTCGCGCTCGGCTTTGGTTTCTCGGGATACCTTCTGCCGTGGAACACGCTCGCTTTCTTCGCGACGAAAGTCGGTACGGACGTTCCGGCGCAGATTCCGGGCATCGGTCATCTCCTCTCCCGGATCCTGCGCGGCGGGTCGGACGTCACGGGCGCGACCCTGTCCCGGTTCTATGGAATTCACGTCGCGATCCTCCCGGCGATCACCACGCTGATCCTCGGAGCCCACCTCCTTCTCGTGCAGCGTCACGGAATGAGCGTTCCGCGCTCCGTCGAGGGAAAAACCCGGCGTACGATTTCCTTCGTCCCCGACTTCCTCATGCGGGACATGGTGGGTTGGCTCGCGGCCGTCGGTCTTCTGGCCGCGCTGGCCGCTTTCTTCCCGTGGGAGCTCGGGGTCAAGGCGGATCCTTTTGCTCCCGCGCCCGCCGGGATCCGCCCGGAGTGGTACTTCCTGTGGATGTTCCAGGGATTGAAGTACCTTCCGTCGAAGATCGCAGGTATTCCGGGGGAGACGCTCGGAGTCTTCTTCTTCGGCGCGCTGGCGGCGGCAGTCGTCGCCGTCCCGTGGCTCGACCGCCGCGGAAAGAGGGGAATCGCGGTGGCTGCGATCGTGATCCTCGCGCTCGCGGCGGTGTTGACCGTTCTCGCGCTCCTGCCGGTTCCCTCCGCCGGACCGAAATGAGATACCCGTTCTTCGCAGTCCTTTTCCTCGCCGCGGCAGCCGGCCTCGCGCAGCCCGCTCGCCCCGCCCCGCCGCCGGCCGTCAACGGTTGCATCGAGTGCCACACGGTCCTGGACGACCCCCGGATCACGCCGCCCGCGAAGCTCTTCGCGGACGACGTCCACGCAAAAGCCGGTTTCACCTGCGTCTTCTGCCACGGAGGGGACGCGCGCCAGGAGTCGCAGGAGGACGCGCACGACCCGAAGAAAGGATTCATCGGCAAACCCCGGCCGCAGCAGATCCCGCAGCTCTGCGGAAAGTGCCACTCCGATCCGGCGCTGATGAAGCAATACGATCCTTCGCAGCGCGTCGATCAGCTTTCCGAGTACCAGACGAGCGGCCACGGCAAGGCCCTCGCGCGCGGCGACCAGACGGTTGCCCAGTGCGCGAGCTGCCATGGCGCGCACGGAATCCAGCCGGTGAAGGACTCGCGGTCTCCCGTCTCGCCGACGAAGGTCGCGCAGACCTGCAACCACTGCCATGGAGACGCGGCGCTCATGGCGGCGCACAAGCTGCCATCCGATCCCTACGCCAAGTGGTCTCGGAGCGTGCACTACCGCGCCCGCGTCGAGAGGGCCGACCTCTCCGCCCCGACGTGCAACTCCTGCCACGGCAACCATGGGGCTGCGCCTCCGCAGGTCGGATCCGTGACGAACGTCTGCGGCACGTGCCACGTGACGTTCGCCGACCAGTTCAAGCTCTCGCCGCACTGGGAGGCGTTCAAGGAGCTGGGACTGCCCGGATGCGTCACGTGCCACGAGAACCACGAGATCGTGAAGCCCAGCGAGGCGTTCCTCGCGGAAGGCGATCAGGGCAAGTGCTCGAGCTGCCACGAGGCGGGTTCCCCGGGCGCCCGCGCGGCGGCCGCGATGCGGACGGACCTCGTCGGGTTGGACGGGGAAATCCAGCAGGCGAGTCGCCTCGTCGACCGCGCCACCGAGGCCGGCATGGAAGTCTCGAAGGTCCGCTTCGACCTGGTCGCTGCGTCGAACGCGCTGACGAAGGCGCGTTCCCAGATCCACCTGTTCCGGCCGTCCGCCGTCCACGAGGCCGTGGCCGAGGGGCTGAAGGTTGCCCGCAAGGCGGCTGCGGGCGGGCAGGCGCGTCTGAAGGAGCGCGACTTCCGCCAGCGCGGCCTGTTCGTGTCGCTGGGGCTGATCCTGTTAACGATCGTCGCTCTGGTCGTTAAGATCCGAGAGCGGGGTCCCGGGCCGGAGGAGCCGGGAGACCCGGGAAACAGGCGGGAACCGTCCTGAACGTCCATGGAGGATCGAGGATGAAGAAACCGGTCTCGCGGTTCGCATTGATCGCGGTCGTTCTGTTCTGGGGTGGATGGATCGCCTTCACCGCGCCCTCGACGGCGACCATGCCCATTCAGAAGAAAGCGAAGGAGCTGGGATTCCCGGCGGACAACTGCCTCTACTGCCACAACGAGAAGCTCCCCAAGAAGGGGGCGGTCACGCACAATACCCGGGGAGAGTGGCTGCTCGCGGAGAAGGACAAGAGGCACGCGAAGGAAGTCGACGCGAACTGGCTGAAGTACTACCCCTTCGACAAGAAGTAAGCCGGGTCCGGAGTCGCTAGGGCCGCGCCGGCAGGGCCTCGCGCCATCTCTTCGCCGACTCGAGCACGAGCGCCCGGTCGCTGGTGGTGAAGATCCGGTATCCGAGCTCCGACAGGCGGGGAATGTCTTCCCGGCGTCCCACCATGATGCCGGCGGCCTTCTTCGCGCGCGACGCTTCCGACGCGACCCGCGCGAGGGCCGCGCGGAAGTTTTCCGAGGACGTGTTCCCGGGCGTCCCGAGCGCCTGGGAGAGGTCGTTGGGGCCGACGAAGAGGACGTCCACAGCGGGCTCGTCGGCCA
>Ga0207689_10005358_pt1 | contig 11485 bp, 14 predicted proteins | sample KBSMisM52_FD_184312 | JGI IMG/M metagenome (GOLD analysis project Ga0207689, IMG submission 184312) | Miscanthus rhizosphere microbial communities from Kellogg Biological Station, Michigan, USA - KBS Miscanthus M5-2 (SPAdes) (version 2) | ecosystem: Host-associated > Plants > Roots >... | reverse complement strand
TATCTCCGCAACCTGCGCCCCTGCCGGTGTCAAAGAAATCCAGTCGTTACCCTCATTCGTATGTCGAACAAGCAACCGCCACTTGTTCTCCAAGTCTGCAAATGCCCTGACGAGATCAGCATTCGCAAACTCATCTGTGCTAGCGAAGATCTCTTTCGCCAAGATATTGGTTGTCCCCCGACCTCGGAAGAGACCCAAAACATGCCGTTCGATTCTCTCTAATCTTTGCTTTTCCATCACGCTATATTCCTTAACAATTCCCGTCGGGTCTCTTTCAATGCAGCCTTAGTGATTTGCTTTAGCGCGCTCGAATGCTCCCTCGAAATAGAGAGGCTCTAAACCGGAGGCCCAGTACTCAAGCGCACTCTTTTCCGGCTGGGTAGTCTCGCGCTTGGTGCTCCAGACTGCCTTCGTTTTATCTATCGGATGAAATTCCAGCCAGCCCTCCCATGTGCCGATTGCGTCCCGCGCACCGCGCGCAACTACTGTGTAAGAATCTCCATTCTTATCCTGGAACAGAGCGGTGTACTGTTGGATCAGTTCAGCCATTGGTTATTTCCTCGCCAGTGAATTCAACTGAATTCAGAGATGTATGACAATTTGTTAATTGGGGATCTTTGGGGATCTAAGGCCGGGACTCGAGGCAATGTACCTGTGAGGCACCCTGAAAGTGCAACGGGTTCGTGTCGTTTTTATCGCTTCGGTCGCTAATGCGTCCTGCGTTCTGCTCGTCTCAGAATTCGTGATAGACGGCTCGGGACGGTAGCTCTTACCGAACTACCTCCAGGTTCCCAAGCAATTAACGAATTATCTCGATCCTCTTTAGTGCGATGTTGCGTGCGCACTTAGTCCAGCTACCGCGAAGTGCTAAAGCAGTACAACGCGTCGTGCGTTCGCACGTAGACCCGTCCTTCGCTGAGGGCGGGCGTTGCGCTTACTCCGTCGTCGATTTCATTAACAGCGAGCACTTCCCACTGCGCACCGGCTTTGAGCACCGTGATCTTTCCTTCGGTATTTGCGAGGAACACCTTACCGTCAGCGGCGACCGGCGACGCATAGTACTCACCCAGCGCCCCGGGGCTTCGGCCTTCCTTCAGAATGCGGCCTGTCAACGGATCAATCGAGGTAATGATGCCGCCGGTTTTCACCATGTAGAAGATGTCTTGATACAACAGCGGCGCCGGAATGTAAGGAATGTTTTTCTGAAGGCGCCAGCGAATCGCGGCGGACTCAAGTTTACCTCGTGCGTTGCCGGGTCGAACGGCGATCGCGCCCCACTCTCCCAACCCCAACTCTCGTGCCTTGTTCCATTCCTGACTGACGATGAACTTGTCGTCGTTGTCGTCAATCCAACCGAAATGTTCACCCATGTCAGGAACGCCGCGAAACTCCTCGAATGAAAGACGCTCGTCCTTGTCTTTGTCGTATTGTGAAAGCGCCGAGGCAAAGGTCGGCATCCACGGCTCGTTACTGCCAAGCGTGGAGATAATCAACGTGTCTCGGTGGACCAACGGAGTGCCGAGCGCACCACTGGATCCAACCGGAAGCCACCACCGCTGCGCGCCAGACGCGAAGTCATATGCGTCGAGACGCGTGGAACCAAGCACGATCAGGTCTGTGTGCGTTGCGTCTGGTCGAAAGATCATTGGCGTCGACCACCCAATCGTCATGCCTGGTCGATCGGTCTTCCATCGCTGACGTCCGGTTGCACGGTCAATCGCAATTACAAACGACCCCGTTTGCTGATCGCATATCAGCACGACCGTGCTGCCGTCGATGATTGGTGAACCAGCCATTCCGTAAAAGTTTTTGAAGGGGCCGAGTGGGAAGGTCCAACGCGTTTTCCCGTCGTTGTTGTACGACACCAATCCAAACTCTGGAAAGAACGCGACCACACCGCTCTCGTCGGCCGCGGGAGTTGGCGACGCGGGATCGTTGGTCTTGAATGCTATCTGCGGTCGCTCGCGCCGGACTTCCCGGCGCCATAGTTCTCGACCAGTCCGTGTATCCAGACAGAACGTGATCAAGCGATCACCGTTACTGGCGGTGCCGTAGACACGGCTACCAACCACGATCGGTGATGATTGTCCGTACGGCACCGATGCTTTCCACGCCATGTTCTTCGTCTTCGAGAATTCGACGGGATACCCTACGGAAGAATCAACACCGGATCCGTTAGGCCCGCGAAATCGCGACCACTGTGCGTCGGCGCGACCAACAGTAACGAGCAACAGAAGAAAGGACGCAGCGTAAATGGTTGAGCGGTTCATAGAGATGGGGCCTCCTGATTCGTCAAAAACGATTCATTGACGACGTAGAGTACTACGAGGAGACCGTGAATGGGTCAATTTGAGACCTGGCTTTCGACAACGGTTCAAAGCTCCGGTACTCGAGTAGTGAACCAACGGTGAGCAGAGTTGCGTGCGAACGTTGATTAGTCGGTCGCAGGGTGGCCGCCGAAGGAGATGACGTGGCCGTCGGGATCCTCGATATAAAAGTCTTTCGTTCCCCAGGCGGTAGCCATGAGCGGCTTCAGAATTGTTACGCCCTGGGCGATACACAGCTCGTAGAACGCTTCAATGCCGTCGACACCGGCCGCGGCGTCGAGCTGCTCGTTCTCGCGGTGATGTTGGCGTTCCGCTTCGTTCCTAGGTGCCTCCTTCAGGTGGAGTTCGAGGCCATCCAGATGACCGATTGCGTAGAAACCATCCCACGGCTCGCCGAAGCTAAATCCGATCTTCCGGTAGTATGCGATCGAGCGATCGAGATCATCGACAAGAAATTGTGGAGCGAAAGATGTCAGACGCGGCTTCATCGTTGTCATTCAAACCTCCTTTGAGCAGGACTGCGCGAAGAGTTCATAGTCCGTAGCTGTGCAATTTCGATATCTGCATCTGCAGACCGCTAAGGTACGCTAAAAGAATCCGTGAAGAAATGCGGCCGCCTCAGCTGAGATGCCTACAATCTTGTTCGTTGCCTGACGATAGAACTTGAAGTTGAGCTCGGTCTCGGGCGACCGTCATTCCAGTTGGAGAAGGGCTTGAGTTCGCTTCGTCCGAGGCGATGTTAAGCATGTCAATGATGAGAAGGGACATCCCATGCATAACTGCTCCTTCAGAGTAAAAGGGCAAACTCTCGGGGTCGCTTAATAGTAATCCTACCTCTACTTGTCTCTAAATAATCTTCCGTAACGAAGCGACGCAGCGCTCTCGCAACAACCTCACGCGATGTGCCCAGATGGGCGGCAATTTCATTTTGCGTCATTAACACTGAGTGATCCTTTGAAGCGCTCGAGATAAGAAAACTTGCTAACCGCTTCTCCAGCTTGTAGGAATGTATCAACTCCAGTTCAACCATCAGACGCGAAACAATCGTCGAGAAAGCGCGCACGGTTATATCTTGAATAGTCCCTTCACTGCGGAACAACGACCGATAGAGCTGAGCAGGGATGACGCCGATACGAGTTTGGGTTTCGGTTTGTACCCAGGCTGGATAGAGAAGGTTGTTGAAGATGCAATTGAGTGTGAACACACAAAACTCGTCCGGCTTGATGAAATACAATGTAGCTTCATTGCCATCGGGCGTAATCGTGAAGACTCGCAATTTCCCTCTGGCAACGAAAAAAGCACCTGAAACAACCTGGTCTTTCTCAACGATCGTTGTCTTCTTTGGATAATCTTCTAAACGAAGCCCGCGTTTTAGCATTTCCTTTCCGCCATCTGAGATCTCGCGGAAGACAGCAAAGGACTCAAGCTCAAACACGGGCTTCTTCAAGTTGTCATCTCCTCTTATGCCGCATGACTCACGCTACGGTTGAAGAAAATGTCACCGGGAGTTGCCGTGGTGACTTCCGTAATTGAATCATAAGGGAACCCGACCCTGTCGTGCGCCCGGCGAACAGCTTCGGCGTTAGGGGCCATGTTAAAGCAGAACACACGCCCTGCTTCAAGCGCCAAATGCAAACGAAGCACGACGACACCCTCTTCGGCGCAAGCCTGTTCGTACTTCGCAAAGAAAACTTCAAACTCCTCCGTAGACATCTTTTCAGGAAAAGTGCCAGTTGAACGGTTGTGAGTATCCACAAAAAAACGCATCTCAGTCATTGCTAATTCCTTTCTCAATCAAATATTCGTACAAGACAAAAAGGCTTGTACGCTGATCGATTATGCGCAATGACTGAATGCGTTATCTGTAACAAAAGTTACGGAGTTCCAGATTCAACACTCGTTATCGCTGTCTTCATTCGCTTGCGAACGCACGACGCTACAGAAGCTCGAATCTAGTGGCCCAATTGTTTAGCCAACTTTAGAAACAGGACACCAGGATTGATTGCAAGTTAGTTTCAGGTGAGATTGCGCTTCAGAGTTCAACACGCTTGGACTTCCATCTTAGTTTGTCATATGCCAGTGCGAAGTCTCCTTGAATCGAATGGCCCGTTTGTAGGCCTCTACAGCCTTATTTACCTCACCGATCTCCACGTAGGCATTTACCCAATAGGAATCTATTTCGACGCATTGAGTTATCCCTGAAACACGAGCTTTCCAGCGACTGGTTCGTAGTAACCAATAATCGCATCATGGCACGAGGTGCAAACAAGACCAGACTCCTGGCCATCATGTGTGCCCCGATGTGAATGGTCATGAACAAAGTCCGGAAAAGACATGTGCTTGCGAATGGCGCTGGTGTCGAGGAAGCAGTCGAAGTAAACCCATTCACGACAATTCATTGACCATGCCTGACCGCGGTACGTTATCGCGACACCGCGTGTAATCAATAATTGTTCGAGAGTTGAGAGGTGTTCACAGACCATAGGCATCCGATGATTGGATCTGTTTCACAATCTCGTCGACACAAGGGAAGTACTCCCCAGCTGTTGAGACTTGGATTGTAGGGACCTCAAAATTTGGCGCTGCATAACTTTCCGGAGATAAAATTTCGCCTGTGTGCCTGTAATGCGCGACACGATTATCGCCATGATAAAACTCGCGGTTTGGATTCTCTAAGCCTCGTTTGAGATGACGTTGTGCAGCCACTGCATCATCAACGACGCACACAACAATCCTTACGCGTGCTAACTCGAGGATCTTGGGTATCCTGGGCTCCCAAACCTCGTGCTGAAATGCCGCCTCTATGACCACAGAGATATTACCCGCAAGATATTGATTCACCAGACGGAAGAAAAAGTCGGACACCAGACCATTGGTATCGGGTGGGAGTTGATCGTGTTTGACGCCGAAGGTGTTGACGTAGCCCTCTTTAATCTCATCACGACTTAACACCGGCATCCACAGGCGTTCAGCAAGTTTCCTGGCCAGAGTAGTTTTTCCCGATCCCGGCCTGCCTGTGACGATGATGCACTTTGGTTTTCTGCTCATGTTTCAGGTCGCACAACACCACGCTTCAGCAGTTCGACCACGCGCCTTAACAAAGAAGCCCGCTTAGGGCGACGCCGCAGCAAGAGAGTGTTAGGCATTCTTGTCGCGTTCTGGAGTCGAGAAATCATAGAAGACACGAAACAGATTGCCATCCGGATCGGCTGCGGTGAACTCGTGAAGACCCCAGGGCTTTGACTCCGGCGCGGAGATCAGCTTCGCTTTGCTGCCACTCCATTGTCGATACAGCTCATCTACTTCCTCTTTGCTTTCCAGATTCAACCATGTCAACACTGGACCAGTGTTGCCGTATTGCTTTCGATAGTCGGAGTTCGCCAGGAAGATTCGGCAGTCTCCTTTGGAAATTCCTGCAAGTCCAAGTTCCTTACCAACCCAATCCACGGTGAATCCGAGGCTGCTTTCATAGTAAGCCGCCGCCTCATCGATATCTCTTACGGGTATCTCAGGAACGGCGCCGGGAAACTTAGATGTCATTGCGTCACCTCCTTTGGTGTGTCATGAGAAAGCTCATGGGTCTGCTCGCTCCCGACCTCGCGCGACGACCCCCGGCGCTTCAGCTCTCGGTATCGCTCGGCTCGCAGCATCTCTGGATCCTTCACGAACAAGTAGATGTAGCCGATGAGAAACGAGAGAAAAGAGATGGCGGTGACGATGCACAGGAAGACGGCCGCCCATGTCGGCACCCTCAAGATCAGCGCAACAACCGTCGCCCAGACCAGCATGCTCGTCATCCATACCGCTGGTCGCAGCGGCGTCGCTCGATATCGTTCGACGTCACCAGATTGAGCCACGCGCTCAATATCTTCATCTGTCGCCATGTACTGTTCCTCCGACTGTGAGCATATTCGCTCCAACGATCCAGTGGCAATCTCTCTCGCCTGCGCCGGGCATCCAGCGCGTATGTTCTACGGCAACGCACCCGAGTCCACTGTTAGCGCTTGTTAGGTGGAATGCCAGGCTCGGGATTCGGTACGATCTTCCATGTGATGGGAATGCTGCCTTCTTAAGTCTCCAAGCCGATGCGCTTCAACAGAACTGTGAATCTCGGATCAGACCGCAGGGTGTCAAACGTCGGCTCGATCTTAAGCAAGGTGAGAATAAAGTCGTGATCTTCGTAAGCCTTGTCTAACCAGGCGAAGGCCTGATCTTTATCGCCCAGCGCGACATAGAGCTCGGCGATTACGCTCGGAGCGATATACCTTTTCTTCGATAGCTCCTTTAATTCTTCTAATATCTTTCGCGCCTCGGCTTTCCTATCTGAACGGGCGTAGACGCAACCAAGCGAGGCCGACTCATCCGGGCTATCCCCCGACAACGGGATCGACTTCTGAAATGCAGTAATGGCCTCTCCATACATACCCTTCTCCGTGTACGCTCGACCAAGCGCCCAGTATGCGAAGCCGGAGTTAGGATCCATCTCAAGCGCCTTCTGAAATGCCGCAATCGCTTCGTCGTACCTTCGCGCATCGAAAAGTGCTTCTCCCACGGCGGTGACTTTCGGAAGTGAGACCGGGTCTAGCTCCTGGGCTTGTTGCATCTCTCTCAGGGCTTCTTCTGATCGACCCTTGGAGGAAAGAAAATAGCCATACATCTGGTGGGCGTCTGAATAGCCGGCGTTGATCTCAATGGCGCGCTTGAACTCATCTTCTGCCCCTGCCCAATCCCAGTCGTAAAGGAACTTGGCGTTTGCCAGCGACACGTGAGCTTCGGTTAGATACTCATCCAATTGCAGAGCTTGCAACACCGCTTGCCTCGCTTTTGGGAATGTCTCTTTTGGCGGCAGCGCATCGAAAGTGGCCTGTGCGATGTAAGCGTCCGCCAATCCGACGTGGGCCAGGGCGTAGTTTGGATCCGAGTCAATCGCCTGTTGGAAATTCTCGAGAGCTTTCCTGGTGCCATCGTCCGTCGACTTGTTCAGTTGATAGCGCCCCAACAGGTAGAGCCGGTAGGCTTCGGGATTTTGCGCATTACCTTTGGTGAGCAGACTCTTCTCCTCGTTCGACAGTTTCACTGCCAGCGCGCTGGCAACACGCTCGGAGATAGACTCCTGCACCGCAAAAATGTCCGTCATGCGCGCAAAGAATTGATCAGTCCAGATAGATTCGTTGTCTGCGACCCGTACCAGTCGCACTGTGACTCTAACTTGATCGCCCGACCTCTGTATGTTTCCCTCGAGCACTGCGTCAACTTTCTGTTCGCGTCCAGCTGCGACTGGGTCCTGCTTCACGTCAGTGTACTGTCGCACCGAGCTTAGTGATCGAACAGTTACTTGTTTGATGTGGCTCAACTTGTTGATCAGCGTATCAGCCATGCCCAGCTCAAGCACTTCATCGCGGCTCTCTGCAACCAACGGCTTGAAAGGAAGCACCGCGATTGATTTGATCGGAAGGGGTTGTTCGTGCCGAGAGAAGTAGAGTGCAAGCGCCACTCCAACTATTAACACGACAATGATCCCTATCAAGACGGCGGCAGGCCGAGTTTGAATCCGCTGACCTAGCGATCCGAGTACTGCGGGTCGCTTGAAAGGAACTAGCGGTGTCATATCTTCTGAAGAGCTGAAGACGCGATCCAACCCACCGGCATCACTTACTACTTGCCTCAAGTCCGAAACTATCTCCGTCATAGACTGATAACGATCCGCAGGGTCTTTGGCTAACGCCCGATCGATCAACGCCGACATACGCGCAGGGATTTCGCTATTCAATTCCGCAGCGGGCTTTTGCGCTTCTCTGAGCAGGGCGCTGATCACGTCGGCGCGCGTCTTACCATCGAATGGAATGTGGCCCGTCGCCATCTCATACATGACAACACCAAACGAGAAGATGTCGCTGCGATGATCTACCCGCTCACCTCGTGCCTGTTCCGGTGACATCGAGGCGGGAGTGCCTAACACCACCCCCGACATGGTCATGTCCGTCCCCGACTTTCCGTCTTCCGAGTGCAATAGCTTCGCTAGTCCAAAGTCGAGAACTTTCGCCTGGCCGCGATGAGTGACGATGATGTTTCTGGTTTTGATATCGCGGTGGATTATTCCTTGACCGTGAGCTGCGGCAAGGGCATCTGCAACCTGGAGGCTGATCGAAAGTAGCGACTCGAGACTCATTGGTCGCCCATCAACCATCTGCTTCAAAGTTTCACCTTCGACGTACTGCATAGCAATAAATGGACGCCCCTGGGCCTCGCCGACTTCGTGGACTGTGCAGATGTTCGGATGGTCGAGCGTAGAGGCGAGACGAGCTTCCCGAAGGAAACGTAGACGCGACTGGGCGTCGCCGGTCATCGAGGGGTCGAGCAGTTTCAGCGCCACCTTGCGGCCTAACCTGACATCTTCGGCAAGAAATACTTCACCCATTCCACCTGCCCCGAGTTGTTTTTGAATTGAGTAAGGACCAATTCGACCTTGGAGTAGCTCCACCGTTGGTTGCTCATCGGTCAGTAACACGGCAGCAACAGCGGCAGCGTTATCGTTAAGAAAGCCTTTGGTCTGCTGGGCCGACGAGAGCAGCGACTCCACTTCTTCGCGTAGGTCTGGGTCGGTTGCGCATTCCCGATCAAGCAACGCGTCACGCTCAGCGGGTTCGCATTCAAGCGCCGCTTGGAGTAACTGCTCGATTTGTTGCCAGCGTTCGGGAGTCATGGGATTGCAGATTTCAGATTGCCGATTGCAGATTTTTGTTTGGTCCGATGGGTGTCAATCGTTCGCGCTTGTATTTCTCACGATGTTTTACTGATTTCCCGGTGTAGCCAGATCTTGGCCATTTTCCAATCGCGTTCTACTGTGGGGGTTGAAACTTCGAGCACCTCAGCAGCCTCTTCGATCGTCATTCCTCCGAAGTATTTCAACTCGACTATCTGAGCTTTACGTGGGTCAATCAGGGCAAGATTAGTAAGGGCCTCGTCGAGTGCTATGAGATCGGCGGCGCGCTCGTTAGATATATCCGCGACCTCCTCCAGCGAAACCTTTTGCGCCCCGCTACCGCGCTTCGTCGCACGACGGCTACGAGCACGCTCGATCAGAATACGTCGCATTGCCTGGGCGGCGATTGCAAAGAAATGAGCCCGGTCACGTGGGCGCACTCGCGAATAGTCGACTAATCGCAGGTACGCTTCATTGATCAGAGCCGTCGTTTGGAAAGTGTCGCCGTTTCGTTCTCGCCTCATCTGACGATGGGCCAAACGCCTGAGTTCCTGGTAGACCAGCGGAATTACTCTATCAAGCGCGGCCTTATTGCCCTTGCCCCAATCGATAAGCAGGCCGGTGATTTCCTCTGGAGGGGGATCGGTTTTTTTTGTCGATCTAATGGGGGTTACTCCACGAGGTCGAACAGGATTTATTCCTTAGCAAAATCGCTCAAAAGAAATTATTCGTCAACTTCGTGATGGGATTTCCCGCTGGTTTTCGCCGAACTGTAGTGAGCAGAGTTCCACCATGCAAGATAGAGAACCTTTCATCAGGAGATTGTTGCAATGCAGAGTGATTTTGCGATCTCTCTAAATTCGGTTCAACCAAAAGGAACAAACCATGAACAGAAAACTGAACAAGCAGTCACGACTCGTCCGCAGAGTGCCAGTATTGAGTCTGGTTGTGGTCATTCTAGGCCTCCTACTGGTCAGCGGCGTATCTGCCGATCAACCAGATTACGAACCAGCTTACTTCAACGGCAAAACCGTTACGATCAACGCCATCGAACTTCCCCAACACGCACCGCTCCAGGCCCAGGCTGATCTCTATCTAGTAGTCTACCCGATTGACTGGGAAGAGCTGGGCGTTGCTCCGCCGCAGTGCAACCCATGCGACCACGGTGAGGACGGTATTGGGTTTGACGACTTTCATGATCACGTTCTAGATTCGATTCCCTCGGATCCGGGACACGGCGAATTCCGAACCTTGTGGCATGTGTTTGCGGTGGTGCCGGCCTATTCCTTTATTACCGGAGGGGACCCAGCAAATGACGATGCGGTCGCCGCGGCTTATGCGAGCTACCTGCCGGCGAAGTCGGAAGCTGCGGTAGATGCTCTGGTTGCTCTGACGCTGCCGGACGGGTCACCCGTGGCGGTTGAAATTGATACCAATTCCTACTTTTTGTGTTCGGTAGTCAACCGAAAGGCGGCTAAGTAAGAGATTAATTTGATCTGTAAAAGAAAGGGACTGTTAGCCATGTACACACACCAGAGATTGTTGAGCGGACTCGCGCTGGGCGTGGCCCTGCCCGCGCTGATGGTTATCACCTTCGCACGTCCGGCCCGCGCCCAATCTGCTGCGGGCGCACCGGATAGTTCAGCAAACTTCCCGGTTGAGTTCACCGACTGCGTTGAAAGCATCGGCGTAACACTCGTACCGACAGCAAGCGCGCGCGTCTATGTGCCGCATCAATTCATCCTCGCGGGCGAGGGACAACCAGTGACGCCGCTCGTCGTGCGCACATCGCAGTGCACCAATATTGCCGTTGCCGGTCACGAGCCGATGGCTGGAGAAATCGTCCAGATCGGCGCCGTTATTGTTCCACCTGACTTCACCGGCGATATCAACAACTACACAATCTGGTACAGCACCAGCAATGCAAAGCTGGCTACACAACTCCGAAAGGTTGGCGTCGACGCGGAGCTTGTCCCAGTTATTAATTACGACTATCAGTCCGCGAACAACTTGTTAAGCGTCAGAATTCCTGCGCCATTTGAGCCAACCCTCAAGTTATCTGGAAGCGTGTTTCCGTCGTCCAACTCGGCCGGCTCGTTCACAGCCAACTGGTGGCAGCAAACAAAAACCGGAATCGTGAAGATGAGCACCAACGTTCCAGTCATCAAGATTGGTGGCGCCGATCTCACTTTGAATACTGAGGACGATCCGCTCACGCAACTTCTCGGTGGTCCGTCGACAGGCTTTCCGATCATCCAGCAGTTCAATACGTTCGCCTCGGCGAACATGCAAGTAAGCATCAACGATTAGTCTGTCAACATAAACTGTAACCCTTTAGTGACGCCCCTCGAACTAACGGACGCGCTCTTCTGGGACCGCAGGCGTCCTCGCCTGCACTCGTTGCCTCAGCGGACCTTAGTGGGGACGAGTGCAGGCGAGGACGCCTGCGGTCCCG
>Ga0207689_10005355_pt1 | contig 11489 bp, 3 predicted proteins | sample KBSMisM52_FD_184312 | JGI IMG/M metagenome (GOLD analysis project Ga0207689, IMG submission 184312) | Miscanthus rhizosphere microbial communities from Kellogg Biological Station, Michigan, USA - KBS Miscanthus M5-2 (SPAdes) (version 2) | ecosystem: Host-associated > Plants > Roots > Rhizosphere... | reverse complement strand
CGACGCTGTTGTTCGAGGGCTGCGGATCGCGCTCGTGAATGGTGGCCGTCGCCGAGAGGTATTGCTGGAAGCCAAACCAGCTGTAGACAAACACGCGGACGGTCGTGCCGGACAGCACCAGCGGCGGCGGGCCGAAACAGATGGTGGTGCATGTGCTGGCGGCGACTTCCGCGGGCGTCGCCGTGCTCAGAATCTTCAGATTCGTCGCCGCACGCGGGCCGTTGTTGGTTCCGTTGACGTTGACGATGAGACCGTTCCATACGGAAAAATCGAGCGACAACGCCAGGTCGGCGAGCTGATCGTCGTCGTCGATGATGGCGTAGGCCGAGGTGATGGGCAGCGCGGCGCCCGAGGCGTTGCGCAAGGTGAGAGCGAAGGTCTCGTTGTTCTCGGTTAGAACGTCGCCGCGCACGCGAACGTCGATGTTCTTCGACGTTTCGCCCGCGGCGAAGGTGAGCGTTCCGGATACCGCGTCGTAATCGCTGCCGGCGAGCGCGGTACCGTCCGCTGTGGCGTAGTCGACGGTCACCGTCTGCGCGGACGGTGCCGACAGCGACACCGTGAAGCGCGCTGTCCTCGTCCCCGAGTCTCCCTCGGCGACGCGAACGTCATTCGTCGTCAGCCGCAGTGTGGCAGGCACCGCGAACGACCACAACTCGACCCCCGTTGCCGACGTGGTCGGGACGAAAAAGAGCCGATTGCCCGCGCGAACGTATTGCTGCGGACTGCTGCTGTTGAATCCGGGCTCGATATCGGCGACGAGCTTCGTCCCTTCCGAGGTCCCGTCGGTCACCCACATCTCGGTGCCGTGTACCGGGTCGAACGCGGTGAAGTAAACCGCGCCGTCGAAGCTGGTCAGCTCGCCCGGGAACGACGAAGACGCGCCGGGATAGATGTCGCGCAGGATGTGCGTGCCCTCGACGGTCCCGTCGCTTCCCCATATCTCCGCGCCGTTCGTGTCGTCGACAGAGACGAAAATCACGCGGTCTCCGGCCACGGCGAGAATGCCGGTCGTTTTGGGCGAAAGGGCACGAGTACCGGCCTCTGATCCGTCGGTGACCCAGAGGTTACCGTCAACGAGGAAGTAGAGATTCCTGCCCACAACGACGAAACTTCGCAATCCCGGCGTGCTCGACGAAAACGCTTTGACCACGATCGTTCCGTCGAACGTGCCGTCGCTCTTCCACAACTTTGTTCCGCCGGAGCCTGAGGTATCGAAATAGAAGTAGCCGCCGGCGACTGCGCGGCTGTTGATGAACCCGCCAACGTCGGGAACCACGGCGTAAGTGCCGGCGGGCGTCCCATCGCTGGTCCACAGTCCGTTTCCCGTAGTGAAGAACATCACCCGGCCAGCGACGGCGGTAAACCGATTTCCGCTCGGAGCGCCGAGCGATATTGCAGGCGCGTTGGGCGCTGTCGTCGTCATCCACAGCGAGGTCGAGGACGAGATCGAGGTAGAGATGAAGACGTTCACGAAGATCTTGTCGCCGTCCACAAAGACGATCGAGGGAGTGCCGGGGAAACGACCGGCCATCTGACCGGCGGGGAATGTCCCTTCCGGCGTGCCGTTACTCGTCCAGAGCTGGTTATCTTTGTTGAAGAAAATCGAGCGGCCGACGGGCACATAGTCCGTAGCCGTGGTCTCGATCACCTTCAACGTCCCCTCGGGCGTCCCATCGCTGCGCCACAACGCCCGAGGCTCTCCGCCGCCCGCAAGAGTGCCGATGCCGTCCCAGGCATTGAAGTAGAGCCAGTCGCCGGCGGCAGTAAGGTTGCGCGGAATCGATGATGGCGCGGCATCGCGATTGATGTTGGCGATCATCGATGTTCCGGCGTCGGTGCCGTCGCTCTTCCAAAGCTCGAACCCATTGAGAGCATTCGAACCGGCGAAGTAGAGGATGCCGTCGAAACTCGTCATCCCGGTCGGAAAAATCGGTAGACGGCTGGTGGTCTTGACTTGCCGCGTTCCCGCTGCGGTGCCGTCGGTTACCCACAGAGTGTGTTCATCGCCTCCACTCCTGGCGGCAAAAAAAATGCGATCACCAGCATCGACCAGACTGACCGGCAGGCTCGAGTCCGAACCCGGAAACATGTCGCGCACGAGTCTCGTACCTGCCTCGGTGCCATCCGTTCGCCAGAGCTCTCGTCCCTCCGCTTCGGTAAGCGCGGAAAAATAGGCGATGCCACCGACGACGAGGATGTTGTCCGGACTATCAATCGATCCTTTGGGACCGGGATTGATGTCGCGGACGATGTGCGTTCCGGACGCGGTGCCGTCGGTGATCCAATACTCCTGCCCGTGCTCGGCATCGATCTCACGGAACAGGGCCTTGTCGCCGAGCGCCGTAATGCCGGCGAGGTTCGTCGACGAAATGTCGGGTAAGGTTTCCGAGACCCGGTGCGTCCCCGCCTCGGTTCCGTCGCTCACCCACGGTTGCTGCGGCGTGTCGAGGGTATAGGCGCTTAAAAAAAGGTGCGGCCCGGCAACGGCCAGCCTGTATACAAAGACTGACTTCACCTTGACCGTGCCGGCCGCGGTGCCATCTGTCTTCCAGAGTCCGTCGGACGCGCCGAAGTAGACCAGATCGTTGAACAGAACGAATCCAAGCGGATTTGAACTGGCCGGGCCAGCCTCCAGATCTTTCAGAAATCTGGTTCCTGCCGGCGTTCCGTCGGTGATCCAGAGCTCTCGTCCGTCGACCCCATCATTGGCGGAGAAGATCATCTGGCCGCGGTAGACGATTCGTTCGCCGGGAAAGGAGCCCGCCGACCCGGCGTTGATGTCGGCCAGCAGTTTCGTTCCCGCGAGTGTCCCGTCGGACGTCCACAACTCCTCGCCGCGCGCATCGCGTGCATTGAAGAGCAGTTTCCCGTTGACGTTTACGAATTGATTGGGACCGAGCGGGCCGGAGAAGAGATCCGCCACCAGCCCGGTCCCCGCTTCCGTTCCATCGGTCGACCACAATCCCGCTCGAGCCGATGCCGTCGCGGAAAAGAAGATGCGCGAGCCGAAGCGGAAAAAGCCGGTCGGGTTCGACGAGCTGGTAAACGCGGCCGTGCTCGTATTGATGTCTTTGACCAGAGCCGGCGATTGCGCGCGCAACGCGACCGGCGCGACGAGCGAAACGAGGAGTGCGAATGCGAGGCGTCTCATATCAATGACCCGCCGAATGCCGGCGAGTCTCGACTAACCGCACCTGTTGGGAGCCCGACTGATAGAGCGCGTCGCCGGGATAGTTGATGGTCAGCGTGGGAGAGGCTTGAAGATTGGCGATGGTGGCTTGCGCGATCGAAATCCCGCCGGTGGATGGGACGAGCGTCACCTTCGCCACCTCCACTCCCCCGTTGAGAACCGACAGTGTGCCGGTCGGCGCGACGAGGGGAGATCCAGCGGTGCGTACGGTCAGCGCGTATGTTCCATTTGCAGGCGTCCGTTCGAGACCTCCGGTCATGGTCGCCCGCCCCTTCGTGACGAACACAGACTTGCTCACGCTATCGGGCAGGAAGTTGGCGTCGCCGCTGTAGTTGACCTCGTAGGGAATCTGACCCAGCGACGTGAAAAATACGCGAAGCTCGCCGGCGCTCGCGCCGGTAATGACGGTTCGCGCCAGCTCTTTTCCGGCCGAGGTAACCGTCACTGTCCCTGTCGCTCGCGCTCCGCTGACCGGCGCGGTGCCCGACGGCGTGATCGTCATGGTCAGCGGAACATCGAGAGTCGTCGCCGTGAATGGGGGGGAGATCGTCAAACCGCCCGGCCAGCGCGGATGCGCGCCGGCCGCGACGACCGTGACCAGCAACTGTTGTCCATCGAGGCTGAGCGTGGCCGTCCCCGGTTTGAGCGCGGTCACTGTGAACGTGCCCAGAGCTGCGGTCACCTTCGTCACCGCGGCCGGTGCGGCGATGACGGCCGGATCGGACGACGTGACGGACGGATTCAGGGTGTAAAGCTTCGCCGTGATCGTTGCCGTGGTCCCGGTCGTGAGAAAGGCCGGACTCATACCCATGGTTCGGGTGCTGTTGAACGTCCACGTGGCCGAATTGTTGGAAGGCTGTGGATCGCGTTGCCGCGCCGTCGCCGCGGCGCTCAGGTAGACCTGTTGGGGCGGATCCAAGTAGTCGCCCGCGGTGTCCGCCGAGGCACCGACCGCAAGCTGCGCGATCGGACACGCGGAACATCCGGTCCTTCCGTACGCCGGCGCGGACGTGATGTTCACCGTGATGTCGGTGACGGCCCGAGGACCGGAATTTGTCACACGGACCGAATCGACGAGGCTCGACGTGTCATCGAAGAATTGCGGCACGACACTGAGATCGCCATTCTGATCGTCATCCTCGATGACACCGGCCGCTTCGGCCTTGACGACACGTGCCCCGGCGGCATTGCGCAGCGTAATGAAAAATGTCTCGTTGTTCTCCGGCACGACGTCGCCGCGCACGCGGACGTCGATGCTCTTTGCGGTCTCGCCCGGGGCGAAGGTCAGCGTGCCGGATGCGGCGTCGTAATCGTCGCCGGCGTGTGCCGTGCCGTCAGATGTGGCGTAGTCGACGGTGACGCTCTGTGCGGACGTCGCCGCGAGCGACACCGTCACCCGTGCCGTCACGCTGCCGGCATCGCCCTCGGCGACGCGCACGTCTCCGATCGAAAGGCGCGGCCCGGTCAGAGGAAGCGCCCACAGTTCGCGGCCCGTGGCCGATGTGAAAGCGCTGAAGTACAGCAGGTTGCCGGCGCGCGTGAAATCACTGGGGCTGGAGCTGGCCGTGCCGGGCTCGAGATCGAACAGGAGCTTCGTCCCTTCCGGCGTTCCGTCGGTCGTCCAGATCTCCGCGCCATGCGCGTCGTCGCTTGCCGCGAAATACACCGTCCCTTCGACACCGAGGAGCTGCGGATTCAGGATGCCCGAGTTGAGAACGCGTTTCGTCCCCTCCGGCGTGCCGTCGCTGCTCCACAGGTTGTAACCGGTTACTGCATCCAGGCCGACGAAGACCACCCGGTCACCGGCCACGGCCAGACTTTCTACGTGCGGATACGTGTAATAGGGGACATCAACAAGCTTTTTCGTTCCCCCGTCGGTGCCGTCACTCACCCATAGGGCGGCGCCGATGCTGAAAAATACCTTGTGCCCCGCCGCGGTCAATGGCGTGCTGAAGGGGGTCACGTTGGCAGCGAGATCCTTGACCAGAACCGTTCCGTCCAGGGTTCCGTCGCTCTTCCACAGCTTCGTCGTTTCACTTTGACGTGTCTTGAGAAAGAAGAGCGTTCCGCTCGCACTCGCCAATGGGCTCACGCCTTGATAGTCAGCGCCGAGCTCGGGGATGACGGCATAGGTGCCTGCAGGAGTGCCGTCGGTCGTCCATAGCGCTCTGTTGTAAAAACCGCTCGGCGCCATGGCGTAAAAGAACGGGCGGCCGGCCGCGCCGACCATTCCATAGGGATTCTGCGCGCCGAGTTTTATGGCCGCGCCATTCGCGGCGACGGTCGTTTTCCAGAGCGATGAATCATAGACATCGATGTCATAGATCGTCGCAAACACCGTGTCGCCGAAAGGGAGAAATCTCTCGATTTGCCATTGGCCGAAACGCTTCAGGAAGTCGGCTGCCGGTTTCGTCCCCTCGACGGTTCCGTCGCTCATCCATAGGTTCGGGCTGTTGGTCTGATCGCGAAAAAACACCAGCGGGCCGACCGGCACGAGAGGATCGTGATTGCCGAAGTTGCTGATCTTGAATGTTCCGTCCGCCGTCCCGTCGGAGCGCCATAAAGAGGGTGTCGTTGTTTCCGTTGCATTGAAGAACAGCAGATTCCCCGCGGCCACGAGCGGAACCGCGTTCGACGACGGTGCCTTGTCGGGCGCGAGATTGGCGATCATGTGTGTTCCCGCGTCCGTGCCGTCGGACACCCACGGCTCTGTGCCCACAAGCGCGCTCGTTCCGGCGAAATAGATTTTTCCGTTGATCGACCAGAGATTGCTCGTAAGGATGGCCACGCCCGGCTCCGGTCCGCGGATCGGATGCGTATCACTGACGCCGTCGGTGACCCAGAGTCCCGTTCCGAACGAATCGATGCCGGCTCCGAAATAGAGTTTTCCGGCCGAGATCAGAAAGAATCCCGGCGATGACGACGCCGGCCCCGGAATGAGATCGGCGAAGAGACCCGTGCCGGCGTCGGTTCCGTCCGTCGACCAGAGCTCCCCTCCATGATCGCTGTCGAATCCCGTAAAGAACGCGCGGCCGTTGAACACCCGGATGTAGGTGAACCGCGAATCCCACATTCCTTTCGCGCCCGGAACGAAATCGCGAATCATGTGCGTGCCCGCGGCGGTGCCGTCGCTGATCCACATCTCCAGTCCGTGCACGCTGTCATTGGCAAGGAAGACCACGCGGTCGCCGAGTGCGACAAAGCCGGTCGAGCCGAAGAGCGTGTCGAATGACGGTTTTGTACCGGGCGCGATTTCGGTGACCATGCGCGTGCCGCTGTCCGTCCCGTCGCTGACCCACGGTTCCCAATCCGTCGCCGCGGTGAATCCTTCAAAGAAAAGTTGCGCGCCGCAGACCATGAGATTGCGGCCGGTCACAGTGGTCACCTTCACAGTGCCGGCGTCGGTTCCGTCCGTTTTCCAGAGAGCGCCGGCGGCGAAGAAATAGACGCTGTCGTTGAAAATGGCGAACGCGGCCGGCGATGACGACGCGCTGCCGGGACTGATGTCTTTCACCATGCGCGTGCCGGCGATGGTGCCGTCGGTGGTCCACAGCTCGCGGCCATTGGTTCCGTCGTCCACCGTAAAAAGCATCCGGTTCTTGAAGAAAATCTTCGTCAATGGCGACGACGAGTTGGGTCCGGGATTGAGATCCAGAAAGAGCCGCGTTCCCGCCGCCGTACCGTCCGTGGTCCAGAGCTCGACGCCGTGATTGACGTCGCGCGCTGTGAAGAGAAGCACGCCATTGACCGTGGCGAACGAACCCGGGCTGGAGCTCCCTGTGCCGGGGATGATGTCGGCCACCATCGATGTCCCGCCGGCCGTTCCGTCCGTGCTCCAGAGCTCCTTGCCGGCGGCGTCCGTGGTTGCCGCGAAGAGGATCCGATTGCCGAACGCCGCAAACTCCGTCGGCGACGAGCCTTTGGTATCGCTCGAAAGCGTGGTGTTGATGTCTTTGACGAGATAAGGCGTCTGTGCAAGGAGCGGCAGAGACACTACGAGCAGGAGGAGGGGGATCGTTTTTCGCATGATTGCCGGAGGGACCAGTCCGGAGGGCGGAATTCTATCATCCGCGATCAGGCGAACCGTTCCAAAGCGCCTCCCAATTCCAGAGCCGGCTCGTCACTTTGTCCGGCAATGGAAATCCGAGCTGATGGGCGAGCATGCATACCTGACCTCGATGATGCGCTTCGTGGGAAAGCATGTAGCCCAGCATTTCCACGCCAACGGGCCAGGGCGAGGCCCAGCCGTCTCTTTGAAAGGTCTTGATGTTGCCGCCGAATGCTTCGGCGAGCATCTCCCCACAACGAGCGGCGCTCTCGGCCAGTCCCTCACGGGCGTCCTGCGGCGTGCAGTGCGCGCGGTTGAGCTGTCGCGGAACCTTCAGGTGCGGCGCGGTGAGGCGGACCCACTTGCAGCGGACGTTGTGCATGTGGGTGAAGATCGCCGCGATGGTGCGCACCTTTCCGGGCGGCTTGGCCATCCAGGCGGAAGGATCGAGATGTTCGATCAGAATCTGGTTCATCCGATCGCTCGCGGCAAAGGTCCGGACCGCGGCGGGACCGAGTTCCGCGGTCGCCATCGTCAATGACCCGCGGATCGCCGTCGCGTCTCGATGAGCCGAACCTGCTGGGAGCCTGACTGATAGAGTCCATCGCCGGGATAGTTGATGGTGAGCGTCGGAGACGGGGGAAGATTGGCGATGGTGGCGTGCGCCATCGAAATCCCGCCGCTGGAGGGAACGAGCGGCACCTTGGCTATTTCCACTCCGCCGTTGAGGACGGACAGCGTGCCGGTCGGCGCGACGAGCGGCGATCCGGTTGCTCGCACCGTCAGCGCGAACGATCCGGCCGGGCCGGGAACCCGTTCCAGCCCGCCGGTCATCGTCACCTGTCCGCTGTTCACGAACACAGTGTTGTTGAACGTTTGCGGCAGGAAGTTGGCGTCGCCGGCGTAGCTGATTACGAAAGGAAACTGACCCAGCGACGGCAGATAGAGCGGCAGAACGAGCGTGGAGCCGTTGATGAAGCTGTGCAGCAGTTCCTGTCCGCCGCCTGTGATGGTGATCGCGCCGGTGGCCTTCGCTCCGCTGATCGGCGCGGTCCCCGAAGGGGTGATCGTCACGGTGACCGGTTTATCGAGTCGCGTCGCTGAGAAGTTGGACGTGGCGGTCACGCCGCCGGGCCAGAGCGGATGCGTCCCCGTCGCCGCGACCGTGACCAGGAGCGACACCTGTCCGTCGACGCTCACGGTCGACGTCCCCGGCTTGAGGGCGGTCACGGTGAACGTTCCCAGCGTCCCGCTCACCTTGGTGAGCGTGGCCGGAACGGAGACCACCGAGGGGTCGGAGGAGGCAATCACGGGAGACGATGTAGCGATCTTCGCGCTGACTGTCGCCGTCGCCCCCGGCGTGAGAAAGGCCGGGCTCATGGAAATGCCCTGGTTGAACGTCCACGAAATGCTGTTGTTGGACGGCTGCGGATCGCGTTGCCGCAACGTTGCCGTCGCGCTCAGATAGACCTGCTGCATCGGCAGACCGCTGCTGAGGACCGTGACGGCGGGTGCGCCCGCGGCCAGCTGCGTGATGGAGCAGAGGGTGCACGTGAAGCCGCTCGGTGCGGCGATGATGGTCACCGCCACTTCGGTCGCGGCGCGAGGACCATTGTTCGAAACCTTCACGGTGCTGAACGGCGTCGTGCCCGACTCGGTGATCTGCTGGACGATCCCGAGGTCGGCGAACTGGTCGTCGTCATCGATGACTGCCACCGCCTCGCTCCTGCTCACGCGCGCGCCGGCGGCGTTGCGCAGGGTGATGAAAAAGGTCTCGTTATTTTCCGCAAGCACGTCGCCGCGCACGGGCACGTCGATCGTCTTCGACGTCTCACCTGCAGCAAAAGTCAGTGTCCCCGAGGCGGCGTCGTAGTCGTCGCCGGCGTGGGCGGTGCCGTCGGAGGTGACGTAGTCGACGGTGACCGGTTGCGTTGCCGCGGGCGTGAGCGAGACCTTCACGTGTGCCACGGTCGTCGCGGCATCGCCCTCCACCGCGCGCTGGTCGCTGATCGAAAGTGCGGGCGCGAGCGGCAGCGCCCACAGCTCGCCGCCGGTGGCGGCGGTGGAGGCGCTGATGTAGAGGAGATTGCCGACCCTGGCAAAGGCGGAGGGATCGGAGCTGGCCGGGCCGGGATTCAGATCGACCAGCATCTTGGTTCCGTCGACGGTGCCGTCGGTCGACCAGATCTCCGTGCCGTGCACGTCGTCGGTCCCAGCAAAGTACGCGGTGCCGTCGATGCTCACGGGCCGGTACTGGGCCACGCTCAGATGCTGCAGGATTCTGGTTCCGCTCTGCGTGCCGTCGCTGCTCCACAGATCGGTCCCCTTCGTTTGATCGAAGACATCGAACACGATTCGATCGCCGACCGCGATGAGGTCACTGTTCTGCGTCGTGTCGAAGAAGGTCACCTTGGCCAGTTCCGTCGTCCCCGATTCCGTCCCATCGCTCGTCCACAACGCGCCGTTGATGAAGAAGAACGCTCTGCGGCCGGCGGCGACGATCTCCGATCCGAAGGTGGTGTCCGGCGCGAGCTCCTTGACCACGGTCGTGCCGTCGAAGGTGCCGTCGCTCTTCCACAGCTTGAGTTTTTCGCCGCGCAGGGCCTTGAGGAAAAACAGCGTACCGGCGGCATTGACCAGTTTGCCCGGCCTCGGGCCGTTGGTGTCGCCGAGGTCTGGGACGACGGCGTAGGTGCCAGCGGGAGTGCCGTCGGTGGTCCAGAGAGAGGAGTGAAACGGACTGACCGGCTGCTGCGCGTAAAAGAAGTAACGCCCGGCCACGTCGACCAGAGCGTCGGGATTGCGAGAGCCGAGCTGCGTGGCAACGCCGCCGGGAGCGGCCGTCGCCTTCCACAGCGACGTGTCGACCGAGATCGGATTGGTCATCTTCGCAAAAAGCGTGTCGCCGAAGGGAAAGAAGGCGAAGAAGCTCCACTGCCCGAACCGGAGCATGAACCCGTCGGCGGGTACCGTCCCCGCGACGGTGCCGTCGCTCATCATCAGTCTCGAGCCGTTGCTGATCTGCTCCGGGAAGAAGACCAGCGGACCGGCCGGCATCAGCGTGCCGGGGTTCTGTCCCGTTTCCCGCAGTTTGAATGTCCCCGACTCCGTGCCGTCGGTGCGCCACAGCGAGTACTCCGCGATGTTCGTTACCGCCGACACGATCCCCTCGGTGGCAGTAAAGAACAACAGATTGCCAGCGGCCGTAAAGCCGCCGGGATAGGACGACGGCGGCTGGTCGGCGGCGAGATTGGCGATCATCCGCGACTCCCCGCTCGCACCGTCGATCACCCACGGCTCGCCGCCGTTGAGCGCCGTTTTCCCGTTGAGATAGAGCTTCCCGTTGACCTGCCAGATCCCTCCGCCGTTGTAGCCGACGCCATACGTTCCACCACCGTCGACCGGGTGCGTTCCGGCGGCGGTTCCATCGGTCACCCAAATGCGGAACAGGACCGGGTTGTTGTTCCCAGCCGCGAAAAAGAGCTTCCCGCCCGAAACGACGAGGTTGAAGGGAAACGACGATGCCGTTCCCGGCGTGATGTCGGCGAAGAAGGCCGTTCCGGCGTCCGTGCCGTCCGTGACCCAGAGCTCCTTTCCGTGCTCACTGTCGATCGCGGTAAAAAAGGCCCGGCCGGCGAACGCGGTGATGTAGGCGAAGCCGGTGTCGCGCGAATCCCACATCCCAGTAGCGCCGGGAACGAAATCGCGAACCATGCGCGTGCCGGCGGCGGTGCCGTCGCTGATCCACATCTCCCGTCCGTGAACGCCGTCGTCCGCCAGGAAAAGCACGCGGTCACCGAACGGGGCCACACCGGGCGCGGCACTGGATGGGTCGAAAGCCCCCTTCGTGCCGGGGGCGATCTCGGTGACCATATGCGTGCCGCCGTCGGTGCCGTCGCTCACCCACAGCTCCTCGTTCGACGTCACCGTAAAGCCCTGGAAGAAGAGTCTCGAGCCAACGAGCGTGAGGTTGCGGCCGGCAATCGTTGACACCTTCACCGTCCGCGCTTCGGTTCCGTCCGTTTTCCAGAGAGCACCCGCGGCGAAGAAGTAGACGCCGTCCCCCATGGCCACGAACGAGGTCGGAGAGGAGGATGCGCTGCCGGAGCTGGCGGAGTTCCTCGCGCGCCAGCACCTCTTTCAACTCGGGCTGGCCCATCAATACGATTTGAAGGAGCTTTTGCTTGTCCGTCTCGAGATTCGAAAGCAGCCGGATTTGCTCGAGCACCTCGAATTTCAAATTCTGCG
>Ga0207689_10005353_pt1 | contig 11491 bp, 10 predicted proteins | sample KBSMisM52_FD_184312 | JGI IMG/M metagenome (GOLD analysis project Ga0207689, IMG submission 184312) | Miscanthus rhizosphere microbial communities from Kellogg Biological Station, Michigan, USA - KBS Miscanthus M5-2 (SPAdes) (version 2) | ecosystem: Host-associated > Plants > Roots >... | reverse complement strand
GCCGACCCCGAGGAATCGCCGCAGGAGATCGCGGCTTCGCGGATCGTCCAGCGTCATGACCTCCCACTCCGGATCGGCCGCCGGCGAGTGGCGAAGACGCCCCGGCGTCGTCCGCGCGTATTCCGCGACGGCGAGGCGAAGGAGCGACGGCCCATGCTCCCATTCGATCCAACGAGGCAGACGGCCGCCACGGTAGGAGCGGGTGGGACCGTAGCGGACGATGCGGCCGCCGATCGACAGACTCGACACGACAACCGGCGGATCGAGCAGGCGCTCCATAGTAAGGTTAGGTTTTACGCGAATCGGATAAACGGATCGGTCATCGGTCACGAAGGCAAAGACTGACAGACCGTCAGCGCGCAGTCCCGAAACGCCGCGATCGAGATCTTCCACCGGCTTAATCCATCCTGGTGGTTCGCTGCCATCGGCTCTCGCATACATCAAATGGTCCATGCTGTAGGCGCCGTATTTCTTCTCGTCGCCCTGCAAAAACATGATCATTCGGCCGTCGGAACTCCACTCTGGACGCGATCGATTCGCGCGATTCTCCGGCGTCGTCAACAACTTTTCGGTGGCTCCCGGTTGTGCATCCGCGACGTAAAGTTGCGCCGCCGGATCTCGATCAGGATCGTCGGCATGATTGCTCATGAACGCGATCTTCGATCCGTCGGGCGACCAGGAAATCGATGACTCGTCCCATTTGCTCTTAGTGAGCCGCTCGAGTTTCTTTGTGGCGATGTCGTAGAGGTAGATGTAGGTGTGGCGCCCCGAAAGCAAATATCCCTGCACGTCCTGTTTATAGCGATAGCGATCGATGACGATGGGCTTGGGCGGTTTCGGCGGGACACCGGGCGTTGGTGAAGCGCTGGGATCAGGCGCGTCCGGATCGGGATCGCCAATCAAGACTGCGATGCGCTTCGCATCTGGTGACCATTCGTAACCCTGGAGACGACCCTTGAAATCCGTAAGTTGGTAGGCCTCGCCACCGCTGCGATCGAGCAACCATAGTTGGCTGCCGCGGACGCCGGGTTTGCCTGACGAGCGCGACGAAGTGAAGGAGAGATATTTTCCGTCGGGACTCCATCGCGGCGATCCTTCACTGTCGTTGCTGAAAGTAATCTGGCGATCATTCGTGCCGTCGTACTTCACCATCCAGATGTGCGTGTTGCTCTTGTCTTCCTTTGTGTCGATGGTCGAGACGGTGTAAGCAATCCACTCTCCGTCCGGCGAGATTTGCGGATCACCGACATTCCGGAAGCGCGCAAGGTCATCAAGCCGCAACGGATGACGAGCGGTTTGTGCAACGGCAACCGTGGTGGCCAATACGACGAATACCAGCAAGCGTGAAAAGTTTTTCGTGTGCATACGTTCTCCTTACAACTTCGCCCAATCCCAAAGGCCCCATTTTAGTTCTTCCGGAATACCCACGCCGGACTGCTTCAGCGTCAGCATGATGCTGCCGCGATGATGGGACTCGTGCGCAATCAAGTAGCCAATCATCGGCATTAAGCCGCGTTTGAAACTCGGAATCTTGCCGCCGACCGCCCAGGACTCACGAATCGTGATTTCGATTGCTTTAGCGGAATGCTCAAGGGATGACTTCAACTGTTTCTTGTTGGGCGACTCGCCTTTCGCAAAATGTGGCAACTTCGCGTTGCGATTCGTCTTCGAAGTTATTTCCGCCCACGAAGTCCGCACTTCGTGCACGTGCGCCAATTGCCGCGCCACATCACGTCCGCCACGTTTTGAGAGCGTGGCTCGTAATGCGTCGTCAGAAAGCTCTTCGATCAACTTGAGAGTAGCCCTGTTATTTATGAGCCACATCTCGACGAGCTGATCCAACATGGGTTCCGAGTTCATGCGGGTCTGAATGTTGAGGCGGGATTCTACTGCGAATCGAGCTTACTGCATAGACTCTTGATGCGGTACGGTCTTGCGGGTTAATGTACCCGGCCAACATGAAGACTGCTCGCACGATTACGGGTCTGATCGCGTTCGTCGTTTTGGCATTTTCAGCATGCACACGCCTGGGAAAGCAGGACACGCGCGCCTTGACGCTCGCCATAAACTCGGGCGTTGAAGGCGATGCCCTTAAGCAAGCCGCCCAGGATTACGAAGCGCAGACTGGCATCCACATCAATATCGCGGAATTTCCGTATGCAAACCTTTTCGAAAAAGAGCTGATTGATCTGAACGCCCACAGCGGTGCCTACGATCTGATCATGCTCGACGATCCATGGTTCCCGAAGTTCGCTTCACTCAACGTGCTCAGCGATTTGTCGCCGCTACTTCAAAAGCGGGGAAAGAGCGGGCCGGATGATGATTTCGTGACGGCTTCCCTGGCGCTTTGTCGCGAACCTTATCAAACGGGAACTTTGCTCGCGCTGCCGTACGTGGGCAATTCACAGTTGTTCTTCTATCGCAAAGATCTCTTTCAGAAAAATACCTTGAAAGAACCGGCGACCTGGGACGATGTGCTGGCCGCGGCAAAAAGCATTAGCGAGCAGGAAACAACCCGCGCGGCCGGTGGCGGAAAGATTTACGGTTACGTGATGCGCGCCGCGCAAGGCAACGCAGCGGTGGCCGATTTCATGCCGATTTTCTGGGCATTTGGCGGTGAAATGTTTGATGTCAATGGACAGCCGACCGTGAACAGTCCAGAAGGAATCGCGGCACTGAAATTCATGATCGAGCTCGGTAAGTATTCGCCGCCAGGTTACGCCAGTTTTAACGCGGATGAAGTTGGCGCCCACCTCTTGCAAGGCACGGCCGCAATGTCGATTAACTGGCCGGCCTGGATTAGCTCGTTCAGTGATGCCGCGAAATCGAAAGTCATTGGCAAGATGGAGTTCGGTCAATTGCCGGGCGCGAAGAACCCAGGACGCGCGGAAATCGGAAATTGGCTGATTGCAATTCCTGGCGACGCCAAAAATGTCGAAGCAGCGATGGACTTTCTGTTGTGGGCGACAAGCCGCGAACAGATGAAGCTTTCCGCGCAACGTGGAAATCCACCGACACGAAAATCTGTCTTCACTGATCCGGAACTCGTCGCGCGGTTCCCGTCATATCCGGCGCAACTACGTTCGCTTGAAAGTTCCCGGCCGCGTCCACGCACGCCGCAGTGGAACGAGATTGAGAACGCGTTCGGGATTTACCTTTCCAAAGCGAACAGTGGAGAGCTGACGGCTGACGATGCCATGAACCAAGCGAACGCGGAGATAAAGAAGATTGTTGAGCGGGGAAAATAAAGAAGGTGCCGGGTATCGGGTGTTGGGTGTCGGCAAGGACAGAACTATCCCATATTTGCTTCTGGCGCCGACGATCGCGGTTCTCCTCGCACTTACAATTTACCCGCTTATTTACTCGATCAAAGTCAGTTTCCAGACTGAGTCCGGCACACTTACATTCTCAAATTTCTCGCGCCTGATATCTGATCAATTCTTTCTTTCGTCTCTGGCGCACACGTTTGTTTACGCGGCAATCGCATTGACGATCGAATTTCTGTTGGGACTTGCACTCGCAATGTTGCTGCATGGCACGATTCGCGGCCGCAACTGGTTTCGCGCGCTGCTGCTGGTGCCGTTGATGCTTCCGCCTGTCGTCGTCGGCGTCATTTGGCGTCTAATGCTGAATTCGAATTTCGGCGCACTGAATGGAACGCTCAAACGGTTTGGCATCAGCACGGACTCGCTCACGTGGACGGCGTCCACGAAGTTGGCGATGGCTTCCGTCATCCTCGCCGACGTGTGGCAATGGACACCGTTCATGTTTTTGATCTTGCTGGCCGGATTGCAGGCAATTCCGCAGGAACCGTATGAAGCGGCGCTGGTCGACGGCTCAACCGCATGGCAGACATTTCGTTACGTCACGTTGCCGCTGCTGAGGCCGGCGATCTTAATTGCGTTGTTGCTCCGCACGATCGATTTGCTACGCGTCTTCGATCACATTTTTATTTTGACGGAAGGTGGGCCGGGATTCGCGACAGAGACCTTGAGCCTTTATATCTATCGCACAGCGTTCCGCTTCTCGAATTTCGGATACGCCGCCGCGATGTCGTTTGTATTGCTCTTGCTGACGAACTTGATTAGCGTGGCCTACATGCGCATGTTAAGAGCGCAGGACGCCTAATTGTTTTGAAGAGCGGGTCGCCGCAGCCACGCGCCGGCGCATTGCCCCGCTTGTCCCGAAGAATCGAATTGCGATGTTGGCAAACCCGGGTGCGAAGGCGGCGCGCCGGATCATCGAACACAGACGCAAACGCGAATTGAATTGCATGCGATAGAGTTTGCGGTAGTCCTCGCTCACGGTTTGCCGCGCATCATCGGTTGCCAACCGTCCCACATGTCCGGCAATCGCGCGGGCGACCAGCTCACCACTCTCGAGCGCCATTAACATCCCGCTTCCCGTGAAGGGATCGATAAACGAAGCCGCGTCGCCAATCGCCAACAAGCCCACTGCCGGCGCGGGTGAATGCCGCTCAAAGCTTTCCAGCGAAACGGCGAGCCAATCAGATGCCGGTTCAGCATTGTGGAGCGTCTCCGCCGCGCGGCGATTTTCGCAAACAACATTTCTCATTAAACGCGTGGCGTCAGAACCGTGCGCTCTCACGTCTCGCGCATTCACAATGAAACACAGATTGCTCAGACCGTTTTCAATAGTGCTCAGGCCGCCGTAACCGCCCCGATAGAAATAGATTTCGCAGGCGCCGGGCGCCACACGCGTCTTCGACAGGTGCGCTTTGAAAGCTACCAGCGGTCGCTGTTGTAAACGAGTTTTGCTGCTGTGCGCTCTTTCGAACATACGCGTCAGCGCGCGGGTCCTTCCAGTTGCGTCGATTGTTATGGAAGCGGCGATTGTTTGTTCGGTTCCGTTGTGTTTGACCTTCACGCCATTGACGCGACCGTCCTGGATTAGCAAGTCGACGACACTCACATCTTCCTGAACATCAACACCCACGTCGATTGCTTTGCGCAACAGGCGTTCGTCCATCTCGGCGCGACTGAGGCCCAGCGCAATTCCACCCCCGCTGAACCATTTGCTCGGAACCGAAACCTTGGCACCGTTCTTCGAATAAAAAACTGTTTCCGAAAGTTCAGCCGGATTGCCGGCAAGCATGCGCTCAGCCACGCCCAGACGTGCAAAGTGCGCACAGCATTCAGGCGAAATGAATTCGCCGCAGAGTTTCGGCCGCGGAAACTTCTTCTGCTCGGCCAACAGAACCCGCGCGCCATTTTGTGCGAGATGAATTGCGGCGCTTGAGCCCGCGGGCCCACCACCGGCAATGATGACGTCATAATTGGTCTCGTTAGTCATGGCCGCGCGCTCAAAACCAGACGCGAGGGAAAATGTTCTTCCACCGTCACGTTCTTCAGCTTGGCTTTGTCACCTAGCGTTCTAAATTCATCCGGCGTGAAGCTGCGCAAGATCGACAGTGCGCCATCTTCACGAATCAAACGATTGTGCAGGAACAATTTCGCGATTGTTGTAAAGAAAGTGTAGGCCACGACGTTCCGATGTAAGTCGATCACAAAGATTTTTCGGCGCGCGACACGAGCCATCTCCTGCAAGAGATTCACGACTTGCGGATCGCGAAAGTGATGTGTGAACAACGAACAGATCACATAATCGAATTGTCTGTCGCGAAAGGGCACCCGAAAAGCGTCGCCGCGGACGGAACTAATCTGCGAATACTGCTTTGACCCTGCCACGATTTCCCGCGCGGACCGTTCGTTTAGCTCGAGACCGACCAGGCGCGCAGCACGCTTCGTTTCCATCGCCCATCCGGCAATTACGCGCAACAACTCACCTGAACCCGCGCCGACGTCAAGCACGGAAACCGATTGCAGCTGCGCCGCGGCAATATCTCTCAACAAAGAGTTACGCATTGCGCGCGTGTCACCGAGCCAGCGATTCACGCGCTGCAGTTCGATAATGCATCCCTCGTACTCTTCGGGCGTGTAGTCACCCTTGTCGAGGTGCTCGAGTTCATAACTTCGCTGCTTAAAGCGGTCAAACACGGGTAAATCGTAAATCGTGAATAGTTAATAGACCAAAACGACTATTTACTATTTATGATTCACAATTTAAAGCTTTCGAACTACCAGCGCGCTGTTCTTCGAGCCAAAGCCGATGCAGTTGCAAAGCGCGGTCTGGACGTTTGCTTCGCGCGCCTTAAGGGGAATGTAATCGAGGTCGCAATTGGGATCGGGATCATCCAGATTAATCGTCGGTGGGATCACACCGGTAGTCATCGCGCACAGCGTGGCGCCCAGGCCGGCCGCGCCACTTGCACCCTGCGGATGACCAATTTGAGATTTGGTAGCGGACATCGGAATGCGCTGCGAATTGCAGTTCAAAGCAAGCTTCAGCGCATTCGTCTCGATACGATCATTCAGCACAGTGGAAGTGCCGTGCAGGTTCACATAATCGATGTCACTCGGATTGACTGCCGCGTCCTGCATCGCGAGGGCCATAGCACGCGCCGGCTCTTCGCCACCTTCTTGTAAACGCACGCGATGGTATGCATCGCACGTTGACCCATAGCCAATAATTTCTGCGTAAATATTCGCGCCCCGCGCTTTTGCTTTGTCGTAACTTTCAAGCACATAAATCCATGCGCCTTCGCCCAGCACCATGCCTGAGCGGCTTTGCGTAAACGGTCGAGATGCGCGGGCCGGCTCGTCGTTCCAGTCCGTCGTCAACACGGTCAGCAGATTAAAGCCTGCCAGAATACCGGGCGCGAGTGGCGCGTCTATGCCGCCGGCAATCATCACATCCTGGCGGTGCAGCGCGATGTGCTGTGCCGCGTAACCGATCGCATCTGTCGAGCTCGTGCAGCCGGTTGAGATCACGTGCGACAGCCCGCGCAACCCGAACGCCATCGACAGCTCGCTCGACAATGTTCCGTGCGTAGCAGCGGGGATGATGTAAACGCTGGCTTTTGAATGCGAGCCGCCGTTGTACCAAATCGCGTAGTGATCTTCGACGAACGGCAAGCCGCCGCCGCCGGTGCCAATCTCAACGCCGATTCTTTGCCGCTCTTCGAGTGAGAGATTTTCCGGATCGAGCCCCGCGTCAGCGAAAGCTTCGCGCGCCGCGGCCAGCCCGAGCGGCACCGTGCGCGGCACGTGCTTACGATCCTTGGCATTGAGTTGTTCTTGCCAATTGAAATCAGGCACCTGGGCCGCGATTTTCACCGGGGAATCAGAGACGTCAAATGACTCAATTCGCCGCACGCCGCTCTCGCCGCGTTGCAGCGCGGACCAAAAAGCGTCGCGCCGAATTCCGATTGGCGTGACACACCCCATGCCGGTGATGACAACTCGACGCGGAGTCTTGAGGCCGTTAAGCATGGTCGTTTGTCGGGCTTGCTAAGGGTTGCGCAAGGATAACACCGACCGGCGAACCGACCAACAAAAGCGGGTTGTTCAGGATTATTTGTGTGGAGGTGAAGACGGTCCGGTCGGCTGCTGCGAAATGCTCACGGCCGGATGCTGATAAAGGAATGATGCTTCGCGTTCCAGCGGCCAACGCTCGCCGATAAACTCAATGCCTAAGCGCGCGATTCCATCCGGCATGATTTGCCGCGATCGAATCGCACCGAAAAGGGTGACACCATCTGTAAGGCTCGTGATCTTCACGACCCGTCCGGCTTCTACTTCGAGACTTGATAGTATGCAGGCTCCGAGGGTACTGATTGCTTCGGTGACTGTGTGCTCACGCTGCCCCGGTTTTCCCTCATCATCGAATGTCTCCACCAGAACTTCCAAAGGAATCGCTAGACGTGTTTCCCGACGCTGCTTCACCGGCGGGCGTCGCGTCACACTCCACATGACGCTCTGTCCAAGCTTAATCGGTAACGGATCATAGAGGGTTGCAGGATCTTCCTCGTAACTGGCGGGAGGGCGTTTGCCGATGAACGCGACGCCGGCGCGGAAGATGATTGGATCACTTTGCATGACCGAAATATGACGCACCAAACTCCAGACGGCATACATCTGCTCGAGCTGATCGAAGCAGCGCAGTTGATGTGGCAAGGGAGCAGTCAACTGAACCAATCGGCCAACTTCAACGGGCCGTGTCAATGTAAATCCCGCACCGAACTGATTGACATCAATCAGTCGCGACTTTTCTGTCCACTCATAATCCGCGTTCTCGCGGCAAAGAACCTTGATGGGCAACTTTAGGGGAAGGCGCGCACGGATGCGCACGATACGTCTGGTCATTGACTTGTCCTCCTGGCGGGAGATGGGGCGGTGAGTGAGGGAATTCGAGTATAGCGAAAAGATAGGCCGCGGCGACAGTCAATTTGAGCGAATGGCTGGGTTTTTAGCCAGAAGAGCGGGCGGCGGCAGCGTGAACTAATCTTCAAAACAACGCGTAACAATGGTGATGAAAAGTCCCGTTTTCCTCGTTGTGGTGATCGGCGTGATCCTTTATCTGGTTCGTCAATGTCGCAAGCCGCACAGTTGGGTGGGGAGATTTTTCCTCTGGGAAATGGGCCAGCCTCATGCAGATTTGACGGATTGGGGATTGAGCCACGTTGTTATCACGAGTGATTTTCAGGTTCTTGACATAGCGGCGGCGGCGGAAAAACGGTAGCGAAATTGGCAGGGATGGCTGTGTGCAATCGGCGTAAATCAAGACGGATCAGCCGAAGTGGAAGAGGAACCGCGCGCTGACCCGCGTACTTGAGGTTGAAAACCTGGTGTCAGACTTTCGTCCCACACTCATCGCAGAACTTCGCGCCCGGCTTCAGGTCGTGCTGGCAATTTGCGCACTTGCCACCAACTTGTGACGTGCCGCATTCGCTGCAGAATTTTGCTCCGGCTTGCAACGACGCGCCGCACTTGATGCATTTCTGTGTAGATACAGCTTCCGTCGGTGCAGCTTCCGTCGGCGTCGCGCCGCGTTGGCGCATCGCGTCGGTCATCGCGTTTGCCATGGCGCCACCGACTGCGAATCCAGCGCCGAGGCCGGCGCCCAAGCCCGCGCCGCCTCCCGGATTCTGTGCGGCATCGCGCATCGCTTGCGCCGCCTGAAATTGCGTGTACTTGCCCATGTCGCCGAGCACGCCCATCTGCGTCCGCTGATCCATCACTGCTTCGACTTCCTGTGGCAACGAAATGTTTTCAACGACGAACTTTGTGAGTTCGAGACCGAGCGATTTGAACTCATCCTGCAACTTCTGGCGCGAGAACTTGCTCAATTCGTCATAATTTGAGGCCAGGTCGAGCGCCGCGATTTTTGATTCCGCCAGCGCGTCCGAAAATCCGCTCACTAATGTACGTCGCAGTTGCCCTTCAATGTCTTCTGTGACGAAACGCGCGTTCGTGCCGGCAATCTGTTTGATCAGCTCGCGTGGATCGGCGACGCGCATCGAGTAGATGCCAAACGCGCGCAGGCGCACCATGCCGAAGTCGGTGTCGCGCATCATGACTGGGTTCGAAGTCCCCCACTTCAAATCGGTGAACTGCTTCGTGTTCACGAAATAGACTTCCGATTTCATCGGCGAGTTAAATCCATACTTCCAGGCACCGAGCTTGGAGAGAATCGGTGTGTTCCCGCCTTCAACGCTGTAGCGGCCGGGCCCAAACACGTCGGCAATCTGTCCTTCATGAACAAACACCGCCGTTTGCGATTCGCGTACGATCAACTGCGCACCGTTCTTGATCTCCTGATCGCGAACGGGAAAACGGTAAAGCATCGTATTGCCCGAGTCGTCGAGCCACTCAATGACTTCAATGAACTGTGCTGTCGGACTGAGGCGGTCGAGAATTCCCATGGTTGTCTCCTTCAGATCTCCTGCCGGACATTATACGGTGAAAGAGCGACTGGTGTTCAAATAGTGCTCTCTCTCCCTCCGGGAGAGGGCAATAACGTGCGCTTCCTGCGACGCGACCTTCTGATCCAAATCAAAAGCAGCGCCGTCAAACCTCCGGCCATATCAATCAGACTGTCATAAATGGAGGACGTGCGCGACGGTACGAAACTCTGCCGAAACTCATCGAACAGTGCGTAACCAACGACAAACGCCAAGGCCATCCAAAACCAACGCCTTCGCAGCCACGCTTGAGACGAAGTGCGGAGGGCGCGCGCTGTGAGCCATGCCAGGATGGCGTACTCACTAAAATGGCCGACCTTTCGCAGTGTGAAATGGATCGCTGCCAGCGTCGCTTCGCTGGCGCCCGGAAACAGCGCACGTAGCGGCCGAATGATGAAACCCGAAGTGTGCGAGGATGAGAGCAGATCGCTCGAGCCGATAAAGATTAGCGCCGCCCAAATTAGTGGCGGCCCATAGCGCCAGAGGCGGTTCTTCAGAGTGGCGGAGTTGTTGTTGATGTGCGCTGCTGGAAGTGAGTCTTCGTCGATCATTGAGTGAGCGAGAGTAGCGCAGTCTGGAAGTCAGCACCACCCGGGTGGACGGATGGCGCCGACAACCACTATTCGTATCTCAATGCTTCGATCGGGTCCAATGCGGCAGCTTTGCGCGCTGGATAGTAACCGAAGAAGATTCCAACCATCGCTGAGAATACCGCTGATCCAATAATCGCCATCGTCGAGATCAGCGTGGGCCAACCAAGCATCTTTGGAATTGCGAGTGAGACGACGATACCGAGAAGAATTCCGATTACGCCGCCCATCAAGCTGAGTACAACTGATTCGATCAAGAATTGACTGCGCACCGCGGACGAGCGCGCACCGATCGCCATGCGGATGCCGATCTCGCGCGTCCGCTCAGTCACTGACACCAGCATGATGTTCATGATGCCGATGCCGCCTACGAGCAGAGACACGCCGGCAATGCAAGCCAGCAACAGTGTCATGGTGCTGTTTGTTTCGTTCGCCGCTTCTGCGATATCCGACATGTTGCGGACTGTAAAATCATTCGGCTCGTTCGTCCCGAGCTTGTGGCGCTGACGCAGCAGCTCAGTGATTTGATCCTGCGCAGTGTAAGTGGCGTCGGCCGAAACCGCCGAGACAAACGCGACTTGCACGCGCTGACTACCGGTAATCTTATTCTGCACAGTCGAGTAAGGCGTGAAAGCGATATCATCTTGATCACGGCCTTGTTGATCCTGACCCTTACGCGCCATCACGCCAACGACGCGGAACGGAAGGTTCTGCACGCGTATCTCCTGGCCAACTGGATCGCCACCAGCAAACAAGTTATCGGCAATCGTCTGCCCAATGACTAGCACGCGCGCGGCAGTGCGCACATCTGAATCGGAAAAGAACTCACCGCTGCCAACTGCCCATTTGCGAATGTCAGGAAACTGCTCGCTCACTCCCTGAATTTGCGTATTCCAGTTCGCATTGCCGGCGACAAGTTGACCACGCGTCGTCACTGATGGCGTCACCATCGCCACGCTCGGCACTTCACGTTTGATTGCATCAAGATCTTCAACTGTGAGCGTATTTGTGCCGCTGTCGCCAGTGCCGCTGCGCACGCCGCCCACGTTCTGTGCGCCGGCGCTGACAAACAAGAGGT
>Ga0207689_10005352_pt1 | contig 11491 bp, 9 predicted proteins | sample KBSMisM52_FD_184312 | JGI IMG/M metagenome (GOLD analysis project Ga0207689, IMG submission 184312) | Miscanthus rhizosphere microbial communities from Kellogg Biological Station, Michigan, USA - KBS Miscanthus M5-2 (SPAdes) (version 2) | ecosystem: Host-associated > Plants > Roots > Rhizosphere... | reverse complement strand
CACCGAGCGCAAGCAGGCCGAGGAACGGCAAAACCTGCTGGCGCGCGAGGTCGATCACCGCGCCAAGAACGCGCTGGCGCTGGCGCAATCCATCGTCCGGCTGACGCGCGGCGAGAACGTGAAGACCTACATCCGTTCGGTCGAAGGACGGATCAACGCACTGGCGCGGGTGCACACCGTGCTTTCGCTGTCGAGCTGGCAGGGCGCCGAAATAAGAAAGCTGATCGACGAGGAGCTGGCGCCCTATTCCACCGGCGAGCAGATCGACTTGTCCGGTCCGGAGGTCCAGCTCGAGCCGGCGACGGCCCAGACCGTCGCACTGGCGCTGCACGAACTCGTCACCAATTCGGCGAAGTACGGCGCCCTGTCGACGCTGTCGGGCCGGCTGTCGGTGGGCTGGGAAGACCAGGCAGGCCTTCTCAAGATCATATGGGTAGAGACCGGCGGACCGCGGGTCGAGAAGCCGGTGTCGCGGGGGTTCGGAACGCGCAGCGTAATCGCCAGCATCGAGTCGCAGCTCGGCGGCCAGGCCGAATTCGACTGGCGCCCGGAGGGCCTCGTTTGCGGCCTGTCAGTCCCCCTGCCGCACCGGCAGTTTGCCGCCGGTCCGGTTTCGCTGCTCGAGGCTGCCGCCGATGGCAATGGCTTGCGACGCGCCGAGCGGTAAGCCTGTGCTCGAAGGGCGAGCTATCGCGCCGCCGCTGCGACGGCATCGGCCGATTGTCGGTGCGATCCCTGCGCCGCTTCGATCGCGCGCATCAAATCCGGCGGACGAAACGGCTTCTGCAGACAGACGACGTCGGAGAGCTCAGGCGTTTTGGGCAGAAAGTCCAGTGCGGTCATGCCTGAGATCGCAACGACGGGCAGGCCGGGCGCGCGGGCGCGCAGCGCTGCAATCAGGTCGGAGCCGTTGGTGCCCTGCAGAAAGATATCGACGATCGCAAGATCGAAGCTTGCTTGCTCGAACGCCTTCAATGCGGACGCGGCGCTGTCTGCCTCGACGATTTCGAATTGATGGATGCGCAGCACGATGGAAATCATCGTACGGACGTTGGCCTGATCGTCAACAAGAAGCACGCGGGGCATCGAAGCCTCCCGGATCGGTCGTGCAGCAGCCTACGATGAAAATTCGCCGGTTTGAGCGGTTCCATCAGCTTTTATTCAGCCGGTCGGTAAAGAGGCGGTTACCCGTATCGAGTTCCCCTTCAGGCATCGTCGGCTAATTTGTAACCTTGAGTTGATTCCCGCCGAGGCGACACTGGCGTAGCCTTGGTTGCAGCGATTCCAGTGGCGTCAATCCCGGTGGCGTCCGACTTTCGGCTGGATGTCCAGCCGCGCCGAATGCATTACTTTCGAGCGCTTCAGGCTTGGGGCTATTGCCAATTTGACGCTATTGCCATGGCGCGTTCGTTGCCAATTTGCCGGAGACGACAATGGGTGACGAGCGCAACATCTTTCTTTCCACCATGCCGGCGACCCGCGGCGATCGCATATCCGCGCTCGCCGTGGTCGGCGTTTCGGCGGTGCTGTTCGCTTGCGCCGTGCCGTTTGCCGGCGTGCCGCTTGCCCCGGTCCCGGCCTTCGTTGCGAGCTATCAATCCGCCCTGGCGATCAACGACCTGATCACCGCCGTCCTGTTGTTCTCGCAGTTCGCGATTGTCCGCTCGCGGGCGCTTTTGCTGCTCGCCAGCGGATATTTGTTCACGGCCATGGCGGCCATCGTCCACGCCCTCACCTTTCCCGGCCTGTTCGCGCCCGGCGGGCTGCTCGGCGCGGGAACGCAGACCACCGTCTGGCTCTACATGGTCTGGCACGGCGGATTTCCGCTGCTGGTGCTCGGCTATGCGCTGCTGAAAGCAAGCGACAACGACCGGAAGATCGGGGGTTCGACCGGCTCGGCCGTCGTTGCCAGCATCCTTGCGGTCAGTGTCGCGATGGCGGCGTTCACCTGGCTCGTCACCGCCCAGCACGACCGGCTGCCGATCCTTCTGAGCGGCGGTCATTACACGCCCATCATGCTGGGCGTGGTCACGACCGTATGGTGCCTCAGCCTGGCTGCATTGGCGGCGCTGTGGCTTCGCAGGCCGCACTTCGTCCTCGACGTCTGGCTGATGGTCGTGATGAGCGCATGGTTGTTCGACATCGCCCTGTCGGCGATCCTGAACGTCGCGCGCTTCGACGTCGGCTTCTATCTCGGCCGCATCTATGGCCTTTGCGCCGCGAGCTTCGTGCTCGCCATCCTGCTCGTCGACAATGTCGGTCTGCAGGCCAAGCTGGCCCGCCTGCTCAGATCGGTGCGTCTGCAAGCCGCCTCGGAACGAGACCTTCGCACCGAACGCGAGAGCCTGTTCAGCGCGGTCGTGGAATCGTCCAACGACGCCATTATCACCAAGCTGCTGGACGGCACCATTACCGGCTGGAACGGAGCCGCCGAACGCCTGTTCGGCTTCACGGCGGCGGAGGCGATCGGCAAGAACATCAACATCATCGTCCCGCCCGACCGGCGCGACGAGATAAGCAATATCGTCGAACGGATCGGCCGGGGCGAACCGATTGAACTTTACGAGACGTCACGCGTGCGCAAGGATGGCAGCGCCGTCGAGGTTTCGCTGAGCATCTCCCCGATCCGCCTCGCCTCCGGCAAGATCGTCGGCATCTCCAAAGCCGCGCGCGACGTCACCGAAAGCAAGCGGACGCAGCATGCGCTCAGCCAGGAAATCGAGGAACGGCGGCGCATCTTCGATACCTCGAACGACCTCATCCTGGTGACCGACACCGCGGGGAATTTCATCCAGGTGAGCCCGAGCGTCACCGCGATCCTCGGCTATCAGCCCTCCGACATGATCGGACATAGCGCGGTGGAATTCATCCATCCCGACGACCTTGAACACACCCGCAGGGAGATGCGGGCGGCGCGACGGGGACAAAGCAAACGCAATTTCGAGACGCGCTACGTCAACAAGGAGGGCAAGGCGGTCGCGCTGAACTGGACCGGGACCTGGTCGGAGCCGGTGCACCGCCACTTCTTCATCGGCCGGGACCTGACCGAAAAGCAGGCTGCGGAAGCCCAGTTGCGCCATGCGCAGAAGATGGACGCGGTCGGCCAGCTCACGGGTGGCGTCGCGCACGACTTCAACAACATCCTGACCGTGATCACCGGCACGATCGGCATCCTGGAAGAAGCGGTCGCCGACCAGCCGCAGCTCGCCGCCGTCGCCAAGCTGATCGACGAAGCCGCCGAGCGCGGGGCCAACCTGACCAAGCATCTCCTTGCCTTTGCCCGCAAGCAGCCGCTGCAGCCCGTTGAACTCGACGTCAACGCGCTGGCGCTGGAGGCGGCGAAGCTGCTGCACCCCACGCTTGGCGAACATATCGAAATCACGCCGCTATTGGCGGAAGATGCATGGACCGCGCTGGCCGATCCGAACCTGCTGATGACGGCCGTCCTCAATCTGGCAATCAATGCGCGCGATGCCATGCCCAATGGCGGCAAGCTCGCGCTCGAGACCAGCAACATCTTTCTCGACGAAAGCTACGCGGGCATGCACAGCGAGGTCGCGCCCGGCAATTACGTGATGATCGCGGTCAGCGACACCGGCACCGGAATCTCGCCCGCGCTGCTCGAACGGGTGTTCGAACCCTTTTTCACCACCAAGGAGGTCGGCAGGGGCACCGGCCTTGGCCTCAGCATGGTGTTCGGCTTCGTCAAGCAGTCGGGCGGTCATATCAAGATCTACAGCGAGGAAGGCCACGGCACCTCCGTCAAGATCTACCTGCCGCGGGCCACCGGACTGCAGCAAACGCCAGCGGAAGCAAAGGTCTCGGCCAATATCGAAGGCGGCAACGAAATGGTCCTCGTCGTCGAGGACGATATGCTGGTGCGGCGTTACGTGATGACCCAGATCCAGAGCCTGGGCTACTCCACGCTGGAGGCGGCCAATGCTTCTGACGCCTTGCGCTTCATCGACGAGGTCCCCGGCATCGACCTGCTTTTCACCGACGTGATCATGCCCGGCATCATGAACGGCCGCCAGCTCGTCGACGAAGCCCTGAAACGGCGGCCGGGCCTCAAAACCCTGTTCACATCAGGCTATACCGAGAACGCCATCGTCCATCATGGCCGGCTGGATTCCGGCGTGCTGCTGCTGGCAAAGCCCTATCGCAAATCCGAGCTCGCCAGGATGATCCGGCTGGCGCTTGCCAGTTGATGCATCCTCCGCGGCTGATATACCGGTGAGCACGGCCCGGCCAGTCACGGCCCAAACGGATCGGCGCTTTGCGAAATCTCCTCACCGACATATCCGGCGTCAGCGTCGGCCACGCCCACGATGCAGCCTCGGCCTCCGGCGTCACGGCAATCCTTTTCGATCCCCCCGCGGTCGCGTCGATCGATGTGCGCGGCGGTGGTCCCGGCACCCGCGAGGATGCGCTGCTCAAGCCCGAAAGCACCGTCGAGGCGATCGACGGCATCGCGCTTTCCGGCGGCTCGGCATTCGGACTGGATGCCGCCGGCGGCGTGCAGGCCTGGCTTGCCGAACAGGGCCGCGGTTTGAGAATCCGTGAAGCGATTATTCCGATCGTTCCGGGCGCGATCTGTTTCGATTTGCTCAACGGCGGCAACAAGGCATGGGGACGTTTCCCGCCCTATCGCGATCTCGGCTACGCGGCCGCGTGTGCGGCGAGCAGCGATTTCGCGCTCGGCAGCGTCGGCGCCGGCCTCGGCGCGACGACGGCCAATTTCAAGGGCGGGCTCGGTTCTGCGTCCGCGCAGACCGAAGGCGGCGCCACGGTCGGGGCGCTCGCCGTCGTCAACGCCGTCGGCAGCGTGACCGTCGGCGACGGGCCATGGTTCTGGGCGGCGCCGTTCGAAACAGCCAACGAATTTGGCGGGCGCGGACTGCCGCCTGCGTTCACGCAGGACATGCTGAGCGCACGCCTCAAGGGCGGCCCGGCCGCGGCCTTTTCGGAGAACACCACGCTGGTGGTCGTGGTCACGGACGCCGTGCTGACAAAAGCGCAGGCCAAGCGGCTGGCGATGATCGCGCAGACCGGCATGGCGCGCGCCATTTATCCCGTCCATGCACCGACGGATGGCGACGTGGTGTTTGCCGCCGCGACCGGCAAGAAGCCGGTCGATCCGCGGTCCGGTCTCACCGAACTCGGCATGGTCGCCGCCAACACGGTCGCGCGTGCGATCGCGCGCGGCGTCCATGATGCGGTTGCGCTGCCCTTTCTGGGCGCGCTACCGGCGTGGGGCGATCGCTTCGGCTAGGTCGCACTCCGAAGGGATCCCGCCGGGTCTCTTGTTCAGACGCTCACCGAGAGCGATGAAGTGGCGGCCGATGAAATCGACTGGGCCTGCCGCTGGATCATCTGCTCGATGAAATTGTAGGACGACGTGGCGGCGCTGGACGAACTCCCGCTCGCGGGCGACGTCATCGTCACCTTGGACCCGTCCGCATAGGTCAGCGAGGTCGTCACTGAACCATCGCTGTTGGTGACGGATGTGGTGGAAGCGCCCTGCAAGGCTTGCGAGAACGGATCGGAATTTGATCCGTCGTCATTGCCGGAAGCGTTGCTCGCCTGGTGGTGATGGCCCTTGCCACCCTTCAGCGCCGATGCCAGTTCCTTGAGGTTGACCGAGCCGTCACCGTCCTTGTCGAGCTTGCCGAACACGCTGTCGGCCTGCGCCAGGTTGGTGCCACCGGCGCCGAGCGCCTCTTCGAATTCCGACTTGCTGATCTTGCCGTCGCCGTCGCCATCGATCTGCCCGAACAGATCCTTCAGCGCGGCGGAGCGGCTCTTGGATGCCGTGGTCGCCGACCCCGTCGACGACTGGCTTTGTGCGTCGAGCAGTGCGCTCATGGTTTCCGGCGAAATCTGCGAACCGCCGGTACCGCCGGAGCCAGTTCCCGATCCGATCGAAGCCGAACCGTTCGAGAATGGCAGGTCGAACGTGCCTGCAGAGTTCTGGCTGACGCCAGTGGTTTGCGCAGACGATTTCGACGATGTCAGCGCCTTGAGGGCATCGATCGCCGATGACGCGGCGCCCAGAGCAAATAACATGGCGGAACTCCAACAAGGCCGCACCGATGGCGGCCGACAGCTAGTTCGTGTGCCGGTTTCTCAGCAAGCGCCGTGCCATGCAGAAAAACCCAATAAAATCGGGCTTTCCCGCATCCGGCTCAGTCCGGCAAACCCGGCAATAGCTGCCCGCTCCGGCAGATTTTTCCGCCCACAGGAGACGTCCGCGGTCGCATTGCCCCCGGCGCTGCCGCATGTTACGCGGGGCCGTTCCGCCCTTCGAAGAGATTTGGGAAACGCACATGTCTCAACAATTTGCGTCGCGTCCCCTGGTCATCGCGCCGTCGATCCTGGCGGCGGATTTCGCCAAACTGGGCGAGGAAGTCCGCACCGTCGACGCAGCCGGCGCCGACTGGATCCATCTCGACGTGATGGACGGACATTTCGTGCCCAACATTTCCTACGGCCCCGACGTCATCAAGGCGATGCGCCCGCACACCAAGAAGATCTTCGACGCGCATCTGATGATCTCGCCCTGCGACCCCTATCTGGAGGCGTTTGCAAAAGCCGGCTGCGATCACATCACCGTCCATGCCGAGGCAGGGCCGCATCTGCATCGCTCGCTGCAGGCGATCCGCGCGCTCGGCAAGAAGGCCGGCGTCTCGCTCAATCCCGGCACACCGGCCAGCGCAATCGAATACGTCATCGACCTGATCGATCTGGTGCTGGTCATGTCGGTCAATCCCGGCTTCGGCGGCCAGGCCTTCATCAAGTCGGCGCTCGGCAAGGTCAGCGACATCAGGGCGATGACGGCGGGACGCCCGATCGACATCGAGGTCGATGGCGGCGTGGCGCCTGATGTTGCCGGACAGTTGGCCGCCGCCGGCGCGAATGCGCTTGTAGCGGGCTCTGCGGTCTTCAAGGGCGGCACGTTGGAGGCCTACAAGACCAATATTTCCGCGATCCGTCACGCGGCGGCGCTGGCGCGCGGCGAAGCGGTCTGACGCGCATTGCCCCTCCCGCGCGCCGCAGCGAGCGGGTAGCAAGGCCACACCAAGGGTGCCGCGAGCCGTGGAACCCGAAAGCTCCACGCTCCGGCCACAAAGCGTCACGCATCTCGCCATAAAGACGGATCAGCATTGCGGCCTTTCATGGATGGGACGGAAATATGATCAAGGCCTACAGCGTCGCCGCATTGCTCCTGGTACTCGTGCCCTCCTCCGCGCTCGCGCAGCGCGCAGGCGACACTGCACTTGGCGCCCTGGCCGGTGCCGTCGTGCTGGGCCCGGTCGGGGCCGTCGCCGGCGCGTTCGTCGGCTATACGGCCGGGCCGTCGATATCGCGCTCGTGGGGACTGGAAGGCCGGTCGTCGCGGCACCGCAGGCAGGTTTCGAGGGACAGCGTGCGGGGTGCCAGGGCGGAAGCAGTAGGTCCCGCATCCACCGGCCAGGCTGAACGGAGCGGCCGCGTCACCAGCTATCCCGTACCGAACCCGCCACGCTCCAAAGCGCCGCCGGTCCAGACTCTCGAGTGAGCGCACGCGCTTGCCTCAATCTACCCAGGCCGGGCGGACGACTTGCTTGAGTCCGCCATGCACCAATAGCGGCCAAAATCTGCAGCGCAGCTAAATGACGCGATGGGCCAAGAAGAGACGTCTCACCTGATCCGCTTGCTGGGCGGCAAGACCGATTTCGACAGTGTCGGGCTAGCTCGCTAATTCGCGGCTTTGTTGCTTGCCTGGCTGATCGACAGAACGTAAGCGGTGGCCTCCCAAATCTGCTTGTCGCTCAGTACCCCGCGCCACTCCGGCATGCGGATGCCGTTCCGCTCGCGTCCGTCCGCGATGGATGTGAACACGCCCTTGGCGTCGAGCGTGCGCTGCGCGAGATTGACGCCACCCCTGCCATCCTCCCCATGGCAATGCGCGCACTGCTTTTCCAGATATAACTCGTGACCGGCAGTGATCACTTTCGGATCCTTGAGATCAGGAATCTCTTCGGCGTGCAGCTTGGCAACGACCAAACCACTGACAAGAACCACGCCCGCCCAAACAACGGGAAACCGCATCGCTCACTCCCAATTGGCGGGGCGGCAGTTTCTCTGCCGCCCCGCGGCAACTACTTCGAAATCTTAAAGGCGATCAGCATTGAAGCTGCCGGCACGTTTTCAAGCTGTGGGAAGAGAGCCGGCAACAGGAGGGCTGCATAGGAACCCCATCCGCTTGGCACCAGGATGTACTGCTCCCCGTCAACTGCATACGTAACAATGCCGCCACGCATTCCGGAGCCAGTGTTGAAACTCCACAGAACCTTCCCGGTCTCGGCGTCAAAGGCCTGAAGCTTACCCATGGGATCGCCGTTGAACACCAGACCGCCGGCGGTGGTGAGCACGCAGGAAAATCCCGGCACATCCATCGCATAGCTCCATTTCTGTTTGCCTGTGAAGGGATCATTAGCACTGAGCTGACCGGGCTTGCGGCCATCGGGCGCCATAACCATCCGGCCGAAATCGTTCGAACCAGTATTACCGGTGCCGTACTCCTTGGGGTCCACCTTCTGCGCGACCGGTTTCAGATAGGCGCAGAAATCGAGCACGTTGTTGTACCAGAGGCCGGTCTTCGGATTGTAGGCACCCGCATTCCAGCTTCGTGCGCCGAAAGTGGAGGGGCAGATCAGCGTCTCCTTGTTCATCGTGAGTTCGACACGGCCGATCAACTCGCCGGTCTTCGGATCGATGTTTTTCACGAAGTTCTTGAGGTCGCTAATCGGCCAGATGTTGTCGATGTTTCCGTTATTCTTATCGAGCACGAAAACATAGCCACTCTTGTTCATGTGGACGATGAGATCCTTGCCGTCCTTCGTGAATTGCAGGACTTCATATGGCGAATCGAAATCCCAGACATCGTGCGGGATTTCCTGCCGATGCCATTTCAACTTTCCGGTCTTTGCCTCCAACGCGACGACCGAGTCAGTGTAAAGATTGTCACCTTTGCGATCAGAAGCGTCAAAATCCTTGCCCGGATTGCCGGTGCCGTAGAAGACGGTATCGGTCTTCGCGTCATAGTTGCCGGGCATCCACGCGCCGCCACCGCCATGCTTGCCGCTTTCACCCGGCCAGCTCTTCGGGTCTTCTTTGATGGTGTTGAATTCCCAAGCCTTATTTCCGGTGGCCGCTTCAACGCCATAGATCTTGCCTTGCGTCGCCAGTTCACCGGCAGTGGAACCGAAGGTTAAAATGTCGCCGGCGACGACAGGCGGCGAAGTGAAGTTGCAGCCATGGCAGTTGGCGAAGTCAGTCAGTTGCACCTGCCACTTTTCCTTGCCAGTCTTTTGGTCCAGAGCGATGCCGCGCCCGTCCACGGTGCCAATGAAGACCATGCCATGACCGACCGCGACGCCGCGGCTATAGGGTGCGAACAACACCTTCTTTGTCAGTGGATCGAGTCTTGGCTCATAGACCCAAATCTGCTGCCCTGTCTTTCCGTCCAGCGCCGCTACCCGATTTCCCGAGGTGATCGAATAGATAACGCCATCAATCACTATGGGCGTCTGTTGAATCCCCATGGTGATATTGCCGCCATGGGCGATCCACGCGACCGACAGCTTGCTCACGTTGTCCTTGTTGATTTGGTCGAGCGGGCTGTACCGCCACGCGTTGGCAGTGCGATTATATTGGGGCCAATTATTTGGATCTTCCGCGCCTGGATCCGCCGCGAACACGACGGTTGCCGTAGTCAGAAAACAAGCCAGTCCTAGGCTGCTCGCCAATGATGCTTTCATCGTTTCCTCCTCCATCTGTGACGACTTTCGTGCTCACGCCGTCTGGCATGAGTAAACGTCGTGCCATCACTGAAGTGCACTGATCATACGCGGATTAAGGGCAGCTTTTCGACGATCAGTTGAAGAGTGATGCGGCGTTGGGACAGTGTAGCTGTCGGATCACATCACTTGCGCCGGCTTAAGTTTGAGCTTGAATTCCGTAATGATACTCAGCTGCCGATAGCTCTAGAAGCGGCAGCGAAGGAAAGAAGATCGCAAAAGCTGATTCCGATCCTGCGCTCCGGCCCGCTTAGGCGCAATCAAGCACGCGTGCGCCGGCCGCATTGTCCGATGCCAAATTGCCAGTTCGCGGACTTCATCAACACAATCCCCTCGACAGCAGGCATAGGTGGAATGATGCCGCATGTCCGCTTGGGAGCCCTCAAGCCTAAGCACCATTGCCATCACTGCGGGCGCAAATGCCCCACCTTCACCATGATTTGTACGTACATCCGGCCGCGCCTACTGGGCAGGGCCACGCCTATGACAGCTCAGTTGCATGAGACAACAGAAGCGGAGTTCGAGTTGCAGGTTCGCAACCTCGTGCGCCTCGTTTCAGTTTGCACCTTGGGGCTTTGGTCCTTTTCTGCGGGCCTGCTGATCGGGAGCTTTCTTTTGTTTTGAACAAGCTCGCATCAATCCGCTGTTGGCTGCGTGCTAATGACTCCGCGCCCTAGCTGCCTTCCCGCAGCAGCACAGTCGCCGATCGCGGTGGCCGCACCACGGTCACGCTGCAGGCGGCCTCGGCCGCCACCTTGCCCGCAACACTGCCGAGCAGCGTGCGCAGCATCGAATTCTGCCGCGCGCCGATCACGATGTGATCGACATGATTGACCCTGGTGAATTCCAGGATCGCGGCGGCCGGATCGACCGCCTCCAGCACATGCACCGTGAGCCGGCTTTCGTCGAGCTCCAGCGGCTGCGCCCAGTGCCGCAGCGCGACCATGCGGTCGATATGCTTGTTGTGGCCCTGCTCGTCGAGCGTCCGGTCGATGGTGATGCGCCCGAGTCTCAGCACGTTCAGGCAGGCGAGCCGCGCCGACGGCAATGTCTGGAGGAGCTGTGCGGCGGCCCGGCGCAGGCATTCGTTGAGCGCTCCCGACCCCTCCTCGGTATCGATCGCAACGACCACGATCGGTCCCGACGCCAGTTGGGCCGCGACGTCGGATTTCGGCTGCGGCTGCGTCAGGCCGCGATTGAAGCGGCGGCGCCACACCGTAGAAAGCGGATCGCGCTTGAGCCGTTCTGAGCGCGCCGTCAGCTTGACCTGTTCGGGGTGCGCCAGTTCGAACGCCAGTTGGGAAGCCGTCGGATGACGCCACACCGGCTCGATCTCAAGGCACCGCAGCACGATTTCCTGCAGCCATGGCGGATAATCGCCCCTGAGCCTGCGCGGCGGATAGGGATCGCGCCACAGCCTTCGCCGCATGCCGCGCAGCGTCTCGCTCTCGCCGAACGGCCGCTCGCCGGTGGTGAAGAAATACAGCAGCACGCCCAGCGAAAACAGATCGCTGCGCGGATCGTCGCGGACGCCGAGCAGGCGCTCCGGAGCCATATAGGGCGCGGTGCCGTAGGGCAGACGGAATTCTTCCTGCAGCAGGTCCGGCAACTGGTTGTGATGCGACAGGCCGAAATCGATCAGCACGCAT
>Ga0207689_10005351_pt1 | contig 11492 bp, 9 predicted proteins | sample KBSMisM52_FD_184312 | JGI IMG/M metagenome (GOLD analysis project Ga0207689, IMG submission 184312) | Miscanthus rhizosphere microbial communities from Kellogg Biological Station, Michigan, USA - KBS Miscanthus M5-2 (SPAdes) (version 2) | ecosystem: Host-associated > Plants > Roots > Rhizosphere... | reverse complement strand
CCATCCCAACAGCGGCGTCAATATTCCGATGTGGGTTAATATCCGGCAACATGATTTTCTAAATCCCGGTGGCTTTTTAAGAGGTAGTTTTTCAGGAATATTAACTGATGGAAGTCCTGCTAATAATACAATAAAAGTCAAATGCGAATTTAGTATAGATGCCGGCGGCTTTTAAAGAATTCGGACTTCTCTATAGTATCGGATGCGGTTTAAACTCTTTCGTCCTGTCAAATAAGTATCGATAGGTTGTTAATACACGGCTGCGGGACGTTCCCAGGTTTTCGGCGATATTGATCATCTTGGGATTGAACTCGCCAATCCATAACATTTCATAATCTTCGTAAGGGGGTACTCCTATTATATACTCTCCGTCCTGAATGGTCAGGCTCTGTATATACCGGCAGCCTTCCACGATCATATACCCATCTACCCCCTTTGCCTGGAACTCGGGAACAACTCCAAAAGCAATACCCGAGAACCGGGTGCATTTTTTAGTGGCTTTGATCCATAAAAATTTCAATTGATGAAGCAGGTCAAATTTCCCGTTTAGATATTTAAACCACTGATTGAGATCCGGAAGATTGATCCACATGCCGATCGGTTCATTCTTATAATACACAAACCAGCTGAGCCGTTCATCCATCACGGGTTTCATTGCCTGAAAAGTCTTGAGCATTACTTTACGATCGATTTGCTTTAAGCCTCCATGTCCTCCCCACGCCTTATTATAAACAGTCGCAAAATCATCGGCATATTTTTTCAGGTTGTTTTTATGGATGTGGTCCGCGCTATAATTGGGATCCAACGCGCACTGCCGATGCCGTTCAAAAAATTTCTTCAGGGGTGGTATCGCTACTTTTTTTGAATAACAGATCTGGTTAAAGAAATTTTTAAAACCATAATTTTCGAATAGGGACTGGTAGTACGGCGGATTATAACTCGCGCAATACAGCGGTGGATCAAATCCACTAACCAATAATCCCCACCAACGGTCTCGTTCCCCAAAATTTATCGGCCCGTCCATCGCTGCCATGCCCTGCTGCAATAACCAGTGTTTCGCCACATCGAATAGCATGTCGGCCGCGGGCTGATCATTGATACAGTCGAAAAAGCCAATACCCCCCACCGGTATATCATCTCCTTTATTTCTGTATTTTTTATTGGTAAAAGCGGCAATGCGGCCAATAGACTCATCGCGGTCATTTTTTAAAATCCAGCGCATGGCGTTTCCATGCCGGAAGGTCTTATTCTTCTTTTTATCAAACACGTCATGGATGTCCTTATCCAACGGGCGGATATAGTTAGGGTTGTCCCGATTGACAAGTACGTTTACCCGGATAAATTCCTTTTCCTGCCGGGGTGTAGTGACTACTGCCAGTTGCATGCTATTTAACTCAGCTTTTTTTAAAGCGAAAAAATGAGGGTCCGTCGTTTGTAAAAAAAATAGACGGCAGGTAAATGCTGTTATTTTTCTTTACATGCGCGCGAAGTTACGTCATTGATAAAAACGCGCTTATCAAAATATAATCGTTCCCGCCAGCAGCAGAACGGAATAAAACTTCGTGGTGAATGGATTCGCATTATCCCGGCATAAAATACTGGTTATCGTTATCGCCCACCTAGTCTTTTTTTGTTTTAGGTTGCCCGCCTTTCAGATACTGATCGAGAAACTTCAGTATCTGTCCGTATCCTTTTATTTCATTTTCCTTTTTCACAAAACCGTGCCCTTCGTCAGGAAATACAACATATTCAACGGGCACATTGTTCTTTTTTACAGCAGCCACCACCTCATCGCTTTCAATTTTTAATACTCTCGGATCATTAGCGCCCTGCAGCACCATTAAAGGTTTCGTGATGTTTGAGGCATGAAGCAATGGAGAATATTGTTTCAACCTTACCGTATCAGCCGTATTGGGATCGCCAATCTCCTCATACAAGGCCTTTTTAAAGGATTCCCAATACGGAGGCACTTCTTTTAATGTGCGCAACCAATTCGCGACCCCAAACAAATCAACACCAGCAGAAAATTCATTGGGATGGAAGCTAAGCGCGGCCAGTGTCATATAGCCACCGTAGGAGCCACCGATAATTCCGATTTTGGCAGTGTCTATATAATCAAGACCGGATAAATATTTTTTACCCCAGAGGCAATCCTTAAGATCCTTGTCGCCATGATTACGATTATCCATTTTGAAAAACGTTTTCCCGTAGCCACTACTGCCGCGGTTATTCACAGCCAGGATGCCATAACCATGATTGACGAGGTATTGGATGAGTGAAAAGTATCCAACTCTTGATTGCCCGCCCGGTCCTCCGTGTACCCAAACGAGGGCGGGAACCTTATTGTCTTTGTTTGCCTGGAGTGGTTTATAATAGATTGCCGGGATCTCCGTGCCATCAAAAGATTTATAACGCACTACTTCCGCCGACACCAGGTCGTTGCTGTTGATCTCGGTAGTTAAGGTATTTGTAAGTTGTTTTAATTCTTTCGTATCAAAATTATAAACATAAATATTATTGGGTGACTTGGAATCTCCAATGGTGAGACGCATTTTATTTTCAGTCCGTGAGACGCTGACTGCCTGCACATCCCCATTTTCTATTTTCGGAAAATCGATAGGCGCACCCGTCTTGTGATCAAAAATGTAAAGTTTGTTCCGGCCATCCTCATTGACCCCCGCCACCCGGTATTTTTCATTAAAGGAGGTATAGAGATACATGACATCCCAGTTAGCAGAATAGAATTTTTCCCGGTTGGCCGTGCCGATATCGTATTTCATCACATACTGGTATTCGCTTCCTTCATCCGTAGAATAATAGAGCGTTTTGTTATCCATTGAAAATTGAAGCGGGCCATTATTGCTTTCAACGCTGTCGGTATTGATCTTCTTGAGTTTTGAGCCTTGCTGGTCCAGAAGAAACAGATTACTGGATGAAGTGGTAATGGGCTGCGTTAATGCCAGGTATCGCTCATCATCAGAAATGGCGCCAACGTCAAACCCACTTTGATTTTTATACATCATTACAGGCACCCAGGCCGTGGTATCCATTTTATAGAGATCAAAGAATCGTGGATCTCTTTTATTAGAGGTATAATACAGGAACTTGTTATTACGGCTCCAGCCAATAAACGTCGCTTTTTCTTTTTCACCGGGTGTAAGGTCTTTTACACTACCATCAGTCCTCAGGAGGAAGAGGTGATCATTCTCGTTCCCGCCCTTATCGGAATTATAAATTACGTTCATGGTGCCCGGAACATAGTCATTTGCAAAAATGGATTCCTGGGTGGAATGGGTAAGCGCTTTTTTCTGGCCGCTTGCTATATCTATTTCATAAGAATTGTAAATACCGCTTTCGTTACTGCTGACAAGTAATTTTGAATCATCAGAAGAAAATGATCCGCCGCCGACCTGGGTGCTTTTGTAAAATTGTTCAATGCTATATTGCCTGACGTCCGCGATCTTTTCTTTTTTTTCAACATTGTTACACGAGAAAAGTATTACCGACAGGATGATTACTATATTTTTCATAAAAGGACAGTTTGAAAATATGGTCCCGCAATTGGCGGGAGAAAATGTGGGAATGAAAATACATCAGTAACCGGAATCGGCCTATTTTCACATTTTCACCTCTCGACATTTCCACATTTATTAGGTTCTCAAAAAGACCTGATTTACGAATTGGCAGATTACTTTCCCCCCCTTACCTTTGCGGCCTGAAAACAACCCCTTCATCATAGACAAGTTTATATGGCAAACGCTGGAAAAGTAAAACAGGTAATCGGCGCCGTAGTGGATGTCCAATTCGACGGCAAACTCCCGGAAATTTATAATTCGCTGGAATTAAAAAGAGACAATGGCGAAACGCTCGTACTGGAGGTGCAACAGCATTTGGGTGAAGACAGCGTCCGTTGTATCGCAATGGACGGTACGGAAGGGCTGGTTCGTGGTATTACCGTCATCGATACCGGCATTCCAATTGCCATGCCTGTTGGTGAAGCTATTAAAGGACGGTTGTTTAATGTTACGGGAGATCCGATCGACGGATTACCCGCGGTTTCTAAAGTCAACGGACGCCCAATTCATGGCAAGCCGCCGGCATTCGAGAACCTCAGCACTTCATCGGAGATCCTTTATACCGGTATCAAAGTTATTGACCTGATTGAACCTTACGCAAAAGGTGGTAAGATCGGTCTGTTTGGCGGTGCGGGTGTTGGAAAAACTGTTTTAATTCAGGAGTTGATCAATAATATCGCCAAGGCCTATTCCGGTTTATCGGTTTTTGCAGGTGTAGGCGAACGTACCCGTGAAGGAAATGACCTGATGCGTGAGATGATTGAAGCAGGCATCATGAAATATGGTGACGCTTTTAAACATAGTATGGAAGAAGGCGGTTGGGATCTGAGCAAAGTAAATATGGATGAATTGGCCGAGTCTAAAGCAACATTTGTGTTTGGCCAGATGAACGAACCTCCGGGAGCACGCGCAAGGGTCGCTCTTTCGGGACTGACGATTGCCGAATATTACCGCGATGGGGATGGACAGGGCAAAGGCCGCGATATCCTTTTCTTTGTTGATAATATTTTCCGTTTTACACAGGCAGGATCTGAAGTGTCCGCCCTCCTGGGTCGTATGCCATCGGCAGTGGGTTACCAGCCAACACTGGCTACTGAAATGGGTGTGATGCAGGAAAGGATCACATCGACAAAAAATGGTTCCATTACATCAGTACAGGCGGTTTACGTTCCTGCGGATGACCTGACTGACCCGGCACCTGCTACTACATTTGCCCACCTGGATGCCACTACGGTATTGAGCCGTAAAATTGCTGACCTGGGTATCTATCCGGCTGTGGATCCATTGGATTCTACTTCACGAATCCTTACGCCCAAGATTGTGGGTGACCTCCATTATAATACAGCCAACCGGGTAAAACTGATCCTGCAACGATATAAAGAATTGCAGGACATTATTGCCATCCTTGGACTTGACGAATTGAGCGACGAAGATAAAATGACGGTGGCGCGTGCACGAAAAGTGCAACGTTTCCTCTCTCAACCTTTCCATGTGGCGGAAGCATTTACCGGGTTGAAAGGGGTGCTGGTTCCCATTGAAGAAACTATTCGCGGATTTAACATGATCATGGACGGTGAAGTCGATGATCTGCCTGAAGCAGCTTTCAACCTTGTGGGTAGTATCGATGATGCTATTGAAAAAGGTAAGAAATTATTGGCGCAGGCTCAGGGATGATTTGAAATTTGTACGCTACAGAACGTCAATCTGCAGACTAATTTTCAGATTTTCTTCCGCCCCCGGCGGGATCAAACTTCAAATTATGAACTTAGAAATACTGACTCCGGAAAAAAAGCTGTACAGCGGCGAAGTATACGGTGTTCAAATGCCCGGTATCAGTGGGTCATTTGAAGTGCTGGACAAGCATGCACCGATGATAAGTGCACTCAAACCTGGCCGGATCAAGGTCTTAAAAGATAAACAAAACCATCTGGCTTACTATGACGTTCAGGGAGGATTCGTGGAGGTACTGAACAATAAAGTAACGGTTCTGGTAGAGGGTGCAACGGAAACAATTAGTTGAAAATCAACTGGATAATGGCGTTTGTCATTAATTTTTAGCCCTTTCATTATAATTTACCGGTTAAGTTTATTTTATTTGTAACCTCAAGTAGCGGATGTAACGCTGGTTGAGTTATAATCTAAACTGATCCTAATGAAGCCGGTCCATTCCCTGTATTTCTTTTTTATTTTGATAGCCTGCAGTAGCTGCAGCCGTTACTACTACAAACCGAATGCGGTTAATACACCGTTGTTTACGGAGGGTGGTCAGGCTCATCTTAACGCGGCAGCAAGTTTTGGAAGCGTAAGCGACGACTATAAGGGTAACACTTCTTTCGTAGATCTTCAGGGATCGGTATCCCCGGTAAATCACCTGGGTATTATAGCCAACTACAGCACTTATTCATACCGGGCAGACCAACCCGAAGTTGACAATGGAAATGTCGATGGACGGGCTCACATACTCGAAGGAGGTATTGGTGGTTATTATGCTAAGGGAAAAAAATTCAAAATGGTTGTTGACGGATATGTGGGCTACGGTGGAGGAATTATAAAAAGTGATGTGGACATGAAGCTACGCAGGATCTTTTTTCAACCCGGGATTGGGGTACATTCCCCAGCGTTTGATGCCGCTTTTAATTTGCGAATCAGTAATGTGAAGTATTCGGATTTTAATGCAAAGGGCATGAGTAACGACTACCTGCTTGAGAAAAATCTTTTGACAAGCGATGGCATCCGGATTGATGACAAGAGCTACACATTCGCCGAACCTTCTTTTACTATCCGAGCCGGGTACAAGTTTGCCAAAGTACAGTTGCAAATGGTATTGGCGCAGGATATCAGTACGGTGAGATGGCATTATAATGCAGCCCGGTTCTCGGCGGGTTTTTATTTCAGCATCGAAGATATGCTTGAAAAAAACAGGGTAAAATAATCCTCGCTACCGGATAAAGACTCATTTGTAATTTCAGCGCCGCCGTGTGGCAATTTATAGTTTGTTGATACGATGTTAATTGTATCGTTTGGGATCAAACAGGCATTGAGTTTGTTAATAAATTAGCGAAAGCCACGCACCATTCAATCTATCTTACCTCTCCAACCTGCTTACGGGTATTCTATAACCTGATAAATTATACTTTGCTATGAAGACAGTTATGCTATGTCTGACGATCGCTACATCGATGGCCACCATCCTTACCGGATGCGCGAAGGATCCGCTCAAGAATCTGACGGAAGATGAAAGCAGGATCTATATTACCAATCATGACAGCACATATAATTTTACGTCGGCCCAAACATTTACGATCGCTGACTCCGTCGCCGTTATCAGCAATGGTCAGTTAGTCGGAAAAGATCTCACTTCTTATGATCAACAGTTGATCGCCTCATTAAAAACGGCCATGACGAAACAGGGATTTACGCTGGTGGATAAGAGCAGCGCCCCTGACCTGGCCCTTGCCGTTACAATTTACAGCAGCGACCAAACGGGTGTCATAAGCTACAATGACTATGGTGGTTACTATGGCGATTACTGGGATCCTTACTATTGGGGTTATCCCGGATATTCCTATTACTACCCGTCTTACTACGGTGTGTACAATTATAATGAAACCACATTAGCTATCGATATGTTTGACCTGAAAGATGCTGCTGGCAGCAACCAGTTGAAGAATGTATGGTCAGCCCTGGTACGTGGTTCGGGTATTTTTAATCCGGCGAAGGTCGACACCCAGGTGCAAACATTGTTCGATCAATCGGCCTATCTTAAAACGAATTAACGAACTCAAAAAGACGTTATGAAAACGATTAAAATATTTTTTCTGGTTGTACTCAGTGGTTTTTGTTTTTCCCGCCTTCAGGCTCAACAGGGAGTTACAAGGATAAGTATTGGTTATACTGCCGGCTTTCCTACCAGCAAGTTTAAAGATTTTATCAGCGACGCTTCTTTCCGGGGTATGGACCTGAGAGTGCTGCACGGCATCAACGACAAATTATCGGTGGGCTTTGGAACAGGTTTCCAGGATTTTTATCAGAAATATCCAAGGCAGGTATATAAACTTTCCGATGGCAGTGATGTTTCAGCAGTAATAAGCAATTCCGTTCAGACGGTTCCATTACTTGCCAGGGCTCAATACAGTTTTACACCGGGTAAAAGAATACAACCTTTTGTTGGCGTCGGCGCTGGTGGCAATATGGTCCTCTACCGGCAATACCTGGGCGAATTTGAAGGCAGCAAGAACAAGTTCGCATTCCAGGCCCAACCGGAAGCCGGTTTTTATATTCCGTTCAAACCCGGTGGCATAGCAGGTATTTCCCTGAGTGGCTACTATAATATTATTCCATTTAAATACAATAATACCGGTAACCTGAACAGTGTTGGTTTTACTGTTGGAGTTGCATTCCCGACTGGAAATTGATAACTTCTTAAATTCTTTATTTGCGCGAGGCCCTGCATATGCGGGGCTTTTTGTATTTTAATTGGATGAAAATCTTCAACCTTTTTTTCTGCCTGGTCTTTATATTGTTTGCCGCCCTGCAATACAATGACCCGGATCCGTATATCTGGGTCCCTATTTACTTATATACGTCGGCATTATGCTGGTTGGCATTCAGGAACAAATTTTATCTGGGCGCGTATCGTGTAGGGATCCTCGTTTATGCGGCGTATGCCGTCTATAAAATATTTGACCAGAACGGCCTGGTTGACTGGATAACTAAACATCATGCCGAAAATATTGCAGAGACTATGAAAGCAGCCAAACCATGGATCGAAGAATCCAGGGAATTTTTTGGATTGCTGATACTGATTGGAGTTTTGATTATCAATTTAATTTATGCGCAAAGAAAAAGCCGGAGAAGCTAAGTCTCCGGCCTTTTAAAGTTTTATACAGCGTCCCCTCTATTATTTACCGCCGAATTGCAAGGCTCCAATCCCCGCCACTGCTTTTTCTTTCGAATCTCTGGGACGTGAGATAATATAAAGTGTATGCAATGCATGGTCGCTTACCGGTTCAATACGGAAATGCACGGCACCCATTTGTTGTTTTTTATCGGTGGGTGGTAAGAGGCTTCCTTTACCCAGCAATTTTCCATTCGCATCATCGAGCCTTATTTCGAAATCGTAACCGAATGCAGGAGGTTGCTGCCATCCTGCCATTGCATTGACAGATTCGATACCGGTCAGATCAATACTATCAACAGCAAACCATCCTTCCTTAGTCGGAACGACCATATAATTGATGCCATCATCAGTGTGGATCGTATACTCCTTCACTTTCTCCTTCTTTGTAAATTGTAAAAAACTACTACGAAGAGCCACAGAACTTCGGCCGGTCAACGCTTTTATATTATTACCTCCTTTGTCCGTATAGCTTGCTGAGAGAACAAGCGCCTCATTTGGTTTGTGACCCGCAGTAGGTATGATGGAACCGGAAGGGGCCAGCGATTTCTTTACTGCGTCCTTATTAGAAAGTGAAAGAACCCACTGAACGATCTGGTGTACGTCGTTTTGAGCCAACGTAGGATGCGCTGCCATGGCTACTTCACCCCACACACCACCACCTCCTTTAATGATTTTCTGAGAAAGATACGTGGAGGCATTCGGATCTTTCGCATACTTCTCAGCTACTTTAATAAAGGACGGTCCGATTGATGTTTCGGCTTCTTTATGGCAACTCTTACAATCAAGCGACATCATAATATTTTTTCCACTGATCGCTGCTTCGCCCTGCTGGTGACCCATAGTAGAACCGGCTTTATCAAAACCCTGCACATATTCGACCGAGACAAAAAGGTTGGCCGGGTCGATTCTGGCTGTATCATTTTTATCGCTTACCGATATCGTATAGTTAAACGGCAAGCCGGGAACATAGAACGTTTTATTCCCGCCTGAAACCTGGATATCTACTACCGGTGTTTCATTGCCAGCATAAATAGCGACGGCATTGCTTATTGACGAATCACCTTTATCGTCTTTTACAGTAACATTTATTTGATAATCGCCTGCTTTTTCAAAAGTGTAGTTCAATTCAGGTGAGTCTGTTTCCTTTTTTATTTTATTCCCAAGATCCCAGACGTAGGTCAACTTATCCTTTTCCGGATCCACTGCTTCAACAGATGCTTTTACAGTAAATGGCAAGGAACCGGTAGTCCTGTCAATATGAATGGCGGCGATCTTCGGTGGTCTGTTACCCGCTGTGTAATCAATGCGCGATAAACCGGCATCCGGATTTTTGCTAAACCAGCCGGTTCCATATTCAAGCAGGTACAGCCTGCCATCCGGACCTGTTTCCATATCTATACAATTGCTCAGCCTGGTATGTTCCATAAACGGTTCCATTTTATCATAATCACCGTTCGGTAACATCGTTACGGCTTTAATCCATCCCCGGATCCAGTCATAGATAAATAATTTCTTGTTGTAATAATCCGGCAAACGGGTTTCTTTCGGAAACATGTCAGTATAATATACCGGACCGGCCATGGCATTACGTCCTCCGGAACCTACTTCGGGGAAGTCTTTAGAATCGGCGTACGGATACCATATAAAAGCGGGTTGTGCAGGAGGCAGATCTTTTAACCCCGTATTATTTCTGGAGGAATTAACGGGTTTGAGTGGATCATAGGCTGGACCATACTGTCCGTTCGAATAGTCGTAAGCGTGATAAGCGTAGTTATTTCCGACAAATAAAGGCCATCCAAAAAATCCAGCTTTGCGTGCCTGGTTCACTTCATCGTAACCGCGTGGACCACGGGTTTTAAGGCTATCACTAGAAGCATCCGGCCCTACCTCTCCCCAGTAAAGGAAGCTGTTTTTCTGATCCACTGATATACGGTAGGGATTACGATTGCCCATGACGTAAATTTCAGGTCTTGTACCCGGCTGACCTTTTGGAAATAGATTGCCATCGGGGATTTCATAAGTGCCATCATCTTTCACCCGGATCCGTAAAATTTTTCCGCGAAGATCATTTGTATTACCGGAAGACCGGCGTGCATCATATTGCTGATGACCCGGAATATCATTCATAGGACCAAAACCATCATTTACATATTTGACCTGCGGTTCATTAAAAGGCGTTGAATTATCGCCGGTTGATACATACAGTAGTCCATCCGGTCCGAACGTAACGGATCCGCCGGTATGACAACATATATCCCGTTGCGATTTCACTTCCAGTATCACTTTTTCCGTTTTTATATCGATGGTATCATTCTCCAATGTAAATCGTGATAACCGGTTTACAGCACTGTCAACGGGACTATAATACATGTATACGCGTTTATTTTTTGCAAAGTCGGGATCTTTGCACAGACCCAGCAATCCCTCTTCTGCATTTACGCCGGGAACCGTGGTTCTCCAGTATACATTCAGGTATCCTGCCTGTTTTAGCTTTTTCGTTTCATTCTTGTATAACATGATCTCTCCCCGCCGCTGTATTACCAGAATATCGAGATTAGGAAGGACTGTCATTTCAGTCGGTTCGAAAAATTCTCCCTGTACCAGACTGACCTTTGTAAACCGGTCTTCATCAGGCGCATATTGCGTTTTCGCTTTTGAATAGTCTAAATTTTGGTTGCCACCGATAGCATATTGGATCCCGCCCAGGAGATGTTTCAGGTAGTTCACTTCTGTATACGATTGTTCAGTATGACCCAGTTCAGTATAAAAAGCCCGGCCTCCGTCATAATCATGGTACCAGGCCATGGGGTGGAAGGCGCCATTCGTGCCGCCTTTATAAGACGATTCATCGATCGTAATCAAAACATGAATATCCGGATTTAGTTTTTTGAAATTGTAGAGCTCATCTTTCCGTTCCCAAATTGTATCCTGGAAAAAATTGGTAGCGAGATGGGTCTTGTCTTTTATAATAAACTTTGCCTGTTGTTGTTCCGGATGTCCGTTAAAATATCCACCCA
>Ga0207689_10005350_pt1 | contig 11492 bp, 10 predicted proteins | sample KBSMisM52_FD_184312 | JGI IMG/M metagenome (GOLD analysis project Ga0207689, IMG submission 184312) | Miscanthus rhizosphere microbial communities from Kellogg Biological Station, Michigan, USA - KBS Miscanthus M5-2 (SPAdes) (version 2) | ecosystem: Host-associated > Plants > Roots >... | reverse complement strand
CACCGCTCGCGGTGGCAACCTCGGCCCAGGCGACGCAACCCTCCACCACCAAGGGCGTACTCGTGCCGGTCACCGGCGTGGGCTCAGGCGCCACGCGGCAAGCGCTGCGCAAGGAGTAGGCCAGGTCACCCGCTGAGCGTCGCTTCGCGTGCAGCGCTGGTACAGCTGTGACGGCTGAGGCGTTTCGTAAATTGACTTCGGCACCACGAGTGCGCGTGAGGCTGCAGCCGAGGAGCACCGCGCCGGTCAGGGCTTCCGGCGGAGGCGCGGTCGCTGGTCGGGCCGGGCGCTCGCGGCGCGGCGGCGCATAGGAGGAGGTGTCATGACGTGCTTCGTTCTGGTTCCTGGCTCGGGCGGCACCGCGTGGTACTGGAGTCGGGTCGCCCCATTGCTCGTGGCGGCAGGCCACGAGGCCTGTCCGGTAGATCTCCCGGGAGATGACGAGACGGCCGGGATCCGCGAGTACGCCGACCTCGTGGTGCGGACCGCCCAGGATCGCGACGATGTGGTTCTCGTTGCCCAGTCGATGGGCGGCTTTACCGCGGCGTTGGTGTGCGAGCAGATATCGGTGGCTGGGTTGACGTTCGTCAACGCCATGATTCCTGTGCCCGGCGAGACAGCAGGTGATTGGTGGGCGAACGTCGACGCGGTGGCCGAGCGGGAGCGGGCAGCTGACGCCGGCGGATACAGCCGCGATTTCGACCTGGCGACGTACTTCCTGCACGACGTCCGACCCGAGGTCGCCGCCGAAGGAGAGCCGTTCCAGCGGCCGGAGGCCGAGATCGCGTTCACTCAACCCTGCGACTTCACGGCGTGGCCGGCGGTCCCAATTCGCGTGCTCGCCGGCGCTGACGATCGGTTCTTCCCGGTTGCCTTTCAGCGCCGGATCGCCGAGCAACGGCTTGGGGTGAGCGCGGACGCGCTACCCGGCGGTCACCTCCTAGCGTTGTCGAATCCCACGGGCGTAGCGAACTATCTACTCAGCTGATCAGGCCAGAGGGCGAGTCGACCGACGTCGCGCAGCCCCCCGTTCGTTACCGAAGATGAGACGCACGAGCGGCGCTGCGTGTCGGCGGCCAGAATCTGATTGACCGGCGTGGCCTCGTCGATCGTCGCGCTGCCGGCGATCGTGTATCTCCGACGGGGGCAACCACTCCTAGTACATGTGCGCGAGAAGCGTGCGCGACGCTTGACGGGAGTATCCGTGGTGACCACGGAGTCGTCACGGAATCTGCAGATCCGTGACGTCCACCGATGCCAGCCGGCCGGTGATTCAGCAGCCTCGATAGGAGCGCACAAACCTGCGCCAACGTGCGGAACTATTGAGGAGCGTTCACATGATCAGTCATGTTGTGCTGGGCGACGTCGCGGCCGAGCGGTCTGCGATGCTACGACTGCAAGCGGAGGAATTTCGGCGGGCCAAGAAGGCGGATTCGGCTCGTACGGAACGTAATCGCGATGCCGGATCGCGGATGCCATGGTGGTGGTGGCGTCGTGGCATCAGCCGACCTCGGTCGCTCGAGCCGGCGATCGACCCGGCCCACTAGGACAGTGTGAACTGCGGCACGCCGCGCACCGAGGCCAGCGCGGCGATGGCCGAGCCTCGAGCGCCGGCCATGTCCAGGTCGGGGACGAGGGCGAGGGTGGTGAGCCGGCGTTGCTCTTCTCGAAGCACGGTGTTGGCCTGCACCTGCTCCAGGAACCAGTCACGCAGCTTGGGGGTGGTCTCAACAACTCCGCCCCCCAAGAAGTAGGCCGCTGGGTCGGTGAAATTCGCGGCGATCGTGAACAGCCGCCCCAGCGCCATCGCTTGCTGCTCGAAGATATGTAGCGCCATCGGATCGTCATTCTCGGCATATGACCTGACCAGCTTGGCCGCCTGGCCAATGGACGCCATCTGGTGCAGCTCGTGGTCCGGATAGCGGCCAAGCCAGTAGGGCAGCAGATTCTTCTCGATGCCCTTCAACGAGGCGACGCTTTCGCCGTCACCGCTGAAACCGCAGTTGCAGTCCGGCAGGGGTTGGTCGGCCTCGAGCAGGCCATTCATCGGGATGTGAATGTGTCCGAGCTCGCCCGCCATGCCGGCAACACCCTTGATGACGCGGCCGGCCTCGATTACGCCCCCGCCGAGTCCGGTGCCGACGATCGCGGAGACCGAGGATTCCTCGGCGGCGCGGTCGCCGAAGAATCGGTGGTGGGCGTAGAGGGCGGCGGCGTTCCCGTCGTTGTTGTATACGACGGGGAGCTGCAGCCGCTCCTCCAGGGCGCTGCGGAAATCGAAGCCGCGCCAAGCCGGTGCCGAGAAGTTCGTAGCGCCGCGGGACGAGATGACCCCGTCCGCGCTGGTCGGGCCGGGCGTGTCCAGCCCGACCGCCCGCACCTCCGAACGGGCCGTCTCGGTCAGCTCGAGGACGTTTTTCAGCGCCGAAGCCAACGCGCTGAGGGCGGCTGCCGGGCCTTCATGGACGAAGGAGCCATTCTCGACGAGCCGATCGACGAGGAAGTGTCCACGCGAGTCCAGCACGGTGGCGTTGTTGCTCGTTCCGCCGTTGTCGAGTCCGACCACAACCCAATGCTGTCTAGCGGCCATCGTGCTACCTCCTGTGGATCACAGCGGGACGGGCATTGCGGTGCGGCGTCCCGGTGCGGCGAGCGCCATACAACGATATTGCCGTGTGAAGCTAATTGTTGACCGGATAATGGTCGACTCACGCGGCGAATGTTCTGGAGACCTGCATGGCCCGAGATCCCGCCGGGAATCGCGGTCCACGCCCGGCGGCCAAACCTGAGGGTTTGGCGGGGCCGGTCGCCCTGGTCACGGGGGCCAATCGAGGTCTAGGGCGAGAAGTCTGCCGACAACTCGCCGACCGTGGCTACACCGTCGCGCTCACGGCACGGGATCCGGCGAAGGCGACCGGTGCGGCGCACGAGATCGACCGCACCGGCAACAGAGTGCTTGCCCGTCAGCTCGACGTCAGCGACTCGGCGAGCGTCCGCGCCATGTCCGGCTGGCTGGCCGCCACGTTCGGCCGGTGCGACGTGTTGGTCAACAACGCTGCCGTCGACTACGACATCGACGCCCTAGCGGTCACGGCTGATCTGCAGCGAGTGCGCCGGGCCATGGAAACCAACGTGTTCGGCGCTTGGGCCGTCACCCAGGCCGTCTTGCCGTTGCTGCGCCGAAGTGCCCACCCACGAATCGTCAATGTCTCCAGCGAAAGCGGCTCCATCAGCGAGATGACCGGCGGGACGCCCGGATACGCCATGTCCAAGGCCGCGTTGAACGCCCTGACTCGGATGCTTGCTTACGAACTGCGCGCCGATGGGGTGCTCGTCAACGCCGTGTGCCCGGGCTGGACGAACACTGACATGGGTCGCGGCGGCCGTCCGCTCAGCGAAGGCGCCGCGAGCATCGTGTGGGCGGCGCTGCTATCAGACGACGGTCCCACCGGCGGCTTCTTCCGGGACGGACTACCGCTGCCCTGGTGATCCGCTCTTGATCGGCCGTGATCGTCGCGCGGATCAGGTGAACCGGACGATGCAAATGACGCCGGCCACCACGCAATAGATCGCGAACGGGGTGAGCGTGCGGGTCTCGAAGTAACGAGTCAGCCATCGCACCGACAGGTAGGCGGCGACGCCGGCGACAACGGCGCCGAGGATGACTGGGCCATGAATGTGCGCCGCCGCTGGGCCGGCGAGCGTGGGTAGCTTCAGCACACCGGCAGCGAGGATTACCGGGGTGGCCAGTAGGAATGCGAATCGCGCGGCGTCCCGGTGGGAAAGGCCGCGGGCAAGGCCACCGACCATCGTCACCCCGGAGCGGCTGATGCCGGCCAGCAGTGCAGACGTCTGCAGAAATCCGATGACGCCTGCCTCCCGGTAGTGCAGCGTGGCCAGTCGGCGGGACGTCCGCTCGGACACCTTCGTCGTGCCGCCGGCCTGGTTCCCACCGACAGGGCCGGCGTCTTCGACGGAGTCGTCGGAGGCGATTGGAGCGCGGCGGCGGAGCCACTCGCCGGCAAACAGGATCAGCCCGTTGATGGTGAGAAAGATTGCCGCGGCGAGCGGCTTGGCGAACAGGGTGCGGAAGGCGTGCTCGAACAGCAGTCCGGTGATACCGACGGGGATCGTGCCGATGATGAGCAGCCAGGCCAGCCGTTCGTCCGCGTCGCGGGCAACGATGCGCCGCGCGGCCATGGAGGGGCGCACCGTCCGGGCCAAGCCGGCCGCGATGCGGACCCAATCGGCGCGGAAGAAGATGATCAGGGCGAGCGCGGTGGCGACATGCAACGCGACGATGAACGCGAGATACGGGCTGGTCTCGCTGGCAGAGCTCGAGGACTCGGTGACGAGGCGCTCCCAGCTGCCGCCCAGAAAGGCGGGGACGAGCACGGAGTGACCAAGGCTGGAAACCGGGAACATCTCGGTGACGCCTTGCAAGAGACCGATCACGGCGGCCTGGACGTAGCTGAGCATCAGTGGCGAGCTTTCTGGTTGAGGTCCACGTATCTCCTACAAATCTGTAGGAGCATAGTCCTACGCTACTGTAGGACACCGCTGGGGGCGCGCAGCAACTCGTCGGACGACATCCGGCTCCGAGCGTTACTAAGGAGGGCATGGTGCAGACGCGGCGGCCGGCCGGCGGCCTGGAATCGGAGGTCCTGGCCGCGTTGTGGGCAGCGGACCGGCCGCTCACACCCGGCGAGGTCAGCGACGCGGTCGGTGGCGAACTGGCCTACACGACAGTGCAGACGATCCTCACGCGATTGCATCGCAAGGGTGCGGTGGTGCGAGAGCAGGCCGGGCGAGCGCACGCGTATCGTCCGGTCATCGACGACGCGGGGCTCGCCGCCCAGCGGATGCGCGCGATGCTCGATCGGGGTGGTGATCACGCGGCGGTCCTGACGCGGTTCGTCGGCACGCTGACCCCGGACGACGAGGCGACGCTCGCCAAGCTGCTAGGCGCGCCCGCGCCCGCGCCACCCGGCGACCGGCCGGCGGACGAGGTCGACTCCTGATGCACGCTTCGGTCTACCTTCCGCTTTTCATCGCCGGGCTGTTCGGCCTGACTGCTCCACGGCTTGCGCTCCGTCTGCCGCCGGCGGCCGCAACTTGGCTGCTCAGCGTCGGCGGCCTGATTGCCGCCGCCGGTGCGGCCGCCTCACTGACCCTGCTGGGATTCACGCTCGTCGCGCAGGCGCAACCGCTCGCCGAGTCAGGGCACTGGTCGATCACCGCACTGCGCCATGAGGACCCGGTGCTTGCCCCGGTCGCCGCTGCTTCGATCGTCGCGGTGCTCGTCCTGGCGGTCCGATTCATCACCGCGGGCGTCCGCCGAGCGTGCGCTCTGCTTGCCGCGCATCGGTTGGCGTCCGGGCTCCCGCCGGTCGGTCAGGAACTAGCCGTGCTCGACGATCCCGCTCCGCGCGCCTTTGCCGTACCCGGGCGCCCGGGCCGGATCGCCATGTCGACCGGGTTGCTGCGGATGCTCCGCCGGGATCAGCGCCGCGCTGTGCTGGCCCACGAACGGTCTCATCTCAGCCACCGTCATCATCTGCACCAAACCGCGGCCGTGCTGGCCGCTGCGGCGAATCCGCTGCTTTACCGGCTGCCCGCGGCAGTGGCGCTCTCCGTCGAGCGCTGGGCGGACGAGGATGCCGCCGTCACCTGTGACCGTCGAAGCGTGGTCGAGGCGTTGACCGGCATCGCGACCGATACCGGCGCCAGGCGGTCCGGCGTCATCCTCGCCGCGGGCGCCAACGACGTCCAACGCCGAGTCCGCGCTCTGCAGGCGCCCGTAGCCCGCCTGTCGATCTGGCGCGTCGCGCTGCTGGTCGGACTGCTCGTCGTGGCCGTCGTGGCCGTACGCGAGGCGGCACAGGACACCGAGCGACTCTTCGAACTCGCCCAGGCCGCGTACCGGTCCGCGCACCGGTAACGGGCTCTGCGTCCTGCGAGGTCCCGTCCCCACCTGACCCGACCTTGGCGTTAACGCTGTTCAGCGACGACGTCGCCATGGTCATCATGGGAGGCGCGGCGAGAGCCTTCCCCGCACGACCGGATCGGGCGATGACGGGGACAGGCGCACCGGCATCGAGATCCACCCGCGCAGCACGCGAGTCGGCCGGCGAACCGGAATCCCGGCCGACACGAGACCCGGAAACCGGGTAAACAGCCGCTGCAGGCCGATCTCGCCTTCAGCCCGCGCCAGCGCGGCACCGACGCAGTAGTGGCGACCGCTGGAGAAGGCGAGGTGCCGCCCGGCATTGCTTCGGGTGACGTCGAACGTGTGCGGATCGGCGAAGACGCCGGGATCGCGGTTCGCGGCGGCCAGGATGGTGGTGACCGGCTGGCCGGCGTGGATCGGCTGCCCCGCGAGCTCGGTGGTCCGGCGGCATACCCGGGCCGTGAGCTGAACCGGGGCTTCCAACCGGAGGATCTCGTCGACCGCATTCGGCCACATACCTGGATTCGCCTCGAGGACGTCGAGTTGGTCAGGATGGTCGAGCAGGAGACGGACCCCATTGCCCAGCAGGTTCACCGTTGTTTCGAAGCCGGCCACCAGCACGAGACCGGCGGTGGCTCGCAGCTCGCGATCGGTCAGGTGGCGGCCGTCGAGCGACGCCTGGATCAGCTGGCTGATGAGATCATCGCCGGGATTCCGGCGCAGTTCGGCCAGGTGGTCGCCAAGCCAGACATGGAAGCGCCGCAGGCCCATCTCGGTGTCGCGGAACCGCCGATACGGCAGTCCGACGTCGAGGCTGGGCGCGGCCAGCTCGCCGAGGTCGAGCACCAAGCGGCGGTCGGCGGGTCGCACACCAAGCAGATCGCTTATGACCGCCACCGGCAGTCTCGCGCAGTACGCGTCGATGATGTCGGTCGTGGCGCCATCGACGGTGGCGTTGGCGATCTCGTCGAGCAAAGTGTCGGCGGTGTTCGCCACCTGATCGCTCAGCCTCGTTACCGCCCGTGCGGTGAACACCGAGGACACCAGAGCGCGATACCGCGTGTGGTCCGGCGGCTCGATGGACAACAGGGACGGTTCTTCCAGCGGGTGCATAGCGACACCTCGCGTCACCCGTTCCACCCGGCGCATCCACGGTGGGACGTTGGTCGTGATCGAGGTGACGCTGAAGTTGTCGGAGCGCAGTACTGCGTGCGCGACCTCGTAATCCGCCGTGATGTAACCGATTCGGGTGCGGACCAGCCGACCCTGCGCCCGGATGCCCTCGTACGCGGGAATGGGGTTGGCGCGCACAGTCGGGTCCGCGATCAGAGCGGCCTGCGGATCACCCGCCGCCGCCCACCGGCGGGTCGCGAACCGAACCAGGCCGTGTAGCACCAGCCAGCGAGTGAGCAAGCGCATGCGTCTGTGGTACCAGATCGATCCCAGCTGTGACTCATCCATGCGGGCCTTAGTGAATGACCGTTAACATTGCCCGATGGACGTTCGCGCAGGTGTCCAGCCATGACCTCCGTCCTGCGGTCTTCAGCAAATCTCACCGGCGAAGCGTGCGTGCGCAATCGCGCCGCCCAGCTGGGTTTGCTCGCCGAACTCGATAACCAACAGGCGCTCGCGATCGCCGGCGGCGGGCAGAACTACACGGATCGGCACCACGCTCGTGGTCGACTGCTCGCCCGGGAACGCATCGAGCTGTTGCTGGACCGGGATTCTCCATTTCTCGAACTGTCCAGCTTGGCTGCATGGGGCACCGAGTTCACGGTCGGGGCTGGCATCGTCACCGGGATCGGCGTGGTGTCCGATGTCGAATGCGTAGTCGTCGCGAACGATCCGACCGTGCGTGGTGGCTCGGTCAACCCGTACACGCTGCGCAAGAACCTACGGGCGCTGGAGATCGCCAAGTGCAACCGGCTCCCCGTTGTCAATCTGGTCGAGTCCGGCGGCGCGGACCTCCCGACGCAGGCGGAATTGTTCATCCCGGGCGGGCGGGTATTTCGCGACCTGGCCGAGCTCTCGGCCCTGGGTATCCCGACGATCGCCTTGGTCTTCGGCCCCTCCGCGGCGGGCGGCGCGTACGTGCCCGGCCTGTGCGATCACGCTGTGCTGGTCGACCGTCAGGCGGCGGTCTATCTCGGTGGCGCCCCGCTCGTCAAGATGGCCACTGGCGAAGACGCCGAGGATGAGGCGCTCGGCGGGGCTGACATGCACACCCGGATATCCGGCGTGGCCGACTACTTCGCGGTCGACGAGAAGGACGCGATCCGGCTGGGCCGTCAGATCGTCTCCGACTTCCACTGGCGCAAGTTGGGGCCCGGGCCATCCCGGCCCGCGGATGATCCGCTCTTCGACGCCGAGGAGCTGCTCGACCTGGCCCCGACGGATTTACGAGTGCCGGTCGATCCACGTGAAATTCTCGCCCGGGTCGTCGACGGGTCCCGATTCGATGAGTACAAGGCGAGATATGGAACCAGCGTGGTGACTGGGTGGGCATCCGTACACGGATTCCCGATCGGGATCGTGGCGAACGCGCGCGGCGTGCTGTTCAGTGAGGAGGCGCAGAAGGCGACCGAATTCATCCTGCTGGCAAATCAGATTGACACGCCGTTGGTGTTTCTGCAGAACACCACCGGATACATGGTCGGGACCGAATACGAGCAGCGCGGCATGATCAAGGACGGCGCAAAGATGATCAATGCCGTGACCAACAGCACCGTTCCGCACATAACCATCACGATCGGCGCGTCCTTCGGCGCGGGGAACTACGGCATGTCAGGCCGCGCGTACGACCCACGGTTTGTCTTCGCCTGGCCCGGCGCAAAGCTCGCGGTAATGGGCGCCGCCCAGCTCGCCGGCGTCCTCTCCATCGTCGGGCAGCAGGCGGCGATGGCGGCCGGTCGGCCGTTCGACGAGGAAGCCGACCAGCGGCGGCGGGCCGCCATCGAGACCCAGATCGAAGCGGAGTCCCATTCCTTCTTCGTCACCGCGCGCCTTTACGACGACGGCATCATCGATCCTCGCGATACCCGAACGGTGCTCGGCCTGGCCCTGTCGGCCGCCCACTCGCAGGTCGTCGAGGGCCGCCGTGGCTACGGCGTGTTCCGGATGTGAGACACCAAATGCGGTCGATCTCGAAGTTACTGATCGCCAACCGAGGCGAGATAGCCGCGCGCATCATGCGCACCGCCAAGGCGATGGACATCATCTGCGTAGCCGTCTACTCCGACGCCGACAGCGACGCGCCGTTCGTCCGGCTCGCCGACGAGGCGGTGCGGTTACCGGGCTCGGCTCCGACCGAGACCTACCTACGCAGCGAACGAATTATCGACGCGGCTCGGCTAACCGATGCAGATGCCATCCATCCCGGCTACGGATTCCTGGCTGAGAACGCGAAGTTCGCGCGGGCCTGCGCGGATGCCGGGCTGATCTTCGTGGGGCCGTCGGCCCATGCCATCGAGACGATGGGGACCAAGATCGCGGCGAAGCAGGCCATGGCGGCGGCCGGCGTGCCGGTACTGCCGCACATCGAGATCGGCTGTGCAGCGGAGGCGGCCGCAACGCCGCCCACCGCGCTGGTGAACCGAGACGTCGGCTTTCCGGTGTTGGTGAAGGCCGCCTTCGGCGGCGGTGGGCGCGGCATGCGGCTAGTCCGAGAGGCGGCTGAATTGGGGTCGGCCGTGGCGGCAGCCCAACGTGAGGCGGCATCGTCGTTCGGAGACGGCACGGTGTTTGCCGAGCGATACGTCGAGCGGCCGCGTCACGTCGAGGTGCAGATCCTCGGGGACGCATTCGGCAAGGTCGTCGAGCTGGGCGAGCGGGACTGTTCCGTGCAGCGCCGCTACCAGAAGCTCATCGAGGAAAGCCCCTCTCCGATCGTGGACCCGCCTCTGCGAGAGCGCTTGGGCGGCGCCGCGGTTGCCGCCGGCCGAGCGGTCGACTACGTCGGCGCCGGCACGGTGGAGTTCGTCGTGGACCGTGACGGCCGGTTCTTCTTCTTGGAGATGAATACCCGGCTTCAGGTCGAGCACCCAGTAACCGAGCTGGTTACTGGGCTGGATCTCGTTTGGCTGCAGCTGCAGGTAGCCGAGGGTCGGCCCTTACCGCCCGAGGTCGACGGGGTCCAGCTCCGTGGGCACGCGATCGAGGCGCGCCTGTATGCCGAGGACGTGGCTGCTGGATTCCTGCCGGCGACCGGCGTTCTGCACGGCTTCTCGGTGCCAGAGTCACCCGGCGTGCGGGTGGATTCCGGTGTTGCCGTCGGATCGCGCGTCAGCTCGCACTACGACTCGCTGCTGGCCAAGGTGATCGCCCACGCATCGTCCCGAGAGGAAGCTTGCCGCCTTCTGGCCCGGGCGCTGTCGGACACCTACGTACACGGGGTGGCCACGAACCGCGACCTGCTCGTCGCCCTGCTGCGCTCACCCGACTACCGCACCGGTGACGTCGACGTCGACTATCTCGCCCGCCACGATCCGGTCGAGCTGATGCGAGCTGCGCGAGCTCCGGACGTGGATCGGATCCACGCGCTAGTGGCCGCACTTGCGGATCAAGCCGAGCGCCGCCAGCACGCACGCGTGCTGGCGGCGGCGCCGTCGGGTTGGCGCAATGTCTCGAGCGAACCGCAGTGGACGACCTACTCAGCTGGCGGTGCGGCCTACCACGTCGGATACCGATTCACTCGCGCCGGCTTGGAGGCCGCCACGGTGAACCAAGAATCATTCGGCGACGTCGAGATGATCCACGTCGCAAGTGACGTCGTTGATCTCGCGGTCGACGGGGTCCGCCGAATGTTCCGGATCGGGCGCGGCGGAGGAAGCACGCAGGTGCACAGCTCGCTCGGCGCAACCACGTTCGTCGAGCTCCCTCGATTTGCTGAGCCCGAGGTGCTTTCCGTAGCCGGCTCGCTGGTCGCGCCGATGCCGGGGACCGTGGTGCGCGTGGACGTCAGGCCCGGTGATGACGTCCAGCTGGGCGCTCCGGTCGTGGTGCTGGAAGCGATGAAGATGCAGCACACGGTGGTCGCGCCGGCCGACGGGACCGTCACCGGCGTCGGCGTAGAGGCTGGTCAGACGGTGGACGCCGGTGCTGTGCTCGCCGTCGTCGAATATTCGAGCTCATGACGAATCGTCGGCCCGTGCGGATCGCGAACTGCTCGGGGTTCTACGGTGATCGGCTTTCCGCTGCGCGCGAGATGGTCGACGGAGGTCCGATCGACGTGTTGACCGGGGACTACCTGGCCGAGTTGACGATGCTGATCCTCTGGAAGTCGCGCCAGAAGGACCCGACGGCCGGATACGCCGTGACCTTCGTGACCCAGATGGAGGATGTTCTCGGTACTTGCCTTGATCGAGGCATCAAGGTCGTCAGCAACGCGGGTGGCCTGAACCCGGCCGGACTGGTGGCCGAGCTCAACCACCTGGCCGCTCGGCTGGGGCTGGCCGCGCGGGTCGCGTATGTAGACGGTGACGATTTGTCCGGCCGTATCGGCGAAATCGTCGCTGCCGGATACCCCCTCGCGAACCTCGATACG
>Ga0207689_10005347_pt1 | contig 11498 bp, 8 predicted proteins | sample KBSMisM52_FD_184312 | JGI IMG/M metagenome (GOLD analysis project Ga0207689, IMG submission 184312) | Miscanthus rhizosphere microbial communities from Kellogg Biological Station, Michigan, USA - KBS Miscanthus M5-2 (SPAdes) (version 2) | ecosystem: Host-associated > Plants > Roots > Rhizosphere... | reverse complement strand
CGGATGCATTTGCGCCCCCTAACAAGGTAGTTGTTATGCCGCTTGATGGTGGTGAGGGCTCCAGGGAATTCCCGCTCGTTACGAGTAGTACGGCAGCGGCAGTAGCGGAATGGTCGCCTGATGGTAAGGCAATACTCTACAGCACGGTTACAAACAATGTGAGCAACATTTGGAGCCAGCCGATTGATGGCGGTGCTCCTAAACAGATAACTGATTTTAAGGACAGTTTAATTACGGGCTTTACGTTTTCCAAAGACGGGAAGCAATTGATCTGTACTCGCGGAATCTTGCTGCGAGACGCGGTGTTGATTACAGATGTGAAGTGATCTGAGGAACTCTACAACGTTTCCCTCACGAACTTCTCATAAAGCTTTCTATCCAGTCGCTGCAGGATCCGAGCCTCGGTTGCTGCCATCGTTTGATTGCCACTCTCGAAATAAGCAACTGCAAGATTGTAGTAAGTCTCCGCAACGTCTGGTCGCAAACGTGCTGCCTGTTCGTATGAATCAATCGCTTCGCGTAAGCGACCGGCAAAGTAATAAGCATCACCGAGCTTGTTGTGAAACTCAGCGTTGTCTGGTCTCAATTGCAACGCCTGTTGATACGCTCGAATCGCTTCCTGATTCTTCCCCTGCTTAACTTTGCAATAGCCAACCTGGACCCATGCTTCAGCGCTCTTCGGGTTCTTGTTAGCAGCATTTTCAAAGTAACCAACTGCATTGTCGTAGTTGCCCAACCACACCGATTCAAGACCTGTACGATACAACGACTCTGAAATCTCTGGCCGCGTCTTCTCGGAGAGGTCAGACAACGGATGGAGTTTGTCAGCTTTTAGTTGGTTGATGCGCGAGGACGCGATTGCGAGATTGATGTTCTGGCCGTTCGTCACTTTGATCGTGACCACACCCAACACCTGACCGTGCACATTGAAAACCGGACTGCCACTGTTTCCGTGCGAGATTGGTGCAGTGATCTGAATGATACGCCCCACATTTGGCACTTCACGGACAGCCGAAACAATACCGTCGCTGACTGAACCTTCAAGCTTTAACGGATTGCCAATCACAAAGATTTGCTCACCTTCATCAGGTAGGGCTGACGCCAACTCGACACTACGAACTCGCTCAAGCGGCATTTCAATGTCGAGCAGCGCAAGATCACCGTCTTCATCGAAATCGAGAGCACCCTTCACGGGATAAATGCGCCCTTTGCCGTCAAGCAGTTTGACCTCAGCGCGCGCCGCACCGCGAACGACGTGTAGGTTTGTGACTACCTTACCGGGACCGATAAAGAATCCGCTGCCAGTCATCATTGCCTCACCGCTCGGATCGAACGTGGTGATGGCGACAACTGTCGGCTTAACTCTTTTGACCAGCTCAGGCAGGGTTTCCTGGGCTCGCAAACTGACGGAGGCGAGCACAAGGATGAATAGGACGGGGATAAAACCAAGGGGAATTCTGTGGTTCATGGTCGTTAAATACTCGAAAAAAACGGGAGATTTCAGGCCGCGATAGGGCATCGATCGGCCGGGGGCATCTCACTCAGGGAATTTGAAAGAAATGTGGTTCGAAGGGAACCGTCGGAGACAAGAAGTCGTCAGTACAACTTCCGCGCAAGCATATTAGCGCAAGAGGAGCGTGAGGCGATAGGGGGGTTGTGAAAAAAGGGAGCTTTGGTCTTTGGACTTAGGTCTTTGACGGACCCTTTGTAAAAAGGACGGAATACCAACCAACGGCAGTTGGTGGATCGTTCAAGTCCAACCTAAAAAGAGTTCGATGAGGGAATCCGGCGCTCAGCGCGGAGGACTAACAATCTGATACGACCGCTTTGACTCCGCGTGAGGCGCAACGAGTTTGAGAGTGTTCCGAGTAGGTTGGACTTGAACGATCCACCGACTGCCGTCGGTGGTATTCACCATTTCGAACCTGGTCTCTTGTGTAGGTTGGACTTGAACCCATCCACCAACTGCCGTTGGTGGTATTCCTTTCACAAGATCGTCCAACACCCAACACCCAACACCCAACACCCAACCCCAAGACCAAAGTCCAAAACAAAAAGAAAGGGCTGCGCTATATCCGCAGCCCTCCGCCATGGCAATACAGTATGAATTGATCAGGTTAAGGCACGATGTGAATCGTTCCGACCGTCGGGCCGAGTGGTGATTCACTATCTGCATTTTCCATCGTTACCAACAAACCGAAGTCCGGCAATGAAGTCTCTGATTTGATCTCCGCCTCATTACGACCTGGTGTGTTTACTACTTGTCCGAGCTTCACAAACTTATTGTCGGGTGACACAGCCCACAGAATAAACTTCTGATCAGCAGGCGAGTCTTTCAATTCGTGGAAACGCATTTTTACTTCCGTCGGTCCATCTTTCCGCGGCGTGATAAAAACGTTCGCTCGCGAACCGGTCATGGCACCAGCGAAGTCCACCTTGATCTTGGTGTCGTCACCTTTCTTGTAGTTCGGAATGTTGAGCATCGGAACGTGGTAAGCGGTAGCTGGTGTAACACCTGCAGTCGAGACTGCTGCGACCTTCTCACCACTCGCACTCGTCATCGGAATGACCGCGAAACCTTCCGGAACCGCGCTTCTAAACAAGACCGCAGCGGCTGGGTCGTAGACACTCAACGCGGGATCCGCTGAAGCCACAAGCATGAACTTCGTCAGTTTGGTCGTTGTTGCCAAGGTTCCAACTCCATTGGTGACAGCTATGGGTCCCAGCGGAGTCACCGCGCCGCTATCATCAACTGCATACAGTGACATCGCAGTTACGTCGGCCGGTACGTTTGTCAAGTTTAGTTTGATCTTAGTTCCATCGTCATCGCGAATGACTGTGGCCACGCCCTTCGCGCCAGTGATGGTGACTGGGTTCAAGTTGATCATTACTTCTTTCTTTGCCGGGTACTCGATGATTGTGTAGGTACCGTCAGGGTTTTGAACCGTCTTGGTCACGGTCGTCGTCGTCGTTTGACCAAGGACGATTGCGGCAGCGGCAAGAACCAGAACGGTCGCCGTCAAGATGCGCATCACATTCTTTTTCATTCCTTGTAACCTCCCTCTTGTGAACTAATCGCGATTACTTTGTCGGGGACTGTCGGGCAGATGTACGCCGTAACTCCAACAATCAAGTTGGCAACCAATATGCCAGTTAAAACCAGACACATAACTGCGGAATTCGAGGGATTTGCTCGGGAATTATGAGGAAATGGCGGAATAGAACAGTACAGGTGTATGGAGAGACTGCGAAGCTGGAACGGTTCCCTTCAGTGACGCCCGTTATATTGTTGGCGTCACTAAGGGAACCGTTACTAGTAACTCTTCACCTCAGCAATCGCTTTTGCCACATCAGTAACCTGCGGCAGGATTACATCTTCGAGGTGGGGCGCATATGCGACGAACGTGTCGAGCGCACAGACGCGCTTCACCGGAGCATCCAGATGTTCAAAAAGTTCGCTTGAAATACGGGCCGCGATCTCTGCGCCATAGCCAAACGACAGCGAGTCTTCATGAGCGACGATTACTCTATTCGTCTTCTTCACAGTCTCGACGATCGAGTTCCAGTCGTACGGGACAAGACTTCGCAAGTCGATCACTTCAACGCTGACACCTTCCCGTTCAGCCTGCTTCGCGGCGACCAACGAACGTTGCACTAGCGCGCCGTAAGTGATGATCGAGATGTCTGTGCCTTCCCGAACTCGCTTCGCCTTGCCAAACGGAATCATGAACTGGTCGCCTGGATACTGCGACTTGTTGTACGCCTGCCGGTACAGGTGTTTGTGTTCCAGGAACAATACCGGATCGTCTGATCTGATAGCAGTGCGAAGTAATCCGTTAGCGTCGAGTGCATTCGATGGATAAATAACTCGCAGTCCTGGAATCTGTGTGAATGTCGACACGCCCGATTGTGAGTGATAAACCGCGCCGCCCTTTAGGTAACCACCAATAGGAACGCGAATCACCAGTGGCGCTTTCCATTCATTGCCTGAACGCCAGCGAAGAAGAGCCAGCTCATTTCTAATCTGGTGCATCGCAGGCCAGATGTAGTCGAAGAACTGAATTTCAACGACCGGCTTCAAGCCACGCGTTGCCATCCCAATGGCGCGTCCGACAATGTTTGCTTCAGCCAGTGGTGAATTGAACACGCGCGCACTACCAAATTTCCGCTGCAAATTCTCCGTGACCTTAAACACGCCGCCTTTACCTTTAACGTTGTCGAGGTATTGCTCTCGCGAACAGTCAGCAACATCTTCCCCAAACACTACGATGCTCGGGTCGCGTGCCATCTCCGTGTGCAAACAGCGATTGATCAAGTCAACCATTGTCCCGGCGTTGCCCGACAACTCCACCCCGTCTTCCGTGTCAAACTTCTTCGACGTGGGATCTACGGTAGGGGAAAAAACAAACTTCGTTACGCTCTCAACCGATGGTTGAGGACTCGCCAGTGCTTGATCCGCAGCCTCGGCAATCTCGTGGTCGATCTCATCCTTGATCTTTTGGAGATCTTGTTGGCTGATGACGCCTTCTTCAATCAAACGCGCACCAAACCGTTTCACCGGATCACGTTCTGCATCTCCTGAGCGCTCCTCATCCGACCGATATAACTTTTCGTCATCTGAAAGCGAGTGAGAATAGGGACGAATTACTTTCGCGTGCACCAACGCCGGACCTTTTCGCTCACGGCAGTACTGAACTGCCTGACTCATTACTTCCAGCGACTCGATTGGATCCGTTCCATCACACTTCTGAATGTAGAGAGACGGAAAACCGGAAACGAGACTTGAGGCATCACCACCGGCAGTTTGAACTTCTACAGGAACACTGATGGCGTAGCCGTTGTCTTCGAGCAAAAAGACGACTGGAAGTTTGAGGTTGCAGGCAGTGTTGAGTGCTTCCCAGAACTCACCTTCGCTGCTGGTTCCGTCGCCAAGCGATACGTAGGTCACTTCGTCAGAGTGAAAATTCTTAGTGCGTTCCTTGAGTTCATCGATCAGGTTGACCCGATAATTTGCTTCCGCGCACCCGACGGCTTGAAGCAGTTGCGTTCCTGTCGGTGACGACTGGGAAACAATATTCAGTTCCGTATGGCCCCAGTGCGAAGGCATCTGGCGACCATGCGAGGCGGGATCGTCTTCGGAGCCGACGGCGGCTAGCAGTTGTTCGAGTGGCGTCATTCCCAACTGCAAACAAAGCGCGCGATCGCGATAGTACGGATAAAACCAATCGTAGCCAGGTCGCAAAGCCATCCCGGCAGCGACCAGAACGGCTTCGTGGCCGGCTCCACTAATTTGAAAGTAAATCCGATTCTGACGCTTTAATTGGATCTCTTTATCGTCGATTCGTCGCGACGTATACATCGTTCGATACATCTCGACGAGTGTCTTGCGATCCGGAAGAGATTGGCCCCTCGACTTAACTACGGCAGCCCTTAACGCGTGCATCGGTTTTGCGCCCGGCACCGCTGTCGGCTTAGGCGCCTCAACTGGTTTTGGTCGCGGCGCTGGTGCTGGCTGTGCTTCGCGTGGTTGTTCCATCTCAGTCTCGACTGAATCGGATTCCGACTTGCGCACGAGCTTTAGTACTTTTGTGTCATTCATAATTGCTCGCCAGAGTCATTCGATATTCTTCGGCCATACCCGGATGTCCGTGGCGTTGGGCGGTCTCAATACCCTTTTCATAAGCTTCCTTCGCCTTTTCGGTTTGTCCGAGCCGTTCATACGCGTTTGCCAACATGCCGAAGGCGTTACCTTCGTCGTCTGTTGTTTCGAGGTACCGATTCAACATTTCAACCAGTTCTTCATGTTGTCCGGCTTTCTCGTATTCCTTGGCCAGTCCAAACATCACCGTGGTATTCCCCGGATCGCTCCCCAACATTTGTTTGAATAATTCAATTCGCGAAGTTCCCATAACTTTTAAGTTCGAACCTTAGTTACTGACGATCATTTTCCACCGATAATCAATTTGGCAATCGTTTGCAATTGCATGTTCGACGTTCCCTCGTAGATCGCTCCAATCTTTGAGTCACGCCAGTACTTCTCGACCGGATAGTCTTTTACATAGCCGTATCCGCCGTACAACTCGATCGCTTTGGATGTCACTCGCTCAGCCACACGCGACGAGTACAACTTCGCCATCGCTGCTTCTTTGACAAAGTTGATTCCCGCATCTTTCAGGCGCGCTGAGTTGTACACGAGCAGTCGCGCCGCTTCCAGGTCGGTTGCCATTTCCGCCAACTGAAACTGCACCCCCTGGAACTGGTTGATAGCCTTACCAAACTGTTGTCGCTCGGTGGTGTAACGAAGCGCGCACTCGAGCGCGCCACTCGCAATGCCGATCATTTGTGCACCGATTCCGATACGACCTTCATTCAGTGTTTCGATCGAAATCTTGTAACCCTTGCCTGCCTCACCGAGAACGTTCTCTTTTGGCACCTTGCAGTCTTCCAAAATGAGTTCAACTGTGGATGAGGCGCGAATGCCTAGTTTGTTTTCTTTCTTGCCCACGGAAAATCCCGGAAAACTCTTCTCGACAATGAACGCCGTGATGCCGCGATATCCCGCTTCCGGATTTGCATTAGCAAAGAGCACGAAGATCTCCGCTTCGATGCCGTTTGTGATCCAGAGCTTGCGACCGTTGATGACATAATGATCGCCCTTATCAACCGCACGGGTTTGCATCGCAAAAGCATCCGAGCCCGAACTCGGTTCACTCAAAGCGTAAGCTCCAACCTTTTCGCTAGCGAGCTTTGTCAAATACTGCTCTTTCTGTTCGGGGGTGCCCCACCGAAAGAAAGCGTTGTTGACCAATGTGTTTTGAACATCAACAAAGACTCCGACAGAAGCGTCAACTCTGGACAGTTCTTCGACAGCAAGAATCGCCTGGAAGAATGTACCTCCGGCGCCACCGTACTCTTCAGGTGTTTCGATTCCCATTAGGCCGAGATCGAAACACTGTTTGATAAGAGCCGGGTCAAGCTTTTGGTGTTCGTCCATCTGTTCGACGCGCGAGCGCAATTCGCCTTCGGCAAACTCTCGAACACTCGCACGAAACATCTGTTCGTCTTCAGAAAGTATGGTCAGCGGTCGACCTGATAATTGCTCAATAGCTGTTTGGGATTGACTCATCAGATACCTTGCTTTGTCTGTGATAGGAAGTTGAACGCTGCATCATAATCAAGACAAAAAGGAAAAGGCAAAAGCGGAAAAGAGAGACTTGGGGCTTTGGCCTTTGGTCTTCGGAGTTTTGTGATTCAGAGTTCGGTAAACGTTGAAATGAACGAGTAAAACGGCCCAAGACTAAAGTCCAAAAACCAAAGCCCAATCCCGGCGGTCTAATGCTTGCTGATGCAACTCGCCTATGTGTTACGGTAAGCCAATGAACGACGACAGCCCGGCAACTGGCAACCAGACGAGGCGTCGCAGATTTGCTCCAGTTGGAATCATTTTTGGTCTTTTGGGACTTCTGCTCTTTGCCTACTTCGTGCGCAGGGCCGGCCTCGCTGAAATCGGTGCGGGAATCCGTCGACTCGGATTTGGATTTCTCCTGATAATCGCCATCTCGAGTGTTCGACACATTGTCCGATCTGTTGCCTGGACAATGTGTGTGGAAAAGCCGTATCGATTGCGATTCCGCGATGCGTTTGCCGCGCGACTCATGGGAGATGCGTTGGGCAACATTATTCCACTTGCCAGCGCCGCGGTTAGCGAACCATCAAAAGCCGTCTTCGTAAAGGATCGACTGCCTTTGATGGTTGGCTTATCTGCCCTGGCGATTGAAAACATCTTTTACAGTTTGTCAGTCACGCTTTTTATTTTCTCTGGTACTGCAACCCTGCTGTTGAGTTTTGCTTTGCCCAAGCCTTTGCGTTACGCCAGCATTGGTGCGCTCATAGTAATCCTGATTATTGTTCCGCTTGGGTATTTCGTCATACATCGACAAGCGAAGTTCATAAGTGGTGCGTTTGGGTTTCTGGCTAAACGCGGAATCGCTGCCTCTACAATGCTGAAAATGAAGCCGCGTGCGGAAGTATTCGAAGAGCGCATTTATGGTTTCTATCAACGCAACCAAAGCAGTCTCATTCCAATTTTTGCGCTCGAATTACTTTTTCACATAGCCGGAGTGGTTGAGATCTACACCACGCTCTACTTCATTAGTCCGGATGTGCCACCGTCGCTGCGTGGGGCGTTCATCCTTGAGTCGGTAAACCGAATCATCAATGTTGCATTCAAGTTTGTACCGTTGCGAGCTGGAGTAGATGAAGGCGGCACCGGTCAGGTTTCAAAAGTGATCGGCTTTGCAAAGGCGACAGGCGTCACGTTAGCGATCGTGCGCAAAGGACGAGACATTTTCTGGGCCACGATTGGAATCCTGTTGATGTTGAGAAAGGGATTCTCACTCAGAGGCGAAGGCGAACAATCTATGATCTCAGCTGAGGCCGATCTCAGATCTCAAATTTAAGATCTCAAATGTCCGATGAACGTTAGTTTGTCGTTGTTTCTGCAGATTCGTTAGTTCGAAGGTTCATTCTGGAAAACTAGCAAGCTGCCAGCTGAAAACGACAAACTAAAGTTTATCGGACATTTGAGATCTGAGATCACTTAGTCGTACGCTAGCGCATTTACGGGATCGAGGTTCGAGGCTCGCCAGGCCGGATACAGCGCACCAAGAATACCGCCTATCAAGCCAATCAATGCGGCAGTTAAAGCCCACTGCCAGCTGTATTCAAAAACAAGTCCGTAAACTTTGTGGATCATGTAGCCTGCCACCATTGAAACGGCAAACCCTGCAACTAAACCAATCAGACTGATCAGGATCGCTTCCTTTTCAATAATTCCAACGATGTAACCACGCGACGCGCCCATCGCTTTCAGGATGCCGATCTCACGCGTTCTTTCCGTTATGGTCGTATACATCGCCAACATCACTACGAGTCCGCTAACTACCGCTGCAAGTCCGACCAGTACGCGAAGGAAAATACCGAGATAGGGAATAGTCTTTTCAAACCCAGCAAACACTTCGCGAGTAGGCTGAATCGTGTTGCCGGGAAGTTCGCTATTGATCTTGGCAGCCATGGCGTCGACTTGATCGGCGTTCCGCAGCTTCACAAAGATAAACGTGCACTTCCCGGTTGCTTCCAACGCTTCCTGCAAAGCCGTCAGGGTCAACTTAATTCGCGGACCAGACTCGGGCGAATAGATTCCCGCGACGCGATACTCATGGTTCCCACCAAAAGGTTTTAGTCGATCACCAACGTGTAGATTATTGTTCCTGGCTTTAGTCGAATCGATCATAGCCTCGTCTACATTTGCAGGGCCTTGACCATCGACTACCTGGATACCATTCATTCTTGCGTAGCGTTCCCAGTCAATTCCGTCGATCTGTTCAATACCGAATCCGCCAGTTCCCTGGATAAAGTATCGGCCGACCGGAATCGCATCCTCGATCCCATCAATAGTCTTCAGTCGCTCCGCATAGCGAACGTCTAAGTTCATAGACGAACTGCCTGTCTGAATAGCGCCGGGTCGCATGAAAATGAGTTCAGCGCGTACGTTCGAAGCCCGGCGCGCCAGATCGTTATTCATACCTCGCGAGAGTCCAGTAAAAAGCATTACGAGACACACACCGAGCGCGACTCCAGCAACGCTAACTAGCGTCCGAATTGGTCTTTGACGAATATTTGAAGTGACGAGATTGTCCATTGAGCTCTTAACATAAATCATTTGTTGAGGCAGGACAACGAGGCGAACGGCGAGGGAATATCCCGATTGACTAACTCTCCTACCTCGACGTAAATAATCCGGGACACTTGCAGCATAGCGTTCAACGCTAAAAGCCTTTCTGTGAGGTTAGATTTTGTCCGGGAACGTAAAGCTTTCGCCTTCTGCCCCGCTGGTAAACGTTCAGCGTCGTCCAGGTTCCTGGTTGAGTGTGGTTCTTGAGCGGTTCGGTTTCGTAACTACACTCGACCTTACGATTGTGCTCACCCTCGGACTCCTGATCGTGCTCGGACTTGGGTTACGTCTCAATCAACTCGGCGCGATTGGTTTTGCTGAGGACGAGATGAATAAGCTGGATGCCGTTCACTCTTACGAGCGTGGCGACTTCACCGCTAACGGCGAGCACCCGATGCTTATGAAAGTGTTGATGTTCGCCTCACTTCACGCGGCAACTAACGCGAGCGAGGAGGCGGCGTTGCGTTTTCCCAACGCTCTCATAGGCGCCCTGACCGTAATCCCGCTATTCTTGTTGACTGCGAGCTTCTTCGATAGGTGGACCGCGCTTCTCGCTGCCGCGTTTTGGGCATTCGGCATCAACGCCATCACGCATAATCGAATCGGCAAAGAAGACTCGCTGCTCGTTTTCTTCATGCTCTTCGCGTTCTATTTCTTTCTCCACGCCAAGCAGACGTCTCCGCGCGAAGAGTTAATGAAAAAGAAGAATTACATAGCGAGCGCGGTTTCGTTTGGACTAATGATCGCTTCCAAGTATTTCCCTCACTACCTTGGGCTCAACATGCTCTTTCATCATCACTTCCACGCTTACAAACCAAAGCCCGGCGAACCCGGTGGAAAGACACCAGGCCTTTTCTTCATGTTGATAATTGCCGTCTTTCTGATCGCCAGTCCGGCGGTGTTGATGCCCCAGGTTTGGGATTACATGAATGCCTACATGGGTGAACGATTGTTGTCTCACTCCGGTTATCTCTTCGCCGGGCAGTTGTATAAAAACAACATGTCGAGTTCGCCATTCTGGGGGACGCCGGTTTATTTCTACCTCGTTTTCTTAGCGATCAAAGTGCCGCTGCTTATCTTGATTGCGTTCCTTATCGGAATCGCGGTCTCGATACGGCGTCGCACCGAACTGGGCCATGCGTTTCTGCTCTTCATGTTTTTGTTCTGGATTATTCCCTACTCATTGATTGGCGGAAAATGGCTTCGCTACACGCTTTCTATGATGCCTTTCGTGTACATGCTTGCAGCGGTAGGTGTAGTCGCGCTGGTTGATTGGACGAGAGCGCGATCGTCGAAACAAATCACATTGGCAGGATTAGGAGTCGCTGTTGCGGTATTCGTTTTGGGTCCAGCCTGGATCGCATATTCGAATGGTCCGCATTACGCCCTCTACACAAATGCACTCGCCGCTAACAAAGCGGGATTCTTTTTTCCGCACGATGAATTTTATGATGATGGCTTACGCGAGGCGATCAAACACGTCTGCGAACAGGCTCCAAAAGGAGCGATCGTCGCACATGAAACGCCCGGCGTAGTGAGGCACTACCTGGCGAAGTTTGAGCGTACTGATCTGAATACCCATCCAATCTCAGCCGTTGATTTTGATCCAGCCAAAGCGAGCGGACCGGTGTACGTGATTGCACAGAGAGGTCGAACTTACTTTGAGAATCGAGACGAACTAGAATTTGTTCGGGCCAATTTTCAAAAGGTCGATGAAGTGAAGATCAACGGACTCAGTGCAGTCGAAGTGTTTGTAAACCGGTAA
>Ga0207689_10005343_pt1 | contig 11506 bp, 10 predicted proteins | sample KBSMisM52_FD_184312 | JGI IMG/M metagenome (GOLD analysis project Ga0207689, IMG submission 184312) | Miscanthus rhizosphere microbial communities from Kellogg Biological Station, Michigan, USA - KBS Miscanthus M5-2 (SPAdes) (version 2) | ecosystem: Host-associated > Plants > Roots >... | reverse complement strand
TGGAATACTCAGTGGCTCTGCATTAAAGATGAACGTGGCTGTGCGGAACCTCGTAAAATATTGCAATATTGATCTTGCAGAGGCGCTGCGCATGTGCAGTCTCTATCCTGCGCAGGTAATAAACCTTCATGATAGTTTGGGTAAAATTCAGAAAGGACACAATGCTTCAATTGTTGTGCTTAATGAAACATTGGAAGTAGTGGAAATAGTATAAGCAATAATGCGAGACCTTGTTTATCTCACTGCCGGTTTTTGTGCAGAGTAAATTTTGCAGTACAGAATATTTTCATAAACTTTATTAGAACAATTGCACATTCACCTCCAACGCCAATGTATGAGAAGTGACGAGTGCCAACATCACTCCTGATTCTGCAACGGGTATAGGTACATGGTCGGAAGAAAGATTTTTAAATAAATTCTTTCCTTATAGAAAAGAAGAAGCGTATAATCATGATCCGGGAAAGGAAAATACGATGATGCCATTGGTGGCTTATGCGGGCATGCAGGATAACGATCTAAAAGCTATTCATGCTTTTTTAAAGACACTGCCGCCGGTAAAAAATGTAGTTGTGAAATATCCGAAATAAAAGGAGTTACAGAAAAAAAGATAGGGCCGGGTTTCTTAAAACCCGGCCCTATCTTTTTTATCGCCTTTCTGTACAATACTGATTAATTATAATTGCATAGGGAAAATAATTTCAGAGTCATTAATAATTTACTACCTGTTCCACAATTGTTTCCGGTATTTCTCTCCATTCATATTGCTGGTTGCGGAGTTGAGGTTCAAAGCCTGCTTCACGAATTGCATCTTGTATCGTTTTATATGTAAAACGATGAGGCGCCCCCGCAGCGCTTACCACATTTTCTTCAATCATTATAGAGCCAAAATCATTAGCTCCTGCATGCAAACATATTTGCGCGGTTTGTTTACCCACTGTCAACCAGGATGCCTGTATATTTTTAATATTCGGGAGCATGATACGGCTGATAGCAATCATGCGGATATATTCGTCCGGTGTAGTAAGATTATGTACACCTCGTATCCTGGTAAGTAAAGTATCTACATCCTGGAAAGTCCATGGAATGAAAGCAAGAAAACCTTTTGCTTTTGCAGGTTTGCGGCTTTGCACTTCTCTTATTTTAACAAGATGTTCAAATCGTTCTTCAATAGTTTCTACATGACCGAACATCATCGTGGCCGAGGTCGTGATATTTAATTTATGGGCTTCATGCATTATATCCAGCCATTCCTGCGCACCGCATTTTCCTTTTGATATCAGCCTGCGCACACGATCGACAAGTATCTCCGCACCAGCGCCGGGTAACGAATCCATTCCTGCATCTTTCAACGCTATCAATACTTCCTTATGTGTTGATTTTTCGAGTTTCGTTATATGCGCTACTTCGGGTGGCCCTAATGTATGTAATTTGATTGTTGGAAATTCCTGTTTAATCTCCCGGAATGTTTTTGTATAAAATTCCAGCCCCAGGTCAGGATGATGACCTCCCTGTAATAATAACTGATCACCGCCATACTTTATAGTCTCCAGTATTTTACGACGGTACGCAGGCATATCTGTTATGTAAGCATCCTTATGCCCGGGTATGCGATAAAAGTTACAGAACTTACAGTTGGCTACACATACGTTGGTCGTATTTACATTGCGGTCTATCTGCCAGGTTACTTTTCCGTGCGGTACCTGTTTCTTCCGCAACTCATTTGCAACAAACATGATTTCTGTAAGAGGTGCGGTTTGAAAAATAAATACACCTTCTTCAATACTGAGAAATTCGAAATTCAATGCTTTCTGATACAATTCGGACAAATTCATATACTCATTCTCCTGTTTTGCAAATGTACTATGGATCATAACATAAATTGTGTGGAATGGTTTTGACAGCAGCAATAGTTCAATTAATTTTAATCTTTTGCCTGAGTCATTGCATCTTTTTTTGCAATCCGTTTGTCTGGTATTGGTGCGCCATTAAAAGTATAATTAACTGTATGAAACGATTTCTGCTTGCCTTTTGCCTTCTAGTTGTTTTGTTACAAAGCAATGCCCGCTTGCTTGCCCAGGAAGAATTTGTTGAACCTCCTGCAAAATTGATTACCCGCTTTCATTTTACACAGTTATATGGGGGAGTTATATTGTTGAAAGGCACTTTTGCTGATTATGCAGACTCACTCAATTTTATTCTGGACACAGGAAGCGGGGGTATTTCACTCGATTCAACGACTGCTGAATATTTTAAAATCGTCAAAATACCTTCTGAAAAAACAATCCGTGGTATAGCGGGTATGCGCAAGGTTAGTTTTATTTACAATCAGAAACTTCATTTACCCGGATTAACTATAGACAGCCTGAATTTTCATATCAACGACTATGAAATACTTACGAATGTATATGGCGAACGTATTGATGGTATTATCGGTTACTCTGTATTAAGCCGCTATGTTGTTAAGTTAGATTATGATAGTTCCATAGTTTCCTTTTACTCAAAAGGATATTTGAAATACCCAAGAGGAGGCTATCTTTTACGTCCTGTAATTACAACTCTGCCGGTACAGGTGGCGAGAATAAAAGATAGCAAAACTATCACCTCCCGGTTTTTATTTGATATGGGCGCAGGCCTTTGCCTTATGCTTTCTTCCGAATTTGTAAGGGACAGCGCTTTCATTAGCTCAAAGAGAAAAATGTTTGTGAAAGAGGCTGAAGGGCTTGGCGGTAAGGTTGATATGCGTGCTTCTGTTGTAAAAGAGGTGAAAATAGGCCCCTATAAATTCAGAAACGTTCCTGTTTATATTTTTGATGATACTTATAATGTTACGTCCTATCCATACCTCGGCGGTATATTGGGTAACGACCTGCTCAGGCGGTTCAATATTATTTTAAACTATGACAGGAGGGATATTTACATTATGCCTAATTCACATTTTACAGAGCAGTTTGATTATGCGTATACAGGTATAGAGTTGTATAATATAAACGGATTAATCCTTATTGGCGACGTAGCATCAGGTTCGCCGGCTGAAAAGTCCGGGCTGAAAGAAGGTGATATTGTTATCGGGATAAATAAGGCATTCGATCAGAACCTTTCTCATTATAAGTCAGCACTGCAGGTGCCCGGAGAAAGAGTAAAAGTAGTCATCCGCAGAAATGATACCCTTATGGAATTTAGTTTTAAGGTAAAAAGCATTCTTTGATCAATAAATTGATTTATTGATATCCCGTTGATCACTACTTTTGAATTGCATTTTTCCAATTCTCTTCCATATACAAGTTCCAACTTATCTTTTGACGAAAAAACAGTAAATCTGAAAAATGCTGCCCATGTAAACATTCCCTTTTCTCTTATCCCCTCTTGGCTTATTTTTACAACCTTTATTCTCTTTAATTGTTTTGTTTAGAATATGATACAATTTGAAAAGTTTATCCTTGCTAACGGACTTCGGGTTATTGTACACCAGGACCTTTCCACCCCAATGGCCGTAATGAATATTTTATATGATGTAGGCGCAAGGGATGAAAACCCTGAACGAACGGGTTTTGCCCATTTATTCGAGCACCTCATGTTTGGTGGTTCTGTGAATATCCCCGACTATGATGAGCCTTTGCAAAGAGCCGGAGGTGAAAACAACGCATACACGACGAACGATCTTACCAATTATTATATACAGCTACCTGCCGAAAATTTAGAAACTGCATTCTGGCTGGAAAGTGACCGTATGCTTTCTCTCGCTTTTAGCGAAAAAAGCCTCGATACCCAACGCAAAGTTGTCTGCGAAGAATTTAAGGAACATTATCTGAACAAACCATACGGGGATGTTGGTTTTAAAATACGGGACCTTGCATATAAGCAGCATCCGTATAAATGGATGACTATCGGTAAGGAATTATCGCATATTGAAAATGCCAAACTGGAAGATGTAAAGAATTTCTTTTTTAAACATTACCGCCCTGTAAATGCTATAATGGTCGTGGCGGGAAATGTGACTCTTGAAAAAGTAAAGGCACTTGCTGCGAAATGGTTTGGTGATATTCCGGCAGGGGAAAAATATAAACGCAACCTGCCACAGGAACCTAAGCAAACAGAAGCACGGCAAATGGAAGTAAAAGCGGATGTGCCGTTGGATGCATTATATAAATGCTGGCATATGTACCCCCGCCTTGACGAAAAATATTATATAGTTGATTTACTCACAGATATTTTAAGTGGTGGCGGATCGTCGCGGTTATACCAGGCATTGGTGAAAGAAAAAAAATTGTTCAGCAATGTGGAATGTTATCATCATGGCACGATGGATGCAGGCCTTGTCAGTTTCGACGGTAAATTAGTGAAAGGGGTAAAAATGGAAGATGCTGAAAAAGGATTACTGGAAATAGTAAACCAGATGAAGAAAGAGCGGGTAGCAGAAAATGAATTGCAGAAAGTAAAAAATAAAACAGAGAGTACGATCGCGTTTGAAGATATGACAGTGATGAGCCGTGCCGCAAGCCTGGCCTACTATGAATTACTCGGAGATGCTTCCTGGATAAACCAGGAGTTGGAAAAATATAATGCTGTGACAACGGAAGATATATTGCAGGAAAGCCGGAATATTTTCAGTGATACCAATAGCAGCACTTTATATTATTACGCGAATTGATTTTGTTAAACGACCATAATCTTTATAAACGCCGGTAAGGATTTGTAAAAAGACAGGGAAGTAAAATATGATAAACAGAGCAGTAGCCCCGGAAATTGTTGATGCCGTCAATTTTCATCTTCAATTAAAGCCGTATAAAAAACTCGTTTTAAAGAACGGGATAGAAGTGTATACCGTTGATGCAGGCGCAGAAGAACTCATGATGGTTGAATGGGTATTTTATGCCGGTAACTGGTTTGAAGATAAAAACCTCATCGCGGCAACTGCTAATTTTTTATTGAAGAATGGCACCACTAAAAAGAATGCATTTGAAATTAATGAACACTTTGAATACTATGGCTCTTATTTAAACAGGGCGTGTTATAGCGAAACAGCAACAATAACATTGCACTCTCTTACAAAACATATCGGCGAATTGCTGCCCGTAGTAAGAGAATTGATCAGCGATTCGACAATGCCCGAAGAAGAGCTGAAGATTTATAAGCAGAATATGAAGCAGCGGCTGACTGTGAACCTGAAAAAAAGTGATTTCGTAGCCGGCCGAACTATTGATGCACTCGTATATGGGCAACATCATCCTTATGGCAAATTCAGCAGCTTTGAAGATTTTGACGCTGTAACAAGAGACGAACTGGTGGCGTTTTATAAAAAATATTATCAGCAAGGTAAAATGATTTTGTTTGCGGCCGGCAAGCTTCCTTCAGATTTTGAAAAGTTACTGAACGATAATTTTGGTGATATACCTGTGAGCAATATCATTACTGCACATCAGCCTTTACATCCATCTGCCGAAAAGCATCATCGTATTTCTAATGATCCGGATGGGGTACAGGGATCAATACGAATAGCAAGGCCATTTCCAAACCGCCATCATCCGGACTTTATGAAAGTATCTGTGCTGAATACAATATTTGGCGGCTTCTTCGGATCGAGGCTGATGACAAATATCAGGGAAGATAAAGGATACACCTACGGAATTCATAGCTATTTGCAGAATAACATACAGGATAGCACCTGGATGGTAAGTACCGAAGCGGGCAGAGATGTATGTGACGCTGCTGTGAAAGAGATATATGCTGAAATGGAAGATTTGAGAGAGGAAATAGTGGACGAAGAAGAGCTCCATCTTGTTCGTAATTACATGATGGGTATTATACTCGGTGACCTGGATGGACCTTTCCAGATACTGAGCCGCTGGAAAAATATTATCCTGAATAACCTGGATGAAAAATATTTTTACAACTCAATCAATACAATTAAAACAATTTCCGCGGAAGAAATACGGGAGTTGGCAAAGAAGTATCTGAACCCCGATGCATTTTATGAATTGATTGTAATTTGATTTATTCATACCTTAATCTGAAATCTGGTTTATGAATATAATCATCCGCATTTTGGTTGTTGCCGCTATTGCATACGGGTTAGCAAATCTTATTCCTGGTGTATCAATAAATACATATGGAACCGCGGTTCTGGTAGCAGTAGTCTTAAGCCTGCTTGATTTTTTTATCAAACCAATCCTGGTTATTCTCACGTTGCCAATTACTATTCTCACCCTTGGTATTTTCCTTCTTATCATTAATACGGTTATCATTTTAATAGACAGCAAATTCGTTCATGGGTTCAAGGTAGATGGTTTCTGGCCTGCATTCTGGTTTTCACTTTGTTTGTCTGTTCTCTCGTCCTTTATCTTCTCCGGCGATAAAAAGCAAAAGGAAGATTAATTGCTCCTTACTTTTAAAAACTGCTTTGTTATTTCGATATGAATGGTGGAAATTCGCTTCATGCAATTTGACAGGAAGGACTTAACAAATGAGCAGTTGCTGGATATTTACCGCAACCTTCTCTGGCCAAGGATGATTGAAGAAAAAATGCTTGTATTGCTTCGCCAGGGAAAAATTTCCAAATGGTTCAGTGGTATCGGCCAGGAAGCAATTGCTGTTGGCGCTACGATGGCCTTGCAACCCGATGAATGGATCATGCCTTTGCATCGTAATCTCGGGGTATTCACCTCACGCAATATGCCACTGCATAAATTATTCAAACAGTGGCAGGGAAGTAAAGATGGATATAGTAAAGGAAGGGAAAGAAGTTTTCATTTTGGTAATAAAGAACATCATATCTGCGGAATGATCTCGCATCTCGGCCCGCAACTGGCTATTGCCGATGGTGTGGCATTGGCGCATAAATTAAGGAAAGAGAAAAAAGTCTCACTGGCGTTTACGGGTGAAGGTGGAACAAGTGAAGGCGATTTTCATGAAGCATTGAATGTGGCGGCAGTGTGGGATTTGCCGGTTATCTTTTTAATAGAGAATAACGGATATGGTTTAAGCACACCGACTACGGAGCAATATCGTTGCATCAGCCTTGTGGATAAAGCGAAAGGCTACGGCATGGGGGGTGTTCAGATTGATGGCAACAATGTGTTGACGGTTTATGATACAATAAAGGGAGTAAGGGATTACTGTATAAAAAATCAAAAACCCTACCTGATTGAGTGCCTCACCTTCCGTATGCGCGGGCATGAGGAAGCAAGTGGTACCAAATATGTTCCTCCGAAACTGTTTGAGATATGGGAATTAAAAGATCCGATAAAAAATTTTGAATTGTTTTTATCAGTTAATCATATTATCTCCCAATCAGGGATAGACGAAATAAGGAATGAGTTCAGAGAGAACATAGAAAGTGAATTGGCGATTGGTTTTGATTCTCCGGTAATGGTTCCGGACGAAGAAGAAGAAATGAATGATATATATGCAGGTCAGCCGGGAATCAATAGTCCGCAGTCCGGAGTTGTGGTCGTTGATAATTCGGAGCCGGCTCATTACTTATCAGAGTCTTCTCACGAACTCCGGTTGATAGATGCAATTAAAGAAGCGCTTCATCAGAGTATGAAACAGCATTCCGATCTCATTATTATGGGACAGGATATTGCAGAGTATGGAGGCGCATTTAAAATAACCGATGGATTTGTAAATGAATTTGGCAAAGAAAGAATACGGAACACACCGATATGTGAAAGCGCTATTGTAGGTGCTGCTTTAGGATTGAGTTTGGAAGGGTATAAAGGGGTAATGGAAATGCAGTTTGCGGACTTTGCATCAGTAGGATTCAACCAGATTGTAAATAACCTTGCTAAAGTAAATTACCGCTGGGGTCAAAATGCAGATGTGGTAATCCGTATGCCCACGGGTGGTGGAGTGGGTGCCGGCCCATTTCATAGCCAGAGCAATGAAGCATGGTTTACACATACACCCGGGTTAAAAGTAGTGTACCCATCCACACCTATTGATGCAAAAGGATTGCTGATTGCTGCGATCAATGATCCGAATCCTGTACTATATTTTGAACATAAGGCTTTATACAGGAGTATAAGCGGGCCTGTGCCGGAAAAATATTATGAAATTGAAATTGGTAAGGCAAGACAAGTGCGGTCCGGTAATGAAATCGGCATAATAACATACGGCGCCGGTGTACACTGGGCAGAAGATTACGCAGCAGAGCATCCTGAAATCTCTATTGATATCCTTGATTTAAGAACATTGCTTCCTCTGGATTATGCCGCCATACGTGCTACTGTAGAACGAACCGGCAGAATACTGATACTGCATGAAGACACTTTAGTTGGCGGTATTGGCGGGGAGATAGCTGCATGGATAGCTGAACATTGTTTTCCATTATTGGACGCGCCTGTCATGCGCTGCGCTTCCCTGGATACTCCCGTTCCGTTTAATATAGAACTGGAAAAGAATTTTATGGCGAAGGCGAGACTGGATGAGTGCGTGCAAAAACTGACTTCTTATTAAATAACAATGCCGTATTTATATATAATAGGCGGTCCCAACGGTGCTGGGAAAACTACTGCCGCTTTTAGCTTATTGCCTGACACCTTTGAAACAATTGAGTTTGTAAATGCAGATGAAATTGCAAGGGGAATATCACCCCTAAATCCGGAAGCTGTTTCTTTTCATGCCGGAAGAATAATGCTGGGTAGAATCAAAGAATTACTTTCTAACAACTCCAGCCTCGCTTTTGAAACTACCCTTTCGGGATTAAGCTATCAAAAATTAATAGGGGAAGCAAAACGATCCGGGTATAAAATTGTTCTATTCTTCGTTTATCTTAATAATTATAAGTTAGCAAAAGAACGGGTAAATTTTAGGGTGAGCAAAGGAGGACATAATATTCCATCTGACGTTATCGAAAGAAGGTATAAAAAGGGGCTCCTTAATTTTAACAGTTACGCGGCAATGGCGGATAACTGGTATATCTACGATAATTCTGGTGCCGGGTATTTACTTGTAGCTAAATCAATAGGAAATAAAAGGGAAATTTATAATTTTGATGTTTACAATAAAATAACCGCCAATAGTGAAAAAAAAGAAAACAGAAGATCTAAGCGATAAAATAAAAGTCGCTCTGGATGGGGCTATTAAAAAATTAATTGCAGAAGAAAAAGCCCGTAATGGCTACCTGGTTATTTCTGATAAAGACGGAAAAATAAAAAAGATTCCTGCAGAAGATTTATAAGTCATATCCTTCTCCGACAATATCAACAACTCATAACGTTTTCAATACAGGCCAGAAACTCACCGGTTATTAACACACCGTAAAAGTCACATAGCTATAATACTTTCGAATGTCTTAATTTTCCGCCCATGGATAGCATTCGTATACGTTGCCCCAAGTGTAATTGGGATGCTGATGGTCAACCGCACTGGGTATGTACCTGTGGTCATGAGTGGGATACTTTTTCTACCGGTGGCCGCTGCCCTTCCTGTGGTAAACAATGGGACGATACACAGTGTGTAGAAAAAACAATAGGTGGTTGCCAACAGTTTTCACCACATCTTGACTGGTATGAAAACCTTGATGATATTGTTGAAGAAGTAATGGAAGAATTAAAAGAAAAGGCCTGACCAGGTTATTTCAAACTTTTCAAAAAAGCCAAACTCTGCGGCACCTGTTCAAGAGATCTTGATGATTCATCTTCTATATAGAATTTTTCAACCCCGTATTTTCTGGCAACTTTCATAATCGCAGCAATGCCAACATCGCCGGAACCTAATACAACATTTGTTTCTACATCTGCATGGCCATTTTGATTTCCTTCCGTGCCAGGCTTACGATCTTTTAAATGCATCATCTTAAAACGGCCGGGATATTTTTTTAATAGTGCAACAGGATCCTGTCCCGGATGTTTTACCCAAAATACATCCATTTCAAAATTGGCATATTGAGGGTTCATATTCTTCGCCATATGGTCAAACAATGTTTCATTGTTGTATGGCCTGAATTCATAGCCATGCGCATGATAGCAGAACGTAATCCCGTTTTCTTTGAGCAATTTTCCGGCAGAATTAAAAACATTGATCGCTTTGTCCGCATCTTCAATTGTAAAATCATCTCCGTTATGGGGTACCCATGCACACATTACATATTTTGCACCGTACTGCTTGGCTTCATCAACCACACTTTGCGGATCTGTTTCTAATTTTTTATAATCAACACCGATACTTGTCACGCTGAATTTATTCTTATCTAATAATGCTTTGAAATCCGCGAAAGGCATTCCATATGTTCCACCGCCTTCTACTTCTGTTATTCCCATCTTACTTACCTTTTCCAATGTACCGGGTATATCCGTTTTAAATTCATTGCGGAAACTATACAGTTGAACACCGATTTTGGTTTGTGCAGATACAAACAATGAAACAAGTAATAAAACAGGAAAGAAAAGCTTTTTCATATGCAAAAAATTAGACAATGAAGTTAACGGAAATACTTTTGCCGGAAAGCATTTCCATCTTTAATACCAATGGAGTTACTTCAGGATGTTAAATAAATATGCGGGAGAAGCAAAAGAATATTATACCACGGCTTTTTCCTTCAGGACTCTTCCCGTAAATTCTGTGGCTGTGTTTTGTGCGTGTATCTTTCTCTTTTCTTCCTTTTCCTTGCGGTACTTGGCAAGGTTAATCAATAATACACTCGTCAAAATAACTGCGAGGCCTGACACCTGCAAGCCTGTTAAATGTTCGCCTGCAAAGAAAACGCCCAGCATTACAGCAACAACAGGATTTACATAAGCGTAGGTACTCACCTGAGTGGCAGGCCTTACTTTTAAAAGCCATACATAGGCGCTGTAACCAGCCAAAGAACCCATAGTAACGAGGTATAAAACCGACAGCCATGACTCCGCAGGAACGGTCTGCCAGTTAAACCCCTTTGTTTCACCGGCTAAAAGGCTGAAGGGAACGAATGCAATTCCTGCAGCCAGCATCTGCCAGGTTGTATTTACAGTTGTTGAACCGGTAGCGAAATATTTGGAATATAATGAACCACCCGCCCAACTGATGGAACCAATAACTAAAATAATCATCGCGATTATTTCTGCTGAATGACCGGATGAGAATAATGCAGGAAGGCTTTGACTGAACAATAAAATCACACCCACAAAACCGATTATCAATCCCGATACTGTAGAGCGGTTAGAAAGATTTTCTTTCAATTTCGGTCTATCAAGTAACACAAACCATATTGGCGCGGAAGAAATCAATATGGCTGCGAATGAGCTGGCTAATGTTTTTTCTGCCACAATCAATGCGCCATTACCTATAAATAATAATAACAGACCACTGACGATTGCAGGTTTTATTTGTTTCCAATCCCACAAATTTTCTTTTTTGATCACGCACCATATCATCAATAGTATTCCCGCCGCGATAAAACGGATTGCACCCAACAGCAGTGGCGGTAAATGCTGAATCGCCTTTTGAATAAAGAAATAAGTGGAGCCCCAAACAATATAAACAGTTGCAAAGGCGAGAATCACCATTGCTGTCGACGCTTCTTTTT
>Ga0207689_10005336_pt1 | contig 11516 bp, 8 predicted proteins | sample KBSMisM52_FD_184312 | JGI IMG/M metagenome (GOLD analysis project Ga0207689, IMG submission 184312) | Miscanthus rhizosphere microbial communities from Kellogg Biological Station, Michigan, USA - KBS Miscanthus M5-2 (SPAdes) (version 2) | ecosystem: Host-associated > Plants > Roots > Rhizosphere... | reverse complement strand
ACGGTGACGTCGATGAACTTCTGCCGCAGGTCGTCGTTGCTGATCCGCTTGATGCCCCAGCGCATCGACTGCTCGGAGTTCGGCGACTCGCTGTCGGGCGGGCCGAACATCATCAGGCTCGGCCACCACCAGCGGTTCACGGCATCCTGCACCATCGCCTTCTGCGCGTCGGTGCCCTTGGTCATCATCGTCAGCAGCGACTCGAAGCCCTGGCGCTGGTGGAACGACTCCTCGCGACAGATCCGCACCATCGCGCGCGCGTACGGCGCGTACGAGCAGCGGCAGAGCGGCACCTGGTTCATGATCGCCGCGCCGTCGACGAGCCAGCCGATCGTCCCCATGTCGGCCCAGGTCAGCGTCGGGTAGTTGAAGATCGAGCTGTACTTGGCCTTGCCGGAGTGCAGCGCCTCGACGAGCTGGTCGCGCGACGTGCCGAGCGTCTCGGCGGCGGCGTAGAGGTAGAGGCCGTGGCCGGCTTCGTCCTGCACCTTGGCCATGAGGATGGCCTTGCGCTTGAGCGTCGGCGCGCGCGTGATCCAGTTGCCCTCGGGCAGCATGCCGACGATCTCCGAATGCGCGTGCTGGCTGATCTGGCGCACGAGCGTCTTGCGGTAATGCTCGGGCATCCAGTCCTTCGCCTCGATGAAGTCGCCGGCGTCGATGCGCTCGTCGAACGCCTGCTGGTGCGCCACCTCCTCGGCCGAACGGACCGCCTTCGGCACGTCGTCGCGGTCCTTGCCCATCGTGTCCATCGCTTGCGTGTACATCGCTTCTCCTTCAGCGAGCGCGTCGATCAACGACCCGCTTCGCCTTGCCGACGAGCGTCCGCTCGATCGACTCCGGCGACCCGACGTCGACCTTGGTCGAGATGCCGATCAGCGTCTTGATCCGGTGCCTCAGCGCCGCAGCGATGTCTTCGCGGTTCGCTTGCGCGTGTTGCGGCAGAACTTCGCAGCGCACCTCGACCGCGTCGAGGTTGCCCTCGCGCGTGACGACGAGCTGGTACTGCCCCGAGAGCTGGCCGTGCGCGAGGACGATCTCCTCGATCTGCGTCGGGAAGAGGTTGACGCCGCGGATGATCAGCATGTCGTCGCTGCGGCCAACGATCTTGCCCATCCGGCGCATCGAGCGCGCGGTCGGCGGCAGCAGGCGCGTCAGGTCGCGCGTGCGATAGCGGATGACCGGCAGCGCCTCCTTGGTGAGCGTCGTGAAGACGAGCTCGCCCTCGGCGCCGTCGGGCAGCACCTCGCCGGTCGCGGGATCGATGATCTCGGGATAGAAGTGGTCCTCCCAGACGACCGGGCCGTCCTTGGTCTCGACGCACTCGCTCGCAACGCCAGGCCCCATCACTTCCGAGAGGCCGTAGATGTCGACCGCGTCGATGCCGGCCTGCGTCTCGATCTCCTTCCTCATCGCTTCGGTCCACGGCTCGGCGCCGAAGATGCCGATCTCGAGGCTCGTCGACTTCGGATCGATGCCCTGCCGCACGAGCTCCTCGATCAGCACCTGCATGTACGACGGCGTGACCATGATGATCTTCGGCTTCAGGTCGACGATCAGCTGGACCTGCTTTTCGGTCTGCCCGCCCGACATCGGAATCACGGTGCAGCCGAGCCGCTCGGCACCGTAGTGGGCGCCGAGGCCGCCGGTGAAGAGGCCGTAGCCGTAGGCGATGTGAACGGTGTCGCCGGGCCGCCCGCCGGCGGCGCGGATCGAGCGCGCGACGAGATCGGACCAGACGTCGATGTCGCCGAGCGTATAGCCGACGACGGTGGGCTTGCCGGTCGTCCCCGACGACGCGTGGATGCGCGCGATGCGCTCGCGCGGCACCGCGAAGAGACCGTAAGGATAGTGGTCACGCAGGTCGCTCTTCACGGTGAACGGAAAGCGCGCGAGGTCGGCGAGCTCCTTCAGGTCGTCGGGATGGACGCCCTTGGCATCGAACGCCCTGCGGTAGTGCGTGACGTTGTCGTACGCATGGCGAACGCTCCAGAGCAGCCGCTCGAGCTGCAGCGCGCGCAGCTCGTCGGTGCTCGCGCGCTCGATCGGCTCGAGCTCGCCCGGCAGGGGTCGACGCGGCGTCATGGCGCCTCCTCGTTGAGCGCCACCGGGACGACGGTGCGGCCGGTCAGCGTCGACGAGCGGCCGCGGACGAGCGCGACACGCTCGCCGGCGCGATTGGTGACGACGATGTCGTAGACGCCGGTGCGGCCGCTGCGCGAGACCTCGGTCGCCGTGGCGGTGAGCAACTCGTCGCCCTCGACCTGCTGCAGGAAGTCGACCGTCAGCCCGGCGGCGACAGTGAGCTGGTTGCGCGAGTTGCAGGCGAACGCGAACGCCGAATCGGCGAGCGTCGTGATGAAGCCGCCGTGGCAGATCGCGTGGCCGTTCAGCATGTCGTCGCGCACTGCCATCTCGAGCGTCGCGGTGCCGGCACCAAGCGCAACGATCCGGATGCCGAGCGACTGCGACGCCCGGTCGGAGGCGTACATGTGCGCGCCGACCTGCTCGGGCGTCGGGCGATCGTCGCTGTCGTTGGACATGGCCACCGCTCAGCGATCGCGAAACGTCGGCGCGCGCTTTGCCATGAACGCGGCGACGCCCTCGGCGAAGTCAGGCGCGGCGCCCAGCGTGCGCTGGACGTCGGCCTCGAGCGCGAGCGCGGCGGCGAGGTCGAGCTGCTGCGCGGCGTCGAGCGCCTGCCGCGTTGCAACGAGCGCCTTCGTCGGCAGCGTCGCGAGGCGCGCTGCGAGCGCATCGACCTCGGCGGCGAAGCTGTCGTCGTCGACGCACTTCCAGATCAGGCCGATCCGCTCGGCGTCGGCAGCAGCGAGCTTGTCGGCGAGCATCGCGAGGCCGAACGCGCGCGCACGGCCGACGAGGCGCGGGAGCAGCCATGTGCCGCCGCAGTCGGGGATGAGGCCGATCTTCGAGAACGCCTGCAGGAAGCTTGCCGAGCGAGTCGCGACGACGACGTCGCAGAGCAGCGCGAAGTTCGCGCCGGCGCCGGCGGCGACGCCGTTGACCGCGGCCACGACCGGCATCGGCATCGAGCGGATGCGAAGCGCCAGCGGCTTGTAGAAACGCTCGATCGCATTGCCGACGTCGGTCGGCGCGCCTTCGCTCTTCGGTGCGACCGCCGGATCGGCAAGGTCCTGGCCGGCGCAAAAGCCCCGGCCGCTTCCGGTGACGACGAGGCAGCGCACGTCGGTGTCGGCGGCGGCGGCGTCGAGCGCCTCGCCGAGCTCGCCGTGCATCGCACCGGTGAAGCTGTTGAGCGCCTGCGGGCGGTTCAACGTCAAGGTGCGAACGTTGCCGGAATGACGGACGAGAACGAGCGGCTCTGCCACGTGGGTCTCCTCTTGGGGGGCCTGGCGCGGCGCGAAACATCGTCGACCGACCGGTAGGTAAATTCTAACGGCAGCCGCGCGCCGCCGGCAAGACGGCCCGGTCAGGGCCGTTTGAGGAACGCGAGCAGGCGCCGCTCGTGGGCGTCGAGGCCGCCTTTGCGCTCGGCTGCGAGGGCAGCGCGCAGCTCGTCGTCAAGCCCGCCCGCGAGGAGCTCGAGGACGCGCGGATGCACGTACGACTTCTTGCAGACCGCGATCGTGTTGCCCAGGCGCCGGGCGACCTCGGCGAGGAGCTCCTTGGCGCTCGGCCGCCTGCCGTCGCCGGACTCCGAGCGCTCGAGCCACAGCGCGAGCGCGTGCGCCGTGCCGTGCCAGGTGCGGAAGTCCTTGGCAGTGAAGTCGGCGCCGCCGGCTTCGCGGATGTAGTCGTTGACGTCGGCCGAGCCGACGCCGTGCGGCACGCCGTCCTCGTCGACGTACTGGAAGAGGTCCTGCCCGGGCATCGCCTGGCAGCGGCGGACGACGCGGGCGACGCGCGGATCGTCGAGCGCGACCTCGTGCTCCTTGCCGCTCTTGCCGCGAAAGCGGAGCTTCAGCGTGGTGCCCGACACCGCGACATGGCGGTTGCGCAGCGTCGTCAGGCCGAACGACTTGTTCTCGCGCGCGTACTCCTCGTTGCCGATGCGAACGTAGGTGGTGTCGAGCAGGCGCACGATCGTCGCCAGCACGGTCTCGCGGCGCGGCATCGTGCCGACCGGCGCGGCGAGCTCGGCCCTCACGCGCTTGCGGATCTTCGGCAGCACGGCGCCGAACTCGAGCATGCGGTCGAACTTGTGCCGGTCCTTCGCGATCCGCCACTCGGGGTGGTAGCGGTACTGCTTGCGGCCGCGCGCGTCGCGACCGGTCGCCTGCAGATGGCCGTTGGGCCGCACGCAAATCCAGACCTGCTCGTAGGCCGGCGGGATCGCGAGCCTGCGGATGCGATCGAGCTCGGCCTTGGCGCGGATGCGCTTGCCGTTCGCGCCGACGTAGGCGAACCCCTCGCCCTTGCGGATGCGCCGAATCCCCGGCACGTCATCGCTGACCCAGACGAGCCCGGGCGGCGCGTCGCCGTCGGCCGATGCCGCCGTGGGTCGAGACCTGCGGGCGACCGCCGCGCCGACGCTGCTGCCGTTCAGTGGGCGACGGCGGGAGGCGCGGGCGTTCGTGGCTCGCGCACCGGCTCGGCCGGCGCCGGCCGTGGATCGTCGATCGCCGGCGGCACGCCCTGCGGGTTCTGCGGCGTCGGCGGCAGCGGCGTCGGCGGAATCGGTTGCGGCGGCTCGGGGTCCGGTCGGCAAGATGTGTTCGGCAAGCAAGCAGGCTCGAAGAGGAACAGCGCTCGCCCGGGCAAGCGCCATGCCGAACGACGCCGCGGCCGACGGGAGCGTGCCTTGCCCGAGCGGGCGGCGCCCGCCGCGGCAACCTTCGAATCTCCAGCCGTCGATGCCCGCGAAGACCCGACGAACGCCCTCCTCTTCTCGCTCCTGGCGTCAGCGCCTGCCGCGCGTGCTGCGCCAGACCTTCGGCCTTCGCCGGCTGCGCGAAGGCCAGGACGACGCGATCGCGAGCGTGATGTCCGGGGCACCGACGCTCGCGCTGATGCCGACCGGCGCCGGCAAGTCGCTCTGCTACCAGCTCCCCGCGCTCCTGCTGCCCGGACCGACGCTCGTCGTCTCGCCGCTGATCGCGCTGATGAAGGACCAGTGCGACAAGCTGCGCGCGCTCGGCGTCGCCGCCGTGCAGTTGAACAGCGCCGTCGGTGCCGACGAGATCGCCGCCGCCGAAGAAGCGATCGCCGCCGGCAGCGCGAAGATCGTCTTCACGACCCCGGAGCGCCTCGCCGACGGCGCGGTCGTCGAGCTGCTCGCGCGCCATCCGCCGAGCCTCGTCGTCGTCGACGAAGCACATTGCATCTCGCAGTGGGGCCACGACTTCCGGCCGGCGTTCCTCGAGATCGGCAGCGCGCTCCCGCAGCTCGGCAAGCCGACCGTGCTCGCGCTGACGGCGACCGCGACCGAGGCAGTCATCGACGACATCGCGCGCCAGCTCGGCGTCGGCCGCTTCGCCGTCGTCCACACCGGGCTCTACCGCGCCAACCTGCACTACCGCGTGCTCCAGGTCACCAACGAGGAGGACAAGCTCGAGCGCGCGATCACCCTCGTCGCCGCAAGCGACGGCGCGGGGCTCGTCTACACCGCGACCGTGAAGGCGGCCGAGCAGGTGCACGCAGCGCTGCGCAACGCCGGCATCGACGCCGTCGTCTACCACGGCAAGCTCTCGGCGACCGATCGCCGCGAGCGCCAGGAGGCCTTCATGGCAGGCACTGCGCGGGTGATGGTCGCGACCAACGCGTTCGGCCTCGGGATCGACAAGCGCGACACGCGCTTCGTCGTCCACTACCAGATGCCGGGCGGGCTCGACGCCTACTATCAGGAGTCGGGCCGCGCCGGTCGCGACGGCGGCGACGCCGACTGCACGCTGCTCTTCCTGCACAGCGACAAGGCCGTGCAGCAGTTCTTCCTCGCCGGTCGCTACCCGGCGAAGGAAGACGTCGCCGACCTCTACGGCGCGCTGCAGACACGGCCCGAAGACGGCGGCGCCTGGACGCTCGAGCGGCTGCGCGACGCGATCGATCGCCCGAAGGCGAAGCTGCAGGTCGCGCTCAGGCTCTTGCGCCACCGCGGCGTCGTCCGCCAGGAGCAGGACGGTACGCTCGTGCCGACTCGCGCCGGCCTCGACGTCGACGCGCTCGAGAAGCTTCTCGTGTCGTATCGCGAGAAGCGCGAGCAGGACCGCGCGATGCTCGAGCGGATGGTGTTCTACGGCCAGACCGGGCAGTGCCGATGGAAGGTGCTGCTCGAGAACTTCGACGCCGCTGAGGGTTTCGATCGCTGCGGGACGTGCGACAACTGCGTCCGCCTCGCCGCGGCGTTCGCCGCTGCAGAGCGCGACGATGCAACCCGGGACGATGCGCACGCCGCCGACCGTGCCGCGTACTCGCCGACGCTTCCGCAGGCGGGTGATCTGGTGCGCGTGCCGCGGTATGGGCGCGGCGTCGTCGAGTCGGTGAGCGCCGAGGGCGTCACCGTCGTCTTCCCGGAAGGCGCGCGCCGCGTCTTCCTGCCTTCCTTCGTTCGCGGTGTGCAGACGCGCGCGCGCCGTCCGCGCGGGCCAGCAAAAGTTACCGCAAGCGCTTCCTGAATCGAGCTTCATCGACCTGTCACGCGCCGGCGCGAACACTCGTCTTCAGAGGAGAAATCGAGCCGGCCGCGACATGGCACGGGTGTTGCTCCCAAGCCCCCCGCTCATGCAGCGCGCGATCGCTCCGCGCGCTCCTTCGAACCCAATTCAGAACCGCATCGACCATGAGTTTCCCGACCCTGCAAACGCGCCAGCGCCAACAACACACCGTCACGCCGCGACTGCAGCACGCAGTCCGTCTGCTGCAGCTCTCGTCGCTCGACTTCGCGCAGGAGGTGCAGGAGGCGATGGGGCGCAACCCCTTCCTCGAGGTCGAGGACTCGCCGCCGGATGCCGGCCGCGTCGACGTCGGCCCCATGAACGGCGACGGCGAGGTGCGCGGCATCGACCTCGAGGCGACCGCGCCGATCGCCGACGCCCCGTACGAGCGCGAGAGCTGGCAGCAGTCGTCGTCGAGCGTGCGCCAGTCGAGCACCGACAGCGACGTCGCCGCGCTCGACATGATCGCCGCCGACGTGGGCCTGCGCCAGCACCTGCACGGCCAGATCAACGTCCTGCCGCTCAGCCAGCGCGACCACGCGCTCGCCTGCGCGATCGTCGAGTCGCTCGACGACGACGGCTACCTGCGCGTCGACCTCGACGAGATCGCCGCCACCTCCGGCATGAATCCCGCGGTCGAGACCGACGAGATGCAGATCGCGCTGAAGCGCGTCCAGGCGCTCGACCCGCCCGGCATCGCCGCGCGCAGCGTCGCCGAATGTCTGCTCCTGCAGCTGCCGCAGATCGAGGACGCCGAAGTGCGCGAGGTCGCGCGCGCGATCATCGCCGAACACCTCGACCGGCTCGCGCAGCACGACGTCAACGGCCTCGCACGCCAGCTCAAGAAGACGCCGGCGCAGGTCGAAGCGGCGTGCGAGCGGATCCGCCACCTGAGCCCCAGGCCCGGCTGGAACGTCGAGCCGACGGCGACGCAGTTCATCACGCCCGACGTCATCGTGCGAAAGATCCGGGGTCGCTGGACGGCGTCGCTCAACCGCGCTGTCGTGCCGCGCGTCAAGCTCAACCAGGTGTACGCGTCGATGTTCCAGGAGCACCGCGAGAGCCAGCACGGAGAGCTCGCGCAGCACCTGCAGGAAGCGCGCTGGACGGTGAAGAACGTCCAGCAGCGCTTCTCGACGATCCTGATGGTCGCCGAGGCGATCCTGAAGCGCCAGCAGCACTTTCTCGAGTTCGGCCCGATGGCGATGAAGCCGCTCGGCCTGCGCGAGATCGCCAACGAGCTCGGCCTGCACGAATCGACCGTCTCGCGGGTGACCAACAACAAGTACATGGCGACGCCGGTCGGCGTCTTCGAGCTCAAGTACTTCTTCTCGCGCGAGATGGCAACGGCGAGCGGCGGCGCCTGCTCGGCGACGGCGATCCGCGGCGTCATCAAGGGGATGATCGATGCCGAGAATCCCGGCGACCCGCTCTCGGACGCGCAGATCGCGCGCCTCCTCGTCCGCCAAGGGCTGAAGGTGGCGCGCCGCACCGTCACCAAGTACCGCCAGCTGCTCAAGGTGCCGTCGGTCGAGCGCCGGCGCAGGATCGGCCGGCCGACCACGGGCGACGCGGTTGCCTGAGCGCTCGTCTTCGCCGGTCCGGGGCTTCGGAGGCATGCCGATTGCCGCCTCAGGGCCCGCCGTCGTACAAGGGAGAGACGACGACGACCCAAGGCTGGCGGTGGCAGGCGAAACGCAACGACCCCCTTCCGAAGCGAGCTCCGACGGAACCCGCGCCGCGGCAACCGCCGCCGGCAAGGACTCGGTCCAACTGCTCGAAGCAGCGCCGGTCCTGATCTGGAGCGCCGGGCTCGATCGCGCCAACGACTGGTTCAGCCCGTCGTGGACGAGCTTTACCGGACGCAGCGGCGCCGAGCTGCTCGGTGACGGCTGGACCCGCTCGGTCCACCCCGAAGACCTCGACCGCTGCCTCGGCATCCGGGCGACGAGCTTCGAGGCGCGCGCGCCGTACTCGATGGACTTTCGCCTGCGCCGTCACGACGGCGAATACCGCTGGATGCTCGACAACGGCGTGCCGAGGATCGGCAGCGACGGCGCAGCGGTCGGCTACGTCGGAAGCTGCGTCGACATCCACGAGAGGAAGGAGCTCGAGGAGACGCTCGCCGAGCGGACCCAGCAGTTGCGCCTCGCCGAGCGGCGTCAGGGCCAGTTCCTCGGCATGCTTTCGCACGAACTGCGCAACCCGCTCGCGCCGATCGCCAACGCCGCCAGCGTGCTCAGGACGCTCGAACACACCAATCCGATCCTGGTGCGTCTGCGCGAGATCCTCGAGCGCCAGGTCGGCCGGCTCGGCCATCTGATCGAGGAGCTGATCGACGTCACCCGCGCGGCGCAGGGCCAGGTGACCCTCGTGCGCGAGAGGATCTCGGTCGAGAGCGTCGTGCAGGCCGCGGTCGCGAGCAGCCACGAAAAGCTCACCGTCGGCGGCCACCAGCTCGACGTCGACGTCCCCGACGAGCGGCTCTTCATCCGCGGCGACCGCGATCGGCTCGCGCAGGCTCTCAGTCACCTGATCATCAACGCCGCCAAGTTCACCTTCCAGCCGAACACGGTGACGATCGGCGTCCGCCGCGCCGCGAAGACGGTCCACATCTCGGTCAAGGACCGCGGCGTGGGAATCGATCCGAAGTTCCTGCCGCATGCGTTCGAGCTGTTCGCGCAGCAGGACCTCAGCCGCGCGCGCACGCTCGGCGGCCTCGGCGTCGGCCTGACGCTGGCGCGGCGGATCGCGCAGCTGCACGGCGGCGATGTCGAAGGATTCAGCGAGGGCCCCGGCCACGGCAGCGAGTTCGTTCTCTGGCTGCCGCTCCTCGAAGGCGACGCCGACGAGGCCGACGACGACGACGCCGAGATCCCCAGGCTGAGCGAGAGCTACCGCGTCCTCATCGTCGAGGACAACGCCGACGCGCTCGAGAGCCTGCGCCTGCAGATGGAGCTCTGGGGCACCGAGGTCAGCACCGCGAAGAGCGCCCAGGAGGCGCTCGCGGTCGCCGAACGCGTGCGGCCGCAGATCGTGCTCTGCGACATCGGGCTTCCCGGCATGGACGGCTTCTCGCTGATCGAGCCGATGAAGCGAAAGCTGAAGGGATCGCCGGTCGTCTTCGCCGCCGTCACCGGGTACGCGAGCCTCGGCGATCAGCAGCGCGCGCTCGACGCCGGCTTCGACGCGTTCTTCGTCAAGCCGCTCAACGCGGCCGGGCTCGCCAACCTGCTTCGCTCGTATCCGGGCACCGTCGCCGCCTGAGACGCGGTCAGCGGACCTCGTCGAGCGTGCCCGGCTCGGAAAGCGGCTCGCCGTCCTCGGCGGCGTATTCCTTCAGCCGGTTGTAGAGCGTCTTCAGGCTGATGCCGAGCGTGGCCGCCGTCTTCTCCTTGTGGCGCCCGAGGTGCTCGAGCGTCGCGAGCGTCAGCAACCGGTCGGCCTCGGCGAGCGTCGTGCCGACGCGCAACGTCACCGACGGCACTGTGGCGCTCGCCGACTCCGCGGCGCCAGACGCGGGCAGGCCGTCGTCGTGGATCGTCGGCCCCGGCGTCATGACGTAGGCGCGGTAGACGACGTTGCGCAGCTCGCGGACATTGCCCGGCCAGCGGTACGTGGCGAAACGCTCGAGGACGTCGCCGCCGAGCCGCTTGACGCCGCCCTCGCGCTCGCCGATCTGCGCGAGGAAGTGCTCGGCGATCAGCGGAATGTCCTCGACGCGGTCGCGCAGCGGCGGCAGGTGGATCGGAAAGACGTTGAGGCGATAGAGCAGGTCCTCGCGCAGCTTTCCCTTGGCGACCGCGTCGGCAGGATTGCGGTTGGTCGCGGCGACGATTCGGACGTCGGTCTCCTGGACCTGCGTCGAGCCGACGCGCATGAAGGTCCCGGTTTCGAGGACGCGCAGGAGCTTCACCTGCAGGTCGAGCGGCATCTCGGTGATCTCGTCGAGCAGCAGCGTGCCGCCGTTGGTGCGCTCGAAAAAGCCCAGGTGCTGGCGATCGGCGCCGGTGAAGCTGCCTTTCTCGTGGCCGAAGATCTCGCTCTCCATCAGGTGCGGCGAGATCGCGCCGCAGTTGACGCCGAGGAACGGCTGGCTGCGGCGGCGGCTGAGGTCGTGCAGGGTGCGGGCGACGACCTCCTTGCCGGTCCCGCTTTCGCCGGTGATGAAGACCGAGACGTTGGTGCCGGCGACGCGGACGATCTGCTGGTAGACCTTGCGCATCGTCTGCGAGCGGCCCCAGAGCTCGCCGAAGTGGCCTTCCTCGTCGAGCACCGACTGCATGTCGCCGGCAGCCGCCTTCAACGTCGAGGGCCGCGTGACCCGCGACAGCACCCCCTTCAGCTGCTTCAGGCTCATCGGCTTGACGAGATAGTCCGCAGCGCCGAGACGCAGCGCCTGGATCGACGTTTCGAGGCTCGCGTGGCCGGTGATGAGGACGAGCTCGGTGTTGGGCAGCTGCTTGGCGTCGTGGAACAGCTCCATGCCGCTGCCGTCGGGAAGCATGAGGTCGAGCAGGACGATGTCGGGTTCCTGCAGCGCCATCTGGCGACGCGCATCCTGGAGCGAGCCGGCGGTCGCGACTGTGAAACCCTCGTTGGCGATCAGCATCGCCATCGTTTCAGCGGCGTCTGAATCGTCGTCGACGAGCAAGGCGTGAGGCACTCGGAACCATCCTTCAAACCGCGACCGGTCTTGTCCCTTCGCTCGCCAAACGGACGCTCGCCGCGCGTCCTGGCGCGGCGGCGGTGCGCAGCTGAGCAGGGAACCTGCCGGTCGTCCGGCGCCACTCCCAATCCGGCGCCGTCGTCCTGATCTTAGGCACGCGCTTCCCAAGCCTCCATTCAGCGCGAGCCGATTCCCGCGTCGGATTCTGCCTACGC
>Ga0207689_10005333_pt1 | contig 11520 bp, 8 predicted proteins | sample KBSMisM52_FD_184312 | JGI IMG/M metagenome (GOLD analysis project Ga0207689, IMG submission 184312) | Miscanthus rhizosphere microbial communities from Kellogg Biological Station, Michigan, USA - KBS Miscanthus M5-2 (SPAdes) (version 2) | ecosystem: Host-associated > Plants > Roots > Rhizosphere... | reverse complement strand
CGCAGCTACCAATGCTCCGACAAACGCAGTAACCAGGATGAGTAAAAATGTATTACCATTCAAAGGAAGTATCATTGCAATTTTCTTTGAAAGTATTCCCTGGTTTTTTATATCCATCCACCAGGCCAGGCTTCCCCATAAAATGAATAATGCAAAGAAACCGGCCAAAAAAGATCGTACCGGTGATTGATGAACGATTATTGCCGCAATAAAAGATGCCGGTGCAATACTCCACCAGGGCATAAATAGCCCAAATGCAAAAGCAAGAAACCCTGTTAATAAACCTGAAATTAAAAACCGCATCATTTCTTATTCCGTTAAACCATTATTATTAAGCCCAATTCTCCAACCCCCGGCTACCGGGTGTCAGCTATTGACTACTTACATTCATCTTCCACTTTAATCGTTTATCACCTGTTTCCGATTTATTCATCATCCACAATGTGTAATATTCTCCTTTCGCCCATGTATCAACGAAATTATCATAGTAAAGGCTCCCGGGATTTCCGTCCTGCCCCCCAGGATATACTCCGTATGCTTCTGTATTTGAATCCAGGTGCACGACCATACGCCAGCTTGGCCCGTGACTGGTAGTAATGGCGCTGATCGTATTATCCCAACCCCCAACCGGCAAACCTGTTTTTGCAAATGGTTTTATCGTTTTCAATAAATGAAAAATTGAACTGTTCTTATGCTTTGTCCACACCAATCTTCCTTCAGCTTCTTCCTTCATTAATTGCGAAGCCGCTTTTTGTAAAGCCAGCGTTACTTCATCGTACAACGTTTCCTTTTTTGCTGTATTAATATTATCAACATACTTATAGGCAGAGTCTTTCAATAATGCTTCCAGCAAAGTCATATCGTCCGGCCACTCCGGTTTTGTTTTTATTTTTTCAAATTCATCTCTCCATATTGTTACGGTTAAACTATCCCACCATGTTTGAAAAATGGTTTGGCCGGTTTCCTCTGCATTTGCCTGCTGGTTCCAGTTGCGGAAAACAGTCAGGTATTTTTTTGCTGCGTTATTCAGTTCATTTTCCTTCACATATTTTAACAACACCGGTTTGGCATATTCAGCAAAATAACTGTAGTTATCGGTCTGCAGTTTTTTCATATCAACAGGTGAAATACTTTGCATTGCTTCCAACCGCTTATTAATGCTGATGCTCCGTATTGTATTATAACTACCGGGAATAAAATATGGATAGGATGAATCAACTGGTCTCTGGTTGGCGCTCACAATGTAACCGCTGAGGGGGTTAATAACATGAGGGTTTTCTTTTTGCGGAATATATCCCTGCCACATATAGCTGCTGTCTTCACCGGGCATCAGCATCAAGCCCTGTCCATACCAGCGTGCCGGAAATTTTGCCTGTTCCCATAAAGCGATATCTCCATTCTTGGCGGCAAACAACATGTTTTGCCCGGGGCAGGAAAATGTTTGAATCGCCTCATAATAATCATCATAATTTTTTGCTTTGTCCAGCTTAAACCACAAAAGAGCATCATTTGATTCATCATGCGCCATCCACCGGCATGCAATCGCCTTTCCTTTTGACAATTCATTAGAAAAGGTATTATCGTACATCACCGGTCCAAACTCATCTGTATAAGCAACTGTGTCAAATACCGGTTCGCTGCCCTTTACTTTTATTTCTTCCACTCTCAGCCTGGCAGGTCTCCATTTACCATTGAACCAGTATTCTCTTTTACTATTGTCTTTGAATTTCATTGAATAGAAGTCCATCACATCTCTTTCCGCATTCGTAAATCCAAAAGATATATTATCATTGAAACCGATGATTACATTCGGTGATCCGGGAAATGTTACTCCATATACATTCTGGGTTGGAGAGTTCAACTGCATTTCATACCAGATAGAAGGAAATGAAAGATCAAGATGCGGATCATTACAAAGAATAGGATGTCCGCTTCCTGTTTTTGTTCCGCTTACCGCCCAATTATTACTTCCGTTATTTGGGTTTATATCTGCATACTTTGTTATGTTGGCTGTATCCTTCTTTCCAAAGTAGATTGAATCTGCTGACAATGGTTTGACCGGTACGATACCCGGCGCATCAAATAAAGTTCCTTTGGGAACAATGGGAATTAAAGAATCCTGTATCTGCGGATATAGCTTATCTAATTCGCTGAATGAAAAAACGGATCGTTCATTGGTTACCGGTAAATCATGCGCATAGCCATCGCCGGCTAATTGCCTGCTCATCTGTTTTAAAAAAAGGCATATTTTAAAATTGCTCCATTTTTCAGGTTTATATCCAAGCAGTTTATATTCCAGTGGCAAAGTGGCTGCTGTCAAACTTTCAATATATGCATTCACTCCCGCGGTATAAGCATCACAGCCTGATTTGGAAACAGGATCTGCTTCCATGGCTTTTAACGCATGTTCAGCGCCATATACCATACCCAATCTCCGGGTCTCACGATCATAGTTGATAAACCGCGGATCATACCCTAATATCTCACTGATACGGCCAGACGCAGCCATGGTTTGAAATTCCATTTGCCATAACCTGAACCGGGCATGCAGGTAACCCTGGATGAAGTATAGATCTTCATCGTTTTCCGCAAATACATGCGGCACCAAACGATCATCAAAATAGATTTCAGCGTTGCTTTTGAGTCCTCTGATTTTAATATCGGCGTCATAGTTCCTGTCAACAGGTTCAGCATTCTGCCAGAAACCGTGTTGAGGGCTGAGAAAATTTCCCATATCCGGAATTGTTCCCCATCGTTTATTCAAAACAACAATCAACATGATGGTGACAAGTAGTGATGCAGAAAAAGGAATAAATCTCATATCAGTTTGCTAACAAGTTGTAAATATAAAGAACTGGTTCTTCGCTGAAATGAAATTTTTATTGAAGTAAAGAAACAACACGGACAGAGGCCTTATATCTTCGTTGGTATACTGAAAAATCATTGTAATTTCGGCACACTCATTTATTATATGGATATACAGCAACAGGAATTACAAAAAGCCATTGAGTTTGTACGGCAAACCTTTGCCGATAAGAAAATAAACCTGGACTATAGCCCGGCAAGTGTGAAAAATCTCGATACACTTTTTGACAATGAATTTAAAAATGGAAAACTCAGGAACCCCGACGGCAGCTTTGCAAAATTCCAGGGGCTTATTATGACCGGTGTTTCCGGGTACATAGCTTATGTGATTATTAAAAATACCGGCAACACGCAGTTTGCCGCGGATGCAAATGATGAAAAATGGTTTATGAATTTTAAAGTAGCATCTGCCACGGGCCAGGCAGTTCAACCCGGGCTTCGTGTAATTAAAAGAATGCTGCAGGGAGAAGAAATGTCTTTATATACGTATACAGTTTCTTCTATCCGCTATTTCAACCCCGGCGCTCAATTGCCAACAGAGACCCCGGATACGGAAACAGCATCGCAAAAGAAACCGTGGTGGAAAATTTGGTAATGGAATTGCCCGTTGTGTAAGTCACCAGGTCAAAATAATCAGAAACCCTTTCCTTAGCTCAGGCTCCATACAACTTTCTCCGTTTCATTTTCGTCATACAACCGGTAAAAAAAATAAAAGCGAAATGAACACAAATAAAACCTCGTCCCTGGCATTTTGCATATTGATGGACCTGATAGGCATGGCTACCTATTCAATACCTGTATTGGGTGAAATAGGTGATGTCTTCTGGGCGCCCATCTCGGCGCTTATTTTCTTTAAAATGTTTGGCGGTTGGAAAGGAGCTGTTGGTGGTATATTCAATTTCATTGAAGAACTATTACCCGGCACCGATATCATTCCTTCATTCACACTCATGTGGCTTTGGCAGAATTTCAGGCAAACAAAGAAATCGTCCGTGCAGATGCGTACGAACTAAAAACGAAAGGCTGTCGCGAAGGACAGCCTTTTATTTCCGGTAATAATGAGTTTCAGATAGTTCGTTTCTATAAATATCATATCCTTTTACATCGCCCCCAGTTGTTTCAGATATTTTTCTGAATTCGCTTTTGTTGCCGCATTCGGGTTCAGGCTGAGTGATTTCTTAAAATTGGCAATTGCATTCTTCTTATCACCTGATAGTGCATACCCTTCGCCGAGGCTATCCCACGCATTAGCGCTTTTGGGATTGCGCTGTGTATTTAATATAAACATCTTGATTGCCTTATCCTGCTCTTTGTTATTCATTAATTGGTAACCATAAAGATTCAACTCATTTTCATTGGCAATAGCAATCGCCTCGGTCATTATTTTATCCGCCTCATCTGTTTTTCCCTGCGCTTTCAAAATACCGGCTTTTACATTCAGGGTATTAAAACTTTTGTTCATTGTAACTGCACGGTCTGCCCATATTAACGCCTGCTCATAATTCACTTTATTCTGTAGTGCATAGTTGGCAGCAGTTTGAAATCCTATCCAATTGAAACCTGTTGTGCTTTTTAATTCTTCCGCCGCGTTGGCCATTACTATATCATCCACGGCAAATTCAACTTTTACAGGAAACTCTTTTTTCTCCCACATCAATACTAATTCTGCGGATGTTTTCGTGAGGTTAATAAAATCATAGGTCAGCAATTCTGTTTGTGGTATGTCCCGTAACTGGATCTTTGCTTTCACCAGGTCATTCTTCGCTTCATAAAAAAAACTTCCCCATGACCGGTAGTCTTTTGACAAGATAACCTCACCGGTATTGTCTTTATTAATTACAAAGAATAAACCATAAGAACCGGCAGGCACCTGTGTGCCTTCAACGGAGGCGGGATGAGAAAATGTAATGACGGTATTTTCATTGGCCCCTGCCCGCCATGGCGCGGAATTACCATTTCCAAAACCCTGCGCATTCCATCCATACGGAACCAATGCGCCCCATATCTCACGACCTTTTACAGATGGCCGTGAATATTTTACCGCAACGGTGGATATGCCGATTGTTTGCGAAACAGTCGCAGCAGGACTTGGTACCCTCGGGCTTGTTATCTGGGAAAATGTATTGACAGATAGTAATGAGAAAGTAATCAATACAACTGCAGTTAGTTTAAGCATAGATGTAAAGTTTTAGTGTGTAAATTTCTACTCATTCCAATTTACGACTTCAGGCAAAAGAACCACTTGAATTCTACCCCAATGGCAATTAGACATGTTGAACGCAAAAATGACCGGCTGAATTTCACCAGCGCCATTACCTCAGCGATTGAATATAAAATTAAGTAGCTTAGTTTTTCAAATAAACAGTTTTGTATATGGTATATCATGTACTCAATGGAGATGCACTGACAGATCGATTTCTCGCCACAGGTATTGGGGGAGAAACTGTTATTACCAGGGAATGCCTCATTGACGGAAGTTTAAACGGTGATACCCTTTCAGAATTCTATCAAACAAGGGCGAAGTATATAAAAGATACACTCAACGAAAATGAAGAAGCGTATTATGCCGGTGCAGTCAATGAATTTGAAAAACTTTCAACAGCGGCCGGTCATGCTGAATTTAATCTCTGGTTTGGATACGATTTATTTTGCAGGGCGAATATGTGGTTTATACTTTCATTGCTGAATGACCTGGAAGCAAAAAAAGAGATCTTTGTCGTTTATCCTTCTTACCTCGAAGGAGATGATGTCTGGAAAGATTTTGGCTCAGCCACACCTGCCGGTTTAATAACCTGTTATAATCAAAGAGTAAAATTCAATGATGAAGATCTAGCATTAGGAAATAATTTATGGACCGCGTATAAAAACAATGACCTGGATACATTGGAAAAATTATCCCGCCAACATTCAGTATGTTTTCCTTACCTCGAGGAAGTATGCAAAGCGCACATTGAACGTTTTCCAAAAAACAATGAAAAGAGCAGGCCTGAAAAAGTAATAGAAGAAATTATTCAAAGCGGAACGCGGGACTTTTATTCCGTGTTCCGTAAATTTTTTACAAGAGAAGGCATCTATGGTTTTGGAGATGACCAGTTCAAACTGATTTATGATAAAGTAATGCTTTCCCATTCAGAATACAGTCAGGCTTAAAGTAAGATCAAAATATAAACCTGTTATTTTATGATTACCGGCGCCCTCTCAATTATGTATAGCGCGGATGCTGGGGCCGACCGTGCCTTTTTTCCTCAATGTGCTACGTCGTAAACGCTGATGCCCGACTCGACAAGCTATGACATTTGATTTATCATGTAGGTATAAATACCTATATATAATAAGTATAAACACTTTTGAAACTAAATATATATTTATTTTCTTGTGCCTAATTTACTCATTATTATAATGATAGCAGGAAGCTGAGCAATAGCAGTAATCTAATGACGTAAACATTCGATTTTTAACGAATTATCCAATCCAAAATCCAAACCATGAAGAGCTTTTTAGCAGGAATTGTTTTTACTTTCTGCGCATTTACATCTCTGGGCCAATCCGCTTCAGCTACCTGGTCAGTAAAATTTTCAAATGCTATCGTCAGCCGCTACACTCCTACCATTAATGCTATGACCAGCAAGGGCTGGGAATATTCCAATACTATTATTCTTCATGGTATGGAAAAAGTATATAACCAGGTGACTACTGCGGCTTATCTTAACTACATCCAGGCTTTCGTCGACACCTATGTGAACACGGATGGAACATTTAAACCAACTGTAACACTTACCAGTCTTGACAGAATTCATCCTGGTATTTCACTTCTCTTTTTATATGAAAAAACCGGGTTAATTAAATATAAAACAGCTGCAACTACTCTAAGGAATCTGGTAGTGGGCCCTTCCGCAACTTATTCTAAAACATGGAACGGAATTCTCTGGCACAAACTTTCTGGCTATAATAATATATCCATGCTGGATGGAATGTATATGGGTCATCCTTTTCTTGCAAAGTATGGAGCCATGTTTGGCGACGATAAGGCTATCGATACTGCCGTCAACCAGGTTTTATTTATTTATTCTCAACTATACGATAATACAACGCATTTGATAAAACATGCATGGACATCAACTCCGGCTTCATATTCCGGGTGGGCAAACGCAACAACAGGCAATTCAAGCGAAGTATGGTCACGGGCAATGGGCTGGTATGTGATGGCGCTCGTTGATATTCTGAAATATGTGCCGGCAGCACATCCGAAACGGGCTAATCTTTTAGCCGCTCTGAGCAACCTGGCCATCGGTATAAAAGCCTACCAGGATGCAACCACAAAATTATGGTTCCAGGTGGTAGACAAAGGAGGTTCGGCTGGTAACTATATCGAAACTTCAGGAAGCGGTATGTTTATTTATGCTCTTAAAACTGCGATAGATAGCGGATGGATAAGCTCAGCCACATATTTAAGTACTGTACAAAATGCCTGGACGGGTTTACAAAATTATATCACAACATATGCGGGTACGTTGGGCGGTGGTGGCGGACCGGAAATAGAACAATTTGCCCCTGCTATGAGTGTGCAAAATAATTACTCAGCTTATGTTAGTATTACTGCTGTTAATGCTCCTACACCCCATACCGGAGCGCCGAGCGGAACCCAGAACCCTCACGGTTATGCAGCTATACTAATGGCAGCCTCCGCGATGGAATTTCCGCTTATAGCCCTTCCGGTTAAGTTTATAAGTTTTACAGCAAAAGAAAATACGGGTAACATAACTCTTACCTGGCAAAATGGCGACGAAACCGGTGTAGACTATTATGAGGTGCAAAAGTCAACGGATGGCAATAATTTCAAAACGTTTACAAGCATACCGTCAAATGGCAAGGAGTTTTACAGCACAATAGACAATGAACTCTCCGGGAATGCCATTTATTACCGGGTGAAAGCCGTTTCATTAAATGGTTCAACAGACTATACGTCGATCCTGGTTGTGAAATTCAAAAACGAAAGCTTCGACGTGCAGATTTCTCCTAACCCCACCTCGCAAGGTTATATAAATATAAATCTGCGTGATGTAAAAGCGGGGCGATATACCGTTAGAATTTTTAATAACGCGGGGAAATTAGCACAAGCCACACCGTTATATATATCCGGCGGAGTTTCGGTACAAACAGTATTTCTTCCACCCGGTAGCAGCAAGGGCCTGTATTATGTGCAGATGAAAGGAGAAGGGATCCTGGTGAACAAAACTGTGATAATACAATAAGAAAACCGGATAGACAAAATAGGATTAGCATGACTGATAAAAACCATACGAAACAACCTTAACCATTTTCTAACCTCTAAAATGAAAACAAATAAACGCTTCAGGAATACAAACAGATACTTTTTCCTTTTAGGTATATCTTTCTTTTTAGTATCTTTTTCCGCGTATTCACAACTGTGCCAGAATTCAACAGATTCTATTTATGGGTTGAATTCAATTACAGGTTCAGGCTCCGGGCAAATTGTCGGAATAAATGTAAATAATCGCGGCACAATCGCTATAGGAAGTCCGGCATCAGGTTCTGCCAATGCAAATGGTTTAGGATTCAGTCAACTAAACGGGTTGTTTTATTTTTTTAACTGGTCAGGCGCCTCACCCACGGCCGGAACCACTCAATTTGTTTCTTTTAATCCTAATACGGGATCGAAAGTATCTTTGGCAATTCCTTCAAGCCCGGCTTTACCTACTGCATCCACAGGAAAATTAAGATCCGGCACTATTACCCGTGATGGTACCGGTTATTATACAATTTTCCCGGGCGCTACATCGGCAATGGGCTATCCCATTACCGGCCCTGCTTTCTATTATTACAATATCCCGTTGAATACATGGACTTTGATTACACAGTCATTCAAAAATATTTCCGGAACTAATGTTGCTAATATAACAACACTTAATTCGGGAGATATGGCGTTTGATGGAAACAACAACCTGTGGATACTTAGTTCGAACAGCACGAACTACGCATTATATAGGATCAGGGCTCCGGTTCCAACTACAGTGCAAGCCAGTGTAACTGTTGACACAATGATTGCACAAAGAGCTGTTCCCACTTCAGGGGTAAGCTTTACAGGCATAGCTTTTAATTCAGCGGGAGATTTATACCTGTCAACAGGATCGTGTTCTTCCCCTCCCTGTGCTGCAGAATATAACCGGTTATTTTTACTTACGTCCCTGGTTGCACTACCCACTCTTCTTACAACGGCATTACCCAACGGTTACGGTGATGACCTGACTTCCTGTATTTACCCGGTAGGTGTTCTGCCGGTTACATGGATTAGTACAAATGCAGCATTTCAAAATAATGCGGTTGATCTTTCGTGGCGGGTAGGCGAAAACGAAAATACTTCGGGGTATGATGTACAATCAGGAACGGATGGTGAACATTGGAATACCATTGCTCATATTAATAGTAGTGGTGCGACTACAGAGAAGACGTACAACTATACCGATCATAATTTCCAGCCAGGATCTATTTACTACAGGATTGTACAATATGATTTTTCCGGGAAAAAAAGTTTTTCCCAAATAAGACGCGTAACTACTGTTTCTGATAATAAAATTTACATTGGACCGAACCCGGCTAAAGATGTTTTGTACATATACAACAGAAATAATAATTCGAAATACTTTGCACAGATATTTGACAGGGACGGGCGACAGGTTTCTTCTTCAATTCTTAATAGTGGAGAACAAACGATATCTATCAGTCAATTGCAGAGAGGCGTCTTCGTGTTGCGATTGTCCTCTTCTACACCAGGTATTACTCCGGAAAGTTACAGGTTTGTAAAATTATAAGACGGTTTACAATAATTTTTTTTGATTGCTCCGTCTATATCCGCATAGTTTTAAATATTTAATATATCTTAATTTGCAAATTCACCACCATGAAAAGATCTTTACTTACCCCCCTCTTTGTTATTTATTGTTTTTTTGCCGGCGCACAAACAGCATCAACTACTTTATCGGTAAAATTTTCAAACGCTATTATAAGCCGTTACAAGCCTACAATAAATACTATGACAAGTAAAGGCTGGGAATATTCCAACAGCATCATCCTGCATGGAATAGAAAAAGTATATAATAATGTACAGGACGCTGCTTATTTAAACTATATCAAAGCCTATGTGGATGCTTATGTAAGTTCCACCGGGACTGTTTCCGGGATGTCGCAATCGCTTGATAAAATTCATCCGGGTCTTCTTTGTTTATTTTTGTATGAGAAAACCGGGTTAACTAAATATAAAACAGCCGCCACGAATATCCGCAACTACTTACTGTCAGGCTCACCCGCTTATCCGAAAACACCCAATGGTGGTTACTGGCATAAAAACACAACTGCCTATAAAAACGTAATGATGGCTGACGGCATGTACATGGCACATGTATTCCTGGCTAAGTATGGTAAACTATTTAATGATAATACCTGTTTTGATGTGGCAACATCCCAGATACTTTTGCTGTCATCGTACATTTATGACAGCACGGCAAAACTTGTCAGGCATGCCTGGAACTATGATAAAACAACCTACTCATGGTCAAACCCCGTAACAGGAGTATCCAGCGAAGTATGGTCCAGGGGTATGGGCTGGTTTGTTATGGCGCTGACAGATGTATTGCGTTATTTGCCTTCTTCGCATGCTAAGTATGGCCAGATTAAAACGCTGTTATCCAATCTTGCCATTGGCATAAAAAATTACCAGGATCCCGCTACCGGCTTATGGTACCAGGTAGTAAATAAAGGAAGCTCTTCCGGCAACTATCTTGAAACTTCCGGTAGTGCTATGTTTGTTTACTCTTTAAAAGTAGCGGTAGATAGTGGGTGGATCAGCTCCTCATACCTTACTGTAGCGCAAAAAGGATGGGCAGGACTTAAAACAAAAGTGGCAACATACAATGATGGTATGCCGCAAATCAAACAATTTGCCCCGGCAATGAGTGTATTAAATAATTACTCTGCATATGTAGCTGTTACTCCTGTTAACTGCCCCACGGCCAGTGGTACACAGCACCCGCATGGGTATGCAGGTATTTTAATGGCAGCATCCGTAATGGAGTTTCCTTTGTCTGCTGCAAGAGTAGCCACAAATAGTCCGGCTATTACACAAAATAATATCGTTCAGCCGCATCTTATTTCTTATCCGAACCCGGCGCACTCAAACATCACAATCAGCTATAACTCTGACAATGATCGGCCGGCGTTGCTGCAGTTATATGATGCTTCCGGAAAACTATTGCTTTTAAAACAAACCCGGCTGATGAAAGGGAATAACCTGGTACAATGGGATATTTCTTCGTTGCCCGCGGGAATATATTTTGTAAGAGAAGGAAAGGGCATCAATCCTGTAATGAATATTACTAAATATTAAGGTGATCTGCGTTGAGCTATTTTACACAAATGAACAACAGGCTTCTCTGAAGCCTTACTGTTGTCTCCCCATGTTACTATAAACAGAATGCCCTTTCAAAGCAAAAGGCTCCGAAGGAGCAACCTGTTTATTGTATTGCAATAGGAATGTTTTGGTATAGCTCCATCGGAGCTGCCTGTAACAAGTTTCTATAAACAGAATGCCCTTTCAAAGCAAAAGGCTCCGAAGGAGCAACCTGTTTATTGTATTGAAAT
>Ga0207689_10005324_pt1 | contig 11533 bp, 9 predicted proteins | sample KBSMisM52_FD_184312 | JGI IMG/M metagenome (GOLD analysis project Ga0207689, IMG submission 184312) | Miscanthus rhizosphere microbial communities from Kellogg Biological Station, Michigan, USA - KBS Miscanthus M5-2 (SPAdes) (version 2) | ecosystem: Host-associated > Plants > Roots > Rhizosphere... | reverse complement strand
CGTGACGCTGGCGCCGGGGACGATCGCCCCTTGCGCGTCCGTGACCGTGCCCTGGAGCGTCGCCGTGGACTGCGCCCATGACGGAGCGGTGACCAGGAGCAGCATCACCAAGGCAGCGGAGAGGGACCGTACCGTCTTCATTGGCATCAAAGACTCCTCGCTAACTGGAAGGGGTGCGGACGCACCACGTCGCCAACCGGCAATCGCGACGGAATCGCCCGGGAGTGGACAAGGGGCTGGAGCTTCTGGAGCGCCGAAGTTGGCAAGAGGCATGCCTGGGACCAAGCGATTGGATCATTCAGCGAAATAGAATTCAATCTAGAACTTAGGTCCCGTTGGGGTTTGGAGTCGATCCATCAGTTACGACCCGATACGGGGATATGAATTCGGGCCGTTGGATTCGTCGGCCGTCAGGACGATTGACGAGTGTGGTCGGTGCCGGGCTACAGATGCGAGTCGAAGAAACGCGTCAGCGCCAGAATCAGCGGCTCCGGGTCGTCGAGGAGGATGTTCTCCGCGTGCAGGCCGCGGTCGAGCAGGACCAGCGATTTCGGCTCGCCGGCGCGGGCGAAGAGAGCGCGCGCGTGGCTGGGCGGGATCAGCCAGTCCGCCCCGCCGTGGGCGATGAGCAGCGGCGTGGGCGCGATGCGATCGACGACACGGGCGAGCGCCGGCGGTGGCCGCAGGGATACGGCTACGCGTGTGCGCCGGCGTCGCCGGCGCAGCATGAGGGGCGTGCTGCGCAGCAGTCCCGCGGTCAGGAAGTTGTGGTCGAGCAGGAAGAGGTTGCGGGGGGCGGCCACGAGTCCGACGGCGTCGAAGGCGCGGTGCCGAGCCGCCGCCAGCCCGACGTGATGTCCTCCGAACGAGAAGCCGAGGCCGCCGACCCGGTCGTAATGGCGTCGGAGCTTGGCCGCGGCCACCGCCACGTCCTCCGGCTCACGCACGCCCCACGTGAAGGCGCCCCCGGAGTCCCCGTGGCCGCGGATGTCGAGGGTGACGACGTCGGCGACGGCGGCCAGCCGCCGGGCCAGCGCGCGATGCTCGACGCTGCCTCTATGCATGAAGATGCCGGGAGAGACGAGCACCACGCGGCGGCTTCCGGTGACGATCCGGGTCGCGCGCAGGGTGACGCCGTCGGCCATCGTGAACGACTCGACCTGTTCCTCCGCGGAGGCGGGTTCCTTCATCGCGCCGTGGACGCCGGCGCGGGCAGGAAATGGGCGATGGAGTTCGCGTAATAGCGGAGCAGCGGTTCCTGGCTCCGGTCGATCCGGAAGCCCGCGCCTTCCGGCGCGACCACGCGCCGCAGGGTCAACATCACGAGGGCGCGATCGAGGGTGTCGGCGCTCGACCGCTCGCCGCCCACGACGTGGGCCTCGGCACCTCGCAGCACGAAGCGTAGATCGGCCAGGCGCGATTCCCACTCCGCGCGCGTGATCGAATCGCGGCCGTCCTGGAGCAGGGAAGCGCAGGCCATGGCCACCGCCGTGACGGGCATGACCGCCGCGATGCGTGCCATGACCTCGTCGGCCAGGCCGGCCAGTTGCGAAAGGCGCGCGTCACGGGGCAGCGCGAGCACGCCGGGATGGCGGGCCAGCCATTCGTCGAGGCTCACCGGCTCGCCGAAGTTCACGCAGGCGCGGCCGTAGCGCCGGGCGCGCCGCAGCAGGAAGCGGGCGCAGACCTTGAGCACGTAGGACGCGACCTCGGCCAGCTGGTCCCGCCGGCGCAGGCGCTCCTCCGGCGCCTGCAGCTCGCGCAGCAGCGAGCGGTCCTCGAGCACGCGGTCGTAGTTGATGGCCACGGGGACGAAGAAGACGGGGCGGTCGAAGCCCGGATCGCACTTCACGCGCGCGAGGTAGTCGAGGAGGCCGAGCTTGGGGGGACGGAAGGCCCCGTCGCGGCTCAGGCCGCCTTCGATGAAGACGCCCTGGGTCACGCCGTGGCGGGTGATGAGCTGGACGTAACGCTCGAGGACCTTGTGGTAGAGGGCTTCCGGATAGCGGCGCCGCACGAAATACGAACCGAAGCTCTTGAACAGCGTCTCCAGCGGCCACACCCGCGCCCACTCACCGACGGCGTAGGAGACGGCGACCCGTCCCGAGAGGACGTAGGCCACGAGGACGTAGTCGGCGTTGGAGCGGTGGTTCATCAGGTAGACGACGACGCTGTCCCGCGGGATCGCGTTGAGAGCGGCGCGCGGCTCGTGGCCGACGCTGACTTTGTAGAGCAGCGGGAGGAGGATCCGGGCCACGCCGTAGCCGAGACGGTAGTAGGCGAGGAGGTTGAACGACGGCACGATCTCGTCGACGTATTCCTCGACCCGCGCCCACGTCGCCTCGACGCTCTCGCCCGTCGCGCTGACGTGCGCTCCCACCGCCGCCGCGACCTCGGGATCGGCCAGAAGGGTGGCCCGGATGCGTGCGCGGCCCGCGTGCGCGTAGCGGTCGATGCGGGCGGGGAAGCGGCGGCGCACCGCACGCATCCCGCGCCAGCCCCAGGCGTGCCGCCAGACGAGGACGGCCCCGACAGCCAGGCCGCCGAGTGCGACCGCCGTCAGGGCGGCGTGGGGCATGTCTGGCCGGGAGTATAGACGGGTCAGCGGGGCCGCGGCGTGCCGCCGCGCAGCGCGATGAGTCCCTCTTCGAGAAGTCGGGCGTGCGAGTAGTCGCTGGTCGAGCGCAGGTTGGCCGGGATGTCGAGACTGCCCTCCGGCGAGACGGCCCAGCTCTGGAAGACGGAGTGCGAAGGCTCGCCGATGGCGATGCGCACGGTCTCCACCCAGCCCATCACGTCCACGAAATACGCCTGGTCCGACTCGCCGTTTTCGCTCCAGAAGATGACCCCGAACGGGATCCCCTGCCCCTCCAGGCTCGATCGCAGCAGGGCGAGGTCGCTGGCGACGTCCGCGCCGATCCGGCCCGCGTGGGCGCGGTCCACGTCGAGGTGGAAGAAGGCCGGAGTGTATCCGTTGCGTCGCAGCGCGGAGACCCAGGACAGGAGCAGGGGCGCCGAGAAGTAGGGATAGGGCTCGATCTGGCCGACGCGGAGGTGCGGACGGCTGCGTCGCGCGTCGCGGGCGAACTGAGCGGTGTGCACCGCCGCCTCCTCGAGGGAGAGCTGGCAGCTCTCCGCGCCGAGAAGGGGCTCGTCCAGCGCGAGCTCGGTCACGACAGCGCGGCGCGACTCGACGCGGCGCACCGCTTCGAGGGCCAGGGGGACGGTCGCCGATGCCGTGCAGCCCCACGGCTTGATCGCGCCGACCTCGATGCCGATGCGCACCCCCCACGCGCTCAGCCGAGTGAACGCTTCGGCCCGCGCGAGCCGGGGATAGAGGTTGCCCTTGCACTCCGGGCATTCGGAAGGCGTATCGGCCAGGAGCTGCTGCTCGTAGAACTTGAAGACGTCCGTCGACAAGCGCGCCCCTCGCCAGTCCTGGGGCTGCGTGAACATCGCGAGCAGGTCCGGGCTGCCCATGTTGGGCGCGAGCCAGACCTGGGTCGCGCGGCTGGGCCCGCCGCAGGTGGCCAGGGCCAGTGCGAGTCCAAGGACAACCGCACGCGAACGGCGCCAAGCCTGACGCAACCCTGGGACCCCGGTGGACGGTTCAGTAGGCGAGCAGCTCGCGCAGCGCGGGCAGCACGCGCGCCCGCGCAGAGAACACCTCTTCCAGCGCCTTGCTGAACGGCACCGGCGTATCCAGCGCGCCCACGCGGGAGACGGGCGCATCGAGCGCGTCGAAGGCCTCGGCGCCGATGACCGCGGCCAGCTCGCCGCCGAAGCCGCCCGTCGTCGGGGCCTCGTGGAGGACGAGGGCCCGCCCCGTCTTGCGCACGGACTGCAGCACGGTCTCGCGGTCCCACGGCAGGAGGGTGCGCAGGTCGATCACCTCGACCTCTCGGCCCTCCGCAGCCATCCGCTCGGCGGCCTCGATGGCCCAGGTCACGCCGACCGAATAGGTCACGATCGTCGCGTCCGTCCCTTCGCGCGCCACACGCGCCTGGCCCAGGGGCAGCGTGTACCAGCCGGAAGGCACGCGCTCGCGCGCGGACCGGTACAGGAGCTTGTGCTCGAGATAGAGGACGGGGTTGCCGTCCTCGAAAGCCGCGGTCAGGAGTCCCTTCGCGTCGGACGGCGTGGCCGGCGCCACCACCTTGAGGCCAGCGACGTGGGTGAACCACGCCTCGACGTTCTGCGAGTGGAACGGCCCCGCTCCCGTGCCGCCTCCGACGGGCACGCGCACCACCACCGGTACGGCCGCGCCCCACCGGTAGTGCGTCTTGGCCAGGTTGTTGACGATCTGGTTGAAGCCGCAGGTGATGAAGTCGCCGAACTGCATCTCGATCATCGGACGGAATCCGTCGAGGGCCAGGCCCAGGGCGGCGCCGACCGCGCCCGACTCGATGATCGGCGTGTTGCGCACGCGCGCCTTGCCGAACTCCTCGACGAACCCTTCCGTGACCTTGAAGACGCCGCCGTATTCCGCGATGTCCTGGCCCATGAGGATGGTCTCGCGCCGCCGGCGCATCACCTCGCGCAGGCCGTCCTGGATCGCGTCCACGTAGCGGCGCTCGGCCGCCCCCGCGGACGGCTCCGGCTCCGACACCACGAGCGCGCTGGGCGCGTAGACGTCCGCCAGCTCCCGCTCCGCGCTGGAGACGGGGTCCGGCGCAGCCAGGGCCTCGTCCACGAGCGTGTCGATGACGGGCTTGAGGTCGGCGCGGAGCTTGTCGCGCGTGGCTTCGTCCAGCAGCCCGCGCGTGAGGAGCCACTGCTCGAAGCGGGCCAGCGGATCCTTGCGGCCCCACTCCTCGAACAGGTGCTGGGGGACGTAGTCGGTGCCGGACGCCTCCTCGTGCCCGCGCATGCGGAAGGTCTTGAACTCGAGGAGCGTCGGTCCGTCCCCGTTCCGCGCGCGCACGGCCGCGCGGCCCACCGCCTCCACGACCGCCAGCACGTCGTTGCCGTCCACCACGACGCCCGGGATCCCGTAGCCGATGCCCCGGTCCGCGAGGTCGGCGCAGGCGTATTGCTCCGAAACAGGCGTGGAGAGGCCGTATTGGTTGTTCTCGATGACGAACAGCACGGGCAGCTTCCAGACGGCGGCGAGGTTGACGGCCTCGTGGAAGTCGCCCTCGCTCGTTCCGCCGTCGCCGCTGAAGGTCGCGGCCACGCGCCGTTCGCCTCGGAGCTGGGCGGCCAGGGCCAGCCCGTCCGCCACGGGGACGGTTGCGCCCAGGTGGCTGATCATCCCGACGATCCGCTTCTCGAGCAGGCCGAAGTGGAACGTGCGGTCGCGCCCCTTGGTGAAGCCGCCGTCCTTGCCGAAGAGCTGGCGGAACAGAGTGCCGAGGTCGAGCGAGCGCGTGGTGAAGACGCCCAGGTTGCGGTGCATGGGGAGGATCCAGTCGTCGGCCTCCAGGGCGAAGGTGACGCCGACCGCGATCGCCTCCTGGCCCATGCCCGAGAACCACTTGGACAGCCGGCCCTGGCGGAGGAGGAGCAGCGCTTTCTCCTCGATCAGGCGCGGCAGGAGGAGCGCGCGGTAGAGGCGCCGCATCCGGTCCGTGTCGAGGCCGACGGACGGCGTCGTGAAGGAAGCAGTGGTACGGACGTCGCCCATCCCGGCATTTCAGCAGGTGCGCGCGCCGTAGGCAAACGGCGCGGTCGGGCGCCGCATTGGCGATATGATCGCGCCTTCTTTTCGAGGAGGTGTGATGGTGCGTTGGTGGGGTCGGTCCCTCTCGGTGGTGCTTCTCCTGGGGGGCGCCGGGGTGGCCTCGGCCCAGCAGGATTTCAGCAAGGTGGAAATCACGTCCCAGAAGCTCGCGGAGGGCGTGTACATGCTCCAGGGCGCGGGGGGCAACATCGGGCTCTCCGTGGGCGCCGACGCCGCGTTCCTGATCGACGACCAATACGCGCCGCTCACCCCGAAGATCAAGGCCGCCGTGGCCGCCCTCACGAACAAGCCGGTGAAGTTCGTTCTCAACACGCACTGGCACGGGGACCACAGCGGAGGCAACAAGGACTTCGGCGAGGCGGGCACCCTGATCGTCGCCCACGAAAACGTGCGCAAGCGGATGAGCACGGAACAGTTCATCGAGGCCTTCGGGATGAAGACGCCCGCCGCCGATCCCGTCGCCCTGCCCGTGGTGACCTTCACCGATTCCGTCGCCTTCCATATCAACGGCGAAGACATCCAAGGCTTCCACGTGGCGCCCGCGCACACGGACGGCGACACCATCGTGCAGTTCCGCAAGGCGGACGTCCTCCACGGCGGGGACACCTTCTTCAACGGGATGTATCCGTTCATCGACCTCTCCAGCGGCGGCTCCGTCAGCGGCATGATCGCGGCCACGGACCGAATGCTGGCCCTGGCCGGCGACGGCACGAAGATCATCCCGGGCCATGGTCCCCTCGCCACGAAGTCGGACCTCAAGGCCTATCGCGACATGCTGGCCACGGCGCGCGATCGCGTGGCCGCTCTCGTCAAGGAGGGCAAGACCCTGGAGCAGGTGACGGCGGCCAGGCCGCTGGCCGAGCTGGACGCCAAATGGGGCCAGGGGTTCTTGAAGGCGGACCCGTTCGTGTCCATCCTCTACAAGGACCTGTCGCGTTCGACCGGAAAGTAGGGGCCCTCCCGTGTCTGCGGAGATCGACCGTTTCCTCGAAGGCTATCCCCCCGACATCCGCGACCTGGCTCATCAGGTGCGTGCCCTCGTCGCGTCCGTGACGCCGGACGCGGACGAGTACCTCAAGCGGGGCTGGAAGGTCATCTGGTACGGCTTCGGGCCGAAGATGGCGGACCAGTTCGCGGTCGTGATGCCGACGCGGAACCACGTCGGGCTCGGGTTCGCCTACGGAAGCGAGCTGCCGGACCCGAAAGGCAAGCTCGAGGGCACGGGGAAGCGGATGCGCCACGTCAAGCTGCGCACGGCCGCGGACGCCGCCGCCCCCGCGATCGCGGCGCTCCTCCGCGCCCAGGTCGCGCTCCTGCGCGCCGAGCGCGCGGGGTCGAAGGGAAAGCCGCGGCCTAAGGCGCCGACGAAGGTGAGGAAGACGCCGGCGAAGAAGGCCGCGCGAGCAAAGTCTCCTCGACGAAGGCCAGCTTCAGCGCGCTGAGGTGGGCGAGCAGCGCGGGCTCGGTGACGCCGTGCCGCGAGCGCGGGTAGAACATCATCTCGAAGGGCCGCTGGGCCTTCTGCAGCTCGTACGCGAACTGGGTGGTGTTCTGCGGGTGCACGTTGTCGTCGATCGCGCCGTGGACGAGGAGCAGCCGTCCGTGCAGATCGGCGGCGAAGAAGCGGGGGGAGCTCCGCCGGTAGCCGTCCGCGTTGCGCGCGGGCAGGTCCATGTAGCGCTCGGTGAAGACGGAGTCGTAGTTGTGCCAGTCCGTGACCGGCCCTCCCGCGATGCCCATGGCGAACCGCCGGCTGTGCGTAAGCGCGAAGCTCACGAGATAGCCGCCGCCGCTCCAGCCGTTGATCCCGATGCGGTCCGTGTCCACCCAGCCCTGTCGTCCCAGCCAGTCCAGGCCGTCCTCCACGTCGCGTAGCTCCAGCTCCCCGAAGTTCCGGTACATCGGCCAGGCCGAGACCGCGCCCTTGCCGCTGGCGGTGCGGTTGTCGCACATCCAGACCACGACCCCGCGCTGGGCGAGGAGCTGGTGGAACAGGTAGGTCGTGCCCCCCCACGCGTTCTTGACCACCGGAGAGTGCGGGCCGCCGTACGCGTGCTGGTAGACCGGATACCGGCGGCCGGGATCGAAGTCCGGCGGGCGCAGGAGCATGGCCTCCATGGGGAAGCCATCGCGCGTGGGCACGCGGACGAGCTCCGGTCGCGCGAGGCGGTACTCGGCCAGGGCGGGCGCGGGGTTCGCATCGACCACGCGCACCTCGGCGCCGTCCGCACGGTGCAGGCGTACCTGCGGCGGAGTCGTGAGGTCGCTCCAGGTGTCGAGGTAGAGAGCGAGACCGGGACTGAAGCTCGCGGCGTGTGTGCCTTCGGTGCGCGAGAGCCGCACAAGCCCCGTGCCGTCGAGGTGGATCCGATAGACGTCGCTCCCGATCGGGCTGTGCTCGGTGCCCGAGAAATACAGCCAGCCTCCCGCTTCGTCCAGGCCGAGCACGTGGCGCGCTTCCCATTCTCCCCGCGTGACCGGGCCGACCAGGGTGCCGTCGCCCCGATAGCGGTAGACGTGTTTCCAGCCCGTGCGCTCGGAGAGCCAGAGAAAGCCCCCGTCGCCCAGCCAGGTCAGGGCGGCGTCCTGCCTCTCCACCCAGGCCTTCGTCTTCTCCCGCAGCAGCGTGCGCGCTTTCAGGGTGGCCGCGTCCGCGTCCTGGAGATCGAGCCAGGTCTGTATGCGGTCCTGCACCTGGAACAGGACGCGCCGGCTGTCGGGGCTCCACGTGACGTCCACGATCAGGGGTTCGGCGGAGGCGTAGCCAGAGAGGTCCACCCAGCGTGGGCTGCCGCCCGCGGCCTCCACGATACCGAGGCGCACCTCGGGGTTCGGATCGCCGGCCTTCGGATAACGCGTCTCCTCGAGGCGGGGAGACGTGGAGATGTCGTCCACCAGCGGGTAGCGCGGCACTCGCGCCTCCTGGAGCTGCAGGAAGGCGAGCCGTTTGCCGTCCGGGCTCCACCAGTAGCCCCGGAAGCGGCCGCGGCCGTAGATCTCCTCCTGGTACACCCAGTCGAGAAGCCCGTTGAGCACATCCGCGGATCCGTCGCGCGTGAGAGCGTGCTCGACCGGGCGCCGCCCGAGGTCCACGACGTGGAGGTCGTTGGCACGGACGAAGGCGACGCGGGTCCCATCCGGACTGAAGGAGGGCTCTTCCTCGGCACCGGCCGTGCTCGTGAGCCGGGTCAGGTTGCGGGAGCGGAAATCGAAGAGGAAGAGGTCGTCGGCGGCGCTGACGAGCAGGGCCGTGCGCCGGGGGTTCATCACGTACGCGCTCCGGCGCGCCAGCGCGCGTGCCTGATCCCGGGCGACCCCGGCCGACGCGGCCAGGGCGGATTCCAGCGCGTCCGCGTCGAAGAGCGGCTCCGCCGCCCCGCTGAGCGCGTCGACGCGGAGATGATCGGTGAGGCGCGAGCGCGGATCCGTCCGCGCCCAGTGGTAGTGGTCGCCGTCGATCCAGGTCAGGGCCGGCGCGGCGTGACCGAAGTCGACCCGCGTCTCGGGATCGAAGATGTCGGCGACGGTGAGGTCCTTCTGCCCGCTTCGCGCCGGCGCCTGCGCGGCCGCGGGCAGGGGGGCGAGCAGGAGGATGAGGACGAGCGCGCGGCCGCTCACCCTACTTCGGAAGATCGCCCTTGGTGACCGCGTAGCCGTTCGCGACCCAGCCGTTGTAGCCCCCCAGCAGCGCTTTCGCGTTCTTGACTCCGGCCTCTTCGAGCATCTGCGCCGCACGGGCGCTGGTGTGTTCGGACGGTCAAGCACAGTAGGCGACGATCGGCTTGCGCGTCGCCTTGAGTCGAGGCAGATGGTCGTTCCAGGCCGACAGCGGCACGTTGATGGCGCCGGGGATGTGGCCACCTCGATATGACTCCGCGGAGCGCGTGTCGATGACCAGGGCCTTGTCCTGATCGTGGAGTTTCTTGAACTCGGCGAGGCTGATGCGCGGCACGGCGGCGAGGTCGCCCTCGGCCCCCGCAGGGAGGGTGCCCGCGGCCACGGCCAGGGCGACGAGCAAGGCGCGCAAAGACGTCCGTCTCATGGGCAGGCCCTCCTGGGGGCAATGGCGGCTCCGGGCCGCCCTCCCATCTTAAGGCGTCGGAGGCCGCGGCGTGGACCTCACGGGGACGGCCGCCGACCCCAGGGTGGGAAGGCGCCCGCGGCCGTGGATCAGGATCTCTTCCGCCGCCTTCGCGTCGAGCGGCTTCGAGAACAGGCTGCCCTGCGCTTCCGCGCAGCCCAGGACGGAAAGGCGCGCGCGTTCCGCCTCCGTCTCGACCCCGGTCGCGGAAACCGGAAGGGACAGCGACGCGGCCAGGCCGAGGAGCGCGGGAAGGAATGCCTCCGTCTCCCGGTCCGTCGCGGAAGTCAGGCCCGCGTCCAGCTTGAGGGCGCGCAGGCGGAAGCGCCTCAAGGCGCTGATGGAGCCGTGGCCGGTCCCGAAGCGATCGAGCACCACGCCGACGCCGAGGGCACCGACGGTTCCGAAGGCCGCGGCCACCGCGGAGGCGTCGCAGAGCAAGGTCTCCTCCGAGACCTCGAGGTCGAGAGCGGCGCCCGGGAACCCGCCCGAGTCCAGGGCCGCGCGCAGGTCGCCCGCGAGCTCGCCACGCAGGAACTGGGTGGTGGACACGTCGAGGGAGAGCCGGAACGGCACGCCGTAGCGTGCGCGCCAGCGCCCGGCCTGGGCGCAGGCCTCGCGCAGGAGCCAGGTCTCGATGCGCAAGATGCCGCCCGCGGCCTCCGCCGCCACCAGGAAATCGAGGGGCAGCAGCAGGCCGCGCCAGCGCAGGAGCGCCTCGAAGCCGCGGAGCTGGCCGGTGGCGATGTCGGCCACGGGCTGGTAGTCGACGGAGAGCTCCTGCCGGTCGAGCGCGCTGCGCAGGTCCCGCTGCATGCGCGCGCGCGAGGCGACGCGCTCGCGCATGGCCTCGTCGCAGATCTCCCAGCGGCTCCCGCCCTCCTGCTTGGCCCGGTACATCGCGGCGTCGGCGTCGCGCACCACGTCGTCCGCCCGCTCGTACGGGGTGAGGCTGAGGGCCACGCCCACGCTGGCGGACGGCACCGTCTCGTGCTCGCTGAGGAGGACGGGCGCGGACAGGGCACGATGGACGCGGTCGGCGACGCCGGTGGCGTCGGCGACGTCCTGGATGCGCTCGAGCAGGATCGCGAACTCGTCGCCCGCGAAGCGCGACACCGTATCGCCCGGCCGCACGGACGCTTCCAGCCGCCGCGCCACCTCCACGAGCAGCTGGTCGCCGGCCACGTGCCCGAAGGTGTCGTTGACCGCCTTGAAGTGATCGAGGTCCACGAAGAGCACGGCGAAGTGGCCCTTGCGCGTGCGATGACGGGCCAGCGCGTCGTCCAGGCGCTCGGCGAAGAGGGCGCGGTTGGGGAGGCCGGTGAGCGGGTCGTAGGCGCGGCGGTCGGTGACGTCCGTCTGCGCCCCCGCCATGCGGTACGGGCGGCCGTGGTAGCTGCGGCTGGCGAACCCGCGGCTGAGCACCCAGCGATAGGTGGCGTCCTTGTGCCGCATCCGGTGCTCGTCCTCGAAGCGGGGGCTCAGCCCCTGCAGGTGGTCCTCGATCTTGCGCTGCACGCGGTCGCGGTCCTCGGGGTGGATGCGCCCGAACCACTCGTCGATGGCCGTCCCCACCTCCGCGTCGTCGTGGCCCAGCATGCTCTTCCAGCGCGGGGAGAAATAGGCGCGGCCGGTGCGCAGGTTCCAGTCCCAGAGTCCGTCGTTGGTCCCGCGCGCGGCCAGGGCGTAGCGCTCCTCGCTCTCGCGCAGCGCTTCCTCCGCTTCCCAGCGTTCGGAAATGTCCTCGCACGTGGTCACGATGCCGAGGG
>Ga0207689_10005320_pt1 | contig 11536 bp, 11 predicted proteins | sample KBSMisM52_FD_184312 | JGI IMG/M metagenome (GOLD analysis project Ga0207689, IMG submission 184312) | Miscanthus rhizosphere microbial communities from Kellogg Biological Station, Michigan, USA - KBS Miscanthus M5-2 (SPAdes) (version 2) | ecosystem: Host-associated > Plants > Roots >... | reverse complement strand
TTCCAACCTTGCCTTGATGGAATTGACGTTCCAGGTCGCGATTTTCAAACCGTGAAACTCGTGCCGCAGCCGCAGGAGGCGGTGGCATTGGGATTGTTGACCTTGAAAGCCTGGCCGATCAGGTCATCGGTGAAATCGATTTCGGCGCCGGCCAGGAAATCCAGCGACACCGGATCGATCAGCACTTTAGCGCCCTCTTTTTCCACCACCGTGTCTTCGTCCAGTTGGGCGTCATCCAGGGCGAAATTATACTGAAAACCGGAACAGCCGCCGCCGGTCACCGTCAGCCTGAGCGCGATGGGCGCCGGCTCGGCCTTTAGAATCTGGGCAATCCGGCGAGCGGCGCGGTCTGATAACGTTACGGGCATGGTGGTCATGGGACACTTGTAGTCTATGGCGTTCCCTCTATGTAGTCCTGGCCATGGCCGAAACCAACCCTGCTTCCGGGCCGCCGGGCCGCCTTTTGGGCTCTATTATCAGCCCTCCGGGCGCGCATGCCCCCTATGCAACCAGGCCTGCGGACAGCCGCGGGCGTTTTTATGTGGAACCTGAAAGCGCCACCCGTTCCTGTTATTCTCGTGACCGCGACCGCATCATCCATTCCAGCGCCTTTCGCCGCCTCAAGCACAAGACCCAGGTGTTTGTTCAGCATGAGGGCGATTATTACCGCACCCGGCTGACCCATTCCCTGGAAGTGGCGCAGTTGGCGCGCAGCCTGGCGCGCACGCTTTGCGCCGATGAAGATTTGGCGGAGACGGTGGCCCTGGCGCATGACCTCGGCCACACGCCTTTCGGCCATGCCGGCGAAGAGGCGCTGGACGCGGTGACCAAGGATATCGGCGGCTTTGATCACAATGCGCATGCGCTGCGATTGGTGACCAAGCTTGAGCATCGTTATGCCGATTTTGACGGGCTCAATCTGACATGGGAAACACTTGAAGGGCTGGTGAAGCACAACGGCCCGCTGAAAGAACCCTTGCCCGGGCCGATCGCCAGTTTCGACAAACGCTGGCCGCTGGAGCTTTCCAGCTGGCCGGGATTGGAAGCCCAGCTCGCTGCCCTGGCCGACGATATCGCCTATGTCAGTCATGACATTGACGACGGCCTGCGCGCCGGTCTTTTCACCATGGCCGAACTGATCCACGCGCCGCTGGCGGGCAGCCATGTTCAGGGCGTGCTGGAACGGCATGGCGAGCTGGAACTGTCGCGTTTCATCGGCGAATTGATCCGTACCCTGATGAGTGAGCTGCTGGAGGATGTGCTGCTGACCACCCGCGCCAATCTTCAGGGACTGGCCAGCGCTGCTGCGGTGCGCCATGCGGGCGCGGCAACGGCGCATTTCTCGGCCCCCTTGCTGGAGCGGCTCAAGGCGCTCAAGGCGTTTCAGATGCAGAATATGTATCGCCATCCCCGGGTGACATCATCCATGACCCGGGCGCAGGCCGTGGTGACCGACCTTTATGAGGCCTTTGTTGCCGATCCCGGCCTGCTCCCGCAGGACTGGGGCAAATCCGCGCGGGATTCCGAGCCCGGCACCGTGGCCCGGGACTATATCGCCGGCATGACCGACCGGTACGCTTTGGCGGAATATTCCCGGGTGTTCCGCACGGAAATCCAGCTTTGAGGAGGTGAGGGTAGTTCCACACTGTGCCGTAAAGGGGCATGAAACGGTCCGCCGCAGGTGCTAACCTGCAGGCTAAGAATCGGGAACTGCAACTGTGGCCAATTACGAGCGCGGCGTTTACGAACCCAGCGATCAGGCGAGGGACGGAACAAGGGTGTTCGACGGCTCTGAAGACGAAGATGATGTGGAAGGCTCGCGCCTGCCGCTTTTGATCGTGCTGGCGCTGCTGGTGCTTGCCATGTTCGGCGGCGTGGTGTGGCTCGCCTATACCCAGGGCGTGGCGCGCGGCCGAGGAGAAACACCCATCTTGGCCGCGGCCAATGGGCCGGAGCGTGTGGCGCCGCCGCAAGGGGGCAGCAATACCGTGCCCTATCAGGGTTTCAAGATTTACGAGCAGCCCGCTCCTCCGGACGATAGCGCCGATGCGGCGCCGCCCGCGGCAGCTGCGCCGGCCCAACTGGCGCCGCCGCCGCCGCTCAAACAGACGGCGGCCGCGCCTGACAAGATGGCGGCGGAGAAACCCGCAGCGGCAGCGAAGCCGGCGCCGACACCGGCAGCGCAGCCTCCCAAATCCATGGCGGCGCTGATCCAGCAAGCCAATTCCGTGCCTGCCAAGCCCGCGGCAAAGGCGCCTGCGGCGCCGGCGAAAGCGGCAGTTCCAGCGACCACCGCCACAGGCGCACCACGTCCCTTAAGTGCTCCGGCGCAGATGGCCGCTGCGACGCCGGCAGCGGGCGCCTATGTGCTGCAGATAGGCTCCTACAAATCGCAAGCCGAGGCCGAGACCGCCTGGAAAATTTACAAGACCAGACACGCCGCTTTGCTGTCCGGCTATTCCGACAATATCCAGCAAGCCGATCTGGGCGAGAAGGGCACTTGGTACCGGCTTCGAATCGGCGGCTTCTCGGATCGGGAAGTGGCGAACGCCTTGTGCGACCGGCTGAAGGCGGACGGCGGCGCGTGTATCCCGGGTAGGTAGGAATGCGCAGCCGCGCCATTTACGGATGCGCCGGCACGGAGCTGTTGGCGGCGGAACGCGAATTTTTCCGCCAGACCCGTCCCTGGGGCTTCATTCTGTTCGCACGAAACATTAGCGACTCAGGCCAAGTCAAAGCACTGGTTGATCAATTGCGGGACAGCGTGGATGACGGCCTGGCGCCGGTGCTGATCGACCAGGAGGGCGGCAGGGTGGCCCGTCTCAAGCCGCCGCATTGGCGCGCGCGTCTGCCCGCCGCAGTGTTCGGCGCGCTCCATATCGAAAATCCGGAGGCCGCCCAGGAAGCGACCTATCTCAATGCCCGCCTGATCGCTCATGACCTTTTCAGCCTGGGCATCAATGTGGATTGCCTGCCGGTGTTGGACGTGCCGGTTGCCGGAGCGCACGACATTATCGGCGACCGTGCTTTCGCCAAGGACCCCACGACCGTGATCACTTTGGGCAAGGCCCAGATACAGGGCCTGATGGAAGGCGGCGTCCTGCCGGTGATGAAACATATTCCTGGCCATGGCCGGGCAGGGGCCGATAGCCATTTGGCGCTGCCGCGGGTTTCGGCCAAGCGCGAAGAGCTGTCGGCCAGCGATTTTGTGACCTTTCGCAGCCTTGACCAATGCCCCATCGCCATGACGGCGCATGTGGTCTATGAGTCGATTGATCCACAGCGTCCTGCCACCACCAGCCCCAAAGTCATTCGGGATGTGATACGCCGTGAGATAGGATTTGAAGGGCTGTTGATGTCGGACGACCTTTCCATGAAGGCGCTCGACGGGGCCTTTTCGGTGCGCGCCAAGCAGGCCCAGTTTGCGGGCTGCGACTTGGTGCTTCACTGCAATGGCAATATGGACGAAATGCGCGACGTGGCATCGGAAGTGAAGATTTTGGAAGGGCAATCGCTCAAGCGCAGCGAGCAGGCGCTGGGCCATCTGTCGGCGCCGGGTCCCCTGGATCCCCAGGCCGCGGAAGCCCGGCTGGCTGCGCTGTTGGGAGCCACGGCATGACCACGGCGGAGGAAGTCGAACGCTTCGACGAATTCGAATCGACCGCGATCTTTGCCGACGACCAGGCGTTGCGGGTGGCGGTGGACGGATTCGAGGGGCCGCTGGACCTGCTCTTGACCCTGGCCCGCAACCAGAAGGTCGATATCGCCAAGATCTCGATCCTCAAGCTGGCCGATCAATATCTGGAATTCATCGAGAGCGCCAAGAAGCTCAATCTCGAACTGGCAGCCGATTACCTGGTGATGGCGGCTTGGCTGGCCTATCTCAAATCCCGACTGATCCTGCCCCAGGAAAAGGGCCCCGACGGCGAGCCCACGGCCGACGAGATGGCGACCCGCCTGCGCTGGCGCCTGCAGCGGCTGGATGCCATGCGCGCCGCTTCCACCCGGTTGATGGGGCGTGAGCGCTTGGACCGTGACGTGTTTGGCCGTGGCGATCCCGAGCCGGTCAATGTCATCAAGCTCAGAACGTACAAAGACACGATGTACGACCTGCTCACCGCCTATGCCACCGACCGGGTGCGCCGGCTGGGCGGCAAGGCCTATCGGCCTCAGATGGCCCCGGTGCTTCACATCGAGGAAGCGCGGGAGCGGCTGGAGCGGATGCTGGGCCGGATCTCCGATTGGAGTGCCTTGGACCGCCTGCTGCCTTTGGAATGGTCGGGCCCAGCCCGCAGGCGTTCGGCGATGGCCTCGACCCTGCTGGCCTGCCTGGAGCTGGCCAGGGATGGCAAGGTCGAAATCCAGCAGGCGGCACCCTTTGCCGAGATTTACGTGCGGGACCGGGAACGGTCTTCGGACGCGGTGACACCTTCACCCAACTAGGGCACTCCCCATGAGCAGCGTAGCCAAGATGATTGAGACAATCGAAACCGAAATGGACGCCCCCACCCAGGAGTCCTCCGCCAACCCCGAGCATCTGAGGATGATCGAGGCGCTGTTGTTCGCGGCGTCCGAACCCTTGGACCAAAAGGCGCTGTCAACATCCCTTCCGGAAGGGGCGGATGTCCCGGGCCTGCTGGCGGCGCTTGAAGAGATTTATCAAAAGCGCGGCGTAAACCTCTGTTGTGTCGCCGGAAAATACCAATTCCGTACCGCCAGTGATTTGGCCTTCCTGCTGCGCAAGGAGCAGCCCGAGCAGAAGCGGCTCTCCAAGGCGGCAATCGAGACCCTGGCAATCATCGCCTATCACCAGCCGGTGACCCGGGCCGAGATCGAGGACATTCGCGGCGTGGCCATGTCCAAGGGCACCATCGACATGCTGATGGAGATCGGCTGGATCAAGATCCGGGGCCGCAAGCGAACCCCAGGCCGCCCCGTGACCTATGGCACCACCGAAGCCTTCCTGGTCCAGTTCGGGCTGGAGAGCGTGGCGCATCTGCCCGGCTTGGACGAGCTCAAGGCGGCCGGATTCCTGGAGGCCATGCCGCCTTCCGGCTTCGATGTGCCGTCGCCTTCGGACGAGCTTGGGCCGGACGAGGACCCGTATACGGGGGATGAGCCAGAGGAATTGGCTACGGGCTCCGTCAATTTGGACGAAGCTTAGGCGCGGGTCTTTTGGCCCCCGAGTGCGTCGCGCCTGCGCTCATGGGCTTTTCGCCCACATCGCTCGGCGCTCCTGCTCGGATGACCAAAATCCCTCGCGCCTAATACGTCCGTTCACGGAGCGTTAGCGGCCGCTGCCATCTTATCCACAGCCGCCTGGAAGCGCACCTTGCGGCCGTCAATCGCGGCCTTCCGGGCAGCCGCGTCCGGCAGCCCGTTCTGGTTCCAGATCAGCGAGTAGACCAGCTTCGCGTGCGTGGCATCCACCGGCTCCACCGCCAAGGTGCCGTGATAGAAGACCGGCGTGAAGGGCTGGGCATAGGTGTAGGAGAGGGGCGTCCTCGCCACCACATTCTCCACCACCACGGCGGTGCCGGTGTCGATGGTGCGGATCGAGCCCAGCTCGCCCTTGCCGGAGTTGATGGTGCAGCTTTTCACGTCCAAGAATTTGGCGATGCCGCACCAATCATTGCCGCCGATGCGCTGCCAGGCGACATCCGCCGGCTTGCTGAGATTGGCGGTGAAGGTGAGGGTGGTCCAGTCGGCCGGCTGCGGTGTCTGCGCGCCGACGCTTACGACAGAGAGCGCCATCAGCGCTGACGCCAGAATAATCGCTTTCATGCTTCGTCCTCCTCCTCCAGTTCAACCACCACTGCCGCACCATTCTCCAGCGCAATCGCCAGATCGCCAGTCCTCAGCGCCATGGCATCCTTGCCGAACACGTCCAGGCGCCAGCCATGCAGGGCGGCGACGCCATCATCCTCATAGGCCGCCAAGCGTTCAATATCCTCGGCATTGGCGATCAGCCGGGGCGCCACGTCCGCCGCCTCGGCGCGCAGCCGCAGCAGGGTCTTGAGCAGGTCGATGGCGGCGGGTGAGGGCTCGCGCCGGCGGCGCTGGCGGTTCTCGATCACGGCTTCCTCCGGCGGCGGCGCGTGCAGGCCTTGAAGTATGGCCTCCATCAGCCCCTTGCCCAGCCTGGAATTGGCAAAGCCCTTGGGCACGGCGCGAATGCGGTCCAGTCCTTCGGGCGTCTCCGGCGGATGGGCGGCGATTTCCGTTAGGGCTTCGTCTTTCAGCACCCGGCCGCGTGGAACGTCGCGCGCCTGGGCCTCACGCTCCCGCCAGGAGGCCAGCGCCGCCAACACCGCCAGGAAGCGTTTGTTGGTGGTGCGCGGCTTCAGCCGCTTCCAGGCCTGCTCGGGATCGAGTCTGTACAAGCCGGGATCCTGCAAGGCCGCGACTTCCTCCGCCACCCAGGAGAGGCGGCCGGTTTTGTCCAGCCGGGCCTTCATCCATTCATAGATGCTGCGCAAATGCGTGACATCGGCCAGGGCATATTCCAATTGCCGCTTGCTCAAGGGGCGATGGCTCCAATCGGTGAAGCGGGCCGATTTGTCGATCTCGACACGGGCGATCTTGCGCGCCAGCGTCTCATAGGATGCGGCATCGCCAAAGCCGCACACCATGGCCGCGATTTGGGTGTCAAACAGAGGCTGAGGCAGGACTCCGCCCTGCAGGTAGAATATTTCGATGTCCTGCCGTGCCGCATGCAGCACCTTGACGATGTCCGGACGCCGGATGAGGTCGTAGAAGGGCGCGAGATCAAGTCCGGGGACCAGGGGATCGATAATCCCGTCCGCGCCCGGAGCGGCAACCTGGATCAGGCAGAGCTTGGGATAATAGGTCTGGTCGCGCAGGAATTCGGTATCCAGGGCCAGATAGGGCGCTTGCGCCAATTCAGCGACAAAGCCCTGCAAAGCTTCGTTGGTTTCCACAATACGCATGCACGGTTGATAGCGGATTCGCCCGGAAAACGGGATTTAAAATGCCTGTTGACATGCAACTAAATGGTTGCATAATCTCCCGCCATGGTCGCCGATGAAGACAAAGTGTTCAAAGCCCTTGCCGATCCCAGCCGCCGCCAGCTGCTGGACCGCCTGCGCCGCAAGAATGGCCAGACGCTGTCGGAACTTTGCGAGGGTCATGACATGAGCCGCCAGGCGGTGACCAAGCATCTCAACCTGCTGGAGGAGGCCAATCTGGTCGCCACGGCAAAGCGAGGCCGCGAGAAGCTGCACTTCCTCAATCCCGTCCCCATCAACGAAATCTATATGCGCTGGATCGGCAAGTTCGAGCAGGGCCGTATCCAGGCGCTCCACAATCTCAAGCAAGCCCTACAGGAGAAAGAACCATGAGCGAATTCGTCTACACGACCTACATCAAGACTTCACCACAGCGCGTATGGGATGCCATCACCACCCCGGAATTCGCGCGCCAATATTGGGGCCATGGCAACATTTCCGACTGGAAGCCGGGATCCAGGTGGGATCATGTGAACGAAAGTACCGGCAAAGTCATGATGACCGGCGAGATTCTGGAGAGCAATCCGCCCCGCCGGCTGGTGTTGAGTTGGGTCTCTCCGGACAAGGTTGCGGACAGATCCGAGCATTCACGCGTAACCTTTGAGATCGAAGCGATGGAGGACATTGTCCGCCTCAATGTGATCCACGATCAGCTAAAGGACGGCTCGGAGATGGCCAAGGGAATTTCCCGGGGCTGGCCGCGTGTGCTGTCCAGCATGAAAACCTTCCTGGAGACGGGCAACCCGCTCAATACCTGGGCGGGCGACACACAGAGCTGCGCCTCCAAGGAAAAGGCCAAGCAGCAGGCCGCCTGATAGGCAAGGATGGTGGGCCTTGTCGCTTTATGGCGCGAGGCCCACAGCCTTTCCGGCAAAGCCGGCGGCGTCGAAATAGCGCTGCTCGCCGACCTGCTGGAAATTCAGGATAGTACGCACGCCATTCTCCGCCGGCGCCGATTGAATGGTGTGCTTGGTGACTTTGACCTTGGCGCCGCCCCTTAGCGCTTCGCTGATGATCCGGCCTTTCAGCTTTCCTTTCGCGGGCATTTCGATGCCGGCGATGTGCGCCAGAGTCGGCGCGATATCGGCATTGGAGACCGGGGCGGCGTCGGCGTAACGGGCTTTGAAGTCGGGCCCGATCGCGGCCATGAAATTGCGGGTTTCGGCGCGCGAAAGCGAGCCGTGACTGCCCTGGCCGGTTCCCTGCACGGTGTCGTGAACGCCGATCCCGCATTGCAGCTTGTTTTCGCAAGTCCCGGCGAAGCTGCGGAAACTGACATAGATCGATGGGGCCGGTGTTTTGGCCGAGCCCAGCAGGTTCACGTCGCTCATGGAAAGCGCGCCGGGAAACTTGCCCAGCCTGTCATTGACAAACACCGCCGCGACATAGTCCTGGGTGGTGAGGAATTTGACGATGTCGCCGGCCAGTTGTTGCGCATTGCTTTTCGGCAGATAGATCAGGTCCGCTCCGCCATTGGAGGTTACGACGGCATCGGGGTCCTTGGGATCGCCCAACAGGCCAGCCCCGCCGGTCAGCTTGGCGCCGGCGTTATAGTCGACGGCGGCGAAATTGCGCGACGGATTGTACAGGCGCAGGCGCAGCGCGGAGGCAAGGTCGACGGCCAGAAATCCAAACGGCATTTCGGTCGACGCTTGATCGCCGAACTTGGCCGAGGGACTGGTCGCACTGGCATGGCTGACGGTGACAAAGCCGTGATCGGCGGTGACAAAGACATCCGTGGTCTTGTCCAAGCCCTGTGCCTTGAGCGCCGCCAGCAGCTCGCCAAGCATGCTGTCGGCATTGCGGGTGCCGGCCTTGCCGCTGGGTCCGTTGATGCCGGGCTCATGTTCTCCGACGCTGTCGCGGCCATTATGCTGGCTGTAGTCGGGATCGCGCGACCAGAACAGCAGCGCGAAAGGTTTCCCGGCGGCGGCAAAGTGCGGCAACACGATCCGCGTCGTCGCCTTCATCAGGTAAACTTCCTGCTCGATATTGGGCACATTGGACCGTGGTGCCTGACCACCCAAAAAAGCTGCCTTCATTTCGCTGGTGAACCATTGGGGGAGGGCCAAGCCCTCTTCATGGCCGGTACTGTCGTCCAGGATCAGGGTTTCGTTGCCGTCCGGCGACGCGGTGGAGTCCAAAATGCGCGTCGGCCCAAGTTTTCCGATCACCGCGGTGGAAAAGCCTTGGGCGCGGGCGCGGGCAATCAGCGTCTCCTCGTTGAGATAGTTGCCGCCGAATTTCTGGTTCATCTCCGCCAGCACCTGGTTGTTCTCCAGCGCGGCAATGGGCGCCCCCTTGGCGGTCTGCATGGGCGTTGCGGTGTAGATGGTGTTGCCGAAGTCGCCGGTGTCGCCGATGTAATGTCCGGTGCCGATCGCCGACGCGTTCACCGTGGTGATGGTGGGATAGAGCGAATGGCTGTTGGTGAAATCCACGCCCTCGGTCTTGAGCTTGTACATGTTGGGCATGTTGCCGGGCTCGACGCTGCCATAGCGCAGCCCGTCGGCGACAAAGATGACGATATTGCGGGCGGGTTTGGGGGCGGGCTGGGCGGCGACCGGCGTGGCCAACAGGGCCAGACACAACAGATGGGCAAATTTCATGACGATTCCCCTGTAGACGGGCCACGTTAACCGGCCTTGATGACAGGCAAAACCCTCCAAAGCGGCACAGCACCGGGATTGGCCGCCCGCCCTTGACCAACCCCCCATAAACCGCCAAAAACCCCGCCATTCCCGGATTTCTTCCAAGGATTTGAGCGGATTCCATGCACGCCTATCGCACCCATACCTGCGGCCAGCTCCGCAAATCCGATGTCGGCAGCAGCGTGCGTCTGTCCGGCTGGGTCAATCGCCGCCGCGACCATGGCGGGCTGATCTTCATCGACCTGCGGGACCATTACGGCCTCACCCAATGTGTGATCGAACCCGATGCGGCGGCGTTCGCGCTGGTGGATTCCGCGCGCTCGGAATGGGTGCTGACCCTGACAGGCAAGGTGGTGGCGCGCACGCCCGAGACGGTCAATCCCGAACTGCCGACGGGTGAGGTGGAATTGCGCATCGAGGCTTGCACCGTTCAGGGAAGGGCGCAGGAACTGCCCATGCCGGTATTCGGCGATCACGACTATCCGGAAGAGACGCGGCTGACCTACCGCTTTCTGGACCTGCGCCGCGAGCGGCTGCACAAGAACATCATGCTGCGGGCCAATATCGTCACTTCCATCCGTAGGCGGATGATCGAGCAGGGCTTCACCGAATTCCAGACCCCGATCCTGACGGCGTCGTCTCCGGAAGGCGCCCGCGACTTCCTGGTGCCGTCGCGCCGCTATCCCGGCCAGTTCTATGCCCTGCCGCAGGCGCCTCAGCAGTTCAAGCAGCTGATCATGGTGTCGGGCTTCGACCGCTATTTCCAGATCGCGCCTTGCTTCCGCGACGAGGATGGCCGCGCCGACCGCTCCCCTGGCGAGTTCTATCAGCTCGACCTGGAAATGAGCTTTGTCACCCAGGATGACGTGTTCGCCGCCGTCGAGCCGGTGCTGGCGGGCGTGTTCGAGGAGTTCGCCGACGGCAAGGCGGTGACCAAGCCGCCCTTTGTGCGCATCCCCTTCGCCGAGGCGATGCTGAAATACGGCACCGACAAGCCGGATCTGCGCAATCCGATCGAGATCGTGGACGTGTCGGAGATTTTCGGCCGCGCCGAGGTCGAATTCAAAGCCTTCAAGAATAAGACCGTGCGCGCCATCCCCGCGCCCGGCGCAGCCTCCCAGCCGCGCAGCTTCTTCGACAAGCTGAATGAATGGGCGCGCAGCGAAGGCGCCGCGGGCCTGGGCTATATCCAGTTCGAAGAAGACAATGGCGTGCTGTCGGGCAAGGGCCCCATCGCCAAGTTCATTCCTGCCACGGCCCTGGCCGACATGGCCAAGGCGGCCAAGGTCAAGGCCGGTGACGCGTTGTTCTTCGCCGCCGACAAGGCCGACCGCGCCGCCAACCTGGCGGGCTTGGCGCGCACCAGGATCGGGCGCGAGCTCAATCTCATCCCGGCCGGGGAATACAAGTTCTGCTGGATTGTCGACTTCCCCATGTATGAATGGAACGAGGACGACAAGAAAATCGACTTTTCTCACAATCCCTTTTCGATGCCGCAGCTCGACCGCGAGAAATTCCTCGCCCTCGACAAGAACGACAATGAGACCATCCTGGGGCTCAAGGCCTATCAGTATGACATTGTCTGCAACGGCTATGAGCTGTCGTCGGGCGCCATCCGCAACCACGATCCGGAAGTGATGCTGAAGGCGTTCGAGATCGCCGGCTATGCCCGCGAAGAAACGGAAGAGAAGTTCAAGGGCATGTTGAACGCCTTCCGCTACGGCGCCCCGCCGCATGGCGGCACCGCGCCGGGCATCGACCGCATCGTGATGCTGCTGGCGGGCGAGGAGAACCTGCGCGAAGTCACCATGTTCCCCATGACCCAGCAGGCGCAGGACTTATTGATGAACGCGCCCA
>Ga0207689_10005318_pt1 | contig 11536 bp, 3 predicted proteins | sample KBSMisM52_FD_184312 | JGI IMG/M metagenome (GOLD analysis project Ga0207689, IMG submission 184312) | Miscanthus rhizosphere microbial communities from Kellogg Biological Station, Michigan, USA - KBS Miscanthus M5-2 (SPAdes) (version 2) | ecosystem: Host-associated > Plants > Roots > Rhizosphere... | reverse complement strand
TTTAATGCGTTGCGCGCCGGCGCTGCGCGATTATCGGCATTTCTGATGTGAGCCGCTCGATATTTGCGGTCAATTCAGTCTTCATTTCTACTTTTTTGAAGTTTTCTTAAGTATAAATCGGAATGGCAATGTCAGAGGATATATCGGAGATCTCGAAATCCTTTTTGCTAACCGCGTTCGACCTGCTCTGCACTCCTAAAACATATCAAACTGTGCGTCATCGTTTTAGGCATTCCTGAACCAAAAGGCAGAGAGCAAAAAAACTCAAGCTCCTAACATTAATCGTTTATTGCAGCTTGCGTTGACCCTTCGACGGTTCGACAACATAAACACTTCCTACCGAAGAAGCTCATTAAGGCCGACATCTGTTGAAAGCGTCAAACAAAAAAATTCAGAAGGTCGTGGCGGGCTTGCCGGTCAGCTTTGTTGCGCTCGGCATCATTCTCACGTTTATTTGGATAGCCATTATTCTTTGGTTCCCGTTGTTGCAATGGCTCTAAAGTAATTCTCGCACTCTCTCACGCGAAAAAACTATTGGCTGCCGTCTATGTACTGAGTGCCGGTGCGTGAGTGCGGTGCTCTAGCGCAGCAAATCGAACAACGTCACGGATAGTCAACATGGAGAATGGTCCCCGCTTTGTGGCTGAGCCGAGACCATCCCTCCAATTATTGGATTTCTGTCGACAGTGATCTTCTTATGCGAGACCACAAACGTGATGTCGAGTTGAGCATGAATGATTGATGGTATTTACGTTAGTGAGAAACCCTAACGGCACTCGACCGCTTTTTGCCAATCATTGGCTGTGCCGTACGTACCGATTCGCCGAGCTTTCGCCACCCAATGCGCATTCACCAACTCGCCAATCGGGTTATGACGCGCGTTTTGATCACGGAACCTACCAGATTAATTTCCTAACGATTAGCTTTTGCAGCTCATGTAGTTAGTGGCCACCGGCTGCCTATAAAACGGTCATGCGGACCTTTTCCGCGTTAAAATTACCAGAAAGTTGCTCTATAAATTAATTCAAATCTATTCTAAAAAGGGTCCGTGGCGTCCAATAAAGGCCTAGGTTACGACGTGTGTTAGCAGAGCTTTTGGGGCTTTAGCAGCGTTGTTCCCGGCTGTTACATGGCGTGATGAATTACAGCAAATCTCGTAGTGACGTCTCCAGTGGTGTAGCACTTGAGTCCTTCAAGTTTGCGCGCCCTCGTCGCCTGAGCTGGACCGTCTCGTATCGGATGATCGCTCCACTGGCGATGACTTGCGACGTCATTCTCATCCTGTTGACGAGCGTATTCGCCGGCGTCGTCTATGATTACGACAGCATCGTTGGCAGGTCCGGCTATCTTTTACAGTGTGCTGGCTTGGCCGCGATTGTTGCGGCGCTTTTCGTTGCGTTGGGAAAAGGTCGTGATCTTTACAATCCGGCCGAGCTCTTAAATCTCAAATCGCAAATCCGTAAAGTATCGGTAAAGTGGGTGGGCGTTTGGCTGTTTCTCGCCGCTGCCGGCTTTGCGATGAAAACGGGCGGTAGTTTTTCGCGCGGTTCAACGCTTCTGTTTGTATTTTTTGGCCTGGCTGCATTACTCGTGGAGCGATCGATTTGGCGGATCATCCTCGCCGATGGTTTGGCCGTCCGCAAATTTGTGGGCCGCAAAATCACCCTGATCGTTGAAGAGGGCTCGTCTGCTCAGGCGGATATCATCGAGCTGCTTGCGCGGCACGGACTGCAGCCTGTGCATCAGTTTGTTTTGCCGGCCGATCAAAACGACCTGCGAGGTCGAAAACGCGTGATCGCCAAGGCTGTGGCTTCGGTTCGTGGTTCACGTATTGAAGAAATTATTATTGGTGCTGATCTCAACCACTGGTCCAGCCTTAAAGATTTGCTCTCCGAACTCCGGGTGTTGCCATTGCCGGTCAGTCTCGTTCCGGTCGGTCCCGCATCTGACCTTTTCCGGCTGCCGTCACACACAATCGGCGAGACCATAACCGTTGAATTGCAACGCGGACCACGCACGGCCCTCGAGCGAAGCGTCAAGCGAACAATCGATCTTGTGATGGCAGGAACGGCATTGATTTTGCTGCTCCCGCTCTTCTTGATGACGGCGATCGCGATCAAATTGGATTCGCCGGGCCCAGTGGTTTTCCGGCAACGACGGTCCGGATTTAACGGCCGGAGATTTCAGATCATGAAGTTCCGGACGATGTCAGTGCTTGAAGACGGCAAAACCGTCGTCCAGGCCAAACCCAATGACGCTCGCGTCACCCGTGTCGGGGCCTGGCTGCGCCGCACCAGCATTGATGAACTGCCACAGTTGTTCAATGTGCTGCAGGGCAACATGTCCGTTATCGGGCCGCGCCCACATGCGCTGGCCCACGACGATGAATTCACCACCGTGGTCGCCAAATATGCCTATCGCCACCACGTCAAGCCGGGCATCACGGGTTGGGCGCAGGTCAACGGCTTCCGCGGGCAGACCAACACCGTTGCCGATATCGAAAAGAGGGTCGAGCTGGATCTGTGGTATATCGACAACTGGAGCCTGGCGCTGGACTTCAAAATCGCGCTGATGACCGTCGTCGGCATTATCCGGGGCGAAAACGCCTATTAGGCTCTGGTTCTTGAAGCCCTTCAAATCGGTCAGTTTTTCCCTTCAGCTAGGCCTATTTGCGTGCAAATAGATGTGCGCATGTCTGACGAAATCAGCTTGAACCCGATTGGAAACCTTTGCCTTACCGGCTATTTTCGATAAACTCGACAACGCTGCTTTGGCGTCGCGTTCGACCAATACCAGTTTGGATCGTGGGGGCTGTATGCGGGGACTCATTCTGGCCGTATGTGCGGCATTTTTCCTGTCGAGCTGCGCTTCCATGCCCGACGAGCAACGGAATGTCCTCATCGGTATTGTCGCCGGAGCCGGAGCGGGCGCCCTGATCGGGTCGGCAGTGGCTACCGGTGGAGGCTCGATCGCAGTCGCTGCCGCCGTTGGCGGAGCAACCGGCGGCGCCATAGCTTCAATGATTAAGCCCAATTATTGTTATTTCCTCAACCGACGGGGCGAGCTCTGGCAGGTGCCGTGCAGTCATCCCCCCGCCTGGGCGCAGGCGTGTTTTTACGGCACTGGGCCTGGCATGCTGCAGGCGGTTGATTGTCCACATGGAAGACCCGGTCGCAGCGTTCGACAAGCTACGGTCGATACAGAGCCATCGCAGCAGATGGCAGCTACCGCGAACGGGGAATGACGGGCGGAAGAGAATATCCAGTCTGTTCTAAGGTTCTGCGGACAAAAATGCCTGCCAGATAGGCGAACTGGACCGAAATAACATTTACCAGCGCCCACCACGCTGCGACGCGGACGTCCAGAGCTGATAGCGCCGCGGCCTCGGTCAAGATAACCGCTAACAGCAGCAAGAGCGTGCGGATCTTGAAGACCGACCCCGTCACCACACCGGCTAACGAATGGAATATCGTGGCGTACAGCAAAATCTGGCTCCCGGCCGACGAATTTCGCAACACGCTATCCCCAATGTGTAAAAGGGTTCTCAACGGCCGCAAGCATACTTGTACGTGTTTTCCCCTGTTGATTTAGCTGTCTGTAAATCATCTTTGAACGCGTGTCGCGATCAGCCAAGCACCTAGTCGCATGAGGCAAAATGGGCAACGATTTTCGCCCGCGGCTGATGTCAGGTGGTTATGAATCGGGGTTTGCCACTGTCCAGCACGGCGCATGTCAAACGCCCGGTTGCAAATGCTCCAGTATCGATGTTGATCCGGTTGGGCAATATTTCCGGCTCCCGCACCGGCGTGTGGCCGTGGATAACGATCTTGCCAAAATCCATTCGGCTGCTGAGAAAATCATCGCGAATCCATAACAGGTCTGTTTCGCTCTGTTGCTCCAACGGAATTCCAGGACGTACTCCGGCGTGGCATAGAAAGTAACGTCCGACGATCAACGTTGTCTTCAGTGAGGCGAGAAATTCCATGTGCTCGGGAGACAGCGCTGCGCGCAATTGCGCAGCGGCGCGATTAAAATTCCGGTTTGTCATCCACCGCCTGACGGAAATATCGAACGAACGCAGCGTTTCCAGACCGCCCAGACGCCACCACTGAGTAGCTACTGCAGGGTTGTCGAGAAATATCTCCAACAATGCTTCGTGGTTTCCCTTAAGGGCGACATACTGCCCGGCAAACGGATTCTTCAACAGGCAATCGAGGACGCCGCGTGAATTGGGGCCACGATCGACATAGTCTCCGAGCGTAACGATGAGGCAGTCGCCACTGTTGTCCTTGATATCCAGATTGACCAGCTCAATCATACGCTCGAGGAGGTCCAATCGGCCGTGAATGTCGCCAATCACATATAATCGAGCGTCCGGAACTATCATCGTCTTTACCTGCCGGATTTAACGGCACACGCCGGCCATCGGTATCCAATTTTGTACCGGCCCATGCACTGTGACCATGAAAAAACCCGCCTGAAACGTTCAGGCGGGTTTTGTTATTACTGGGCAGAACAGCGTTAGACCATATGGATCTGCGCGGCACCGACTGTGCTATTTTCAAGCACGGCAAGCGCGACCTGCGTGCCGCCCGCGGTGCTGCCATTTGAGTCGTACAGCAGCGTGTTCGTGGCCGTGTTGAAGTGGAAACGCTCGGTGGCAGATCCGAACGTGTTGTCGGCGCTGCTTCCGAATACGCCGGGGCCGGTTGCGTCGGTGCCGGCGACCAGCCCACCACCAAACGCCGATGCCAGGATGTCAATTGAGTCGGCGGCGCTGAAGTCGAGAATATGATCGGCGCCGAGCTGATTAAAGAACACGCCGCCCTCAGACGTTGCATTGTAGCGGAAGTGGTCGGCGCCGGCGTCTCCTTGCATATAGTCGGCGCCCCCGCCACCGATCAGGGTATCGTTGCCGGCACCGGCGAGAATGACGTCGCCTCCACCTGCACCATTGAATGTATTGCCGTTGCCGTCGCCGACAAGAATTTCGGAAGCGCTCGTGCCGGTAATATCGCCGCCACCGTTGAGGTTGCTGACTGAAACGCTGGCCGTGTCAGAGAGCGTCCCATTGGTGATGGTGTAGTCGAACGAACCGCCGTTAGCAGTGTCTTCGTCATCAATGGTAATAAACCCGTTCGTGCCGACTCCGGGGGTATGGTTGACCACGAGGTCACTGATATTGAGCACGCCGGTTACATCAATTGGCGTACCGTTCGGATCCGAGTCGTTATGAAGGAACGCCCATTCCGGCACGTTGAAGGCAACGCCGTCAAAGTTCGTCAGAACCATGTCAAAGTTTGCATGCGGCGCATCGTTGGCGGTGATGGTGATACTGAGGTCTGCTCCGGCCTGATCCCCATCACCATCGGCGATGACATAGTGGAACGTCTCGAGAGAATTGTTAGGGACGTTATTCGGTGACTGGTAATGCCAGTCGCCCGCATCGAAGCCAACCCCACTCGTGAAGTGGAAGGTCAGGTGCCCACCCAGCGTGGTGGCGAGATCAAGCGTGCCGGTGCCGGCCGCGAACGGATTGCCATCCTTGGTGATCGCATTGGTGCCGGCGTTGTAGGCATAAAGGTGGCCATCCACCGTGATCGACAGGATGCCCGCGCCTGCGCCCGGACCATCGGCACCGAACCCATCAACGCCAGATCCGGAGTTGGTCGTGAGCACGTTACCGTCAACCACGCCAGGAAGCCCGCCGATCAAAGTATCCGACAATTGGGATTGGTCGGTCAGGACAACCGGATTGTTCGGGTCGCCATTGGGGTAGGCAATCGGCTCCAGCGTGGACAAGGTGGCTCCATTGCCGATGCCGACCGCAAAAGATTCGGCAAACCCGTTGGTATTAAGGAAGTTTTCCCAGGCCGTTTGCTCACTGGCGTCGATGCCGACGCTTCCGATGGGCAGATTTGGCTGACCATCTGACAGAAAATAGGCCAGCGTCTGGGTTGCATTTGTATGCCCGAAGTCAAACGCCGTTTGCGCATCCGTGAGGGCGGCGTCGTAGTTCGTCTGCCCGCTCGCCGCCATAAAAGTAATGAAGGAGATCGCCTGAGCTTTGGAGAGCCAACCACCCGAGTCGGACGCGCTATTGCTAAAGCCGACAAGGAAAACCTGGTTGACGTTGGCAGAATTGAGCAGATTGATCGCCGCGGCTTTTTCCAGAGCGAAACGCGTGGCAAATCCGGGTACGCCCGGATCGTCAAGCATGCTGGCAGACCTATCCAAGATCAGCACGAAGTTGGTTGACGCTGTGCCACCCTCGTTGACCGTTGCCGTATTGTTGGTCGCCACCGGAATGTCATCGATGATCCCGACCGAGCCGTTGAGCGATATGGTTTGCGGGCTCGGCAGCGAACTGTCGGTGACCTGGACGAAGCCATTCAGGTTCAGCGAGCGCGTACCCTCGACGCCGTCAGCCGCCGGAACGGTGTGGTGGTCGACGTTGTCATAGAGCGTAAACGTACCCTGGCCGGTGGCCGGGTTGAGCTGGAACGTGAATACGACGTGGTCGACACCTTCGGTGTAACCGGGGGTGCCATCATCTGTGTAGCCGTAAAGCGTATTGCCATCGACGTGCAGCAGAACCGGCGCGCCGTGTGAGGTCATCGGATTCGGCGAGTTGGTGAACTGCGCCTGCGTGCCTTCGATACCGCTCGGCGCGAAATGGTAGGTAAACGGCCCGGTGCCGCCGAACACGATAAACGTGTCCGACGTAAATTCCCGCGTGATCAGCGAGTTGGGGCCGCTGTTCGCCGTGTCAAAGTCGTTGTCCGGCGGACCCGCGGTCGTATCCTCGTTGCCGACAAAGCTGGCGGCATAGGTCGGATTGGCGACGTGGCCGAGTTGCTCCTCCTCCACCGTACCGGTGAAAGTTCCACTTTGCTGGAGCGTCGTGGTGGTGTCGTGAATGGTGATGGTCTGGGAATCAGAAGCCGGATCGCCATCACCATCGAGCGCGATGATGGAGAATGAGAACGACTGGTCGCCCGATACCGGGCCAGCAGCATAGGTCCAGCTGCCATCGCTGTAGACATTGAGTGTACCGAAGGCACCCTCAACGTCGGTGAACGTTACGTGGGTTATCGGATCGGCACCAAGCACGCCCGACGGGATCAACAGCGTCTTTGTAATCAAGCCGACGGTAACGTCGACGCTGGTGACACCATCAGCGCCTTCCGCAAGCGTCCAGGTGCCGTTGATCGACTGCGTCTCGATGACCGAGTTCGGTGCGTCAACAATGTTCAGGCTGGGGCCGTCATCCTCGAAGATGATGCGGCTGGAAATGTCGGTCGACGCCGTCGCCTTGTCGCCGTCACCATCGGTGAAGGTCGCAACCAGCGACACCGTGCCGGTCGCCAGGAACTGCTGGATCGGCTCCGGAGAGTCGTTCAGAGACGCCGTGGGCTGAGCATCGTTTGTGTCGGTGCCGTCGTCGTTCGACTCGTCGTTGTCGCCGCGGTCGTCGTGCTTGATCGACAGGTACTGAACAACCGTCAGCTCGCCCGTCGATGAGTCAACCAGCATCGCAAAGGCCGCCTGGTCGCCCGCATCCCCATCCGTCACCGAACCATCGGCATCAGAGTCGACGCGGCCGACAATGATCCCGCCCTCGTTTACCAGGCGGATGTCATGGCCGTCAGTCGTCTGGAGACCAGACAGCACGTTGTCGGCGGATAGCGCCAACGCATACTGTACCGCCGCCCCCGGGCCATCGGTGCCGTAATTGACCGAACTGCTGAGCGCGAACGTGTCCTGCGCATAGCCGATCACAGGGGCGCCAGACACAGGATCTGCCACATCGGGATCGTTGCCCTTGTTGGCAACGCTTGCAAACAGCCCATCCAGAAACGCGCTCGGCGCCACGTCATCGGAGCCCGCATCAACGCCGGGCGTCTCGTCATGAATGAGCGTGCCCGAAGTGACGCTGACCGTCGCAGACGACGGCCCGTCATCCTCAAATGTTATCAAGGACGTCCCTGACGACGTATTCGAGTCCGCGGCTGAAGCCAGCGTAACTGTTTGCGAGTCGGTGGAGGTATCTCCATCACCGTCGGTCACCGTGTCGGTCAGCGTGACACCAAGGCTGCCGCCGTCGAGTTCTCCACCGATAATCGCGAAGTTCAGGAACACCGATTCATCAAAATGATCCGTGCCCGTCAGCGGGTGCTCCAGTGGCAGGTATTGCTCGACCGTAAGCACCGGATCGGGCCCAGCCGAGAGCAGAATGCGCAGGGCGACGAAATCGTCCGAATCTCCCGGAGTATCCTGGCCCATCAGGCCGACGATCTCGGTGTCGGAAATCTTAAACAGCGAAATCGCACGATGGCCTTCTGAACTGCCCGCGACCGGCGAACCGCCAGTGTCCGTAACGTGCAGGTTGGTGAGCACACCAGTGGTCGATCCACTGAGAACCGGATTTCCCTGTGCATCAGTCAGCGTCAGGCTATAGGCCTTGTTCTCGTCCGCCAGACCATCGGAGCCGATCGCCTTGGTGATGGTGAACAGGCTGGCAATCGAGGTGCCCACACCGGAAGCGTCGGTCGGTGTCGATGTGTGACCAATGGCCTTCGTCGAGTCCGCTAGCGTAAGGTATGACGGTGCCGTGACTGGCGGGTTGTCATCAAGTGCGCCATCGCCGTTGCTGTCAGGCCCGGAATCGCCAGCGATCGACTCGTCGAGGAATAGGGTATCGAGCGACACTACGGTGCTGCCAGACCCCTCTCCAGTCGTCGCCTGCGCCACATCGACGTTGATGCCGTCGTCTTCGATGGTGACCGACAGGGGCGCCGCCGAGGTTGCGGCGACGGAATCGTCATCGCCATCGGTAAGCTCATAGGAAACAAAGATGCCGCCACCGTCTTGGCCTTCGCCGCCGACCACAAACATCGTCGCCGGGTCGTCGAAAGCGGCAGCATCCGAGCCGGCAATGTCGTGATGAATGGCGAGGAACTGCTCAACCGTAACCTCGCCGGTCGAGGGTTGCATAGTGAACCGCAACGCCAGCTGGTTATCGCCGGTGTTGGTGATGTCGCCATCAACACCCGCAACAACGCCCCAGATCTCGGTGTCGGAGATCTGAACCAGATAGATGGTGTCATCGCCGAAGACAGGGGTGGCATCCCCGGTCGCGGTGAAATCCGTGATCGTCAGGTTCGTTTGGACAAATGTCGTGCCGGCGGGATTACCGTCCGCATCCTTGAGCACGAAGCCGAACGCGTGATCTCCCTCGCCGTCTGCGCCGGGGCTCGCGCTGAAAAGGGTCTCGATGACGCTGCCGTCAATAATAGCCGAACCGAATGGTGAGAACGCGTGCGGGCTGACCGGCAGCGGGAATGTTGGAGCCGCAGCGCCTGTGTCATCGCCGGGCGGGTTGCTTTGAGTGGTGTCTCCGGGATTGGTCGCATCGTTCCCGACGGACTCATCCAGCACAACTGAAGCAAATGAACCCGAACCCGAGAAATTGTTGGCCTCAACAGTCGGCGTGTCGTCGTCGACGTTGACGGATACGGTCGTGGTAATGTCATCGCCATCGTAGTCGGAGACGGTGACACCAAACTGGAGCAGCAGGTTGTCTTCGAAGCTCGTCTCGGTTGCCGGCGTCGAAGGATCATCCGTGAGCGGATGATCGAGATTGTCGAGCAGCGTGAACGTGAAGGTCTGGGCCCCAAAATTTACCTCGAACTTGAAGACATCGCGCGGTTGATCACCCGGTGTCGCCGGATCATCGTCGAGGACACGGCCATACCAAGCAGCGCCATCTTGCACGAAGGCGACCGGCTTGCCATGCGAGGTCAGCGCCGGGCCGGTATATTGAACCCCGATTAATTCGCCCGGACCGTCGGCGCCGTAAAGAACGCCAAGGTCGCCGGTCGCTGACACCGGCGACGGCGCAGGCAAATCATCGCCCGGCGCCACGTCGTTGTTGCCCTGATAGGTCGATGTGCCGATGTCGAATTGGTTGAGATCATCCTCGTCAACAGCAACGGTCGTTGTGCAACCGCCGGTAACTTGGCCGCCCACAACGTTAAACACCCAATTGCCATCCTGAGCGGTGCCCGGATTACTGGTTGTTTCGAGAGCGAGAATTGCAGACTGATTGCCCGACTGCGGCAGCTCGAAGAATTCTGTGCCATCGCCGGAATTCCACCCCGCACGCGTCACCACTCCGCCCAGACCATTTGAGCCACCGCTGGCGTCGCCCGTTGTCCAGTCGACGTTCTCGTAGCGGAACTCGAACGAAAAATTCTCGCCGCCGGTGTTGTAGATGACCAGTTGGAATGCGTTTACCAGGTCGCTGTGGGAACCATAGTAACCGACATCGTCCCAAGTGATCGTGATGACGCCGTTGGCTACGTCAAAATCCAGATGGACTCGATTCGAGCCCATGGAGGTTCCGCCTGGCGATGTGTTTCCTGCCGGGCCCCTCGTATCGACGTCGGCAAAGAACGGCGCAATGATGGGGATTCCGGTCGCACCTGTGAGTGCAAACGGAGTAAAAGTACCAAGCGAACTTCCGAATGTGATATTGCCGTTGTTGTTGATGTAGAAGCCATCGTAAGTAGTGCCGAAGAAGTTCATCCCGGCGGGAAAAATCGAGGTCACGTCGACAAATCCTGACGAATTGTCGTCGCCGATATTCAGAGCAAACTGCTCACCAAATCCGGCGGGCCCGCCAAGTCCATTGATCAACGCATTGCCGCCCTCGCCCGGGTGCCTGTCGCCGGCGAATTGCGTTTGCTGATCGCCGCCCTCATCGCCGCCTTCGCCATCGTGCAAACAGCCAAGCACAGGCGTGTCGTCGATGACGCCCACCGCAAACACAGGCGCGCCCGGCACGTTGCCGAGATTGACCGACTGGCCGCCGCTGTCGGAGATCTCCACTACGCTGGAAAGATTGATCGAAAGCAGTTCTTCAAAGACGCCGGCGGGATTTGTGCCGTCGTCGTGCGAATGAAGCGGGTGATCGATCTGATCGTTGAGGTCAAACTCGAAATGGCCGGTCGTGGTATCAAGAGTCAACGTGAAGACGAGGCGGTCGAGCGAGCCGTTACCACCGTCGTCGGCCCAGCCCTGAATTTCCGTCGGGCTGACGAACACAAATTTCACGTCCGCGCCGAGTGAGTGCAAGCGCGCGTTCGACGCGTCGTGAACGAAATCGTTCTCGGCAATCCCATCGAGGGTTGGATTAATAAGCGCGAAGGAAAAAGGCGGCGTTCCGCCGCTCACGATTCCGGCGAGCTCTCCTTCAATGTGAAGGCTAACATTGTTCAAGAAGTCGGGCGGATTCTCATCTGTGTCGAGGGCGTTAGCGTCGTTGACGTCCTCATTTCCCTGCCCTGCATCGGACTGCTGCTCGCGGCCGGTGAGCTGCTCTTCCTCGACGATTCCGCCGATGGGGCCGGTGATGACGAGCGGCGGCAGCGCCGGCGGCGCCTCCTCCGCGAGGACCGGCGCTTGGGTGACCGTGAAATTGATGCCCGGCAGCTCTTCCGGCCCCAGCAGGCCGAGGGGATTCGACAGGCCG
>Ga0207689_10005317_pt1 | contig 11537 bp, 11 predicted proteins | sample KBSMisM52_FD_184312 | JGI IMG/M metagenome (GOLD analysis project Ga0207689, IMG submission 184312) | Miscanthus rhizosphere microbial communities from Kellogg Biological Station, Michigan, USA - KBS Miscanthus M5-2 (SPAdes) (version 2) | ecosystem: Host-associated > Plants > Roots >... | reverse complement strand
AGCGTCTGGGCCAGATCGTCGCGCAGCCCTAGCGCTGCCAGGACGCCTGCAGCGCGGCCCAGCCGTCGGCGCCCAGCGCTTCCAGCGTGCGCAGATTGGCCTCGAAGATCTCCTCGGCCTGCGGAAATGCCTCGACCGCACGCGCCACGCTGGCCTCGCGCAGCAGGTGCAGGGTCGGGTACGGCGACCGGTTGGTCGCGTTGCCGATGGCGTCGTCGTCGGTGCCAGCGAACCGGTACTGCGGGTGAAAGCTCGCGATCTGCAGCACGCCGGTGAGGCCCAGGTCATCGAGCGCAGCATCGGCGGCGTCGAGAAAATCGTTGAAGTCGGCGAAGTCGCACAACACGTTCGGATGCACCAGCAAGGTGGTCTCGGTCTGCGCCGGGTCGGCCGCGACCAGCGCCTGCATCTGCGCGCACAGCACGTCGAGCAGCACGCGCGGGTCGTCGGTCTCGCACAGCACATACCGGATCTGCCCCTTGACCATCGGCGCCTTCGCGAACGGGCACAGGTTGAGCCCGACGACCGCGTGCTCGACCCACCCGCGGGTGCGTTGCAGCGCGCCGTCGCTCACTGGGGCACCCTCCGTGCTGTGCACTGCGGAATTCACCTTGGGGTCCACGAAGTGGGCCTCTTCGTGGCCCTTGGCGGCCCGGCGGCTCATGCCGACCGCGGGCTCGTCAGGTAGGCCTTCATCATGCGCACGATCTCCTGCGTCGCCGCCTTCAGCGAAACGCCCTTGGGTCGCTTCAGCACCACCACGTGGATCAATCCGTGCGCCGCGTTCATCAGCATGTAGGACGCGAGCTTCAGGTCGGTCACGGTGATCTCGGCGCGATGCCGCGCCAGCATCGCGACGATGCGGTCCTCCATCACGCCGACGTACTCGTCCTGCAGCACATGCCGCTCGGTGTTGCCGAGCTGCTGCTCAAGCACGCGGTGGAGGTCGGCGTCGACGCGGTGGGCCTCGACGGTGGCATCGATCAAGCCGCCGAGGGCGTCGTCGAGCGTCGCATCCATCGCCTGCGTCAGCGCGCGCTGGATCACGCCCATCATCTGCTCCCCATGGCGCGCGTGCAGCGCGGCGATCAGCGCGTCCTTGTTCGGGAAGTACTGGTACAGCGAGCCGACGCTGACGCCGGCGCGCTCGGCGACCGCGTTCGTGCTGGTCGCCGCGACCCCGCGCTCCAGCAGAATGCGAGCGGTGGCGTCGAGGATCGCGGTCACGGTGGCCTGGGAACGCGACTGGCGCGGCGCTTTGCGCAGGGAAAGCTGGGGTGTCATGACGCTCCCGGGGTGGTCTGTGAAATGCGAGTCGACAATGCGAGTAAAAGCTCGCATAGTGTCTGCACCGCGGCACCTGCCGTCAAGCACCGTCTTCCCCACGAGGGCACCGTCATGTCGCAGCGCACGTTCTTCATGCTACTCAAGGCCACCACGCATTGGCGCGCGCTCGACGTCGACGCGCAGCGCGCCGTGTTCGACCGCGCCCTGATGACCGTCTTCAACGGCTACCCGGAGCTGCGCATGAGCCGCTTCAACGCCGGCGCCTTTCACGGCCGCTGCACCCACGTGATCGTGTGGGAACTGACCGACGGGGTCGACGTCTGGCAGTACGAGGCGGCAGTCGACGCACTGCATGCCCAGGCCTTCTTCGCGACGCCGCTGTTCGAGATCATCGACGTGATCCCCGGCATCTTGGACGACGAGGACGAGGTGCCCCCGATCCTCGCGTTCGCCGCGTGAGCATGGGCTCGCCGATGCGGCTTTGCCACTTTTCCTGACCCTTGGGCGCAGCCGCCGGCCCTAGCGGCGCTCAGAGCCCGTGGTGCACGCGCAGGAAGCTCGCGAAGCGCGGCAGCCCCGTCGGCGTCAGGTCGCGGTAGCGGTAGGTGATGGTGCTGCCCGGCGGCGGCGGGTCGTCGCGTTGCGCGTCGCTGAAGCCGGTGCCGATCAGGAACTGCCGGCCGTCCGGGGCCCGCACCGCGAGCGCGCCGAGCCGGCCCGCATGGCGGCCCTGGCCCGCACGGTGGGCGACGACGACGGCCTCGGCATCGAGCCCGGCCTTGAGCTTGAGCATCGCATCGCTGCGGCCGGTGCCGTACGGGGCGTCGGCGCGATGCAGCACCAGGCCTTCGCCGCCCGCGGCGAGCGTCCTTGCGAGCCGACGCTGCAGCGCCGCGCGATCGGCCACCGGCGTGTGCTCGACCGCGACGAGCTGCGGCCAGCGCGCCTCGCGCGCGATCGCCGCGATGCGCTGCGCACGCTCGCCGAACGGGCCGTTCGCTCCGGGCAGCTCGAACACCATGTAGCGCAGCGCGCGCCATTCGGCATCGACCGGCACGGCCTTGCGCACGGTGCCTGAAAGTGCATCGAACCGCCCGCGACCGAGCCAGAGCTCGCCATCGAGCGGCGTAGCCGGCAGGCGATCGGTGAACCAGCGCGGCGCCGCGACGATGCGGCCGCTGCGATGTCGCAGGGTCGCACCGTCCCAGTGCGCGCGCACGCCGTCGTACTTCTCGCTGACGAGGTAGGGCGTCGGGTCGGTGCCGTCGCGGTAGACCGACAGCAGCGGCAACGCCGGCGCGGCGTCGCGTGCCGCGCTGGCGCGCCACGGCAGCGCGCCGGCGAGCAATGTCAGGAGCATCTGGCGACGCGGCTGGCGCCGGTCATCGTGGCGAGTCAGGTGGGGCATGGGCGGCTCCGGGGTGGAATTGGCCCGATCTTCCGGTCGCGGCCTGCGCGCCACCATCCGCCGCACGGGGGTTCGACGGGTGCCCCCGAATGGCGGTGACGCGCGTCATCGCACCCTCGCTTCCTATAATCGATGCCAATCGTTTCGAGCGCCGTTCGCGCATGCCCATGAACCCCGACTTCAAACCCGACGAGATCGAGCGTTCCGCGCAGGCCGCGTGGAGCGCCGCCGACGCCTACCGCGTCGTCGAAGACCCGAGCCGGGAGAAGTTCTACGCCTGCTCGATGCTGCCCTACCCCAGCGGCCGGCTGCACATGGGCCACGTGCGCAACTACACGATCAACGACATGCTCGCGCGCCAGCTGCGCATGAAGGGCATGAACGTGCTGATGCCGATGGGCTGGGACGCGTTCGGCCTGCCGGCCGAGAACGCGGCGATGAAGAACAAGGTGCCGCCTGCGAAGTGGACCTACGACAACATCGCCCACATGAAGCAGCAGATGCAGGCGATGGGCCTGGCGATCGACTGGAGCCGCGAGATCGCTACCTGCTCGCCCGACTACTACAAGTGGAACCAGTGGTTCTTCCTGAAGATGCTCGCGGCCGGCATCGCCGAGCGTCGCACCCAAATCGTCAACTGGGATCCGGTCGACCAGACCGTGCTCGCGAACGAGCAGGTGGTCGACGGCCGCGGCTGGCGCAGCGGCGCGCCGGTCGAGAAGCGCGAGATTCCCGGCTACTACCTGAAGATCGGCCAGTACGCCGACGAGCTGCTCGACCAGGTCCAGCACCATCTGCCGGGCTGGCCCGAGCGCGTCAAGCTGATGCAGGAGAACTGGATCGGCAAGAGCGAAGGCGTGCGCTTCGCGTTCCCGCACGCGATCGCCGGCGCCGACGGCCACCGGATCAACGACGGCAAACTGTGGGTCTTCACGACCCGCGCCGACACGATCATGGGCGTGACCTTCTGTGCGGTCGCGCCCGAGCATCCGATCGCGCTGCATGCGGCCGAGCGCCACCCTGCAGTCGCGGCGTTCATCAAGGAATGCGCCGCCGGCGGCACGACCGAAGCCGAGCTCGCGACGCAGGAGAAGAAAGGCGTGCCGACCGGCCTGGTCGTCGAGCACCCGCTGACGCACGAGCCGATCCCGGTCTGGGTCGGCAACTACGTGCTGATGGGCTACGGCGACGGCGCTGTGATGGGCGTGCCCGGCCATGACGAGCGCGACTTCGCGTTCGCGAAGAAGTACGGCATCGACATCCTGCAGGTCGTGCATGTCGACGGCGAGCCGCACTACACCTACGACCACTGGCAGGACTGGTACGCGCTGAAAGACACGAGCGGCGAGCGCGCCGTGACGATCAACTCCGACAACTACAGCGGCCTGACGTACCAGGTCGCGATCGACGCGATCGCGCACGCGCTCGAGCACCGTGGCCTGGGCGGCAAGAAGACGACCTGGCGGCTGCGCGACTGGGGCATCAGCCGCCAGCGCTATTGGGGCACGCCGATCCCGATCATCCATTGCGCCAAGTGCGGCGTCGTGCCGGTGCCCGAGGAAGACCTGCCGGTCGTGCTGCCCGAAGAGCTGATCCCCGATGGCTCGGGCAACCCGCTGAACCGGCATGCCGCGTTCCTGAATGTCGCCTGCCCGACCTGCGGCCAACCGGCGCAGCGCGAGACCGACACGATGGACACCTTCGTCGACAGCTCGTGGTACTTCATGCGCTACTGCGATCCGGCCAACACGAAGGCGATGATCGGCGCCGACGCGGCCCGCTACTGGATGCCGATGGACCAATACATCGGCGGCATCGAGCACGCGATCCTGCACCTGCTGTATGCGCGCTTCTGGACCAAGGCGATGCGCGACCTGAAGCTGATCGCGTTCGACGAGCCGTTCACGCAGCTGCTGACGCAGGGCATGGTGCTGAACCACGTCTGGTCGCGCACCGGCGCGCACGGCGGGATCGATTACTTCCCGCCCGACGAGGTGACGCCAGAGCACGACGCGAACGGCCGCATCGTCGGCGGCCGCTGGACCGACGGCCAGGCCGTCGAGTACCGCGGCGTGCTGAAGATGGGCAAGACCGAGCGCAACGGCGTCGACCCGCAGGACCTGATCGACAAGTACGGCGCCGACACCGCGCGGTTGTTCGTGATGTTCGCGTCGCCGCCCGATCAGACGCTCGAATGGAACGACGCCGGCGTCGAAGGCGCGAGCCGTTTCCTGAAGCGGCTGTGGAACTTCGCAGCGCGCCATGCCGAGGCGCTGGCGGTCGAGACAGCGCCGCCGGCGGCCTGGGCCGACGATGCGAAGGCGCTGCGCTTCGAGATCCACACGGTGCTGCGCCAGATCTCGTACGACTACGAGCGCATGCAATACAACACCGTGATCTCGGGCGCAATGAAGCTGCTGAACGCGCTCGAGGCGTTCAAGGGCGATGCACCCGCGGCGCTGCGCGAGGGCTACGGCATCCTGCTGCGCGCGCTGTACCCGGCGTGCCCGCACACGACCTGGAAGCTGTGGCAGGAGCTCGGCTACACCACAGCGCACGGCGACCTGCTCGATGCGCCCTGGCCCGAGGTCGACGACGCCGCACTGGTGCAGACCGAGATCGAGCTGATGCTGCAGGTCAACGGCAAGCTGCGCGGCAGCATCCGCGTCGCCGCGACGGCGGGCAAGCACGCGATCGAGGTGGCCGCGCTGAAGAGCCCGGAGTTCATCAAGTTCTCCGAGGGCAAGCGAGCCAAGAAGGTGATCGTGGTGCCGGGCCGGCTCGTCAACGTGGTGGTCTGACAAGGTGGTCGCGACGATCACGCGCCGCAGCCTGCTTCGCGGCGCTGCGATGCTGCCGCTGGCGGGCGCGCTCGGCTTGGGCGGCTGCGGCTTCGCGTTGCGCCGCGCGCCCGAGCTGAAGTTCCGCGCGATCCAGCTCGCCGGCTTCAAGCCGCGCTCGCCGCTGGCCGACGAGCTGCGCATGAACATCAACGCCAGCACGACGACCCAGGTGGTCGACACGCCGGCGCAGGCGCAGGTCGTGCTCGATGCGATCGACGACGTGCGCGAGAAGGTCGTCGTCGCCAGCAGCGCGGTCGGCCAGGTCACCGAATTCCAGCTGCGCGAGCGTTTCAAGTTCCGGCTGCGCAGCGTCTCGGGCCGCGAATTGATCCCGCCGACCGAGATCGCGCTGAACCGCGACATGAGCTACACCGAAAGCGCCGCGCTCGGCAAGGAGCAGGAAGAGGCCTTCCTGTACCGCGCGATGCAAAGCGACATCGTTTCGCAGGTGATGCGGCGGCTCGCGTCGATCCAGACCTTCTGACGCCGTTCACGCCATGCAAGTCCGCGCCGATCAGCTCGCCGCTCACCTGGGCAAGGGCCTGCGCCCGCTCTACACCGTGTGGGGAGACGAGCCGCTGCTGGCGCAGGAGGCCGGCGACGCGATCCGCGCCGCGGCGCGCGCCGCCGGCTACGGCGAGCGCCAGGTCCACACCGTCGCCGGCGCACATTTCGATTGGAGCGGCCTGCTCGGCTCGGCGCTGGCGATGAGCCTGTTCAGCGACCGGCAGCTGATCGAGATCCGCATCCCGTCGGGCAAGCCCGGCAAGGACGGCGCCGAGGCGTTGCAGCGCTACTGCCAGGCGCTCGGCGACGACGTCGTCACGCTGGTGCAGCTGCCCAAGCTCGACCGCACGCAGCAGGGCAGTGCCTGGTTCGGCGCGCTCGAGAGTGCCGGCGTCACGGTGCGGGTCGACCCGATCGACCGCAAGGCGCTGCCGCAGTGGATCGCCCAGCGCCTGGCCGCGCAGGGCCAGCGTGTCGCCGGCGGCGAGGCCGGCCAGCGCAGCCTGGCGTTCTTCGCCGACCGGATCGAGGGCAATCTGCTCGCGGCGCATCAAGAGATCCAGAAGCTCGGGCTGCTGTATCCGGCCGGCGAACTCGGCTTCGAGCAGATCGAGGCCGCGGTGCTGAACGTCGCGCGCTACGACGTCTTCAAGCTCGGCGAGGCGGTGCTGGCGGGCCAGACGGCGCGCGCGCTGCGCATGCTCGAAGGGCTGCAAGCCGAGGGCGAGGCCGCGGTGCTGGTGCACTGGACGCTGACCGAAGATATCCGCGGCTTCAAGCGCGTGAAAGATGCGGTCAGTGCCGGCAAGCCGCTGCCGATGGCGCTGCGCGAGGCGCGCGTCTGGGGTGCGAAGGAGCGGCTGTTCGAGCGCGTCGTGCCGCTGCTCAGCGACGACACGGTCGCTCACCTGCTCGACGCCGCGCAGGTCTGCGACGGGCTCGTCAAGGGCCTGAAGCACCCCGACTGGCCGAACGACCCGTGGGACGGCCTGAAGCGGCTGGTGCTGATGCTGGTGCAAAACGTCGCCAGCGTCTCGACGCGCCAGCCGCTGCGTCTTGCGCTGCACGCTTGAGGCCGACGGCGGCACCGGCCGCGAGCAGCACGCGGTGGCGCGGCTCAACCAAAGCCGCCCGTTTCGCTCAATAACCGCGGCTTCGGTCGACGAGGTGCGCCGGCTCGGCGCCGGCGCGCCAGGCCTGCACGTTGCGCGCCGCGATCAGCGCCGCGCTGCGCGGATCGGTCGGTGCCGCGACATGCGGCAGCACCGTCACCGCCGGATGCGACCAGAACGGGTGGCCGGCCGGCAGCGGTTCGTGCTCGAACACATCGAGCACGGCGTGGCCGAGCTGGCCGCTGGCCAGCGCCGTGAGCAGGTCGGCCTCGACGACATGCGCGCCGCGCGCGAGATTGACCAGCGCGGCGCCGCGCGGCATCTGCGCGAATGCGGCGGCATCGAACAGGCCGCGCGTCGCCGCGGTCAGCGGCAGCAGGTTCACGACGACCTGGGCCTGCGCCAGCACCGCCGGCAACGCGTCGGTGCCGGCGAAGGTCGGCACACCGTCGACTTGCGTCGGGCGCGCGCTCCAGCCGAGCACGCGGTAGCCCTGGTCGGCCAGGCACAGTGCGCTGCGACGGCCCATCTGGCCGAGCCCGAGCACGGCGACGCCGACCTCGTCGGCACGGCGCCACGGCTGCGCCTGCCAGAGCGCGCGGTGCTGCTGCGTCGCGTAGCCGAAGAAGCCGCGGTGCAGGCTCAGCACGGCCCACAGCGCGGTCTGTGCCATCGCGTCGTTCATCGCCGGGTCGACCATGCGCGCGAGCGGCACCTGCGCCGGCACGGTCGGATCGAGCAGCAGCCGGTCGACGCCGGCCCACAGCGACTGGATGAAACCCAGGCGCGGCAGATCGCGCAAGCTCCCCGGCGTCGGGTTCGCGACGAGCGCCACGTCGATCGCATCGGCCGACACGTCGCCCTGCGCACGCACCAGCTGCTCGCCGGGCAGCGCGTGGCAGAGCGCCGGCCACCACGCGGCCCAGTCGGCAGCATCGAAACTCGCGGCAACGAGGATCGCCACGCTCAGTCGCCCCGCAACGCGCGCTCGGTCAGGCGCGCCAGCGCATGCGCGACGGTTTGCGCGCGGATCGCGGCCCGGTCGCCCTGCAAGCCGAGGTGTTCACTCACCGTCGCTGCGCCGCTGTGCGCGATCGCGAGCCAGACCGTGCCGACCGGCTTGCCGGGTGTCTCGCCGCCGGGCCCGGCGATGCCGGTGACCGCGACCGCGAGCTCGGCATGCGCACGCGCGAGCGCGCCGTCGGCCATCGCGCGCGCGACTTGTTCGCTGACCGCGCCGTGGGCCGCGATCAACGCCGGGTCGACGCCCAGCGCCTCGGTCTTCGCGTCGTTCGAGTAGGTCACGAAGCCGCGTTCGAACCAGTCGCTGGAGCCGGCGACCGAGGTGCAGGCCGCGGCGATCAAGCCGCCGGTGCACGATTCGGCGCTCGCGATGCGCCAGCCACGCGCGCGCAACGCAAGCGCGAGCGCGTTCACGGCCGGCTCGAACGCCGTCACACGAATCTCCAGACCGCGATCACCAGCAAGGTGCACAGCGCGGCCACGAGGTCGTCGAACAGGATGCCGAAGCCCTGCGCCCAGCCGATCGGCACGCCGCGCTTGACCTTGAACAGCGCATCGGCCCACGCGACCGGGCCGGGCTTGGCGGCATCGAAGAATCGGAACAGCAGGAAGGCCGCCAGCTGCGCCTTCCAGCCGGCAGGTGTGACGAGCCACAGGATCAGCCAGAACGCGAGGATCTCGTCCCAGACCACCGGGCTCGGATCGGCGAGCGCGAGATGGCGCGCCGCGACGGTGCAGGCCCACCAGCCGACCAAGGCGCCCGCCGCCAGCAGCAGCGCCCACGCCCGGTCGCTCAGGTGCGGCTGCAGCACAACGAAAGCGCCCCAGGCCCACAAGGTGCCCACCGTGCCGGGTGCGAGCGGCGACAGGCCGCTGCCGAAGCCGAGTGCGAGCATGTGCGCGGGATGCGACCACAGGAAACGCCACCCCGGCTTGCGCGCCAGCGGCGCCAGCGGCGGGTGCAGCGGCGCGGGGCTCGGCGGCGGCACGGGCGTCATGTCGGCGTCATGCCCTGAAATGATCGAACGCGGCGAAGCTGTCGGGCAGTGGCTGGCGGTCGCGATCGAGCAGCTGCAGCCCCGCGGCGGCGACGACACGGCCGATGCGCGTGACCGCGACGCCCGCACGCTGCGCCGCGCCCGCGACCTCGCCGGCGCGCTGCGGCGGCGCGGTGAAGGCGAGCTCGTAGTCGTCGCCGCCGGCCAGGGTGCATTCGCGCTGCAATGCCAGCGGCATCGCCTGCAGCTCGGCGCTGCGTGGCACCGCATCCGCCCAGACCTCGGCGCCAACCGCCGAGCGCCGCCAGACATGGGCCAGATCGCCGAGCAGCCCGTCGGACACGTCGATCGCGCTGGTGGCGATGCCGCGCAACGCGATCCCGAGCGCGACGCGTGGCTGCGGCTGCTCCATCGCGACGCGCACCCGCTCGAGCGCATCGCCCGCCAACGCGACCCGGCCGCGAAACGCCTCGAGCGCGAGGCGTGCATCGCCGAGCGTGCCGCTCACGTACAGATCGTCGCCGGCGCGCGCCCCCGAGCGCAGCAGCGCCTGGCCGCTCGGCAGCTCGCCGAACACGGTGATGCAGATGTTGAATGGGCCCTGGGTCGTGTCGCCGCCGATCAGCTCGCACTCGTGGGCATCGGCGAGTGCGAGCAGACCGGAGGCGAAGCCCTCGAGCAGCCGCTCGTCGACCCGTGGCATCGCCAGCGCGAGCGTGAAGCCGAGCGGCCGCGCGCCGCAGGCGGCCAGATCGCTGAGGTTGACCGCCAGCGCCTTGTGGCCGAGGCGCTGCGGCGCGACGGTCGGCAGGAAATGCCGACCCTCGACCAGCATGTCGCTCGAGACCGCCAGCTGCATGCCGGGGGCAGTCATGAACAGCGCGCAATCGTCGCCGACGCCGAGCGCGGCCCGCTTGACGGGTCGCGTGAAGAACTTAGCGATCAGGTCGAATTCGCCGAGAGACATGGGTTCGGGCCGGGGTTGCGCCGCATGCGACGCGGGCCTGCGGCGATGCTGCAAAGGCATTATCGGGCTGCCCAGGAGCCGGGGCCGACTTCTACAATCATCCGCCCGCGCCGTGCCTGCACCCGGCCCGGCCAACCCCAAAACAACCGCCGAGACACGCCATGTCGACCACGTCTGACCAGAAGGCCGCCGAACTCCGCCGCGCCGCGCTCGAGTACCACGAGTTTCCGACGCCGGGCAAGGTGGCGATCCATGCGACCAAGCAGATGGTCAACCAGCACGATCTGGCGCTGGCGTACTCGCCGGGCGTGGCCTCGGCGTGCGAAGAGATCGTCGCCGACCCGGCGAACGCCTTTCGCTACACCTCGCGCGGCAACCTCGTCGCGGTGATCACCAACGGCACGGCCGTGCTCGGCCTGGGCAACATCGGCCCGCTCGCCGCCAAGCCGGTGATGGAAGGCAAGGGCGTGCTGTTCAAGAAGTTCGCCGGCATCGACGTGTTCGACATCGAGATCGCCGAGAACAACCTCGAAAAACTGGTCGACGTGATCGCCGCGCTGGAGCCGACCTTCGGCGGCATCAACCTCGAAGACATCAAGGCGCCCGACTGCTTCTACGTCGAGCGCGCGCTGCGCGCGCGCATGAAGATCCCGGTCTTCCACGACGACCAGCACGGCACGGCGATCGTCGTCGGCGCGGGGCTTCTGAACGCGCTGAAGGTCTCGGGAAAGAACATCAAGGAGGTCAAGCTCGTGACCTCGGGGGCGGGCGCCGCGGCCCTGGCTTGCCTGGGCCTGCTGATGAAGCTCGGCCTGCCGCGCGAGAACATCTGGGTCACCGACCTGGCCGGCGTCGTCTACGAGGGCCGCACCGAGCTGATGGACGAGGACAAGATCGAGTTCGCGCAGAAGACCTCGCTGCGCACACTCGCCGAGGTCATCAAGGGCGCGGACATCTTCCTCGGCCTGTCTGCCGGCGGCGTGCTGAAGAAGGAGATGGTCGCCTCGATGGCGCCCAATCCGATGATCTTCGCGCTCGCCAACCCGATGCCCGAGATCCTCCCGGAAGACGTGCGCGAGGTGCGCAGCGACGCGCTCATCGCCACCGGCCGCACCGATTACCCGAACCAGGTCAACAACGTCCTGTGCTTCCCCTATATCTTCCGCGGGGCGCTCGATTGCGGCGCGACGACGATCACGGTCGAGATGGAGATCGCCGCGGTCCACGCGATCGCGGAGCTCGCGCAGGCCGAGCAGAGCGAAGTCGTCGCCGCGGCGTACGTCGGCGCGACGCTGAGCTTCGGGCCGGAGTATCTGATCCCGAAGCCCTTCGACCCGCGCCTGATGATGAAGATCGCCCCGGCGGTGGCCCAGGCGGCTGCAGACTCGGGCG
>Ga0207689_10005310_pt1 | contig 11544 bp, 6 predicted proteins | sample KBSMisM52_FD_184312 | JGI IMG/M metagenome (GOLD analysis project Ga0207689, IMG submission 184312) | Miscanthus rhizosphere microbial communities from Kellogg Biological Station, Michigan, USA - KBS Miscanthus M5-2 (SPAdes) (version 2) | ecosystem: Host-associated > Plants > Roots > Rhizosphere... | reverse complement strand
ATCATCACCTCGGCGCCGTCGCTGATGCAGTCGACGTCGACCTCGATCGCATCGTCGAGGAAGCGATCGAGCAAGACCGGCGACTTCTCGCTCACCTTGACCGCCTCGCGCATGTAGCGCTCGAGGTCCTTGTCGCCGTGGACGATCTCCATCGCGCGGCCGCCGAGCACGTAGCTCGGCCGCACGACGAGCGGATAGCCGATCTCGTGGGCGAGCGCGATCGCCTGCTCCTCGGTGCGCGCGGTGCGGTTCGGCGGCTGGCGGAGGCCAAGCTCGTGGAGCAGCTTCTGGAAGCGCTCGCGGTCCTCGGCCATGTCGATCGAATCCGGCGAGGTGCCGACGATCGGCACGCCGGCGCGCTCGAGGTCGAGCGCGAGCTTGAGCGGCGTCTGCCCGCCGTACTGGACGATGACGCCGAACGGCTGTTCCTTGTCGACGATCTCGAGGACGTCCTCGAGCGTCACCGGCTCGAAGTAGAGGCGGTCCGACGTGTCGTAGTCGGTCGAGACGGTCTCCGGGTTGCAGTTGACCATGATCGTCTCGTAGCCGTCGTCGCGCATCGCGAGCGCGGCGTGGACGCAGCAGTAGTCGAACTCGATCCCCTGCCCGATCCGGTTCGGCCCGCCGCCGAGCACCATGATCTTCTTGCGATCGGTCGGCTCGGCCTCGCACTGCTCGTCGTACGTCGAGTACATGTATGCGGTCTGCGTCGCGAACTCGGCAGCGCAGGTGTCGACGCGCTTGTAGACCGGGCGGACGGCGAGCGCACGGCGCCGCTCGCGCACCTCGCCTTCGCCGGCGCCGAGCAGGCGGGCGAGGCGGCGATCGGAAAAGCCCTTCGCCTTCAGGAAGTGCAGCTCGTCCTTCGTCAGGCTCGCGAGCGAACGATCGCCGAGCGCGCGCTCGGCGGCGACGATCTCCTCGATCTGGGCGAGGAACCACGGATCGATCGCCGTCTCCTCGAACACCTCCTGGAGCGTCATGCCGATGCGGAACGCATCGGCGACGTAGAGCAGCCGCTCCGGGCCCGCCTCGCCGATCTCCTGGACGATCTCCTCGCGGTCGCTCGAGCGCGACGTCAGGCCGTCGATCCCGGTCTCGAGCCCGCGCAGCGCCTTTTGCAGACTCTCCTGGAAGGTGCGGCCGATCGCCATCACCTCGCCGACCGACTTCATCTGCGTCGTCAGGTGCGGATCGGCCTCCGGGAACTTCTCGAACGCGAAGCGCGGCACCTTGGTGACGACGTAGTCGATCGACGGCTCGAAGCTCGCCGGCGTCGCGCCGCCGGTGATGTCGTTCTTCAGCTCGTCGAGCGTGTAGCCGACGGCGAGCTTGGCCGCGACCTTGGCGATCGGAAAGCCGGTCGCCTTCGACGCCAACGCCGACGAGCGCGAGACGCGCGGGTTCATCTCGATCACGACCATGCGCCCGTCGTCCGGGTTGATCGCGAACTGGACGTTGGAGCCGCCGGTCTCGACGCCGATCTCGCGCAGGATCGCGATCGAGGCGTTTCGCATCAGCTGGTATTCCTTGTCCGAGAGCGTCTGCGCCGGCGCGACGGTGATCGAGTCGCCGGTGTGGATGCCCATCGGATCGAGGTTCTCGATGCCGCAGACGATGATGCAGTTGTCCGCCTTGTCGCGGACGACCTCCATCTCGAACTCCTTCCAGCCGATCAGGCTCTCTTCGATCAGGAGCTCCTTGGTCGGCGAGAGGTCGAGGCCGCGCCGGCAGATCTCCTCGAATTCGCCCGGGTTGTAGGCGATGCCGCCGCCGGTGCCGCCGAGGGTGAAGCTCGGCCGGATGACGACCGGAAAGCCGGTGCCCGCCGTCTCGTTGGCGATCCGCCTCTGCACCGCGAGCGCCTCGTCGAACGAGTGCGCGATCCCCGACTTCGCTGAGCCGAGGCCGATCGACGTCATCGCGTCCTTGAACTTGAGCCGATCCTCGGCCTTCTCGATCGCCTTCTCGTTGGCGCCGATCATCTCGACGCCGTACTTCTGCAAGACGCCGTTTTTGTGCAGGTCGAGCGCGCAATTGAGCGCGGTCTGCCCGCCCATCGTCGGCAGGATCGCGTCGGGACGCTCCTTGGCGATGATCTTCTCGACCGTGTTCCACGTGATCGGCTCGACGTAGGTGACGTCGGCCATCCCGGGGTCGGTCATGATCGTCGCCGGGTTCGAGTTGACGAGGACGACGCGATAGCCCTCCTCGCGCAGCGCCTTGCACGCCTGGGCGCCGGAGTAGTCGAACTCGCACGCCTGGCCGATGACGATCGGGCCGGCGCCGATGATCAGGATCGAGCGGAGGTCGCTGCGCTTAGGCATGCGAGCTCCTCGCCGCGTCGCCGCGCGCCGCATCCATCATCGCAATGAAGCGGTCGAACAGGTAGCCGATGTCGTGCGGCCCGGGCGACGCTTCCGGATGGCCCTGGAAGCAGAACGCCGGCTTCGAGACGTGCGCGAGGCCCTGCAGCGTGCCGTCGAAGAGCGAGACGTGCGTCGGCCTGAGCGTCGCCGGCAGCGACTCGGGATCGACGGCGAAGCCGTGGTTCTGGCTCGTGATGCTCACGCGCCCGGTGTCGACGTCCTTGACCGGATGGTTGGCGCCGTGGTGGCCGAACTTCATCTTGTACGTGCGCGCGCCGGCGGCGAGCGCCATGATCTGGTGGCCGAGGCAGATGCCGAACGTCGGCACATCGCGCGCGATCAGCTCGCGCGTCGCCGCGATCGCGTAGCTGCACGGCTCGGGATCGCCCGGACCGTTGGCGAGGAAGACGCCGTCGGGCTTGCGCGCGAGGACGTCTTCGACCGGCGTCTCGGCCGGCACGACGGTGACGCGGCAGCCGCGCGCCGCGATCATCCGCAGGATGTTGAACTTGACGCCGAAGTCGTAGGCGACGACGTGGCGGCGCGCGTCGGCGAGCGCGCCGAAGCCGCGGCCGAGCGCCCACGTCGTTTCGTTCCACTCGTACGGCTCGCGAACGCTCACGACCTTGGCGAGGTCGAGGCCCGACATGCTCGGCGTCGTGCGCGCCGCAGCGATCGCCTTCTCGACGGCCGCCGGCGTCGCTTCCTCGCCGCGCGCGAGCGCGACGATGCAGCCGTTCTGCGCGCCGCCGCTGCGCAGGAGCCGCGTCAGCCGGCGCGTGTCGATGCCCGCGATCGCGACAGTGTTGGAGCGACGCAGGTAGTCGCCGAGCGATGCCGTGCTGCGAAAGTTCGACTCGCGCGCCGGCACGTCGCGGACGATGAGGCCGGCGGCGAAGACGCGCGCCGACTCGACGTCTTCGCCGCTCGTGCCGTAGTTGCCGATGTGCGGATACGTCAGGGTGACGAGCTGCCGGCAGTAGCTCGGGTCGGTGAGGATCTCCTGATAGCCGGTGAGCGCGGTGTTGAAGACGACCTCGCCGGTCGTCTGACCCGTCGCGCCGACCGATCTGCCGAAGAACACCGTCCCGTCGGCGAGAGCCAGGAGGGCGCGGGCGTGGTCGGGCAGCAGCGGGGACAAGCGAAGGGCTCCGGTCGGGGCGCGGGGCCGGCACGCGGGGCGCCGGGACCGTCGGCAGATCGGAACACCGGCGGTTGCAACAGCCGAGAATCGCGCGGGCTGGAGCGATGCAATTGTAGCGGACGCCCCCGCTCTATCGTTTGACCGCAGCGCGTCGGCAGGGCTTGAATTCGAGCGTCGCGCACCCATCTTGGGCGCGATCGGTCGCTTCGGCAAAGGCGCCGGACGGGCGCTCGGCCGGCGCCGCGGGAACTAGAATCGCCGCCGGTAGTCAGAGACAGCTGCAATTCATCTTTCCTTTGGGAGGATCCATGGACGAAGGTCTGCGAACGACTCAGAACCAATTCGGCGGTTACGCGGTCCCCAGCGTCGAGCAGCGCAACCGCGTCCTGCGCAACACCTACTGGCTGCTCGCGCTCTCGATGGTGCCGACGGTGCTCGGCGCCTGGCTCGGCGTCGCGACGGGAATCGTCGCGGCGATGGGCGTCGGGATGAGCTTCATCGTGTTCATGGTCGGCGCGTTCGGCTTCATCTACGCGATCGAGAAGACCAAGAACTCGGCCGCCGGCGTGCCGGTACTGCTCGGCTTCACGTTCTTCATGGGCCTGATGCTGTCGCGCCTGCTCGCCTTCGTGCTCGGCATGAATGGCGGCTCGGCGCTGATCATGACGGCGTTCGGCGGCACCGCGGTCGCGTTCCTCGCGATGGCGACGCTCTCGACCATGATCAAGCGCGACCTGTCGACGATGGGCAAGTTCCTGTCGATCGGCGCGGTGATGCTGCTGGTCGCGATCGTGGTGAACCTGTTCGTGCAGTCGAGCGCGCTGTTCGTGACGATCGCCGTGCTGATGGTGGGCATCTTCTCGGCGTTCATCGTCTACGACCTGAAGCGGGTCCGCGACGGCGAGGAAACCAACTACATCAGCGCGACGCTGGCGATCTACCTCGACCTCTACAACGTCTTCCAGGCGCTGCTCTCGCTGCTCGGCTTCGCCGGCAGCAGGGATTGATCGGACCCTCCGCGGAGCGAACGCTTCGCTGAACTCGAGACGGGGCCAATGGGCCCCGTTTTGTTTGGCTTCCGCGTTGCTCGATCTTTCGACCGAGCGCGCTGCCGCGGACGCCGGGTGACCGGTTCCGCTCCATGTCCCCCGGCCCTGGCCTGAACGGCCGGCCCTCCTCCCAATACTTCCGCTCCACCGGTCACCCGACGTCCGCGGCAGCGTCCACCGACGCATTCGTGCCGCTCGGTGTCGAGAAGCGCTGCGGTGGGGTGGCTGGATGGAGCGAAGTAAAGGAGGAGGGCCGGCCGTTCAGGCCAGGCCCGGGGGACATGAGCGCAACCCAGCCACCCCGCCGCAGTGCTCCGCGCAGAACTTGGCGGCGGCGGAACTAGGTAGCGACGTGGCCGATCGAGTTGGCGTAGTAGCGAAGAAGCGTCAGCTCGCCGGGATCGGCGACGAAGAGGCCGTCGCGTTCGACGACGAGGCCGCGCAAGATCAGCATCCGCAGGCCGACGCTGACCGCGTAGTCGCGGTCGGCCCGCGGCACGTAGACCTGGCCGCCCGCCGCCTCGACGCGCGCCATCAGCGCGTGCACCTCCGACTTCAGCTCGAGTTCGCCGAGCGGCCGGGCCGGATCGCGCAGCAGCACGCTCGCGACGAGGGGCACCGGCAGCACGGGGACGATCGCGCCGATGCGCGCCATCAGGAGCGCGCCGACTGCCGCGACCGCCGGGCGGCGCTCGTTGTCGCCGAGACTGCGGAAGTCGACGCCGTGCTCGCGCACGTGCGCGCGCATCGAGAGCGGGCGGCCGAAATTGACGCAGGCGTAGCCATGCCGGTAGCGCCTGCCGATGACCGCGAGCGCCGCCTGCCGGCCGACGAAGCGTGCCGTCGTCGTCACCGTCGCAGCGAGTCCGACGCGCGGCGCGTCGCGGTCGAGCTTGCGAACGAGCGTGCGGTCCTCGAGGACCCGGTCGTAGTTGATGCCGACCGGGACGAAGACGACGTCGCGCTCGCCGTTCGGGTCGAACGCCTTCAGCATGTAGTCGAGCAGGCCGAGCTTGGGCGGGCGGAGCCGCCCGTCGGTGGTGAGGCCCCCCTCGGGGTACATCGCCTGCGGCACGCCGCCCTCGGTCGCCATCTGGACGTAGCGCTGCAGGACGAGCCGGTAGAGCGGATCGCCCGAGTCGCGGCGGACGAAGTACGCGCCCATCGCGCGGATCAGCGACTGCAGCGGCCAGACGCGCGCCCACTCGCCGACCGCGTAGCTGAGCGCCGTGCGCTCGGCAGCGAGGAACGAGACGAGGACGTAGTCCATGTTGCTGCGGTGGTTCATCACGAACACCACCGTCGCCTCGGGGTCGATCGCGGCCAGCGCGTCGGCGTCGCTGCTGCCGAGGCGGACGCGGTACGTCATGCGCGCGAACGTCTTCGCGACCCAGTAGCCGACGCGGAAGTACGCGTACGCGTTGAATGCCGGCACGATCTCGCGCGCGTAGCCGGCGACGCGCTGCACGAGGACGTCGCGCGGCACCTGGCCTTCGGCGGCGTGCTTCTGGATCGCGGCGCGGACGCGAGGGTCGCTCGTCAACCGGTCGATCAGCGCGGCGCGACGCGTCAGCTTGAACTCGGGAAGCCGGATGTTGAGGCGCGTGCCGATCTCGTCCATGACGCGGCGCACCTTGCGGCGGAAATACCAGCGCACGCTCGGCAGCAGCAGCCACTCGAGCGTCGCGACGAGCGCGAACGCCGCGAGCACGACGAAGAGCCAGAGCGGAACGGCGACGGTCTCGGTCATCGCTCGCAGCCGTCGCGATCGAACACCGCAACGCTCTCGACGTGCGCGGTGTGCGGGAACATGTTGACGACTCCCGCCGCCGCGCAGCGATAGCCGGCTCGATGGACCAGCAGGCCTGCGTCGCGCGCGAGCGTGGCCGGATTGCAGCTGACGTAGACGATGCGCAGGGGCGGCCGCCATGGCGCGCCACCGAGTGGCGCATCGCCGGATGCAAGGTCGGCGAGCGCCTTCGCGATCGCGAACGCCCCCTCGCGCGGCGGATCGACGAGCCAGCGGTCGGCGGCGCCGAACGCGACGAGCGCGGCGGCGTCGATCTCGAACAGGTTGCGGACCTCGAACGACGTCTTCGCGGCGAGCCCGTTCGCTGCCGCCGCCGCCGCAGCGCGCTCGACGAGAGCCTGGCTGCCCTCGACGCCGACGACGTGCGCCCCGCGCGTCGCGATCGGCAGCGTGAAGTTGCCGAGGCCGCAGAACCAATCGATCACGACGTCATCGGCATGCGGCGCGAGCAGCCGCAACGCGCGCGACACGAGCGCTTCGTTGATCGCGTGGTTGACCTGGGTGAAGTCGGTCGGCCTGAACGACACCGTCACGCCGAATTCGGGCAGCCCGTACCCGAGCCGCGAGCCGCCGCCGTCGAGCGGCCGCGCCGAGTCGGGGCCGTGCGGCTGCAGCCACCACTCGATGGCGTGCTCGCTGGCGAACGCACGCAGCAGCGCGAGGTCACGCTCGGGCAGCGGCTCGAGGTGGCGCAGCACGAGCGCGGTGACGCCGTCGCCGACCGCGAGCTCGATCTGCGGCAGCCGATCGCGCGTCGCCATCGCCCCGATCAGCGCGCGCAGCGGCAGCAGCAGCTCGCTGACGTGGCGCGGCAGCACGTCACAGCTGCGAATGTCGGCGACGAAGCTGGACTTCCGCTCATGAAACCCGACGAGCACGGTCTGCTTCTTGACGACGTGGCGCACCGAGAGCCGCGCGCGCTGGCGGTAGCCCCACGACGGACCGTGCATCGGCCGCAGGATCCGCTCCGGCCGCACCTTGCCGAGGTGCCAGAGCGCATCCTCGAGCGCGCGCTGCTTGACCGCGACCTGCGCGGCGACGTCGAGGTGCTGCATCTTGCAGCCGCCGCAGACGCCGAAGTGCGGACAGCGCGGGGCGACGCGCTGTGCGCTCTCGTCGCGCAGCTCGACGATCGACGCCTGCTCCCAGGCGTTCTTGCTGCGGCGGACGGCGACGCGCACCGCCTCGCCCGGCAGCGCGTCCTCGACGAAGACGACCTTGCCCGCGGCGTTGTGGGCGACGCCTTGCGCCTCGAGGTCGAGCGACTCGATGCGCAGCCATTCCGCTTCGCCGGTCATCGCCCGATTCTCCTCGACGCCCGCTGCTACACTCGCCGCGCCAGGAGAGAGCGTCGCTCGCGCGACGCCGCCGAAGGCGCAGACCCGCGGGTCGAACGCTCAGGCAACAGGGACTGGCAAACGCTTGCTCGCAAGCGTCCTTGCTGGAGAGAGGCCCGTCGCGAGCGGGTCCACCGAAGGGGCAAGCAGCGCCGTTCGCGGCGCCGCCAATCTCTCAGGTAGAGCGGACAGCAGGAGCGATTCAAGCCGTCGGGCAAGCGCCCGGCGGGCAACGAACATGCTCCGGAGGGCCGCCGATGTCCGATCCGAACGATTCGCAGGCGTTGCAGCGCACGCCGCTCCACGCGCTGCACGTCGAGCTCGGCGCGAGGATGGTGCCGTTCGCCGGCTACGAGATGCCGGTCTCGTATCCCGCGGGGATCGTCGCCGAGCACCGCCAGTGCCGCGACGCGGCGGCGCTCTTCGACGTCTCGCACATGGGGCAGCTGCGCCTCGTCGGCGACGACGCGGCGGCGGCGCTCGAGACGCTGGTCCCGGTCGACGTCGTCGGCCTCGCCGAGGGCAAACAGCGCTACGCGCTCTTCACCAACGACAGCGGCGGCATCCTCGACGACTTGATGGTGACGCGGCGCGCCGACCACCTCTTTCTCGTCGTCAACGCCGGCTGCAAGGTCGCCGACATCGACCATCTGCGCGCCGAGATCGGCCGCCGCTGCGCGATCGAGCCGATGCCCGAGCACGCGCTGCTCGCGCTGCAGGGGCCTGCGGCCGGCGCGGTCATGCAGCGGCTGTCGCCATCGCTCGCGAAGCTGACGTTCATGAGCGGCGCTGTGACGAAGATCGCCGGGATCGACTGCTTTGCGACGCGCTCGGGCTACACCGGCGAGGACGGCTTCGAGATCTCGGTGGCCGGCGCGAACGCCGAGGCGCTCGCACGCGCTCTCCTCGCCGCGCCCGAGGTCAAGCCCGCAGGACTCGGCGCACGCGACACGCTGCGTCTCGAGGCCGGCCTCTGTCTCTACGGCCACGACATCGACACGTCGACGACGCCGATCGAGGCGGCGCTGGCGTGGGCGATCCAGAAAGTGCGACGGCCGGGCGGCGCGCGCGCCGGCGGCTATCCCGGGGCGGCGACGATCGAGCGCCAGCTCGCGAGCGGCACCGCACGCAAGCGCGTCGGCCTCGTCGGCCTCGATCGCGCTCCCGTGCGCGAGGGCGCTGCGATCGTCGACGAAGGCGGCGGCGCGATCGGCCGCGTGACGAGCGGCACCGTCGGGCCGAGCGTCGGCAAGCCCGTCGCGCTCGCGTACGTGCCGAGCGCGCTCGCCGCGGTCGGAACTCCGCTCGACGCCGACGTCCGCGGCAAGCGTCAGCCGATGCAGGTCCAGGCGCTGCCGTTCACCCCGCACCGCTACTTCCGCGGCTGAACGCCGCCCACCAGAGGAATCGCCATGCCCGTTTTCTTCACCCCCGACCACGAGTGGATCGACAGCGATGGCGCGACCGCGACCGTCGGCATCACGATGCACGCGCAGGACGCGCTCGGCGACGTCGTCTTCGTCGACCTGCCCGCCGTCGGCACGACGCTCAAGAAGGGCGAAGTCGCCGGCGTCGTCGAATCGGTGAAGGCAGCGGCCGACCTCTACATGCCGGCAGGCGGCGAGATCGTCGAGGTCAACGAAGCGCTGCGCGACGACCCGTCGCTGGCCAACAGCGATCCGCAGGCGGCGGGCTGGTTCTTCAAGGTTCGCCTCAGCGATCCCGCCGAGACGTCGTCGCTGATGGACAAGGCGGCGTACGACGAGCTCGTCAAGAGCCTCTGACGCGAGCCGCGCGAGGAACACGATGCCCGACGCTTCCCCGAAGCCGCTCACCGAGCTCCTGACCGGCGGCGAGTTCATCTCCCGCCACATCGGCATCGACGCCGACGACGAGCCGCGCATGCTCGATGCGATCGGCGCGGCGTCGCGGCGCGCGCTCGTCGAGCAGCTCGTTCCCACCTCGATCGCGCGGCGCTCGCCGATGCGCCTGCCGCCACCGCTCGGCGAGGTCGACGCGCTCGCGGAGTTGCGCGCGATCGCGAAGCAGAACCGGGTGCTGAAGAGCTTAATCGGCCAGGGCTACCACGGCACGCACACGCCGGGCGTCATCCTGCGCAACGTCCTCGAGAGCCCGGCCTGGTACACCGCGTACACGCCGTACCAGTCGGAGATCTCGCAGGGTCGCCTCGAGGCGCTCGTCAACTTCCAGACGATGGTCACCGACCTCACGGGGATGGCGATCGCCAATGCGTCGATGCTCGACGAGGCGACCGCCGCCGCCGAGGCGATGACGCTCGCGCGGCGCAGCGTCAAGTGCAAGAGCGACACGATCGTCGTCGCCGGCGACTGCCACCCGCAGACGATCGAGGTGCTGCGCACGCGTGCAGCGCCGCTCGACCTGAAGGTCGTGCTCGCGAACTCCACCGAGGAGTGGGACACCCTCGTCGCCGGCGGCGACTACTTCGCGGCCCTCGCGCAACTGCCCGCGACCAGCGGACGCCTGCACGACCTGCGCGTCGACGCGCCGCGCATCCACGCCCACGGCGCGGCGTTCATCGTCGCCGCCGACCTGCTCGCGCTGACGCTCGTCGCGTCTCCTGGCGAGCTCGGCGCCGACATCGCCTGCGGGACGACGCAGCGCTTCGGCGTGCCGATGGGATGCGGCGGCCCGCACGCCGCCTACCTCGCGTGCCGCGACGAGTACAAGCGCGGCCTGCCGGGGCGCCTGGTCGGCGTCAGCGTCGACGCCCATGGCGACACCGCGTACCGCCTCGCGCTGCAGACGCGCGAGCAGCACATCCGCCGCGAGAAGGCGACGAGCAACATCTGCACGGCGCAGGTCCTGCCCGCCGTCGTCGCCAGCATGTACGCGGTCTACCACGGTCCGGCCGGGCTGACGCGGATCGCCGAGCGCGTCGCGACGCTGACCGCGATTCTCGCTGCGGGCCTGCGTGCGCTCGGTCGCACGGTCCGCAACGACACCGCGTTCGACACGCTCACCGTCGACACCGGCGCCAGCACCGCGGCGATCGCCGCGCGCGCGGTCGACGCCGGCATGAACCTGCGCCGCTTTCCCGAGTGGGGCGACACGATGCTCGGCATCGCGCTCGACGAGACGACGACGCAGGACGACGTCGTCGCGCTCTGGCGCGTCTTCGCGAGCGACGGCCGCGCCCTGCCCGACTTCGCGGCGCTCGCGCGCGGCGCTGCGCCGATGATCCCGCAGGCGCTCAGGCGGACGACGCCGTTCCTGACGCACCCGGTCTTCCAGCGCCACCACAGCGAGACGTCGATGCTGCGCTACCTGCGGCGGCTGGCCGACAAGGACCTCGCGCTCGACCGCTCGATGATCCCGCTCGGCTCGTGCACGATGAAGCTGAACGCGACGAGCGAGATGGCGCCGATCACGTGGCCCGAGTTCGCAAACATCCATCCGTTCGCCCCCGCCGACCAGCGCGCCGGCTACGCAACCCTCGCGCGCCAGCTCGAGCAGTGGCTGTGCGAGGCGACCGGCTATGCCGGCGTCAGCCTGCAGCCGAACGCCGGCTCGCAAGGCGAATACGCGGGGCTGCTTGCGATCCGCGCCTGGCACGCGTCGCGCGGCGAGTCGGCGCGCACGATCTGCCTGATCCCGGAATCGGCGCACGGCACGAATCCGGCGAGCGCGCAGATGGCCGGGCTGCAGGTCGTCGTCACGCGCTGCGACGCCGACGGCAACGTCGATCTCGCCGACCTCGAGGCGAAGTGCAAGCATCACGCCGAGCGGCTCGCGTGCGTGATGATCACCTACCCCTCGACCTACGGCGTCTTCGAACGGCGCGTGCGCGAACTGT